>Ga0129333_10000270_pt1 | contig 38942 bp, 42 predicted proteins | sample CPB6_08_DNA_FD_94474 | JGI IMG/M metagenome (GOLD analysis project Ga0129333, IMG submission 94474) | Freshwater to marine salinity gradient microbial communities from Chesapeake Bay, USA - CPBay_Sum_0.6_0.8_DNA | ecosystem: Environmental > Aquatic > Marine > Coastal | place: USA: Chesapeake... | reverse complement strand
TTCTGGTTCAGCGACGTCCACAAATCCTCTTGGGCGTCAGTCTTCGGGTGAAATGGAAGAACATCCATTCCGCGAGTTTGAGTCTCTCGCTCTTGAACTTGACGGCGAACTTTGCGCTTTTCTTTGGATGACAGCATGTAATTAAGGGGGTGACAGTCGGTGGGTAGTTGATACGCTTTGCTGCTTACGAGTCTTAACTCAATCTCATCACCCCCTTGAAAAAATGTTGGTAGAGTCATTGGGAGACCTAACTCTGTCGAAGTTTTACCCGGTCAGAGTGTCCACCATTGACCCTTTTCGTTTTGCCTGGACCAGTAACTTTCAGTGCCAGCGCTCGGTGTAATCCGTCCAGCCACCGGCTCCTCCACAAAACTCTTTGAACTTCTTTTGATCCGGGTTGTTCCTAGCCGCTCTAGACAAGTAACGCTCTGCCACAGGGTCAGTGATTAGACACACTGTCCCGAAATCCTGAGACATGAGCTCTTCGTTGCGATCTACGGGTTGAATAGCCATAACATGGTTGTGAAGTTGACTACAACTTTTTAGGCGGTTGCTGAATCGCCTGTTACAAGTCTGTACCCCAGCTGATTCCCCTCTTACGTCCCCCGAAAGGCCGCCCGCCGAAAGAATCTCCGTCAGACAGAGAGAAGTCTGGGTCATTCATAGCGGTGTCACCAACAAATAAACGTTGACGCCCCGGTCTCCCAAACATTGAAGGATCGCTGGAACCCTCTCTTTGAGAGTCTCCGCGAAAACGTTTCAATTGAACTATTGATTCTTGGACAGCTCTGTCAACGGCGTCTAGCTTGATAGCGTAATACGTCATCATCCAAACAAAAGCGTCTACACTGTCATCGTGTTTAGTGAAGGGGAAAGAAGTCAGCTCCTTGATGAAAGCTTCGGACCACTCGGAGTTAACAATTTTGACCCTATTTGCCTCAAGAAATGGGCACACCGCTTGAAGACGCACCGTCTTCGAACGCAGCGGTTTCATGTCTTCCACGGGGATTTTAGTTTCTCGGCGCAACACCTGAATAAGCGAACGCCCGGATGCCGCTTTCTCGATTACAAGGACTTTTGCCTTGTAGAAAGAGTAGGCTTGTTTCACGGCTGCGCACAAATCAGGGAAACCCCATCTGCCCTTGATAACGTCAATAACGTAGACAGTGGAAGGATCTCTTGTTGAAAGTCCTCCGACGCAAATAGCAGTCTCGTCAGCAAGTTCATCTTCTTCAAAAGCGCAGTCGGCGCCGATCCAGATTACGTCGAACTCAGGACATTGGTCTCGGTCAACCGTTTGAATCCAGCTGTGTTTGACAATTTGACCTTCCGCTGCCACCGGCATCCCTTGATAGAGCGCCGAGAACTTGAAGGAACCCATCGTCTTTTTCTGCGCCAGAAGCATATCAGACGTGAACGATGTGTTGCTAGGCCAATGTGTTTCTCCGATTTTTCTCTCTAGCGGGTCTTGCCTCGCTTGCTCCGAAGTTTCAATGATGCCCGCAATATTCAGCCAACGCCAACCCATCGGGTTGTACCTTTCGTCAAATAGCCCATCACGTTCCATTACCAAGCCGTGAAGGTCGCGTTCGTGAAATCGCGTGGCGATCACCATCTGACACCAACTGTTTGTTCTTCTGGTTGAAGCTTCCTCCGCCCACCAAGTTTCCAAGGTATCTAAAGCTGCTTTAGACTCGGAGTTCTTGAGAGGGTCGTCCACGATCATCGCACCCACGCCAGGGCTTTCCAGGTGAGTTGTACCTGCCGTGAAACCGGTTAGCACTCCGCCCACGGAAGTTGGCAGGATGTAGCCTCCACCAATCATCTCATACTTTGAGTCCGGAGAAAACCCTTTCCATTCCGGAAAGATTTTGCGAAAGGCCGGCGACTTGAGCATGCCAATCGCGTCTTTATGAAACTTGCTAGACAAACTTTGTCCGTAAGACGCAATAATGTGCTGTGTCTCTTGGTCGCGACCCAAAAGCCAAGCCATGAACATTGAGGCCAGCATTGACTTCCCTGATCGCGGAGGGCAAGATACGATCAGTCGAGGGTAGCGTTTGTTGGCAAGATCCTCAAAAGCGGAACCAATAATTTCGTGAAAGTCCGCAACCTTGAGGTGGCCATTTTTCATTAAATCCGCGAACGCCAAGAAACACTCTCTCGCCGCCCTGTACTTAAAGTCCTGGATGACCGACTTTGGCGCCTCTAACAGCTCAAGTTGGCGAATCCCGCGTTGGTAGTGCCTCCAAGAAGAGTGCTCCTCAAGTTGACTGGCGTACTCAATGATCGGTCTCATTAGATCTATTCAGATTGCAGATGTTTTCGAGAAGCTTGTCAGCCTCGCTCTTGTAGCTGGGGGCCAACTCTTTCTCAGTTTTTGACTCTTTTTCTGTGAGGGCAACAATGTCAGAAACAATGTCGCGGTGAGCCTTGACGGCCGAGTTAAAAATGGAGACGAGATCTCGTGTAGAGCATTCTTCTAAGCTGGAGCTGAGCTCGCGCAAGGCTTCATTGGCGAGGAACAGCGCGTCAGCTGCCAGCTCCTCTTTCTGCTCCAGAATTGTTTTGCTGGTCTTTTTCATCGGAGTCTCCTGCTGCAAGATCTGCAGCTAGATTTAGGCAAAGGGTTGCCCTTAAAGTTTTGAATCTGCTTCATCACCGCTCGGGCCGCTGCGACTTGACCTTCGCTCATCAGATCGTGGTACTGTCGCCAAAGCACAGAGATATTCATGATTAACAGAGAATGTTGGGCGGGGGCGATCCTTCGCAAGGCGGGCAACCAAGTTTCCAAAGAGAGTTAATAGACGCGTACTCGAAAGATCCCTCCGGTAACCAACCTTTACCCTGGGGCGATTGAGCCACAAAGTAAAACCTTCCTGAGGGGCCTTGGATGAAAGTGTCGGGAACAACTCCGACAAGGGTGCCTCCATCAAGTGTCGAAGTCTTGACCTGCGGGTTAAGCGGGTCTTGATAGAAGAGGCTAAAGGCGCCTTTCACCACGGCAAACTCCCCAACAGTGAAAGCAGTCGTGAAAGATGAGTCGAGGCGAGCGTTCGGGCTAACCAGTCCTCCATCCTTTTCTGTGATAGTGTTGCGCCACAACTCTACCGCATAACGCGCCATTTTCTTGCCTGTGCTGCAATAGAACACTTCGCGCAAAGGTTCGCGAGTTTCTGCGTCCCAGATCGTGACAACTAAGCGTCCATCTTCTGTGTAACTATTGTTGCTTAACAGGTAGATTGGTGAACCAATTGGGTCTTCGATGAAAATTTCTTCCGGGTCGCAAATAAATACCCAGTCCCCTGAACCGGTAAGCTCGTTGCTCCAACGCACACCTTTACAAGCGTCTACATTCAAGTCAGGGTCGTCTCCGGTGTACCAAGGCACGTAAATCTCCCCTGTGGCTTCGTCCACTACTCCGCCCAAAGGTAGGCGAGTTTCAACGCCAAGTCCAGGGAACAACTGCCTACAATCTCCGCGCTGAACACACGGGTCAAGCGCCACGTAGGGCATTGTTTGACTAATCGTCACTGAGTAACTTTGAGTGTAAGTGTACTGTGACGACTTTTGATTGATGCCGGTGAACAACGTGGTTTCACAAGTGAACGCCTTGGTCACCTCTACTCCTGCTCCCGAGGGCACGCCGCCCGAGAGTGTTATTTCAGCGGCTGCCAACAACTGGGTGGCAAAGTCATGCCCAGAGCTGGTGAGGTAGTTTTGACAGGAAAAATTAAGCTCAAAAGTCAGATTCTTCTCGTAAACCAGAGGAATGCGCTGTAGAGTGTTATTTGAAGACCCGGTGTAGCGAACAACAATGTTGTTTGTCTGATTCACTACCCCCTCGTTCTCGATAGCGTCGGCGAGACGCATAACGTTAACACTCAAGGGCACCAAAGGAGAGGCAATTAAAGCGTCACAAAGATACTGCTCAATTCTTTGAACTGTGTGTAGTTCCATTAGTAGTCTCCGCAATCCACTAGATTCGACCAACCAATGCCTTCACTTACACTGGAGTTGGCTTTCAAGAAAGTTCCGTCTCCCCCTACAGCCAAAGGAACAGGCACACCTGGTGCCGAAGCAGTGACTAAGGAGCCTTTACCAGGTAAGTAAGGGCTCAAAAGAGCCGGGCCTGCGTTGTCTTCAAACCAACCCACTGTGATGAAAGCTCTCGGGTCATTTGGTACAGGGTACTCGGCATAAATCGGCCCGTAGAAAACCCCTCCCTGGTCGCTGATCGTGTTTAAAGGGTAAGGCACAACGGACACCCATTGCCCCCCGTCCAGATCTTCATACCAAATATTGAAGTCGGAGTTGGTGTTATTGTACCACAGACTTCCTTCGACCGGATTTGCCGGCGGGGTTGATGAAACTTGGATAGTGGGCGCCTCCGGCGGGATATTGTAGGGGTTGGCTAAGGCCCAGTAGGCTCCCCCAGGGTTATCCACATAGATGTACAGATTAAGGTCAATTGAGTTGTACCACAAAGCCCCCGGCTGAACTCCTGTCGGCGGGGTTGAGGAGATAACGACATCTGCCGTCAACGGGTCGGGGTTGTTCTGCGTTATAGTTTCCCAGTTACCTGCACCGGGGTTTGACACCCACACGGCCAAAGAATTAGAGATAGGATTGTACCACAAATCCCCCACAATCGGGTTTGCCGGTTCAGTGGAAGACACCGTAACAGGAGCAGTCTGAGGGGGCAAAGCAGCCGTGTTAGCCACTTCCCATTGATTTCCACCCGGGTTTGAAACATAAACGTAAAGATTTGACTTTACAGTGTCAAACCAAAGCTCCCCGACCTCGGGATTTAAAGGAGAGGTAGCAGAAACGGTTACATTGATCGGCTGGGGAGTAGGGTTGCCAGTTGAAATCAATGCCCACTCTGACCCACCCAGGTTGACAACCCACGTCCTAAGTTCTGCGTTCGAGGGGTTGAACCAAAGTTCTCCTTCAACCGGGTTAGGGGGTGGTGACACCGATACAAGGACGGACGCGGGCGGTACTTGAGTTTGTGTAAGGGGGACCCAGGCAACAACATCGCTTTCGTCGAGGGCGCGAATGTACAAAACCTGGTTATTGGTGTTGTACCAGAGTGCCCCAACCTTCGGAGTCAAAGGTGCCGAGGCCGAAACAAAAACGGGGACGGCGGTAGACGTGGCAGCTGAGATAGCAGTCCATTGCACCCCGTTCCAAACAAAAACTCTACCGTTGTACGAGTAAGTTTGATTAAGCGTTGGGTTGGACGGGAAATTATAAGCCATTCACCCTGGCAACACTCGTGCGTATGATTGGTTTTACCCGTAATCAAGGATAACTTTGTTCAGAGCCCCCGTAAGTTTGACCGCCAGCATCGGTAGGCTGGGAAATGACCGGTGTCCCACCCAAATCCTCGTAATTCCTTGCGCTAAGCCAATTGGGTTGATCGTTGTTTTGTCCGATGGAACCCCAACCAAGGCGGTAGTCGGGTGCTTGATCTCCTGCGGTGTCCGTAACCCAACCGGAGAAACCTTTACCGCTGACAGCATTGTACCGTTGAGGCGTGCGCCAAACCCTCAAAATTCCTGCCGGAGTGTCAATAGCTGAGTCACCGTTGCCCGCACGAATTGCGGTCATTTGACGCTCAGCATCAAGTTGTTTCAGGCACTCTGTGTAGTCTTTGTAAACATCCTCTCTGCGTCGAACAGTGTCAAGGTAGTAACGAGCAATGATGAGTGCCGTGCGTCTGCGACCACTTGTAATCAGCACTTTGCCAGCTTTGCCGGACTGTTCAATGTAAGAGTCGATTAGGGCGTTGGCATCCTCAATTGCCATGCGCAATTTAGCCACGTTGACCGATGTTGCAGACGCATCGTCAATGTTAGTCAACTGAATTGCTTCCTTTAACCCGTAAGCGACAATAAAATCATCTGGGGATGCTGTCTTAGGGTCAGAGTTGCGATTCTGGTAAGGGAAACCGTAGCCTCCGATTGTTTGGCCAACGTTTGAGTTTTGGCGGCTTCCGTCTGTAGCAGGGTTCGGTGTCAGTGTGTTACGAGCGGGAACGCGGTAGAAAGCACGGACGGCGTTCCTCTTTTTGATTAGGTCCGAAGCGCCAGGAGGTACCGGTCCACGTAAGCACAAACTTAGGTTCAAGGAGGGTTCGTAAGACACGAACACTTCGTCCCAAGGGGACAAGGAAGAATCCAACCCAAGGGCAACCATCGTGTCAGAAGAATACACCATGGTTTCCACTCCGTACTGCCCGTAATTTACGGTGAATGAGGTAATGGGAGCTGCAACTTTGTCGTCCAAAGGACTGTCAAAGTACAGCATCAATGTGTTGGGCGTGCTAAGCAGAATCTCTTTAACTTTAGGGATGGCCATCAGTTTGCGTAGATAAGGAAGTCTTGAGGGTTGTTGGTTGCGGGAACAAATACTTCAGAGACCCAGAAGGCATAAGCATCTTTGTCGACTGCAACCGTGTAACCTAAAGATCGCCTGTAGATGCAATGTGTAAGCCACCCGACAAGCAGCCGCAAGGGCCACTCGTCTCTCCAATTGACTTCCCAGGAGTCTATGGTTATCGCTTGCCCCATCAAAGTGTAATCAACGCGAGCCACAATAGGACCTCCGGTTAGACCCGGATCGCTATTATCAAACGTTTGTTTGTACTGTTCAAAGGTTTCACCGTCGTATTTAACGACAGCGTACCTTAGTTCTTCGAGACCGTTCTGGTAGGATAAAAAGTCCTGATAAACCCACTCAGATTGACGGTAGATGCTGGGACGACGGATTGACATGGTCAAGAAGGCGGAGAGTGCCAGGTTGCAGAACTCCCGTAGGGATTGGGGCGAGGTGATTGACCAAACGCAGAGGTTTTTGTCATCTCTTTGTCAGAAGTCGGGAATACGTAGTCCCATACGCTAGACTCTTTGACCGGTGCTTCCGAGTCCCCGTGACTGTCGGGATTTTGTGAGCCGTCGTCTTCTCCTGCATGTCCGTGTTGCAAATCAACATGCCTTACCCAGATGTACTTACCGTTGCGTTTCAAACAAACACAAGTCCAATCTGAGTTCATAGGACCGGCTTCCTCAATGACCATGCAACCATGATTTTCTTCGCAAGCAGGAGGTAAAGCGCCCGCAGGGTAAATCGGCAACCGAGTCATTGAGCTGTTTCGAGGTTGTTTCAACTTAGAAGCGGCTGCCTCCGTCAAACGTTCTGGGTCGTAAAGGATGTCCCCAAGAATTGCGTACTTGTAGTCGCCATCCGAGGTGACGATATTGACCCTAGAGCCAATCAGACCGGGTGACTGTTTGCCTTTAAAGCTGGGAGAAACATCGATCCAGTGGGACAACTCCGGTTCCGTGACTGCCCGCTCACTGACAAATTCCCCTTCGGCTCCTGAGTTTGTTGGTATGTCCGGGGAAAACGCATCAAACAGCACTCGTACCCTGCCTCTTTCTTCAGGGTCATTGACATCTTTTACCACGCCTCGAACAGTCCCGCGAGGCAATCCGGAGAAACGGTTTACATGCTCAGCAGCGACTGCCATGCGGGCCATGTCCCCAATAAAGGGGACTTGTGTTAGACTGGTCGGAATCATTTCACTTCACCTGGGTGAACCGTGGAGTGTTACGGCGGATTGCGCGGGCAACCGGTGTTACAGGGATATTGAACACGGGCGGTTCAAAAGTTTCCACTTGCGGTTGTTGTTCCACCACCAAGGTAGTCTCTTCAACAACCGGTTGTTGCTCCAACAAAGAAGTCTCTTCTAAGTTAAAACTCTTCTCGTCGTCCGTCATCACAGCAGTTTCCAACGGTTTGGTTGAGCTTTTGCGTCTAGTGGCCATGGTGTTTTTATTAGGTTTACCCTGCAACTTGGATCGGTGTCCTACGTCTTAGGTATAAAGAACGCTGCAAATTTTCTGGCTCAACCCACGAGGATTCTTGTTCGATGTCAAAGAAACCGTCTTCGGCCGCCGATAAATCGGCCGCAAAATAAGCGTATCCGATCTTGAATTGATTGGCGTCCACATCGTAGGTTCCTTCTGCAACAACGCAAGATGGAGGCAGTTTGTAGATACTTGCGTCCCAAAGAGGAGCTTCCACCGGAAGGAGGGATCGATTTTCAACGTCGTTTGTAGTAAAGCCGCTAAGGCTCCCAACCTCATTTTCTCTCAAGTAGATGCCTTCCCAGTCACCGTTGCCCTGAACTTGACGGACGTGAAGGGGGTCGTAGTCAACGAGTTTGGCCTCGTAGAAATCATCGGCAAGGACATCTTGAGTGGGGTACACACCAGAGTTCTCAAATGCTTCCGAGATAGCCAGGGCGGAGAAAGCGACATTAGAGTACAAGTAAGGTTCAGAGTAGATTAACTTAGTTTCCGTAGACGAGCCAAATAAGCAAGCGGCCTCGTAAACCTCAGGTAACACTTCAGTCTCAGGGCACACTGTTCTGTCAGGAGCAACGCTGGACCCGTAGTAAGCAAAGTTCTGACAAACCAGATTAACCTTTTGCCATTCCGCTCCGTTACGCTCATAGGAAGGGGGAAGACGCAAAAAGAATCGATCCCAGGTGGGGGAGCCAGGACCATTATTTTGGTCGGCAATCAAGGGGTTGATGTAATTGTCTTCGACAAGGTGTTGCAGGGTCCCCGCTGCACACATTTGCTGTGTTTTCCACAATCGTAAGAGAGTTTCGCTGTCCACAACGTTTGGCGAGATGTAGTGGACGACCCCGCTAAATACAAGGTCTGTGATGTCATGGGTGAAACCGTACACCAAGGAGTCGCTAATTGTCACCCTAGGGAATCTCACCCCGGCCTCAAATGTTTTTGGCGCGTATCTGAAGATGAATTGACCGTTTGCGTTCATCTCTAAGCCCAGAGAATACGAGTCACTTTGAATGGTGCCACCGTTGTTCGGGAACTTCTCTCCTTCGCAATACACGGAGATGGCGTTGAAGTTAACGTATTCCTCCGGTGGTGCAACTTGAACCCCGGTGTTTAAGTCTACCCAATCTCCTTCCAACACCCAATCTCCGCCAATTTTCTCCCAGCGATTGTAATAAAACACGCTCGCCCTTCTTGCAATGGATTGGTCCTCCTCGTAGTTCCAATACAACTCTCCGTCCACCTGAGAACCTGAAGTAAAACTCTGGTACAACCGGGTTTTGCCAATGTACTTCATCCCGTTAAACGGAGACAGTTGCCACATATTGCGGTCACTGCGGCGTAACAGAACCGGCAAGTCTTCCCCAATCGTCACACCCAAATTCTCAATCAGGTAGTTGATTCCGGACGGACTCAGCAAATTAGCGTTAGAGATGACGACATCCACCCCGTACGGTAGAGCCAGCGCATCTGTGTCGAATCCTGACTCGTTTTGATATAGAAACCTTGCGGGAACCCAGCAACTCAAATGTTCGTCGAAATACGTATACAAAACTCCTGAACCACCCAAGGCACCCTGGATGCCAAGGATGGGGTCATCTTGACTTAAACCGTTTGCGTTGAAGATTTGCACCAAAACACCCGGTTGCACATTGCCAGCTCCGGCCAGAAAGTCAGTGGAGTTTGCAAAAATCACTTGTGACTCCATTCCATTAGGGAGGGTGTCAGAATAAGTCACCCCTTCCCAGGTGTCTCCTCGCCAAACGGCAAATTGCCCGTTGGTGGGGTTCCACCAAACACTGGCTTGCTGCGGACCGGCTGGACCTGAGGGGTCAACGGACGCCTGTTGAGAATACACGAAATTAAGAAGGGTGTCGAAAGCAACTTCCCTCTCAATCAAGTTTGTTCGAATTGAGGTGCGCTCATTGAATCCGTGTAGAGACAAAGAGTCAAAAACAAAGTTGAAGGGCAAGAACCCTCCTTTGTTACCCCAAGCGCCGGTGTAATAGTCAACCACGTCATCATGTTTCCAGTCAGAAGGGTCTGACCACTGGATTACGTTTACGGTTAAAGTGGCTGGGTTGGAAGCGGAAGTGTCGGCGTAAGGCCACACTAGAGACGCTACACCACCAAGTTGATCATCTAAAGACAGTGTTGGCACCGTGAAGTACCAAAGCTGTAAGTTATCATCGTAGGATGCAGGCACCACCTCGGTCAAAGTGTCGAACCTTGCCAAATAAATGCACTGATCGAAGAAGTAGGTGGCCCCTTGGTACAAAGTGTTGAAAGCGTAAGGCTGCAAACCTTGCTTATCATACAAAGGAAACAAGAGCAAAGACCCGCCGTCGGCCTGACAGTGAAAGCTGCGATCTGCTGAGGCACCGGGCACATTACGAGAAAAAGGCGCAGGTAGCAATGAGTTGACTCTGGTCTTAAGTTGCTCCCCTGCCGCCAGCAATGAAAGAAATTCGTCGCTCATTTCACCGAAATTGAGCACATAATTCTCCCCCTCTTTGCTGAAAGACTCAAGTGTAAGCTCAAGATTTTTCAACAGAAACCGTTGGGCACCATCTAAGGAGGAGTCAGCCTTGACAACAACCTCGTTACTCCAATTTCGGATCTCTTTAACCTCAGGGTAAACGTAACCGTTAAATACCCCGAAAGAGCCCCCAATCAACTGACGTTTCTGGTTGAGGGTAACAGGCAAGTTAGTCCAATAGTTAGGACCGTTCCAACCGGTTAGTTGAGCAAGCCAATCTAGTTGACCGCTGACACGTGCTATGGTTGTGTTAACTTGCGAGGTTTGATCTGGTGACAGGTAGAAGCTTTTGAGTCCAGTGTACTCGAACTGAGTGGGGTCAAAAGTGGCTGTGTAGTTGGTCATCTCAGTTCACGATTTGAATAGAGTCTTTGGAAAGCGCCGAGTATTCTTGCCTCATGGCTTCTTGCGGGTTCATCCACAGATTAGCGTAGTCCGAAACTTGCTCGAAGTTTTCAATAAGGTTGTCGTCCCAGGGCTTAGTTAACCAGTCAGACACCGGCTCAAAACCAACATTGACAGTTTCTCGAATGTCTGTGATTCTTTCTACCTCGGAGAGGTTGTTCACATCTACATAACCCAGGCCACAAAAAATCAACGGTATGTCATCGCCTTGACTGTTTTTGAAGGAAGAAGGCACAGTGTTCGCCGGCCAAGCAACAAGATTGGATTGAGGCACGTACGTGCTTGGTTGTGTTTGCACGGTCACGATCCCAGACACTTTGACCTCTTCGACCTGGATTGACAAGTCCGTCCAAGACACTTTCCAACCTTCTTGAAAAGAAGGAGAATCGACTGTGAACTCAAAGTACTGACTGGTTGAGTCTGATTGGATGTCCACCGTTTGAACAAAGCTCCAGTTGTCTCCCACCTTGTAGCTCAAGGATGCTTGGCCCGTAAAGTTAGCGCCGGAAGGGCAACGCAATACGATCTTAGAGTAGGCTGCTAAAGCAGATTCCCAACTCAGGTAGGCGCTCGCGGGTTGGGCATAAGCAGGAAAGAAACTGTCTTTGTTTCTCCAGATGCGCGGAGAATCAATAAACGCGCTGGCGGGGGAATACCTCCACCCTTTCACTGAATCGGTGCTTGAATTAATTGTGAGCGATAAACCACCCAAGTAGAAGTCCGACACTTCGTACTGACCTGCGATGGGAGCATTATCATAGTAAAGTTGGTACCCTACGAAGTAACGTGTGCTTTGAAGGCCAACGGCTTTCACGTCTATGATAACAGGTTCAACCGCTGTTTGGCCGTACTTCCAAACAATAGCTCCCCCTTTCACAATCAGAAACTTTTTGTCTTCTGAGGACAAAAGCTGCAGAGTTTGGGGTCCATTGATTGACTCGCCGGGCAAAGTTAGGACGTACCCCTTGTTCTCGTCGTAGTCAAAATTAGTGCGATAGGTTTGAGAAACTGCGGGCAACCTGTTGTAAATCGGTCTACCACCGGGTCTCCACTCCGTGGGGCGAGAACTGAGCCGCTCCGTCTCAATATATTGCGGAGACAGGTACTTGACGGAAACCGCACTAGGAGTGGTTTGAATCTTTGTCGTGCCACCGTTGACCGGTTTTAAAGTTTGACTCATAGCGCTAATGTCCCTTGTCCGTACTTCGGTGGGGAGTAGGCAAACGGTGTACCAGTGTACCAGGACAGCTCCGGAACCTCCGTTAACGTGTCAGTGGCTTCCCACACGTACGTTAGATTCTGCTGAGAGCCGGGTGTGCGAGTTGTGTTCTTCGGGATAATAGTAATTTGTGCGGTGCCCAGTTTAATGACAGATGTCTCAGTGTCGTACTGAGGCTGAATAGCCTCTGAGCAAGTGTACTCGGTGACATACCGGAGTAGGTTGCCTCGGTATTCCTCCAACCTTGGGTTGTTCTCAACGGTAGTCCCCGCCCAATCAGTTGCCGTGGCCGAGGGAGTAAAAGCTCGAACCACCCGATAAATGTTTCTGTCCAACTCGCCAACGATTGTGTCCTCAGCGTGGTTGGCGTAAGACTGATTGTAGTAGGGAATGTAGTTCGCGGTGTGAAAGTAAGTGAGGCTTTGGTCGCCAGATTCTGCAAACACGCCGTTCTTAAAGTAAACACCAAAGTCAAAAAGTGGCGTGACACTGGTTGTCGCAGTGTAAGATTTAATTGTTGTACCGCTGCGGAAGTAAGTGCGATCGCCACGGAAAAACGTGAACATCCTGGTGACGGCTTTCAAAGACCCGGTGGAAAGTTCGCTCACAAACTGTTCTTTCTGCGCTAGACTTTGATAAAGAGGGATCACCGAACCTTCCTCAATTAAGTCCTGGACGTTAGTGCTCGTCGGTGTAAAGAACTCAGCTGCAACGAAGTAGTTTGGTTCCAGGCCCGCGTCGGTTCTGTACTCAAGATACTCTCCGACCGGGAATCTTGATTTGTAACGGTAAACTGGCAGCCCGGTGGTGCCATCTGAAACAGAGACCACGGACAGTGTACCCTGTTCCACTAAACCGTCGAAGTACCCTTTTAGGGTTAGAGCACCAGGGTCGCAAGTGAACGTCGCATTTACTCTTGCAAATTTGGAGACAGCACCTTCTACACCATCAACATAGTAGAAATTAGGATCGACAGCACTGTTAGGTCCCCCTCCCACTTGAGGAGTGAACACCCAAGAACCCAATGGATAAGTTACACCGCTCACAAGCTCTTGCGGAGAGACTGAGGAACCTAACAAAGACAAAGCTTGGGCACCAGTTAGATTATTCGTGGCAGCGGCTAGAGTAAAGTTTTGAGACACAAGCCAAATTAAAGTCCCAGGGCGCTGATTAACCGGAACAACTGAATTAACGTCAGGGATAAATTCGCCCGGTTCGTAATCGTAAGCCACTAAATCGGGGTCCATTACTCCGCCAACAGAGAACTGATAGGAGTTCCCGACCACCCAAGGAGAAAGGGTTTTGATTGCAGAGATTTTGCCATTGGCAATAGCCGCCGGAATCTCAGAAGATGACGCAATGGATAGACTCTCTAAAACCACACGAAGCCCGGCAGTTGCGCCATCGTCGTAGTACACCACGTCGCCTTTGAGGTACTCCCCTGGACTGAGAAGTTTAATCTGCTTGAGTTGGAGATTGCCGTACAAAGGCTGATCTTCTTTGTCAGCAGAAACCGGTGTGAACCCTGTGTTGACAGGGTAGTAAACAGGGTTGGGGTTGTCTACACGAATAAGATCGTATTGTTGAAGCAAGTTTGGGTCGGCGTCGAACGTTTTAACTTGGGTGTAAGTCGCTGTGTCAACATCCAAAAAGGAAGGGGTATTGTAAGCAGAAGAAGTAACGATGTGCGGATCGTTGTACCGAGTAAGGTTGTCAAAGGTGTTATTGAACGCAGATTCTACATCGCTAACGGTTGGGTCTATAGACGAAGGAAACACTGCCCCAGGAACCAGAATTGAGTACAGCCTGTCCCTAAAGTTGAGGGAACTTTCTCTGAAGTCCGCTCCAAAGCCACCGTTAGCCTCTACCTCCACTGTCAAGTTGTACTGGGGTTGGCTGACCGTAATAGGGTACAGGTGTGCCTCGTAAGACAATGGTGTGGAAAAGTTAATGGCGTTTTGGCCGCGTTGAAGTTGAACAGGGGTCAACTCCACACCTTCGGGTCCCAGGACAAACAAGGAAACTTGTCCGCTTGTTTTCAGGTAATCGGTCAAGTAGTTGTAGGAACCTTCTGAACTTTCGCCCAGTTTCACCACAGTTTGCGTGCCCTCTCCGAAAAAGTCCGTAAAAAAGTCTTGCCAATCGGACTCACTTACAGGGTTTTTGCGGCGAATCAGAGTGAAGAATCTTTCCTGCACTTGCTCGAATGTCTCTACATCGGAGCCTCCAACTGCGGGAAAAGGATTGGTAACTTTGATTCCAGAGGTAGCGATTCCAGCGGGATTAACAATAGAGTTAGCAGGAACGTTATAGGTGGAGCCCACGTACTGAGAATAAACCACCAGCCTGGCAGTGGTTGTTCCAGAAGGGATTGTAACGCTGTCTTGTACAATAAACGTGAAACTTTCGCCTCCCGTGGCCTGTGGGTCCGTTAAAAAAGTAGCACCTGCGGGAATGGTCACACCCGTGTCAGAAGGGTTGATGGCCACTTGAAGTTGAGCAGTGGAAGGAGTACCCAGCCTACGCATAGCGCCGAGAAAAGGTCCTACCCACTCTGTTAAAATCTTAGGGGGGAGTTGATTCAACCAAAACAGAAACTCTCCTTGCGCAAACGCTTGCCCTTCTAGTAGTGCGGCTAAAGGATTACCCGCGCTAAAATCGTTCAGCGTGTTGTTAGACGCTTCGTAGACCTTTTGCGCAGCGGCTTGAACAAGTTCCGCCTCATTTCTTGGGTCGATAGAAATGTTGGGAAGTGGTGCGTATCTGGGCATTACGTTTAACGCTAGCTGGCAAGATCAGGAGTAGGTGCCGTTGTCGAGCACAACTGAACTAAGTTGGTCGTCAAGAACTTTTTTGGTTACAAGGTCAGCGTCGCTCAATGCGGCGTACTTTTGAGCGATGGAAGGAGTTCCCACGCCGTTTGCGTAATTATACTTATCATTCGTGGTAAAGCTCAAAGGAGCGTTAACCACTGTGTTCGCTGGGTTTTGATTTGGCGGAGAGTTTCCCGGACCTGGGACCACTTCGTAGCCAAAGTTCCAAGCCCCTGTGACGGTTTTGTCTCCGCTAATTGGCGCCCCGGAAACAAACACTCCGCTGACGGTGAGCGTAGGTTGATCGCTGGCCAAACTCACGTAGCGAGAGTCAAGGCCGTTGGGGCCAGAGAGGACAAGAGAATTAAGTCCCAAAGGGTTATAGTGCCAATCCAGGTCTTGCCCATCGAACACGATATCTTTGGCGCCGTTTAACCACTTGCTTGTAACTACGACGCCACTAGAGAAATTTGTTTTGGCCATCCACTTACAGGAACTCCTTGATAACTGGTTTTACCCTGCCCATGAAAAAACCCCCTCGCGAGGAGGGGGCAGTAGTTATTAGATCCTTGTCAGGTTCTGTCGAAGTAATTACAGGTGAATTGAACTTCGATTTCCTGGGGGTTGCCGCTTTCACGGTCTACATCTGCAGTGTTGAGGCTGATGAATCGGCACTCGTAGCAAGTGTATTGTCCTCCGGCAGGGGCAGAACCGTTGCCAGTACAATCGCGAGGGGTCACGGTAACCGTGATGTACTCGCAATTGTAAGTCAACCAGTATTGCTCAAGCTGTTTGAACAACAAAGGATCGTAAGGGGCGCTCAGCGTAATGTCGTCCATCTTACGCGGGCCAACAAGGTGGAACAATCTGTTCCCGGTGCCGTTGGCGTAAGTACTGGAGTCGGAAGAATCCTTCACTCCACTGAATTTGGTGAAAGTCGCAGTCAGAGTTGGACCGTTAGGAGCAACAAGAGAGACTTCGTACTGGGCTTTGGTAAGCGGTCTGAAAATTGCCATGGTGTCACCTCCTTATTACCTTTCCTATCAGGAAAGGACGTTGGTGATCATTGCGCCAGAACCGATAAGACCAGTGGCTCCAAGACCAACCAGGTTAACAACGCGCTCGACAGTGATTTCGGCGCGAACAACACGACGCTCACGGATGTAGTACTCGGGGCGAACCGTAGGAGTGCCAGTGAGCTGGTAGGTGTAAGCAAATGCGGGGGTAGCAGCGTTAGCGCCACCGGCAGGCATCACGGAGTCGGAAGGACCGTTAGGGCTGTAGAACAGCAAGACGCCGTTCTCAGGGAACACGGGCAGGAGCTTACCGTCGTTGGCCAAATAACGACCCTCTGCCACACGAAGACCGCGCTCAAGACCGAAGTAACGGGCAAGAATGTCGGTGTCAATTGAATCGGCAGTGGTGTAACGGATACGATCAAGGATGTCCTTGTTGGTCAGCAACTGGTCGAACACGGCGGTGCCGAGCACCATGGAGTGCGGGCGAATACCGATCTGGTTGGCGACAGAACGCTTCAGGCTGAGAACGTCTTCGATCGGGTTAGACAGATCGTTGGACCAGTCGGCGCCACCAGCTTTGGTGCTGTAGGCTGTCTTGAAGTTAGCCCAGCTGGTAAAACCAAGACCGGTTTGAGTGCCAGCGCCAGCGGAAGGCTCGTAAGGGTTATAGGAACCGGTGACCGAAACGGCTTGAGCAACAGTGTACTCGTAAGAGTTCATCAAACGAGACATGGTGTTGCGAGTTTCGATCGCACGGAGGTCAACCTGCGCGGGGCCTTCGCCAGCGTTCTCGATGACTTCTTCAGGGAGTTCCCACGCAGCAACTTCTTGCTCAAGCGCGTAGGGCTCGCTGTCGTAACGGCTCTGAACATAAGGAATGTTCGTACCGGGCGCACGGCGGAAGTCATTGATGGCGAACTGCTCTTTGCCGAAGCGCAGAATCTTACCGGCACGGGTAGGGGTGTCCACAACAGGCGCGATGAAGTTCGCGATGTTGGTGGAAGGAAGGTTGAAACCTTGTGCAAGCGTAGTCAGAATTGGGTCTACGCCAGCATAGGTTTGCTGGAGGTTCATCATGGGAGGGAGGCTCCGAAAGTTAAAACGTCTTCAAAGGTTGGGTCTTACACCGTGTCTCTTTAAGCTGTTTGCCTAACGACTGCGGTCGCCCAACCCTGTTTATCAGGCGAAGTTGACGAGAGCGATCTTACGACCGCCGATCTCAACAACCTCGCGAATGTAAGGGGCAGCGCCGTTGCAAGTCACGGCAGTGCCGGCAGCGGTGGCGCGACCAACCAGGTCAATTTCCAGGGGGGAATTGAGGGCAATGGCGCCGGAGGTGGGAGCAACTTCGATCAAGAGCATGCCGCTGGATGCGACACTTGCTTGACGGGCTGTGTGAGGTTGGGAAAGTGCGGTGGGGATGTAAGCCTGATTCACACCAACAATGGTGTCAGGCTGGGTGTCGAAAGCGTCACCAGCAGCAACTTTGCCGGCGCCGGCATAAGTGGCATACTGAACAGCGCGGAACTCACCGATTTCAACTTCACCGATACCGGGAGTTTCTTTGTCTGTAGCAGCTTCCCAAGTTTCAGCGTAGCGGATGTACTGCTTAGCGTACACGGGGGCGATGTTCAAGGACATGTTTGTCTTTAAGAAATGGACTTCAAGTTTGTTTGCTCTGGGACTTGTTTTTCACCCAGTTAAGCTGCTAAGGTTTACCCTAGCGGTATTCAATTTCGCAACGACAGCGATCATAGCACCGGCAACCTCTTCCGGGCATCGGTAAAGATCCAATGGGTTGCCAACCTTGGGCGTCCCAAGTTTTACAGTCCGGGCAGGTACGTTTGTCGCGTTTTGCGGCACGTCGCATTTCACCGAATCCTTGCTCTTGTCGCACGAAATATTCTCCGAGGTTGAAGAAAGAAAACGTGGGAGTAGACAGATACCTCACGACTCGACCAAAAAGTGCGGGCCAACTTCTTCCGTTACCGGCGTTAATAGCGGCTTGCATTGCAGGACTATCCGTGTCGTAAGCCGGGTCGTCCAGAATGTCGTCGGGGATGTAATCCGCAAAGTCCACTGTGTTATCGCCAATTCGAAGAACGCCAGCATCTAACCTTGCTTTTGTCTCTCCAAGAAATTTGATCAAGGGAGGAAGCATGTCGCCGACAACAGTGGGCCAAGCCTTTTCCATCTTGGCTTGAGGTTGAGCGTCTTTTGCACCCAGGTAAACAGCGGTTAAGGCAGAGATCAAAGTTTTGTCTACCAAAGACCGCTGGTACTCTTCCCACTTAATTTGTTTGTCTCTCAAGGCTAAAACAATCGCTTTAGCCTCTTTAAACATGTTGTCTTCAAGAGTAGGTTGAGTCTTGTACTTGCGAGCCAAAGTTTTGGCTTGGGAGAAGTAATCTCCCCTCCGCTTCGTTACAGTGCTTACTAGGGAGAGGAGATCCATGACTCACTTAGTGCGGCCAAACATTGCCTTCTTGAGGCCCTCGGTGTAATCAGAGCACTCACCATTTTCCACGTATTTGAGAGCCAATTCGTGGGGGCTGAGGTCTTCGTCATCGAGGTTATTGGCACCGGCGCCAACGGCAACTTCACCGAAATATACCAAGTTAGGGAGCCTGTCAAGCAAGCCGAGCAACTTGGTAGCAGGGGTTTCCCCTTCGGAGAACTCAAGGGTGCCGAACTCCAAACCTTCGCAATAATGCTGCAAAGTAGACTGAGGCATGACGCCGTCGGTCATCTTACCTTCTGCATAAAGGTTTTCGACAAAGCGAGCGATTTTGTCACGACGGGCACTCATTTGCTGCTCTTCGTAATCGCGCTTGAGGCGGGCGTTCTCAGCCTTCAGAGCTTGCAACTCCTCGAAAAGTTGTTGACCCATTCCGACAGGAGGAGCTTGATTGGTGGAGCCCATGCCGCCGTAAGACATTCCGGGTCCGCAGAAATCTTCGGTTTCGGAGAACTCTGTGTCTTCGCCATCCTCGTTGTCTTCGCCTTCGACGTAGGTGGAACCTTTACCGGTTGGAGTCATTGGGTCTTTTTCATCCTCGTCCTCCTCGATCTCGCCGCTTTGGGTCTTAACCTTTTTGCCCTCCGCGTGATCAATAGCGCCACCCTTCAGAGGGGCACGTTTTTGACCAGAGGTTTGACGCATGACGCGAACGGTTTTGTTACCTTCCACGCTCTCAAGATCCACAGCCATCTCAAGGTTGTCAGGAGATTCTTCGCTGATGGTTGGAACTTTGGTAGCCCCTTCGTCTTTGCCGTAAGGGTCGGTGCCGCTAGAAATGCCGGGTTTAACCGCTTCATCTAGACCGACATCTGGCTTAGCGTATTGGTCGTTTTCCATTGCGCGCTTGCCCCCGGTTTCTTCTTGGCCCGCCCAGCGATCTTCGCCAACGCCTTCTTCGCTCTTGACGGCGTGGCCGTCCACGCCAGCTTTGTCGCGATCAGCGTCTTGTTCTCCGCTTTTGACAGACTTCTTGTCAGAGTTAATGCGGTCAGCCTCTTGGGCGCCGCTTTTAGCAACTCCCTCGCGGTCTACACCCACTGCACCTGCACCATCTTTGCCCACAGCTTGGCGGTCAGCGTAACTGTCGTCTTTCGAGCGGGCGGTGTCACCTCGGCCAGTAACGTCTTCCTCCTCGTTAACTTTGTGAGTGCCAAACTTCACCTTACCGTTGACTACGGTTTTGTGGCTGACTTCGTCAAATTCAGCAACTTCAGACCCTTCGTCTTCGCTCTCGCTGTGGATTTCTTCTACAACTTGAACAGATTGGCCATGAGCGCCAGCGGCTTTTTTGCGAGCAATTTTGCCACTTTCAGCAAACGGTTCTTCGGGCATTTTAGTCTCAAGATTGGCGGTTTGCTGAGTAGACTCAGCGGCTTTAGCGCCTGGGCGCTTTTCTTTTTTGTCCATTTCAGAAAACTGCTGGTTGGGTTTATCGGAGGTATCAGCCGCCTCGCCTTGGCTAGCAGCTTCAGATACGTTGTTTTCGCCCTGTTCTTCAGAGCTTTGTTCGAGTTCTTGAGTGACCGGGGAGAGACTCTCACGGGCTTCCTCAAGTTTCTCTTTTAGCATCTCTAACGGGCTTTTTTCCACAATCATGGTGGGGCCAAGCTCGTCATCGAAAACTGCGTCAAGAGTGACCTCGGCGGCGAAGTCAAGCACACCCTCTTCCTCAGAGAAAGTGAATGGCTCTAAACCTTTTACAGCCGGGGGTGAAGCCCCCAACAACGCCAAGTGCCGGGCGCTCCACTTTCCTTTATGCGGGTTAATTTGGCTGTCAGGAGAGTAAAAGGAGATGGACACTTTACGGTAGTGTTTATTCTTCACAAGTTCCTTTGCAGGGTCTGTGAAGTCCACGTCCGCGTAAAGATTGTCTCCGTCGCGAACAAACTTTTTAATCCAGCCGTAGGCAGGAACGCTGTCGTTGTCCCCGGAGTGTCCAATAACGAGAGGTGCTTCATGGACGCCGGGGTCGTAAGTGTCTACTACTTCTTGAAGCTCCTTTGGAGTGAAACTCCTTGATACACCTTGAGCGGAGGTTTGATCGCCCGCCTTGAATACGTGCACACGTTTTGTTGTCACCTTGCTATTCATGGTATCCATTACTCAGGTTTTACCCTCCGTATCTGTGGTTTCCTCCTCGACTAAAAAGTTTTCCAGATTATCTTCTTCTTCCTCCTCCTCTTCCCCTAACAGGTCTTCCAAGCTGACTTCTTCAGTTGGAGCGACTTCTTCAGCCGGAGCAGCTTCAGCGGTGGGCTCCCCTTCTTCCTCCTCCTCTTCCCCTAACAGGTCTTCCAAGCTGACTTCTTCCGTAGGAGCAGCTTCTTCCGCAGGAGCAGCTTCAGCAGGAGCAGCTTCTTCCGCAGGAGCAGCTTCAGCAGGAGCAACTTCAGCCGGAGCAGTTTCTTCCGCAGGAGCAGCTTCAGCAGGAGCAACTTCAGCCGGAGCAGTTTCTTCCGCAGGAGCAGCTTCAGCACCAAAAGTGTTCTCAAACAGGTTGGCATCTGCCTCGGGGTCATAAGTGGTTTTTTCACCTTCCTCTTCCCCGGGACCAGCTGGCTCCTCATCTTCCAGTTCCACTTTGAAATGCCGTTCAACCCACTCTTTCTTGGGTTTAAACCCTGACTGAATTAACAAAGAAAGGTCAGGCACAGTAATGGTTGACTCTTCGATGCGAAACTCCCGACTAATCGTGGGAGCGGCGACATCGACACCAAAGTTCAGGTCCACAATCCAGCGAACTAGAGATTGAGTCAAAACCTGAGAGATTGTTTCCGACAGCTCAGAAGCTTTAACAATGCGCACCAAGTTAGCCACTTGAGAGGAGGCGCGAGAGCCAGCCTCAGCTTGTCCAGCCTCGTTTTCTCCGCAAATTAGCACGCTAATCTCTTTGTCAATGTAGTCAATTAAATTTTTGAATACATCTGGACTCCCCGAAGGATTGGCAAAATCGAGCTGGTAGCCTTCTGGTAGAATGACGGCAGTTTCCTGAGACAAGTTGGAGAGCAAACTGTATAGATTCTCCAGTTCTTTTGTGGATGCGCTGAGGGGGGCAGTTGCTACTGCAGTAGGCGTAGCATAACGGTCACCGTAGAGCACGTAGGACTCAATCGCTCTGCGACGAAATTTTACCAAGGGGTAAAGAATTCTTCCGAGAGATGAACCATAAGGGTCACCGTTATGGTGAGCCCAGAACCGGTTGACAATAAATTTGCGTGCAGGGAGTTCTACGCCTTCAAACATGCGATTAAAGGTGAGGCAGCGCATGGCGAAACCTGTTTGCGAATCCTCCGACTCCTGAAACACAAACCGGCGCTGATCTCTCATACGGAAGTCAAAGGGGACCACCCCGCGTTTGGTTTTCTTCCACATCACTTCACCAACACTGAACCCAACGATCAGCGCCTCACCCAAACCTTTGTAAATGTTGTCTACATCAATCTCTTCCAAAATTTCGGCTACAAAGTCTCTAACCGCTAAGTCTCCTGGTTTGTTGCTGTATTCCTCTACGTACCAGGGCCTCGAAGTCACTTCTTGAAGTAACTTAGAGAAACAGGATTGGACTTGTTCGTCATTCAATAATCTTTGATAGACCGACAGCGCACGATTGCCGCCCTTGGAGATCAGCAAATCGTCCGAAGGTCTTACAATCGTGTTACCAGTCCCCGTAAAAGGGGAACTGGACCCGAACATGTAAATCGAACTAAGATTATACGGGTCGCTGGTGTAGGAGGCGACCTCACCGTTGGGTACAGGGGAAGTCTTAAATCTTTTCGCCATTCAACCCTCTAAGAGTCACACGTTTATAGGGTTTTACCCGGTTAGCTTGCCAATGCAAATTCAAGCGGAGGTTGAGGAACGCCTTCGATGGAGTAGACAATGAAAACTTTGTACACACCGTCTTCTCCACTTGTCAACCAGTCACCTTGAACGGACAAAGAAGTTAAACCAGAAACATTCTGAGAGATTGAGGTCTGCAGTTCGGAGTTGATGAGACCTGGATCAATTACGTCTAAAGTTTTATCGCTTACGCCATAACTGGCCCGCATAACTCTCTCAAAGTAGCGGGTTTGGACCAGGCTTACAATTTCTTCCGCCTTCAAATCGTAATCCGTGCTAGTGGCCAGGTTGCCGTTCGCAACTTGAAGTGGGTATCTCAACCCGCGAATAGTAGCCATGTTACTTCACGTATCGGCGAGACATCATTGCCTCCAGGTTGCTGATTCTTTTCTTTTTGTCCGTGACGGGCAAAGAACTTAGGAGAACTTTCTCCACCTCTTCCCTCACTTGGAGCAAGCTCAGAGAACCGTAAAACGTTGGTTCAATTAAATCGACACTGCTGTCTTGGTTAAGCAAATAAAGGCAGAGCGCCTCAAGAGAGACACCCTGCTCTTTTGCTTTTTGAGAGAGCAAATTAAACAGAGAGGTTGGCAGTTGTAATTTCACCTCTTGGTTTCTCTCTGCCATAAGCTCAGCCTCCTAGACCCTGGGAATCAAGTTCACGATTCATTTGACCAATCGCAACGCGAATCAGGTCAATCTGGATGCGCTCAAGAGTGGGGACCGGAGTGACGAACACCTTCACGTTCACAATTCCGTTCTCAAGAGACTCGGAAGTGTTGATGCGATCGTCGCAGATGACTTGGAAAGCATCGGAAGGACGACGGCCGAACAATGCACCATTAGTGTAGAGTTGGCTGAGGACGCTGTTACCCACGGAGACAATCTGGTTGAACACCACACCGAAACCGTCAATAACAGAGAAGATCTGGCTGTCGAAGGCGTTGCGGAGGGAACCGTAAACCACGTTCATGATCACGCGAGTGTTCACAAACTGGTACAGACGCTGCTGAGCGTCGTCGGGGTTGATGCGAGTACGACCGCCCCAGATAAACACCGCAGTGTCAGGGTAACCAGGGAGAGAGCGCGAAACGTTGCAACCAGCAGGGTTCAGAAGATTCTGCTGAGCGGAGTTAACAGCAATCTGAGTGCCAACGGCATCAGAGAGTTGGTACTTCACACCAGCAGGCGGGAACTGATAACCTTCGGCACGATAGCGACGCAGAGCGACGCCGGTAACGTAAGGGGACTCAGGGATGTACTGACCAGCAGAGTTCTCGATGTAAGGACCGTAGAAAGCCACAAACCCTTGAGGGTTGAAGTATCTTTGGCTGTCATCGTACAAGCGAGTGACGTTATCCACACCAGCCTCAACAAAGACGGCCTGGGGCTCGCCGTTGAAGCCCACTCCACGCAGAGCCAGGTCAATGATTTCGGTAGAAGTCACCGCATCAAAGCGCCAGAGGTTGGCAGGAGGGGTTTGCTCCGGAGTAAGAGACAGTTCGACTTGGGCTCCGTAAAGAACGCGACCAACAGAGGTCAAATCTCCACCAAGACTTGCAGCAGGAACAACAACCCAACCGTAAGAGGAACCGTTGAACACAACTGCGATACGATCACCGTTAACAACTGCGGTAGTGCCATCGGGCGCGTAACCGGAGTCAACAACGTCGAAATACACACCGTCAAGATAAGTGATTTCGCCTTGAAGGTCAGCGGCATTGTCGCCGTTTGCAAGACCCACTGCGGTAACGTAGCTGGTGGCCAGCGCCAGAGAACCGGTGGCAGTAGGGTCAAACTCACCGCCGAAAATTGCGTTAATTGCGGGCACAATATACGCTTCGGAGGCGTAAGATTGGTCAACAGTAGGGGTTGTAATGAAGTTTGCCGTAACGGTAGTAGAAGAACCGGGGCTAACCAGTTGCAAACCGTCCAAGTAACCTGCACTTGTATCTTCACCGTAAGGGAAGATTTGCTCAGCACCCAGAATGGTGCGACTGTCGTTCAAAAACACCGAAACGGTGGGGTTGGAGCTAGACGGAGTGGGGGCGGAAGTTGCGTTGGCAGCCTGGTTGGCAATAGTTCCGCTCGCAAATCCGTACTTGCGGCCACGAATCAAAGAAACGGAGGCCAACTCACTCAAGTTCACAGCAGTTGTGCTGCCGCCGAGAGTGGAAGTGTACAGAATAGTTGGTTTAGTGGAGACAGAACCAGTGGGAGCAGAAAGGTAAGAGCCGGCGGAGAAATTGGACAGGCTGTTAGCCAGAACAAAAGTATCTCCGTCAATGACTTTCACGTAGTAAGCTTGCACCGCATTGCGGTTGCTTCCTGCGAGGAAAGTCGTCATGCCATCGAGCACGGGTTGGGTGAAGAACACCTTGTAACCGGTTTGCAAGCCATGGCTAGCAACGTCAAACACTGCTTTGCCGGCATAGGTGCCAGTGCCAGTAGAAATTTGAGCGGAGGGGTTGAACAGAGTGCGAGAAACAAAACCGAGACGGTAAGTGTCGGTAGGGTTCTGCAAAGTTCCAGGAAGGTGAAGGGTGTTTACTCCAGCGGTGGCACCGGAAATGTTCTCAATCAGGTTAGAAGTTTGACCGTTGATCTCAACAGGAAGGTTCCAGGCGGGAGTGGTGTAGGTTGCCTTAACGGTTGAACCGGTAGGAGAACCAACGCTAAAAGCACCGGCAGGAAGAGTTGTCTGGTTGACAGAGCCCCCGGACGCCAAAACCTCAGTCAAGATTGCAGTGGCATCAGCAGCGGTGAGGGCGATGTACACCTCTGTAGGGTAAGGACCGTAGACGGCAGAATCAGCCGGAGGAGCAATCACGTAAACGGAGTCAGGCAAGCTGGAGAAGTCTGCACCTTTGTTGCTCAAGGTAACTTCTTGAATTTGGTAATCAACTGGCCAGACGTTGCCGCTGACTGTAAACTTACCGATGTTGGCGGAACCACCGGTGGACGTGAATGTAAAATCAGCTGAGTCAAGCAGACCAACTTTTTGTCCGTCTGCAACCGTGTTCGCCGATTCAGCAACTGCGGGGAGAGCGTTGTACCCGCCAACCAGAGTTTGGTGGTTCAGGCGAGTGTAAGTAACATCGGAGCCAACCCATGTGTAAACAGCATTATCGACCAGGTACTTACTGCCGGTGGTCAAGTCTTCGGCAGCCTCATGAGGGGTGAAGTTGCTGTAGGCGTTAATGTCGGTAACAAGGAAAGGACCGCAATCTGCCAAGTGCATCCACTTGTAGTTGTTGTCTGCCGCCAGAGCGGTCCCCGCAGCTCCCACAGCAGCTCTACCAGCCGCATCAAACTGGGCGTAGGCTGTAGGGGTGATAACGTAACCTTGGTCGCGCTGACCGTCGAAAGCGGTATTCAGGCACTGGATGTAGTCCTGAGGAACACGGACAGCGTTTTGCTGAAGGCCAACAATGTTTTGAATGTCGTAAGTGCCCTGAGTCAAAACTTGAATAGAGCCGACAGGAGTCACCTGTGTTACAACAGAAACGGTACCGCCAAAAGTGGTTGCGGCGACGTTGATGAAACCGTTCTGAGAGTTGGAGGTGGGGTCAAGGTCAACGACCAAACCGGAGCTACGAACGTAGACTGAGCTTGCAATGCTAGGGTTGGACTCGATCGCGGAGGCAATTGCGTTAACAATAGCGGCAGAAATGCGACGGTTGTTCGCTTCATCACCAGCCACATAATCCACAGGGATCGTGACGGGTACACCCAGCCATTCCCCTTCAGCGCTGTAACCGGTGGAACCGTCTCCAGCCACTAGACGGGTGCCGTTCAGTACGATTTGAGCGTAAACTACGTTGCCGGCCTGAAGGGCAGAAGGCAAACCGGAGGTGCCGATCTTTTCACCAGAAGGGAAAATTTCAATCTCAACGATTTGGTTGGGGGTGCCAACTCTGACCACGCGCAGGTCACCGACTTGGGCATTCTTGAAGAAGGCGTCAACAACGTTGTAGCTAAGCTTAGTGATGCGACCGGTGGGGACTGTGCCACCCACCAAAGCCTTGTAATCACTTAGTGATGTGATGGCAATGGGTTTGTTGAACGGAAACACCGTTGTAGATGCGTTTTCCGGCGCTTCCACCAGAAGATAGGTTGTGCTAAAGTCGGCCACTGCTGCAGAAGCAACGTTGCCAGCTCTTTCATTAATGTAAACGCCGGGTGCGCCAGGAGTTACGCCGCCACCGAGGGAGAAAGTTGCCATGTTTTTCAGAAAATGTTCCTCCTTTTCCTTCTCTTTGTGCTGGCGAGGATGAATCCAGCTGTGGTGCCCGTAGGCCAAAGAGACGGGTCTAGACAGTGAGTTTTACCCTTCTGACCCAGTGATTGCAGGAGTACTCACCATTGACAGGCCGTTAACCTTTTCAACTGATTTAAGAGCAGCGGCGCTATACTTGTTTAACGATGATAAATAGCTATCCACCGTGTCAAACGGAAAAATAGCATCTGTCACCCCAACGGAGTTGGCCCCAAAAGAAAGGGGACTGCCTTGCAGTCTTCCTGTTTCGAGCCCTCCGGTAACCTCTAAAACAGCGCCAATGGGAGGCAACTCGGTGACAGTCCACTGCGGGTTTTGCTCCAAAACCTCTCGATAACTCAGTGAGTTTGAGTACAGCGTGAAGCCGAGTTTACCCCAATCCATACCAGGCGGAAAGGGGAATGTTTTCATAGTCCTCTGTTACGAGCAGCGGCAATCAATCGAGCACCAACTTCGGTACCACGGTTCATCTGAAAGCCTTTTTCTTCGGCAATCTTTCTGGCGTCTTCCAGCACTTGCGCGGGATGAGAGGGGATAAACGGGTCTTCGTCGGCCCTGCGCCCGAGTTTTTTGCGCACATTGGTCTCAATTTCCTCTTTGGGTTGAGCCGGTGCAAGTTTAGAAGCGTCTTGTTCTTCCGGGTTTTGAAGGTGAGTCAATTGATCGCCGGGGGCGCTTTCTTCCCAAGCCTCGTTGACACCTGGGGTGTCAGGATTGTCGGCAATAAACGTGCCATCGGTGCTTTTTGCTCTACGTCGTGCCATTACTTTCGTTTGGATAAAATGTTGGACCAGGAGATTGCTGGGAGAAGTTGAAGAGCGGCCTCAGGGACGCCCATCCACGGTCTTGCAACCATTTTAGTTGTCCCAAGCTGATGGTATCTACCGTAAAAGGTGGAATCCACGGCAAAACCTTCTCCTTGAGGTTTTACCTTTGCGCTATTTAGCATCTTGCCTGTCAAGATTAGAATTGGCAAACCTCCTACGGTTGCCACTTTCCAAGCTTTGTAACGGGGGCTTAACGCAGCCCAAGGTCTACCTTGGGTGTCAGTTTCCGCCTCCCAGAACTTTTTGTTTTCTTGCAGCAAAATAGGCGCCCACTGTTTTTGAGTTGGCGCCCACCAATTTTCGTTTAACTTTTTAGGTTTGCCGCCAGGACCGTACTTAACAGTGATCACTTGCTCATCTCCTTTTTCTGGGCTTCCGCAAACTTGTTCAGAATGTCAAGCATGAGTTTAATCTTGCTCATGGGTTGAGTTTCTAACCAATCTATCGAACTTTCCCAGCGTTGTTTACACAAATGGAACGCTATTTCCATCCAGTCTTCAGCGCTGTAGACTGACTCTTTCAGAAGGTTGTCGGCTGCCCAGTTCACAAAAGCTCGAAAGCAGGGAGCTGAGATCTCATCTAAACACTCAGGGTTCAGGATCAGGCGCTCAATTAAAGGGATAAAACTTTTGTTTTGGTTGCGAAGAATTTGAGTGAAGTAGAAATCTTTGGGGATAACTTCGCGGATGTGGACGGGACCGAACCCATCCAGCCACACCAAGTAACTAAAGTCTTCGCAATCTTCAACTGTTATTTTGGGGAGTTTTCTCCTTCGGCGTCGTCACCGTTGGCCTTTTCGACCAGATCATTGAGTCTGCGGTAGTCGTTGACACCAAGGTCAACAATTTCGTCGTAGGTCAATTTAACGTCTCCCACGATCAGGCGCTCCACGATCCTCATGGCCTTTTCAAACTCACCCAGTTTGCCTAGCTCTTTCTCCATATAGATAAGATCCCGGCCAGTCATCTCTCGGATGGTGACTTCGCGACCGTCTCTGAGAGTCGTGCTAAATGTTTGGGTGTTCTCCCCCTTGGCAGCGGTTACGGTTGGGGTGGTGCTCACGGTCTTCATTGATTGTGATTGAGAGGTTGTCTAAACTTACCCTCAACTGGTAAAGCCTGCCCTCTAGAGCCGTGTCACCGCAACCGGGAGGAAGATCAAGGTAAATCTTATTAGCTATCCTCCAGCTTTGCTCCGCGTTTTCCGGTTGCCCTAGGCTTAACCTGTCTTGAACATCGTTTAACCAGTCGTCTACGATTATTTTACGAAGGTCGGGACACAAGGGCAAAGGGAAAGGCATAACATTCTCAGAGAGACTGAGCCATTCTCAACGCAGAGTTGTAGTCGTAGTACTCAGCATTGTAGGCGCAATTAACCGAGGAGGGGATCTCCCTGCCGCGTTTGTCGTAGGGAGTGACAAGGTAGTAAATGTTGTGGCAACCGGTCAACTCTTGTGCGGAAGCGTAAACGACGCGAGGCTTGCGGACTTTTTTCATCACAGGAGACCTTTCTTGATAGTTTCGTAACGAGTGGTAAGTTTGGCGATGGCGCCACGTTCAGCAAGCTCAGTCATGGAGTACTCCACACCATGGGGCTCGCTGTCACCGTGGGGGTTGGACGGGGTGACAGTCCTTTCGGTTGGCTTTTTACGAAGGCGATCGTCAATCGCCACCGAGGAGAAATAGGCGCGGCTCAAAGGCAGATCAGGGGTTTCAACTGATGATTGAAACAGTGCCCAGGTGTACATGTGAGCGATTTGAAGTACCACAGCAAACTGCTCAGCATAACGCTCTGGGGCCATAAACCAGAGTTCGTCGTGAATACTCAGGATGAAGCGGCAAGGGATTTTGTACTCTTCTGCCAACCAATGAACGGAAGTCAGAATGATCGACAGAATCTCTGCGCCAGAGGATTGAATCGTCCAATTCACTCGCGAAGTTTTGAAGTCGTCGCCAACGGCTGCGGGCCGCATCGCAGTGGAGATTTTTGTGCCCAAACAAGGCAGCTGGGGCACGCGGCTGCGCATGGCAATCTCTTCCATGAAGTTGAAGCAACCGGAGTCGAATCCGTCTTCGTACAAACCTTTTCTCATCACACCCTTCTTACTCTTAAGAAGTTTGAACGCAATGTTCTTCACTTCTTCTGGAGATTTCTCAGGGTACTTTTGACGGATGTAGGTTTGAACGGCTCGGGCTCCTGCGCCATACAGGATAGCAAACCCAACGATCTTGGCTGTGTTGCGGTCAATGCCGCAAAGTTTAGCCAGGGCGCTGTGCGGGTCCGTACCCAACTCTTTTGAACCCGACAGAACATTATAGCCGAAAGGAGAACAACCAACAAAGCCACCTTCCCAGCGGTCAGAGTAGATGGAAGCAATCTGCATCTCCTGGCCGTCAAAGTCAGCGCCCACAATCTTCCAGCCGTCGGGCGCTTGAACTCGTGTCTTAAGTTCGGTGCCGATCCGCCAGTTTTTCGTGGAGCACATTGTCACCATAAGGCTTTCAACTGTCCGGCGAGTGACTGTGCCGTGGCAAAGGATCTCGGGCAGCGTTACCAGGGCATCTTCCCCATGCGGGTTTACCGCACGGAGAAACACCCGGTCCATCACACGCTTGCGCACTGAGGTCCAGTATGAAGTCGCGTTAGCAATTTCCAGAGCGCGTTTTGCCTCCGGCAGGTCACTGCTCAGGCGCCCCACTTCCATGTCATTGACGAAATCTTTCGAGAACACGCCGCCAACGTTGTCTCCTTTGCCTTTAGGGTGAGGGAGCTTTTCAAGCTTGCCTGTCTCAGGGTTGCGGTAACACCAACCGTTGCTTTTTGTCAACTCCATTGGTTGGCCTTCCCACCTCAGGTTGAGTACCAAGTGAGCCAGATCGGACTTGACTCCGATGTGCTGATTCGGGTCTTTGACGAATGGACGAAACCAATGAGGAATGCCCGCGTACTTGCCTTTCCGGCTGGCAACAGTCCAGTTGAGTTGAGACAGCCAAGGGTCCTTTTGAAGCCAGGCTTCTTTTTCTTCTTCGGTCTCAAAAGAGTCCCAAGTTTGAAAGGCGTTTAAGGCCAATCTTTTGCAGAGAGCCGTCATCTCGTCATTAAACTGGTGGTACACTTTCTCTGTGCCTTCAATCCAGTCACCCCAATCGGGAACAAGCGGAATCAGCGAACCATTGAGGTGATAGTGACCGCAAAGCGCAGTCATTGAAGGGGTGCTGTCCAGGTACTTCGGCCACAACGATTGAAACAACTCAGCGGTGTAGTAAGCGTCGTTGAGTGCGTACTCAACAGCGGGAGTCAAAAGTTGACGGATCTGAGACAAGTTCTCTGCTTTGACGAAAATGTCTCGAACTTTTTTGTCGCTGGCGCCAAGCGGCTTAACAGTTTCGTCTCCGAAATACTTCTTGATCTCGTAGACGTAATAGTTGTAGCAAGCAACTAGAGAGTTTGTAGCTCCTTCTTCAAGCCACTTGGGGGCGTATCTCAGCTTTCGCTTTTCTTCAGGAGTAAGGTTCTCAGGGTCCTTAGCAGCCAGAACATATAGCCAGCGCTGGCCACCGGCAAGGCCAGAAACGCCAACGTGTGCAGATAGTGTGTCAAAGTAGAAGTTCTCGGGTTTGGTTCTATGAAGGTCGTAACCTTCTTGGGCGCGAACGCGATCGTAGGAGATGTTGTGCCCCGCGACAAACCGATTTTCGCCAATCGGGATCAGTCCAAGAGAGTCCCAATCGTCTTCGGGAACGGAGGGGTCAATCAGTTCCTTCGCAAGCCAAAGGTAGGCAGCTTTGTCAGACAGAGCGGTGCCAATGATCGGGAAACTTCCGCCTTGAACAAAAGTCTCGGTGTCAAATGTGAAGGCTTCTTCAAGCGGGTGAGGCACACTCTCGATTTCCCATTGCCCATCCACAAACTCGTAGCGAACCCAGCCAGGGTTAAATCTCACCACGGTCATCGGAGGCAGCTGGGGCAAATTTGCCTTCGCGAATTGTTCCCCGAGTTGCTTGTAACGTCCTACTTGTTTGGTTGCGACGGCTTCGAAATGATCGCGCAAAAAATCACCCTGAAGATCTGGCAATGGCAAAGGGCCATCGTAAAGATTCTCAGGGTGGTCAACAGGCACAGAAACGCCAAACTGACCGAGCAAAGTTTTAGCACGGTCAATGGACAAACGGCTCATCTTGGGGCGCTGTTCTTTGCCGAAAATCTTGCTGTGAAGATCGTCGGAGAGCACAGGGTAACCAAGTTCAGTGAGTTTCATGGCGTTAGGTTGTCGTAATTTTAGTATAGTGGGTTACGGGGGTCGTAAACTCAGACCGGGACCACCAGATCGCTCAACGGAGGTGGGGTGTCAGTGTCAGGGCGAGGGTACAGGTAACCAGTAAACTGGTTGGTGGTGTTTCTCACCGGACCTTGAGACCAGTAAGGCTCGCCTTCCTTCCAGTGGTGAACTGTGGGGTTGAAAGGGTAAGGCTCGCCGAGAGAGTCAGGCCCCATGTAGTATTGGCTGGAGCGATTGAGCCAACCGAAAGTAGGTCGATCCAAAATGTTACCATACTCGGTAGGAACAACGGCGCCTGCCGCAGCTGCCATTAGAACTGTGCGAGGGTGCATTTTTACAAGGCATTTTTTAAGTTTTACCCGGCACCGAAAGAGAACATCCTGAGTTCAAACTCGCGCAGTCCTGTGCTTTCAAACACGGCGTCTTTGTTGTTCTTGTAGATTTCATACGCATCGAAAGCGTAGGGCATCATTAATGCGCGGTCTGCGGGGTCATCGCGCCAGGACAGCATCTCAAGCAAGGTCAACGGTTCATCCGTGTCCCAGCGATCGTCGCGAGAGCCGTAAATAAGAGGCAGCGCAGTGTTTCTCCACCAGTTACAAATTTCCTCTGAGTAAACGTTCCAGGCTTCAGGGTCGGTGAGGTGGACATCGCAATCTTTCCTAACCCATTGAACGTACTCTTTGCCTTGTTGAATCACAACTGCAGCGGACTCCGGCAAAGTTTCAAGCATGTAGGCTTCTTGCTCTCCTGTCACCACTCGTTCGAAGACGGCAGGAAACAAGTAGGAGTAAGACATCAGGCGGAAATCATCAGCGCCTTCGCAAATAAAACGAAGGATACTTTCGAAGATGGCGATAGTCGAAGCTACCTGAAGTTCTTGGTTAGAGGCAACAGGTCCGCTGGCGGTTTCTCCCGGAATTTGTTTCTTCAGGTTGATAATCTCTTGCTGAAGACGGCGAATCTCTCGGTTGGATTCTCTTTGCACTTTGGCCTTAAAAATCTCGGCCTGGTTGACGACTTTGTCAAACTTGGTGCTGATCTTCTCTAACTCTGCGTCTAGAAACTCAAGATGGATCTTAAGATTAGACGACTTCTTTTTGAGGGCGGCAACCGATGACCTCATACTCTCGGTCGCCAGCAGTAGGTTGTCTTGCATACTTGTTTGTTTACAGCGGGTGAATCGTCGCTTTTAGTTCGTCGGCATCAGCATCTATAACCTGGACATGAAAGGCGTAAACCTTGTCGGGGTCTTCCTTCAGATGGAAGCTGCCCTCAAAACCTTCTCCGTCTGGCGACTTAAGAAAACCGTTACCAGGTGTCGGCGGAGAGCACAGGGCAATGTCACCTTGAAATTGAGGAGCAGCCTCTTCTAAGGCGCTCACGATCCGCTGATAAAACACGGAAGCGGCCATCATTTCGTCTTCGTCGTTAATCTGGGAGACAATTTCCCCGTCCTCGGCAACCATGCGAGACATGACGCCTGTGTCGAAAAGAATGTTGCAGATTGCTCCGTCTTCCTCCACCTGAAAGCAAACTTCCTCGGGCTCAAATTCGCACTCGTAATCTTCGCCATCTGTGACACCGTACTCCAGGAGATCGTAGAAGGCGCTTCTCAGTGTCGCCCCGTCTGGTCCGCCAAGATAGTTAGCAATGGCATAGAACAGTTTAGGTTCGGCAAGCAATCGTGCGACGGGATATGTGATCTGCATAGCTTTGCTCAACCTGTCTGCAGGGATTTTACCCGGGTTCACGACCCCCCCATCTCGAGGTGCCCTGAGTTGAGGGTGTCCCAAAAGTTTCCCCTTACGCGGTTCCATTCAAATGGAGAGCAGCGATAGACTACAAAGGACATCCATGCGCCCATTGTCGTCCGCCGAACCAAACGGTAAACAGGGTTAACGACGGTGGAGAATAAAACTCGTTCAAAGTCTACGTTCACGGATTCACCTCAGAAAGATTTGCCACTTTGATTCCTTTTGCACCGGGTTTACCGGCTTTCACGGTTGCGGCTGACAGCGCAACTTTTTTCTTACGGGCGGATGAGAACGGCACATTGTAGGGGCCTTCGCCGAAGTATTTGATGACTGCGCCTTCCGGCAAATACTTCTTGCCAGTGCTCGTTGTCCGGCAAAGATCTGCACCCTCAAGGGTGATTGCCTTAAGCTGATCGTCCAAAGCAAAAACAAGCAGGTACTTGCGCTGAGTCACCTCCGACTCTTTTTTAGCCAAAACCACCGGAGAGTAAGCGGTGGACACGGTGCCTTTGAAGTTGAACGCAACTTTCTTCAAAGTTCCGTCTTCAGTCATCAGCACCAGTTTGTCCGACTTTTCGAGGACAATCGCGCCACGTGGCCCCTTAACTTGGTCAACAATGCCCTTCTTGACATCCACTTTGACGAACCGGGGCTTGGCCGCAGGCGCCCCTGCAAGGGCCTTGGAGCTGGTGCGCGGACCGGGGCCTGCGGTGAGCGGCGCAGCCTCCACGAGGGCGCTCCTGCGGGCCTCTCCGTGCCGCTTGCCCAGGTGGTCCAGCTGCTTGTGGATGAAGGTGGCCCGTGCTTGGGGTCGCTCGATTAGATCCTCAAGCTTCTCCAACTTGTCTTTCAGGTCGTCTTTTTCGGTCTCAAGCTCGGACGCATCCAACCCGGTGAGTTGACGCAGCCGCATTTCCAGGATCGCTTCAGCTTGAGCACGAGTGAACTTAAACGGCGCAGAAGTTAGAGCAACCATCGCCTCCGTCTTATTCTGAGAGGCGCGGATGGTCTTGATAATTGCGTCCAGTTTGTCAATCGCTTTCAGCAAACCTTCGACAATGTGGAAACGGTTGCGGGCAATCTCTTGCTCCTGCTTGAAACGCACCAGCAGGCGCTCCATGCGCCATTCGAACCACTTTTGAAGAATTGCGGTAGGGCTGAGCTCAACAGGTTTGCTACCGTCAATGACCAACGTCTTTGCGCAGTATTTGGTATCGAGGTCAGTGTACGAATACAACTGAGACTCTACCGAGGCGATGTTGGCACCCGCTTTCGCAACCACCGTGATTCGGTCACCGGTGCGGTCGGACTCGTCGATGACTTCGGCCACGTCGGTAATGCGACCCTTCTCCAGTTCGGACTTAATTTGCTCACCCAGTTTCTCGGGGTTGACGCCTGGGGGCAAACAGGTGAACGTCAAAGTTTCGCGGTTTTTGGCGCGACCGTCTCTCTTCTGGAGGCCCTTTTCAACTTTGGCGCGGCAGCGAATGTTGCCCGCACCGGTCTCTTTGTACTTCTGAAGTTCGGCATCAGCGACAATGTCGCACCCCGTAGGAAAGTCCGGCAGCAAAACTTCTTGGGCGGCAGCGATGTCGCCTTGTTTCGAAAACTTGCAAGCGAGTTTGATCGCTTCGACAATGGAGCGAAGGTTGTGCGGAGCGAGTTTGGTGGCAAAGCCTACGGCAATGCCGGAATCGCCGTTGAGTAAAACGGTTGGCAGCGCACTGTTGAAGCGCACGGCTTCTTGACGCGAGCCGTCGTAGTTATCGCGGGTTTCCCAAGCGGATTTGTCTTGGAGCAGAAGGTCAACCGCAGACGGGCGCAGTTTGCATTCCGTGTATCTGGAACTGGCCGCGTTATCGACAGTGCTACCGAAATTGCCGTGTCCGTCAACCCAAGGAACGTTGTTGTTCCAATCGGTAGCCATGTTCACCAAAGTTCCGTAGCAATCTCCGTGAGGGTGCAGGAGTCCCATGGTCAAACCTGTCACGCGAGCTGACTTCACGTAACGTTTTTCGGGGGTCAAACCTTCTTCCCACATTACTTGCAATACTCTGCGTTGAGCAGGTTTTAATCCATCGTAAAGGTCGGGAATGGCTCGGCCCAGCAGTACAGACATACTGTATGCCAGATAATCTTCTTGTACTTGTTTAACGAGGCTGGTTGGTTGCAGTGTTTCCATAAACCTAGTTTAGCGCGGAGTCCGAGGGGGTAACCTCCTCTCTGAGGGAGGTGTCTATTCCAAGTCTTTTTTGATATGCGCTTAAAGGCCCTGCGGGCATTACTTTACCGGAAACCAGACAGCGAAACTTCCTGGAGTTGGTGAGTGCCCTGCCTCTAGCGGAAGCCTCAGCGGGAATAGCGCGTCCTCTGGCGGATTTTTGTTCCGGACTTTCACTATTTCTCGCTTTTTTGGCCATGTCCGAAAAATGATCAGGGTTTCTTTTCAAGTTGGATTCGGTGGCTTTTTTAACAGCCGCCCGCCTTTCTTCCGGAGTTATATTGTGCATGTGTTTTGCGTGTTCTCTTATTTGTTCTGGGGACATACCGTTGCGCATCCCTTCCCATCCCCTTCTGAGTTGTTCTTTGGTCATTTTAGCTTGACCTTGCCTACCTAATTCTGATTTTACTTCGACGGGCACCGAGCGCCAATAGTCTACAGCGGCTTGAGCTTTGACTGCCATCCATTTTTTCCAACGCTCAAGCGTTTCCCCTTGCAAAAAAGCTTTCTCCCAGCCGTAAATACACGGGTGTTGATACTCTTCTGATTGTAGCACTCCTTGCACTGCGTGGTGTTTTTTGAGCAAGAACACCGTTTCTGTCCCACCTAAACACTTAGGTTTAGGGTAATGACACTCATGCCATTCCCCGTCTTCCGGGTTTCCCGGTTGCAGGTAAATTTCTTCGTACTGTGCTAGACAGCCTTCAACAAACTCTTGTTGAGTTAACATACTGATTTTGGCGTGTTTGTGGTGAGGGTGCGCACCCACAGGTCCGCCAAGACCTATTATACGCACCCCCACAATCTTTACCCCCCCTGGTCAACTTAGCGGTCGGTAAGGCGGCGTTAGGTCACCGTTTTCATCAACGAACCCGGCTTCTTGCAGAAACTTTAGCGCGGCTTCTCTCGTGGTAAATCCGGAGAGAAAACTCTCTATGTCCTCTCGCGTTAACCTGCGTGTTTGATCTTTCACCGTCTCACCAACGGAAGCGGTCTGGCAGTAACCAATCGAAAAACTCCGTAAGAACGTGATGCGCAGACAGGATGAGGCCCAGGCCGCAGACAGAAAGGAACATCCAGAACGCGATGTCCGGGCGAACAACTAACGCGGCCACGAACACGACGATGGTGAGGCTCGCGAGAGCAGAACTCAGTCCCATAGTCAGTACCTCGTGCCTTGGTAATCGCAGCTTTCGCAGTGGGTGCGGTACTGCGGCGGGTAGGATGAGAGTTTCACGAAGATGTTGGAGTCAAACAACTCAGCGCCGCAGTTCGGGCAGGCGATGCCGTTCTTCACCTTGCATTCGAGCTTGGTTGGTCCCCAGATGCCGAGGGCTTGTTTGTTATGGTCCTCAAGCGATTTGAGCGACGGCGGTTGTTCCGGCTCGGGTTGTTCCGGCTGTTCGTAAACGGCTTCCTCAAGCCTGACGATGCGATCGAGAAGTTCTTGAAGCGTATCTCGAAGCGAGTCAAATTCTACGAGGCGGTCTCCCTCATAAACCGTTTGGTGTTCCAAGGAGATAAGTTCGCGTTCGCGTTCCATGATGAGATCGTTGATGATTTGCTGTCTAACGTAGTTGTAGTTCATTGACCCCACCTTTCAAGCACGGCGTGAGAGAAGTGCTCTGCCATTTCGCCCAAAGTCTGACAATGGTGAAGGGCCATCACTTCGGAATAGAGAGCAACCGCTTCTTCGCGCGTCGGTTTAAGTCGCGGCGGTGGAGCTGGAAAGTCCAGAACATCTTGCCCTTGCATAGCGATCAGACGCAAACTTGGCACCGGGGTAGCGTACATGTCCGGGTGATAATGGTCGCACCACCAGTTGAGTTTGTCAACCAAGTGTTTCAGTTCGTAGCGCAAGTAAGCAGTCATTGTTTCGCCTTTAGTCTAGCCCATAGTTTCATACGATTCGCAGTCTCAACTTCTCGTTCTTCATTGAAGAGGTCGAGCCAGTGTTGGTTGCGTTGGTCCGTGTAAAAACTTTCGTACGTCCCACGGTTCTCTCTGTAGTACAGAGTGATTTTAGAGGCGTACCACTCGTCGTATTCGACAACCTCGCGAGCAGACATCGTGAATTTGCACTCGGGGACATCTTCGGTGTAGACTCCGAACTTCCGCGTGTGCGCTTTAGGATTGTTCCGCCAAACGTCATTAGCGCTCAAACCTTCGCCGGAAATCACGCACCACCTTTCAACGGGGTGGAGACTGCCAAACGTTACGCGGTAGTGGATGCAGGAACTGCAAGGGCTCATCGTCCCCACCAGCAGCGACCCCAAGCGTCATTTTCCGTGTCGGAGTTTACCCACTTGACGCGACCAATGCGACCTGAATCCTCGCGAACGCTAAACACGGGCCAGTGAGGAGCGTGAGAAGGGTGCCACATAAACATGACACGGGCAAACTTGTGTTTTAAACCGTAAACCATAGTTCCTCCTAGGTGCTTTAGCTTGTAACTCACTCACCCACCTCCTGCCCAGGCAGCGGCTTTTTGTACTTTTGTAATGGCTCCAGATAACGAATGGCGCGTTCAATCGAGTTGATGGCTTCCCACATTTTCCACGACTCACCAACAGGAATTGTGTCGTTATGAACAGAAGGCATCCGATCTTTGACGTAATTGAGTCTGGCAATCGCTGCATTTAGCCGCTTTTCGTACTTGCTCACGATTCAACCTCCGGCACCGGCAGGGCGTGGGCGGGGAGCCAGTGGGATGCCTCCATCTCGACCGTTTCCATGTGCATTAGCCTCCATCGTGCAGGCCGTGCCAGGGACACCTCACAACGCTCGAATCCCCAGCACCAGTTCCCAGTTTTTGTGCGTGGGTGAGGTACGCAATCACTTGACCCCGGCAACCGCTCACTCACCGGCACCGGCTTAGTCAGTTCGGCGTAGTGCTCGTCAATCAGACGAACCAGTGTGCCAGCATTGAAAGGTGTGACCCAGCCTTTGTTGATCAGTTTGTCGCGCAAGATGTCAGTCATTGGTGGTCCTACAGTTGTTGTTGTTGTTGTTGTTTTGGACTCGGCGTTGGTGCGGTTTCTAGCGGAACAATTTCTGTATCAGGTAACCAGAGCCAGTCAGTCATTCCGCCATGATCAACCTCTACATTTCGACCTTTCACATCAAGCACTATCCCTTCATACCACCGCACATAAAAAGTGTGTTTTCCGCACCACTTGACGGGTTTGCCGATCAGTTGCTTGGCTTCTTTGCTGATCATCCTTCAACCTCCTGCCCAGGCACCGGCAGGGCGTGGGCGGGCTTGAGTCGATCGGCTTTCTTATAGACCCGATCCCATCCGACGCCATACAGGCGCCCGTGGCTTTGTTCGATGTAGCGCAATCCG
>Ga0129333_10000268_pt1 | contig 39187 bp, 39 predicted proteins | sample CPB6_08_DNA_FD_94474 | JGI IMG/M metagenome (GOLD analysis project Ga0129333, IMG submission 94474) | Freshwater to marine salinity gradient microbial communities from Chesapeake Bay, USA - CPBay_Sum_0.6_0.8_DNA | ecosystem: Environmental > Aquatic > Marine > Coastal | place: USA: Chesapeake... | reverse complement strand
TGCGCGTCTTGACCTCGCAGATGATCAGCGTGCCCGTGTCGGAGTCCGCAGCGACGATGTCGATCTCCCCCGCGCGACACCTCCAGTTGCGCTCGACGATGGTCAGGCCTGTGCCCTCGAGGTGTCGCGCCGCGAGGTCCTCTCCCCAGCGCCCGCGTTGTACATGCTGCGTACCCATCCGTCTCCCTCCACGGGCCCGTGGCCCTCGGGGGAAGCGTCGTCGCGTGAGCCCTCCCAGATCGAGCACACAGGCGGCCTGTGGATGGAGGCGGCGGACGAGTTCTGTGGATCGTCAGTGCGGGGTGAGGGGGGTGCCCGGCAGTCGCCAACTCACGCGGTGCACGGGGGTGGGCCCGTGATGCTCGAGAGCCATCACGTGCTCAGGGGCGGCGTACCCCTTGTTGCTGTCCCAGCGGTACGCCGGATGCTCACTCGCCAGGCGCACCATGTGGGCGTCGCGCTCAACCTTCGCGATGATGCTTGCGGCAGCGACCGCGGCGCACGAGGTGTCCGCCTTGACGCGCGTCACGACTCTCGCCTGCGGTGCCACGCGTGACAGCCAGTCGTGCTTGCCATCGAGGAGCACGACGTCGGGGCGGACTCCTGTCGCGTTGATGGCACGAGCGGCAGCCAACGCGAGGGCACCGATGATTCCGATCGAATCGATCTCGCCCGCCGATGCCATACCGACCGCACTGCGGCGTGCCCATGCCCTCACTCGAGGAGCAAGCATCTCGCGTGTCGCTTCGTCGCAGTCCTTGCTGTCGCGCACGCCGCGCGGCGCGGGCCCGATGGCACGGTCGACAACGACGACTCCGACAGCGACCGGGCCCGCCAAGGCACCTCGGCCGACTTCGTCGATCCCCGCGAGAACCCCGGTCGGCGAGGCATCTCGAAGGAGTGCTCGCTCCACGCGCAAGGAGACAGCCACGACCGATCCTCAGCCGCCGAGTGCCCGCGGTGGCCACACCACGGCGACTACACGACCGCGCACGTCCGCGAGATCGACGGTGCCCTCGGCACTGTCGAGAATCGCGCGGCTGTCGCGAGCCGCCGACCGATCATCGGTGAGGACGAAGACTCGACCGGCAGGAACGATGATGTCGAAGGTCACCTGGTCGGTCCGTCCGATGACGAAGGGTTCCTCGATCGGGGCGCCGTCCACCGTGATGCCCCCACTCTCATCGCAGCAGGCCACGCGCTGCCCACCCACAGCGACCACGCGCACGACGGCGTCGTCAGCGGGAACATCCCACTCCTCACGACTGCTCACGAGGATGACGTCGCCTGCTTGCGGGGTGCCCCAGGGAGAGACGAGTATGCGCTCCCCCGGTGACAGCGTGGGCGCCATCGCATCGTCGGCGACGTACGCGATCTGCCCGAACAACAGTCGCGCGGCGATCACGACGACCGCGACGGCTGCGGCCACGATGCCGACCTCGCGAGCGGCCACCGCCGTCCATCGACCGACGGTGCGCCGGGATTTCGGGGCCGCGTGACGGCCTCGCACGACCGGGATGGGCTGGGTGTCGTCGTGAGGGCGCAGGGCGCTCATGACGCGGACGGTGCCTCTTCGAGGGCCGGCTGCTCGAAGGTCGCCGGGATCTCCAGGATCTGGGCGTTGCCGAACGGCCAGACGACCGCGAAGGCACGACCGATGACCTTGTCGACGGGCACGAAGCCACCCCCGGGGTCACCCATGTGAGCTCGCGAGTCTGCCGACGCCGACCGGTGATCGCCCATCACCCACAGGGTGCCCTCCGGCACCAGGACATCGAAGGACTGCTTGCTCGGTGGGTTATTGCGATAGAGGTAGGGCCGCTCATCGAGCGGGACACCGTTGACGGTGATCCGTCCGTCGACGTCGCAGCACACCACTCGATCGCCGCCGACACCGATGACGCGCTTGATGAAGTCCGTGTCGCGCGGAGGAGCGAGGCCTACGATCTCGCCGACGAGCCTCCCCAGACTCTCTACCGGCGTCCGCTCGGGTTCGACGATGTCGCCTGAGATGAAGGACCCGGTGCCGTCGAAGACGATGACGTCGCCGCGTTCGACCGGGCGCAGGTGGTAGACGACCTTGTTGACCAGCACGCGATCACCCACCTGCAGGGTGTCCTCCATCGATCCCGAGGGGATGTAGAAGGCCTGGACCAGGAACGTCTTGACGACGAAAGCCACTAGGAAGGCGCCGACGATGAGGAGAGGGAACTCCAGCCACGCGGGGATACGAGCGCGCTGCTTCACCGGCGACACGTCATCGGACGGGCTGGACCGGCCCGACAGAGGCGGCTCTCCCGACGCGCCGGGCCCCACCGGGGTTCCCGACTGGGAGCCCGTGTCACTCATGATCGCTCGACCGTGTCCGTCGCACGTGTCCGCAATCGCCTCACTCGGCCGCAGCGGGCGTGGTGTCGCGAAGTTCCTTGATCTTGGCAGCCTTGCCACGAAGCTCGCGCAGGTAGTAGAGCTTGGCTCGACGCACATCGCCTCGGGACACGATCTCCACCTTGTCGATGATGGGCGTGTGGAGGGGGAAGGTGCGCTCGACACCGACGCCGTAGGACACCTTGCGGACCGTGAAGGTCTCGCGAACCCCATCGCCGGCGCGGCCGATGACAACACCCTGGAAGACCTGGACGCGGGTCTTGTTGCCTTCGACGACCTTGACGTGCACCTTGACGGTGTCACCAGGACGGAAGTCGGGGATGTCGGTGCGCAGTGACGCGGAGTCAAGATCGTCGAGGGTCTGCATGACGCAATCACTTCCTGCCGGCGCCACAGGTCGCCCGCGTTCGATCCCTCCGGCGGAGGGCACGGCTCCCCACCCGGGTCCGGGCGGGAGGACTGCCTCCTACGGCCGATCCCCTGTGGCGGACCGGCCCCCACATGGGCGGGGACAGCCCCAAAAGTGTGCCATACCCGGGGAGTGGTTCAGCCACCCAGGTCCGAGCGCATCTGCTGCGTGCGGGCGATCGCCTGCTCACGCCGCCAGGCGGCAATGCGGGCGTGGTCACCGGACAGCAGCACCTCCGGCACCTCGTGACCGCGCCACTCCTGCGGCCGGGTGTAGACCGGCCCCTCCAGCAGGCCCTCCATCGAGCCCGGCGCAAACGAATCGTCGGTGATGCTCTCCTCGTTGCCGACGACCCCTGGCAAGAGTCTGGCCACGGCTTCGACGATCGCCAGGGCGGCAACCTCCCCACCCGCGAGCACATAGTCACCGAGCGAGACCGGCACGACCTCAGCCCTCGATGCGAACTCCTGGGCGACACGGGCATCGATTCCCTCGTAGCGGCCGCAGGCGATCACCATCCCGGCACGCCTGGACCACGCATCCGCCATCGCCTGCGTGAGAGGCAGTCCTGACGGAGTGGGGATGATGAGAAGCGGGTCGGTGTGCTCATCGAGCACCGTGTCGAGGACCTCACCCCAGGGCTCGGGCCTCATGACCATGCCGGGTCCACCGCCGTAGGGCTCGTCGTCCACCGTGCGATGTCGGTCGTGTGTGTAGTCACGCAGGTCGTGCACGCGGATATCGAGAAGACCCCACTCGCGCGCCTTGCCGACAAGGGACAGCGCCAGCGGCGACAGGTAGTCGGGGAAGATACTGACGACATCGACCCTCATCGCTCGTCCGCCGATTCGTCCGGGTCGAGCAAGCCCTCGGGCGGGGCGACGATGATGCGGCCGCCATCGACGTCGACCACGGGGACGATCTCGGAGACGAAGGGAATGAGGATTTCCGCTGCGTCAGGCTGCTCCCTCACCGCGAGCACGTCCTGGCCCGGCAGGTGCAGGACCTCCGTCACGGCACCGACCCGCTGACCGTCGAGCGTGACGACGTCAAGCCCGACGAGCGTGTCGTCGTAATACTCGTCGGGATCCTCGGGCCGCTCCCCCGGAGCACGCTCGGCTTCGAGGACGAGTCCCGTCAGCGCTTCTGCCGCCGACCGGTCATCGACACCGACGAAGTGCACACAGAGGCGACCACCGTGGGGACGGGTCGACTCGATGCGCAGGCTGCGCTGCTCGCCAGCGACGAACAATGGAGCACCCGGCACGAGCCGGCGCTCCGGCTCGTCGGTGAGGACATCGACGAGCAGATCGCCCTTGACCCCCAGAGCGCGGCCCACGCGAGCGACCACGACGCGCACGGCGTGTCTAGCGCTCGTCGACGTCGAGGAAGTCGATGCGGACGTGTCCGTCACGGGAGATGGCCGACACGACGGTCCGCAGCGCGGTCGCAGTGCGACCCGAGCGTCCAATCACCCGCCCCATGTCCTCGGGGTTGACGCGCACCTCGAGCGAGGTTCCCCGACGGCCGGAACGCGTCCGCACAGCGACGTCATCGGGGTTGTCCACGATGCCGCGGACCAGGTGGCCCAGGGCGTCCTCGAGCACGTCAGGCCTCGTTGGACTCGGCCACGGCCTCGACGGCCTCGGCAACAGCCTCGTCGGCGACGGCCGCTGCGGCATCCGCCACCGCGTCAGCCTCGGCCGCGGTCTCGATGGCGGCCTCAGCCTCGGCGACGCTGACCTCACCGGCGTTGGCCTCGGCGATCTCGACGACGGCCTCGGCCTCGGCGAGCACGGCCTCGTCAGCGGCAGCGACGGCGACGGCCTCCGCGACCGCGGCATCGGCAACCTTCTCGGCCACCTTCCGCGGCGCGGGCGTCTTGGGCTCATCGGCAGCCTGTGCGACCGCGGCCTCGTACGCCGCGATCTTGGACTCCTTGGGCGCGGCCACCTTGAGTGTGCCCTCCTGGCCGGGCAGGCCCTTGAACTTCTGCCAGTCGCCGGTGATCTTCAACAGCGCGAGCACTGCCTCGGTGGGCTGGGCCCCGACCTTGAGCCAGTGCTGGGCGCGATCGGAGTCGATCTCGATCAGGCTCGGGTCCTGCATCGGCTGGTAGATGCCGATCTCCTCGATTGCACGACCATCGCGCTTGGTGCGCGAGTCGGCAACGATGACGCGGTACTGGGGGGCGTGGATCTTGCCCACGCGCTTCAATTTGATCTTGACGGCCACGGCCGGCACTGCTCCATTCGAATCGGCCACCACGAGGTGGTCATGATGGGTCCTCGGCGTCGCGTGGGGTGCGTCGCCGCCGACCCGGCGGGTACGCCGACGCGGGAGAGAGGGCCCGCGAGGCGCACAGCGTGGGCGAGTCTGCCAGAGACCCCCGGGAGGCAGCCAATCGCCCCACGACTGAGGGCCTAGCCTCCGAGCAGCTTCTTGAGATCGTCGGGGAGTTCGAAGTCCGCCGCGGCCGCCGGCTCGGTGACCGTCGCTGGCTTCATCGCCTCGTCCCGCTCCTGGGCGGCGCGCTTCGCGGGGTTGCCGCTGCGCCCCTTCTTGGGCTTGGCGGGCGCCTTGCCCGAGCGCCCCTTGGACTTCTTGCCCCCGCCTCCACCGATGCCGGGCATGCCCGGCATGCCCGGCATCCCCGGCATGCCTCGACCGCCGCGCATCTGTCGCATCATCTTCTGCGCCTCGCCGAAGCGCTCGATGAGCCCGTTGACGTCGCTCACCTGCGTGCCAGAGCCGCGGGCGATGCGCGCACGCCGGGAGCCGTTGAGGATCTTGGGGTCCTGTCGCTCCTGCGGGGTCATCGATTGGATGATCGCCGCCACGCGGTCGATCTCACGCTCATCGACCTGCTCGAGCTGGGCCTTCATGTCGCCCATACCCGGGAGCATGCCGAGGATCTTGCCGAGTGATCCCATCTTCTTGACAGCCTGCATCTGCTCGAGGAAATCCTCGAGCGTGAAGTCCTCGCCCTGCGAGACCTTCTGCGCCATGCGCTCGGCCTGTTCGGCATCGAACGCCCGCTCGGCCTGCTCGATGAGGGTGAGGACATCCCCCATGTCCAGGATGCGCGACGCCATGCGATCGGGGTGGAAGGCCTCGAAGTCGTCGAGCTTCTCGCCCGTGGAGGCGAAGAGGATCGGACGGCCCGTGACCGAGACGATCGACAGGGCGGCACCGCCCCGAGCATCGCCGTCGAGTTTGGTGAGGACGACGCCGTCGAATCCGACGCCAGTCCCGAACTCCTCGGCCGTGCGCACGGCGTCCTGGCCGATCATCGCGTCGACGACCAGGAGGGTCTCGTCAGGAGACACTGCGTCGCGCACACGCGCCAACTGGTCCATGAGTTCGGCGTCGATCGCCAGCCGCCCGGCGGTGTCGACGATGACGATGTCATTGAGCTGCACCTTCGCGTGCTCGACGGCGTCCCGTGCTACGCGAACCGGGTCACCGACGCCATTTCCTGGCTCAGGGGCGAAAACCGGCACGCCGGCACGCTCGCCCACGATGCGAAGTTGATCCACGGCGTTGGGGCGCTGCAGATCCGCCGCGACCAGAAGCGGCGTGTGCGACTGCGACCGCAGGTGTGCGGCGAGTTTGCCCGCAAGTGTCGTCTTGCCGGCGCCCTGCAAGCCGGCCAGGAGGATCACGGTAGGAGGCTGCTTCGCGAATCGCAGCCTCCGGGTCTCGCCACCAAGGATCTGGACCAATTGCTCGTGGACGATCTTGACGACCTGCTGCGCTGGATTCAGGGCTCCGGAGACCTCCGAGGAGAGCGCACGCTCCTTGACCTGGGCGCAGAACTCGCGTACCACCGGGAGGGCGACGTCAGCATCGAGCAGGGCGATGCGGATCTCGCGCACGGTCTCGTCGATGTCCGCCTCGGAGAGCCGGCCCTTGCCCCGCAGATTGCGGAAGGTCGCCGACAACCGGTCGGACAGCGAAGCGAACACCGCGGGGTCTCCTCATCGACGTAGCCCGGCGAGCCGGCGGAGCCGCCTCTGTCGCGCTGGTCCGCGGGTGTCCGGAGGCCCGGCCACCCGATCCGAACACCCTACGCCGTGGCGGCGTCCCCGCTATCTGCCCCTTGCTGCAGTCGATCGAGGACCGCGCCCACGAGGCGTGCCCGGTCCTGGGGATCGAGCCGCGATCCGTCGGCCCGCTGCAGATAGAAGACATCCACGACCTCGGAACCGAGCGTCTCGACACGTGCCGCGACGATGGATGCACCGGCGCGCGTGATCGCGTCGCCGATCCGATGAAGCAGGGCCGGTTCGTCGTGAGCTCGCACCTCGAGCACGTCGGCATGACTCGAGGCTCCGGGCACGAAGTCGACACGCGGGGCGGCACCCGAGGCTTCACGGCGCCGATGCGACAGTCGCGCTGCCAGATCAAGGTGGCCGTCAAGGGCTCGGAGGAGGTCAGCACGCACGAGCTCCAGGCTGGGGAATTCGCCGAAGAACGGGACGACCGTCCAGCCCGTGACGGCCCGCTGGCCTACCGTCTCGGTGTCAGCTGCCTTGACCTCGAGTCGATGCAGCGCCAGGGTGCCGGCGATCGCGCCCAGCAGCCCGGGCCGATCGGGCGCGGCCACGATGATGCGGGAGGCCTCTCCGGGCTGACTCTGTCGCTCGAGGACGACGTCAACGCCCTCGGATGCGAGGAGGTGGGGATGTCGCTGCGCGATCACCGGCGCCGGCGCGGGCGCGACACCGGCGAGATGGGCCTGAGCACGCACGACGAGATCATCGACCAGGGACGCCTTCCAGTCGCTCCACGCACCCGGCCCGGTCGCCGCGGCGTCGGCGTAGGTCAGGGCCTTGAGCAGGTCCAGGCACGAGACGCTTCCCACAGCTTCAGCCACGCCCGACGCTGTCACCGGATCGTCGAGATCACGACGTGTCGCGGTCTCCGGCAGCAGGAGATGGTGACGCACGAGCAGGACCAGGGTCGTTTGGTCTGCCACCGAAAAGCCCATGGCGTCGGTGATGGACTGCGTGATCGCAGCTCCCACCTCACTGTGATCACCCGGCTGTCCCTTGCCAATATCGTGCAGGAGCGCCGCAACGAGGAGAAGGTCCGGCCGCGCGACGTCGCGCACATGGGCGCCGGATTCAGCGGCGGTCTGCACCAGATGCCTATCGACGCGGTAAAGATGCACGGGATTGCCCTGTGGGGCCGACCGCACGGCCTCCCATTCCGGGATCAGCCGGACGATCAGTCCGTGACGGTCCAAGGCTTCCCACACCGGGACCAAGCCAGGCCCGGCACCGAGCAAGGACACGAGGGCATCGCGGGCCGGCTCGGGCCACGGCACGGGCATCGGTGCGAGATCACGTGCCAGGCGGGTGAGTGCGCCTGGCGACACAGGCAGGTTGGCCTGGGCTGCGGCCGCGGCAAGGCGCAGCAGCAGCACCGGATCGCGATCGGGTCGGGCATCCAGGGCGAGCGCTACCTCACCGTCGTGGACAACCACGCCCTCGGCAAGGGGCACGCGCTCGGGCCCCGGCCTGCGCAGACGCCGCCGAATGGGCCGGCCGGAGCGCTGCCGGAGCAGCCTGCCCACGCGGTGCCAGGTCGTGTCCGAGGCGTAGGCCACGGAGCGCGCCGCATCGCCGAGTTGGCGAAGGAGGGCATCCCGATCGGCCATCCCCAGTCGCTCCGCCACATCCCCCTGGTCCTGAGTCCTCAGCACATCGGAGGGGCGACGGTCTTCGGCGACCGCACAGTCATGCAGCGCGTCGCGGATGTCCAGCAATTGATCCCGAGCTGCCGACAAGCCTTCGCGCGGCACGTCAGTGGCCCACGAGGCAGCGATGGCATCGAGGATGGCCACGTCGCGCAGGCCGCCGTAGGCCTCCTTCAGATCGGGCTCCAGAAGATGCGCGGCGTCGCCAACCCGCGCACGCCGCCGGCCGACTGAGTCGTGCAGCTCTCCCAATCGAGTGCGTGCGAGGGCGCGCCAGTCCGCGAGGATTGTCGTGGCCAGCCTCTGACCGAGGGCCGGGTCGCCAGCCACCACGCGCGCGTCGAGCAGGCCCAGGATGACCTTGACATCCGCTGTCGCTGCACGCCGCGCTTCCGCCAGCGTGCGCACGCTGTGGTCCACCCGCACGCCCGAGTCCCACACCGGGTACCACAGGGCATCGACCACCTCGGCGAGCCGTGGATCGGCAGGATCAACCCGCTCGGGCAGGACCAGGACGAGATCGAGGTCGCTGCCGACGGTGAGTTCCCCGCGGCCGTATCCCCCGACAGCGACCAGGCACGCATCCCACGTCGACGCACCGCATGACTCGAAGACCTCGGTGAGCCAGTCGTCCGTCAGTGCGGCGAGCGCACGCCGCCGCGCACCCCGCGACACCACGGGACGCGCCAGGAGCTCAGAACGCGCCTGGCGGTACGCCGAAGGGTCGGCGGGTAGGGCGATCGCCCTACCCGCCGACCCTGTGTCGAAGGGCACGGTCAAAGTGCGTCCGGCCCGCTCTCTCCTGTGCGCACGCGCACGACCGACTCGACGGGCACGACCCACACCTTGCCGTCGCCGATCTTGCCCGTCTGCGCGGCGCCCACGACAGCCTCCACGACACGGGAGGCGTCCTCATCGTCGACGACAACCTCGATCCTGACCTTGGGCACGAGATCGACGGTGTACTCCGCGCCGCGGTAGACCTCGGTGTGCCCACGCTGCCGGCCGAAGCCACTGGCCTCACTGACCGTCATGCCGTGGATTCCCTGAGCCTCGAGGGCGCCCTTGACGTCCTCGAGCTTGAAGGGCTTGATGATGGCGGTGACGAGTTTCATCTACTGCTCCCCTCCGTGCGAGCGGTGGCCGATGCCGGCGAAGACGCCTCCACCACCTGAGTCACCCAACTCGTATGCGGATTCCGCGTGCTCCTCAAGATCGACTCCGCTCACCTCGACATCCTCGTTGACCCGGAAGCCGATCGTCACCTTGATGAGGTAGCCGATGATGAACGTGAGGATGAGAGAGTAGAACAGCACGGCGAAAGCCCCGATGGCCTGCTTGCCCAGCTGGTCCGCCCCGCCCCCGTAGAGCAGTCCGTTGACGCCCGCCGGCGCGGCCTCGGTGGCCAGGACGCCGATGAGGAGGGTCCCGACGAGGCCACCCACGAGGTGGACGCCGACGACGTCCAGGGAGTCGTCGTACTTCAGCTTGTACTTCAGGCCAACCGCCAGGGCACACAGCACGCCGGCAATGAGCCCGATGATCAGGGCCCCGAGGGGGCTCACAGCGCTACATGCCGGGGTGATGGCCACCAGGCCCGCCACGATCCCCGACGCCGCTCCCAGCGATGTCGCATGTCCATCACGGATCTTCTCGGTGATGAGCCAGCCGATGCCGGCCGCGCACGTCGCGACGAAGGTGTTGAGGAAGACCACCGCGGAGGTGTTGTCCGCGGCGACCTGCGACCCCGCGTTGAAGCCGAACCAGCCGAACCACAGCAAAGCTGCACCGACCATGACCAGAGTGAGGTTGTGAGGCTTCATCGGAGTGCGGGGCCAGCCCAGTCGAGCCCCGAGGAGAATCGCGAGTGCGAGTGCCGCGATGCCGGCGTTGATGTGCACGGCCGTGCCGCCAGCGAAGTCGATGACGCCGAGCTTAGCGATCCAGCCACCCGTCTCGGGGTCGAGATTGAAGACCCAGTGCGCCACGGGGAAGTAGACGAGCGTCGCCCAGAGTGCCGCGAAGATCAGCCATGCGTCGAACTTCGTACGGTCGGCGATGGCGCCGGCGATGAGCCCGACCGTGAGGCAGGCGAACATCGCCTGGAAGGCCACGAAGATCATGGCGGGAACACTGGCCTCGGGGTCATCGGCCATAAGCCCTTCCAGGCCGAAGTATTGCGTCACGTTGCCGAGCAGTCCGGCGTCGCCATAGGACGCGCCGAAGGCCATCGAGTAGCCGTAGAGCATCCAGAGAATGCCCACGATGAAGAGCGCTCCCATGATCATCATCATCATGTTGAGCACCGACTTGACCCGAACCATGCCTCCATAGAAGAAGGCGAGTCCGGGGATCATGAGCAGCACCAGCGCGGATGCCACGAGCATCCAAGCGGTATCACCCGTATTGAGCGCGGATTCCATGCGCGTCACTCTCCTTCTCAGTCCCCAGGTCTTCCTGACCAGCAGGAGCCAAGGGCACGCGCGTTACCTCCGATGCCTCGGCGCGTTACGGGAAGGTGACATCCGCAGCATTCATGTTTCGAGTATGTGACGTGGGTCAGTCGGACAGCAGGGCGTCGACGAATTCCCCTGGCTCGAAGGGGGCGAGGTCATCAGGCCCCTCCCCCAGACCCACCAGTTTGACCGGAACCCCGAGTTCGCGCTGGACCGCGACGACGATCCCGCCCTTGGCGGTGCCGTCGAGCTTGGTGAGCACGATCCCGGTCACATCGACGACCTCGGAGAAGACCTTGGCCTGGGTGAGCCCGTTCTGGCCCGTCGTCGCATCGAGCACGAGCAGGACCTCATCGACCGGGCCGCGCTTCTCGATGACCCGCTTGACCTTGCCGAGTTCGTCCATGAGCCCGACCTTGGTGTGCAGCCGGCCTGCGGTGTCGATGACGACGGTGTCCACATCGGCCTCTTCCCCGATGCGGACCGCGTCGAAGGCCACCGCGGCCGGATCGCCGCCCTCGGGACCGCGCACGACGGCGGCCCCGACACGGTCGCCCCACGTCTGCAACTGATCGGCGGCCGCGGCGCGGAAGGTGTCGGCGGCGCCAAGCACGACGGTGCGCCCCTCGGCGACGAGGAGGCGTCCGAGTTTGCCCGTCGTCGTCGTCTTGCCCGTGCCGTTGACGCCCACGACCAGGAGCACGGCAGGGCCATCACCGGCGCGCGAGGTGCGTATGGTCCGATCCATGGTGGGGTCGACGAGCGCCACCAGTTCCTCGCGCAGCAGGGCGCGCACCTGGTCTTGGGAATCCGGCCGCTCGGCGAGTACGCGGGCGCGAAGGCGCTCGATGAGCTCCGTCGATGCAGCGACGCCGAGGTCCGCCGTGAGCAGGGTCTCCTCGACCTCGTCCCAGGTAGACGCGTCAACGGTGTCACGGGACATGAGTGCGAGCAGTCCGCGCCCCAGTGTCGATTGCGAGCGCGCCAGGCGCCGCCGCAGCCGCGTGAGTCGCCCGGCAGCCGGCTCGGGCACTTCGACGACGAGCTCGGCGAGGTCAACCTCCTCCAACTCGATGGCGCCGAGGTCCACCTCATCGGGCACCGCGGACTCGGGCGTAAGCGTGTCCAGCGAGCCTGCGTCCTGGATCGGACGGCGCACGGTGTCGCGCGGGACGGTGTCGTCATCGCCAACTCCTGGCGCATAGTCCACGCCCGGCCGCGGACGTGGCGGCCGACTGGGCCGGCGACGGACGAGGGCGACCGCCACACCGATGAGCACAAGAAGTGCGATGGCCACGCCGATGATCAGACCGAGGGAATCCACGGCGCCATCCTGTCAGGCGGACACGGGATCGCGGTCACGCAGTCGCTGACCCACTACCTGGGTCACGCCATCCCCGCGCATGGACACGCCGTACAACGCATCGGCGATCTCCATGGTGCGCTTCTGGTGGGTCACGACGATGAGTTGCGATGCGGTGCGCAATTCATCGATGGCGTCGATGAGTCGGCCGAGATTGACATCGTCCAGGGCCGCCTCGACCTCGTCGAGTACGTAGAAGGGGCTGGGTCGCGCCTTGAAGAGGGCGATGAGGAACGCAACAGCGGTGAGCGATCGCTCGCCGCCGGACAACAGTGAGAGTCGCTTGACCTTCTTGCCCGGCGGCCGGGCCTCGACATCGACACCCGTCAGGAGCATGTTGGAGGGATCCGTGAGCACCAGTCGGCCGTCTCCCCCCGGGAACAGCCGCGCGAAGACGCGTTCGAACTCGCGCGCCGTGTCGTGGTAGGCCTCCGTGAAGACGGCCTCGACGCGCTCGTCGACCTCCTTGATGATGGCGAGGAGATCGGTACGCGACCGCTTGAGGTCCTCTACCTGCTCGGTGAGGAATCGCAGTCTCTCTTCGAGCGCCGTGAATTCCTCCAGGGCGAGCGGGTTGACCTTGCCCAGCAGCGCGAGCCCCCGCTCCGCCGACTTGAGTCGGCGCTCCTGCTGAGCGCGGTCGTAGGCGTAGGGCTCGGGGAGCGGCGCATCCGGATCGACCTCGTCGCCGGGCGCCGCAGGTGTCGGCGGCACCATCTGGTCGGGCCCGTACTCCTCGACGAGCGCGTCCGGCTCGATGCCGAACTCTTCGATGACCCGGCCCTCGACCTGCTCGATGCGAAGGCGCTGCTCGGTCCGGGCGACCTCATCGCGGTGCACGGAGTCGGTGAGCCGGTCCATCTCGGCTCCGAGCTCACGCAGTGACTGGCGAACCTGCTGCAAGGTGGCATCGCGACTTGCGTGCTGTGCCTCACGCTCCCGCCGCTCGGCATCGGCGCGCGAGAGCGATGACTCGAGGTAGCGCAGGACCGTCGAAACCCCGGCGGCGACGGCCTGGGCGACCTCGGCCTCGCGGGCTCGCTGCTCACGACGTTCGATGGCGCGCCGACGCGATGCCCGTTCGTTGGCCGCAGACCGCTCGAGAGCCTCGGCCCGCGACGTCAGGGACGTCAGGCGTTCCTCGCCGGTGCGGACCGTGAGCCGCGCCTCGACCTCGTGGGCTCGCGCCGCCTCGGCAGCCTGTGCAAGTTCAGGGCGGCGATCGGCCACGTCTTCCCCGCCACCCGCGACCTCCGCCGCGGCCAGGCGCTGCTCCAGCTCGGCCAGCGTTGCCTCATCCGCCGCGAGTGCCTCGAGCGCAGCTTGCTCCGCTGCCGCGAGCCGGTCCGCTTCCGCCGTCGCGGCCCGTGCGGCCTGTCCGAGGAGACCCAGTTGCTCGGCGACAGCGGCGAGCCGCGCATCGGACTCATGCAGCCGCGACAGGGCGGCCTCGGCCATGTCGGCTGCCGCCTGCTGGGCGTCGAGTGCGGCGGCAAGCTCGAATCGGGTGCGCTCGAGCGCGTGCTGGACCGACTCGAGAGACGCAGCGGCCTCGTCCACAGCGGACTGCAACTCAATCAAGGAGGGTGCGTCGCCCGACCCGCCGACGGCGATGTGGGGGCCGATGACGTCGCCTTCGCGCGTCGCTGCAGTCAGGCCCTGTGCGGCCGCACGGCCGGCTGCCTGCAGGTCGTCGACAAGGACGATTCCGCCCAGTCGCTGACCGAGGGCGGTGAGGAGTTCCGATGAGCCGGACACCACCTCGGTCAGCCATCGGCCACCCGCCGGCGCCGGCCCAGGCGCCGCTGCTCCCGGCCCACCACCGCCGAGGACGACCACGCTCGCGCGCCCTGCCGTATCCCGATGCAGCAGCAGGATGCCGTCGATCGCCGAGCGCGCATCGCGCACGACAACAGCGTCGGCGAGTGGTCCGAGGGCGGCAGCCACACCCTTCTCATAGCCGGACTCCACAGCGAGCAGGGACGCGACGGTGCCGACAACACCGACGGATTCGCCGGCCTGGAGAAGGGCCCCGGGCCCGTCACCACGCGCGAGGGCGATGCGCAGCGCCTCGAGCCGGGCCGCGAGTGCGGCACGCTCGCGCTCGCTCTCACGCTCCTGGTGGCGCAGCGCTTCCACCGCCGCATCCGCATCGGCGAGCTGACGCTGAGTCTCTTCGTACTGCGTGTCCAGGCCGAGCTCGCCCGCGTCGAGGCCGGCCACCTGCGCCTCAAGAGTGGCGAACTCGCGCTGCGCCGTCGCCGCACGCGTGCGGGCATCCTCGCGCTGTGACGCTGCGCGCTCGATCTCGGCAGCACGCGCCTCGCGTCGCGAGCGGGCAGCGGCGACGCGGCCCGCCAACCGAGCGAGATTCTCCCGATGATCTGCCTGGGAGCGGATGCCCTGCGCCACCCGGCGTTCCTCCTCGGCGAGCAGGCGCTCCGCCTCGGATCGGCGACCCGTCGCGTCAGCCAGCGCGGTGCGGTCGGACTCGACCTGGCGCCCGAGAGCGAACTCCTCCTCGCGCAACGACGCGGCTTCGGTCTCGAGCGCCTCGGGATCCCGACCGCTCTCGGACTCCTCCTCGATCTCCGGACCGATCAAGCGAAGGCGTTCCGCAGCGAGCGACGCGGTGCCGAGGAAGCGCTCACGCAGCGCGGAGAGCGCGAACCACGACTGCTGCGCTGCCGCGAGCATGGGCGCAGCCGACTGGGCTTCAGCATCGAGAGCGGTCTCCTGAGCCGTGAGTGCGGCGAGCTGTCCCTCGACTTCCAGACGTCGCTCGCGCAGCGCCGACTCATCAGCCACCTCCGCCGCCAGAGTCTGGCGGAACTGCGCGAGGTCATCAGCCATGAGACGCAGACGGGCGTCGCGGGCCTCAGCCTGGATGACTGCGGCACGCCGAGCGACCTCGGCCTGGCGCCCTAGCGGCTTCAACTGACGGCGCAATTCAGTCGTCAGATCGGTCAAGCGCGTGAGGTTGCCCTGCATGGCATCCAGCTTGCGCAGGGCCTTCTCCTTGCGCTTGCGATGCTTCAGCACGCCCGCGGCCTCTTCGATGAAACCGCGTCGATCCTCGGGTGATGCGTGGAGGATCGCATCGAGTTGCCCCTGGCCGACGATGACGTGCATCTCGCGACCGATGCCGGAGTCCGACAGCAGTTCCTGGATGTCCAGAAGCCGGCAGGGAGTGCCGTTGATGGCGTACTCCGACCCACCGTTGCGAAAGAGGGTGCGCGAGATCGTCACCTCGGTGTACTCGATGGGCAGGGCCCCGTCGGTGTTGTCGATCGTGAGGGCGACTTCAGCGCGCCCGAGAGGTGCACGACCCGACGTGCCGGCGAAGATGACATCCGCCATGTTGCCTCCGCGCAGGGACTTGGCTCCCTGCTCGCCCATGACCCAGGCGATGGCGTCGACGACATTGGACTTGCCCGACCCATTGGGGCCCACGACGCACGTGACTCCTGGCTCGAAGGCCAGGGTCGTCGCCGAGGCAAACGACTTGAAGCCCTTGAGCGTGAGGCTCTTCAGATGCACGCGCCGACCCTACCTGCGGCGGGTCCTCAGCGGGGATCGGGCACGAGGAGATCGGCAGCGAGGAGCCGCTCCATGTCCGCGAGCTGCTCAGCAGCGCGCAGACTCTCGATCTCTGCCTCGAGATCCCGCACGCGCGCACGCAGGCGGGTGACCTCGGCCGCGAGCCGGCTGTCGGCGCTGAGGTGCCCGTAGATGGCCTTGGCCATGATGCCTCCGAGATGGGTTGCGATGCTCAGGGTGGCAGGAGGCACTTCACTCCGTCAAACCTGAGCAGACCTAGGGCGTCGCTGGCAGGTCGGGCAACGATACGAGGACCGATTCATGAAGCTCTCGCGCACGATCGGCCGTCCGCACCGACCGCACGGCTCCCCCTCACGACCGTAGGCGTTCAATGCACGGTCGAACCATCCGCTCTCCCCATTGACGTTGACGTAGAGGGAATCGAAAGAAGTGCCCCCCTGCTGGAGCGCCTCACTCATCACATCGCGGACGTGCCCCAGAAGTTCCCGGGCACGGCGGGAAGACAGACGTTCGCCAGGCGTGTCGTAGTGAATCCGAGCACGCCAGAGCGCCTCGTCGGCGTAGATGTTGCCGATGCCCGACACCAGGGACTGGTCGAGCAGGCAGCGCTTCACGCCGGAGGAGCGCGCCCGGATCTGGCGGATGAAGACCGCGTCGTCGAAATCGGGATCGAGCGGGTCTCGCGCGATGTGCTCGACCGATTGCGGAATGCGACCGCCGCACCCGTCGGAGACGAAGTCGTCCAGGTGCATTCCGCCAAAGATCCGCTGATCTACGAAGTGGACCTCGCGGTCCGCGCCTTCCAGCACGAGGCGCACTCGCAGATGAGTCTCGTCGGGGAGGCCAGGATCCGGAAGCAGCAATTGCCCGCTCATGCCGAGGTGCACGACGAGGGCATCACCGGAGTCCAGGGTGAACCAGAGGTACTTGCCTCGCCTGCTCACCGCGGACACCCGTGCTCCGACGAGCGCATCGACCAGATTCTGTGGTCCGGGAAGGTGTCGCTTCACCGACCGAGGATCGAGGATGTCCGCACCGATGATCCGCCGGCTGGTGACGTATGGCGCGAGGCCGCGGCGGACGACCTCGACCTCGGGCAGTTCAGGCATCGTCGGTTCGTGTGCTCACCGCGCGGTAGGCCGCCTCCGCAGCCTGCTGCTCAGCCTCCTTCTTGGACCGGCCTTCGCCCTCCCCCCAGGCCTGGTCGCCGAGCAGCACTCGGGCCCTGAACGCCTTGGCGTGGTCAGGCCCGGATTCCTCCACCGCGTAGTCCGGCGCGCCAAGGTCTCGGGCTGCGGTGAGCTCCTGCAGGGAGGTCTTCCAGTCCAATCCGGCACCGAGCGAGGCTGCGCGCTCGATGAGCGGATCGAAGAGCCGGTGAATCACCCGCTCCGATGCGGAAAGGCCGTGCTCCATGTAGACGGCGCCGATGATTGCCTCGAGGGTGTCCGCGAGGATGGATGACTTGTCGCGCCCCCCTGTGATCTCCTCCCCGCGGCCCAGGAGCAGCAGATCACCGATCGCGAGACCCCGGGCGACGTCCGCAAGGGCGCGGGCATTGACGATGGCCGCGCGCATCTTGGCGAGATGGCCTTCAGCAACGTCGGGATAGCGCAGGTAGAGCGACTCGGTGACGATCAATCCGAGAACGGCATCCCCAAGGAATTCGAGACGCTCGTTGGTCGGAAGTCCGCCGTTCTCGTAGGCGAACGATCGGTGGGTGACGGCCAATCCCATGCCCTCAGCGGACAGGGTCGCATCGACGTCCGCGAGGACGACCGCCAGGGCTCTTGTCGCGCCGTCGTTGGTCGCCGGACCCTGACTCATGAACTCGCCCCGGGCCGGACGCATGTGCCCGCCAGGTCGCCGACCGTGACCGCGGACGCGGTCCCGCGGCTCGACCAGCCGGACTCGGTGACGGCGTCCTCCCAGCACACACGAGCAAGGGAGTCCCAGCCCAGAGAGGCGAGCGGGGTATCCGGGCGCACGATGGAGCGGTCCACCCCCAGCACACGCGAAACGGCGTCCGCGACGACGGCCATCGCATGGGGCCCGTCGGACACGCCCGGTGGGTCGGCCCAGCCGCCCCTGTCGGGCTTGTCCGGCTCACCCGCGGACATGGGGCGTCAGACGTCCAGGACGCGGCGCTTGGCGTAGGTGCCGCAGGTCGGACACACGGTGTGCGCGAGCTTCGGCTCGCGGCAACGAGCGCAGGTGACCAGCGTGGGCGCGGCGGCCTTCCACTGGGAACGGCGATGCCGGGTATTGGAGCGGGAGGTCTTCCGCTTGGGAACGGCCACGTCAAGCGTCCTTGTCTTCATCGTGCGCGTCACCGCGCACTGGTTTGTCGTGCGGTCCATCTTGGAGCAGCGCACCGAGCGCGGCCCATCGAGGGTCTGACTCCTCATGCCTGTGGCCTGGATCGAGCGCGAGCTGCGCGCCGCATTGAGCGCACAGACCCGGGCAGTCATCCCGGCACAGTGGCGCGATCGGCAGTCGCAGGACGACCGCATCACGCACCGTGGCCTCGAGGTCGATCAGATCGTCCTCGATCGTTGGCGGGGCATCCTCCGCGTCTGACTCGTCGTCGGTCGCCACGCGATGTCCGCGGGCGTCCTGCGGCGGGTAGACGAACAACTCCTGGATGTCCGCGCACTCGTCCCAGGCGACGGGCTCGAGGCAACGCGCGCATTCGGCGTCGACATGTGCCCGGGCAATGCCGGAGACGAGCACCCCCTCCACCACCGACTCCAGCCTCAGATCGAGGTCGACGTCGGCGCCTTCGGGGACCCTGGCCAGCCCCGAGCCCCAGCCCGCAGTCGCCGGCACCGTGAGGTGAAGGTCCTTCATCGCACCCGCCCGCCGACCTAGGTCGCGGATGTCCACGACGAAGGGTGCACGGGGGTCGAGGGCGTTCAGGACTCCTCCGACATCTCCAGGCCGAGAGGGACCGGCCGGGCGCCAGGATACGCCAGGGTGGTCGCTGCCCGCCAATGCCCGGGGCGTGAGGGCCTCCGGCCAGGGGGCCTAGTCGGGAATCGGGCCCCCGTCATCGGCGAACTCCTCGTCGAACTCGGACTGCCCGCGGAGCTTGTCGCGTCCGCGCTCGACGGCGGCCAGCGTCTTGTGGAGCGTGATCTCGAAGGTCGCCAGCCGGGCGTCGATGTAGTCGTCGGTCTCACGCCTCATCCGCGTGACCTCGTCGAACGTCTCCGCGCGCAGCGCTTCGGACTCCGCCACGGCGACGAGGTAAATCTCGTGCTGGGACAGCATCTGCATCTGCTGCTCCCGCGCCTCAGCGATGAGGCGCTCGGCGTCGCGCCGACCCTCGCTCACCACGGCCTCTCGCTCCGCGAGGAGCTGGTCGGCGTCGGACAGGGAACTGGGAAGCGCGTCGCGGATGTCATCGATGAGATCGAGGACGGCGGCGCGGTTGACCATGCAGGACGCCGACAGGGGGACAGCCTTCGCCTCCTCGATGAGGATCGACAGTTCCTCAAGCTTCTGGTCGACGTCCACGTGTGTCCTCCTGTCACGGTCTCGGCGGATGTCGCCAAGACCCGGCCCGGGTCGGCAGTGACCCTAGCGCCGTTCCTCCAGTGTGGCGTGGAGCCGCTCCAGGACCGCATCCGGCACGAGTCCGGCCACGCTGCCGCCGTGGGTTGCGACCTCCTTGACGAGGCTCGACGAGAGGTAGCTGTAGAGGGGATTGGTGGAGACGAAGAGCGTCTCGACCTCGCCGAGGCGGTAGTTCATCTGCGCCATCTGGAGCTCATAGTCGAAGTCGCTCACGGCCCGCAGTCCCTTGACGATCGCCTGGACCCCGTGCTCTTTGCAGTAGTCGACGAGCAATCCGTAGAAGGAGTCGACCTCGACGTTGGGCAGGTCCGCGACAACCTCACGCAGCATCTCGATGCGCTCATCGACGGTGAAGAGACTCGACTTCGTCTTGTTGATCAGGACCGCGACGATCACGCGATCGGCGAGAGTGGCGGCGCGCCTGAAGACATCGAGGTGACCATTGGTCACCGGATCGAAGGAACCCGGGCAGACCGCGACGCGCATCACGCCTCCTCTTCGACCATGGTCGTGGCCCGGCGAGGCGGCGAAGCCGCTCCCGGCTGGCTGGCTCGACCGTACCAAAGACGCGTGTCCCCGTAGTCGCGGTTGCGCAAGGGCTCGAAGCCGCGATCCGGCCAGGGATCCCCCGTGCGCTGCGAGCGTTCGACCACGACCACGGCACCATCGGCGACCGCACCCTGACGCCATAGTGCGCTGAGGACGGCGCGCACGTCGTCGTCCGGAAGGGAGTACGGCGGGTCGACGTAGACCAGGTCGAAGGGTCCACCCGTCGGCGTCCAGGTCGTCGCGTCCGCGACGACGACATGAGCCGACGGGGCCACGGCGGCAACGTTGCGGCGGAGGACTTCGGCGCAACGTCGGTCCCGCTCGACGAGTGTCGCGCTCCCTGCCCCACGACTCATCGCCTCGAGGCCAACGGCACCAGAACCTGCAAAGAGATCGAGCACGCACACGCCGTCCCAGCCGCCATGCTCCAGACGTATGGCGGAGTCCAGGCTCGAGAACAGTGCTTCGCGCACGCGGTCCGTGGTCGGTCTCGTGCCTGGGGGCGGAGCGTCAAGGCGCCGCCCTCCGGCGTTGCCGGCGATGATGCGCATGTCAGCTCTTCTCCAGGAAGTCGGCGCGGTCATCATCCGCGAGCATGCGAACCCGCTCGAGCAGCGCCGGGTGCGTACTCAGCGCCGGATCCGCCGCGACCACGTCCTGCGCAGCGTTGCGGGCATCGTCAACAATCGACTCGTCCCGGATGACCTCGAGCAGTCGCAGGGACGACCGGCGGCCCGACTGCGCGGTGCCGAGGACGTCTCCCTCGCGCCGGGCGTCCAGGTCCACGCGAGCGAGCTCGAACCCGTCCGTGGTCGCGGCTACCGCGCCAAGGCGCTCACGCGACGGCGACCCCGGCTCCGCGGCGGTCACGAGCAGGCATAGGCCGTCTCCGCCTCCTCGGGCAATGCGCCCCCGCAACTGATGGAGCTGGGAAATGCCGAACCTCTCCGCGTCGAGGATGACCATCATCGACGCCTCCGGGACATCCACGCCGACCTCGATGACGGTGGTGGCGACGAGGACATCCAAGGCGTCGGCGTGACCAGGCGGGAGTGTGAAGCGACGCATGGCCTCATCCTTGTCTTCGGCGGACATCCGGCCGTGGAGCACGCCAATCCTCAGTCCGGTGAGCCAACGATCCGCGAGAGCGCGTGCAACGTCGAGGACGCTCGATAGGGGCGAGGTGTCCTCTCCACTCGAGGTGCCATCCACCTCATCCGAACTCGAGGCACCCTCATCATCGCCAATGCGCGGGCAGACGACGAAGACCCGCCGACCGGATCCGACTTCCTCACGGACACGCTCCCACGCTCGAGCAAGGTGCGCGGGCTGCTCCCGCGGAGCCACCACATGGGTGGCGATGAGCCCGCGTCCCGGGGGGTACTCGTCAATCACGCTCACATCAAGATCCCCGAATACCGTCATGGCAACCGTGCGCGGAATGGGCGTTGCTGTCATGACAAGAACATGTGGCTTCGTATCGCCACCACGCGACGTGAGCGCAGCCCGCTGCTCGACACCGAATCGGTGCTGCTCATCGACCACGACCAGACCGAGCTCGTGAAACTCGACCGTCTCCTCCAGAAGCGCGTGAGTGCCCACGACGATGCCCGCCTCCCCCGAGGCTACGGCAGCCAACTCCTCCCGCCGCTGGCGCGCTGACTGCGATCCGGAGAGATAGGCGATGCGCGTGCCGAGAGCTTCCGTCCCCAGCAGACCGGACTCCGCAAGCGGTCCCATGAGTGCGCGCAGTGTGCGCAGATGCTGCTGCGCCAGCACCTCGGTGGGCGCTAGCAGCGCAGCCTGCCCACCAGCATCGACCACCTGCAGCATCGCACGCAGTGCCACGAGGGTCTTGCCGCTGCCGACATCACCCTGGAGCAATCGCTGCATCGGATGAGTCCCCGCGAGGTCCGCGGAGATCTCCTCGCCCACGCGCCGCTGCGCCCCGGTCATCCCATAGGGCAGGAGTGCGTCGAACGCACGAAGGAGACCGTCATTCGATAGAGCTCGCGGCGTCGCCGCCTGACCCTCCCGCTCGTGGCGTCGCTGGGCCAGCACGACCTGCAGATCGAAAGCCTCCTCGAAACGAAGCCGCCTCGTGGCGGCCTCAATGTCGCCCCGGTCAGCGGGCCGATGGATCCCGCGCAGCGAATCGCCAAGATCCAGCAGGCCACGATCGGCACGCACCGACGCAGGCAGCGGATCGTCGATGTCCGCCACAGCGTCCAGCGCGAGTCTCACGGTCTGCTGGATCTTCCAACTGGGCAACCCCGCGGTGGCGGGATAGATGGGGATGAGCAGATCCCCGAATGCCGCCTCGGCTTCCCGATCGCGGTCGTCCTCCGGCGACGACGCATTCCCGGCCTCGGCTGGGTCACGATCGGGAATCATGACGTGCCGCGGATGAGCCAGCTGTCGGGTGCCGCCGTACGCGGAGACCGTGCCCGCGAAGAGCCCTCGTCGACCGACCCGGAACTCGCGATCAGCACGCCAGGGCTGATTGAAGAACACCAGGCTGATGCGTCCGACTCCGTCGGAGACGACGACCTCGGTCACGGTGCCCTTGCGCTGCTGCATGCGTCGCGTGGTCGCTGACACGACCTCGGCCAAGACGGTCACGTGCTCACCGACCTCGAGCGAATCGAGATCGGTGAGTTCGCCGGGATCGATGTAGCGGCGGGGATAGTGGCGCAGCAGATCGTGGACGGTCACGAGCCCGAGACCATCCTTGAGCGCCTTGGCCGTCTTGCCACCCGCGATGGCCGACACGGGTGCGGCCAGGTTCACCGGAGGCACTGTCACTCCACGCCGATGATGACGGGCCACAGCGGCTGGCCTCCGTCGATCACCACCACATCGACACCGGGATGCCCACGCTGGACTCGATCATCGAGGTCGTCCACCTCGGCTTGCGTGAGATCGCACCCACGAACCACCGACACCAGCTCGCCCCCGGATGACAGCAGCCGATCGGCAAGAGCCGCGGAGACTTCGAGGATGTCGGTCCCGATCTCGACGATGTCCCCGTCGGCCAGCCCGAGAACATCGCCTTCTCGACAAGGTCCGGCCGATGTGAGCGCGGCTCGTGAGGCGATGGTCACCGCGGCGTAGCGTGTGGCGGCCACGGCACGTGTCATCGCGATCACGTCGTCGTCGAAGCGCGCACTCGGGTCGTGCACCGCGAGCGCAGCGAGACTCTGCACGATGGAGCGAGCGGGGATGACGGACACGCGGAGCCCCTCGCCCCGGGCCTGTTCGGCGGCGGCCTCGGCGACAGCGAGGGAGTCCGAGTCGCTCGGCAGCACCACGACCTCCGCGGCGTACGTCGCTCTCATTCCCTCCAGCAACTCCGCGGTCGACGGACGCCGGCGCGGGCGCGCAGCGACCGCGACAGCCCCCTGCTCAGTCACCAGGGTGGCCGTGCCCGGACCGTGGGTCACGACGACAAGCCCGCGTCCGGCCGTCGGCGCCGTCGCTGCCGCAAGGTAGGTGACCCGGATGCGCTCGAGAGGGCCCACCGCGAGCCCAGCCTCAATGGCAGCTCCCGCGTCGTGGACGTGGACGTGGACGTTCCAGAGCGTGTCGTCACCGGTCACCATGAGCGAATCACCCATCGATTCAAGGGCGGAGCGCAAGGTCGTCATCTGGGCAGCCGATGCGGTGATGAGGTACATCACTTCGTACGACGGCTCGCCCTCGAGGGCAATCGGTGCCCCGTGTACCCCGTGCGGAGCGGGGAGTTTGGTGCGAGCGGTCACACCGGGACGAGACCGGCGGACACCCGTGACGACGTCGAGCAGGGCGTCGTAGACCACCACCAGTCCCTGACCGCCAGCATCGACGACACCCGCGTCCCGCAGCGCGGGGAGTTGCTCGATCGTCAAGGCAAGGGCCTCATGAGCCGCGGCGACCGCGCTCTCGATCACCTCCACGAGGTCCGACCCCTCGTCAACGGCCGCCTCGGACGCATCTGCGGCGGCCCGCGCGACGGTGAGGATCGTCCCTTCGACAGGACGCGACACCGCGGCGTAGGCGTTGTCACTCGCTGCGCGCAACGCGTGTGCGACGACCGCGCCGGTGAGTCCGGCGCTCCCCTCCGCGTCAAGAACACCGGAGACACCGCGGATGATCTGGGCAAGAATCACCCCGGAGTTGCCGCGGGCGCCGAGCATGGCTCCCCGGGCCATCGCAGCGGAGACATCGCTCACGGTAGGACGCGCCGCCGCCGCCTCGGCCGCGTCAAAAACCTCTTCGATGGCAGCGCAGGCCGACTCGACCGTGAGGAACATGTTGGTCCCGGTATCGCCATCCGGGACAGGGAAGACGTTGAGGGCGTCGATGGCCGCACGTTCCTGCCCGATCGCCGCCAGGGATGCTTCGGCCCAGGCGCGGATGGCGGCTGCATGCAGCGGAGCCGCCCGAGGGGACCGGTGATGCCGGGCCTCCGGGCTGGGTCGCGACGAAGCCATCCGCTCCTCCTCAGGGGCCACGGGGCCCGGCGTAGCTCCCGGCACCGGAACCGCCCTGGCCTCCCGTCACCGTATCCTCCGCTGGGCCTCCCCGGTTTGAGGTCGGCGCCGAGCCTCGGCTACCCTCATGGGGCTGCACTGAGCAGCAGCGCGCGATCGGGCCCAGGGCCCGCGCCGACGACCTGAGGAGTTCACCGTGGCTGCCACCTGTGATGTCTGCGGCAAGGGCCCCAGCTTCGGCAACAGCATCTCGCACTCGCACCGCCGGACCTCGCGCCGCTGGAATCCCAACATCCAGTCCGTGCGCGCCATGATCGGCCGCACCCCCAAGCGCCTCAACGTGTGCACGTCCTGCCTCAAGGCAGGCAAGGTCACCCGCGCCTGACGCTGGACCAGCCCGACAGAGGCGGCTCTGCCGGCTCGCCGGACCTCACCGCCGGATCAATTCCGAAAGTGCTCGAACCCCGCCACCTGATCGACCTCGCGTCCATCGACGCGTACCTGCGCTCCTGACCCGACGGCGTCCAGCACAGTGCCCACGCGCACAAAGCCCTCGGGAAGCCGCTCGTCCGGGTCAAAGGTCGCGAGCAAAGCATGATCATCTCCGCCGCCGAGGACCCATGTGAGCGGGTCGAGGTTGTACGCCGAAGCCGTCGTGACAACCGCCTCGTCCCTGGGCACGGCCGCGCTGTCGATGTCGATCGCGACACCGGACGCACGGGCCATCCGATCGGCATCGAGGAGCAGCCCGTCGCTGATGTCCATGAGGGCGTGAGCCCCAGCGTCGGATGCGCGGACTCCTGCCCGATAGTCCGGCTGGGGGCGCCGATGGGCATCGACGAGGGCACGCGGAGAGCGGAAGCCACGTGACAGGACCGCGAGTCCTCCGGCAGCGGCACCGAGGTTGCCGCAGACCGCAACGACGTCACCGGCGCAGGCCCCCGAGCGCAGCACCGGGGCTCGCCCGGCCAGATCGCCGAAGGCCGTGACCCCGATCGTGATCTGATCGCCCCGCACCAGATCGCCGCCGATGAGCGACGCCCCGGCGCGACCAGCCTCGGCCAGCAGACCAGCAAGGAAGCCATCGATCCACGCGATCTCCGTCTCCGGGGGCACCGCGAGGGCGACGACGAGAGCGGTCGGCAGCGCGCCCATGGCAGCGACATCCGCGAGGTTCTCCGCCACGGCCTTGTGACCGACGTCGGCCGCCTCGGACCAGTCCCGGCGGAAGTGCCTCCCCTCGACGAGCATGTCCGTCGTCACGACGACGCGACCGTCACTGCACGAGAGGACAGCGGCATCATCTCCCGCGCTCACCGGGACCTGCTTGGTTGCGGCAGTGCCGGCCGCCTCGAGGATGCGCTCGACAACCGCGACCTCACCCAGTTCGCCCACCGTGACCTGCGCCATGACTCCTCCTCGGGTCAACATCCCATCTTGGTCCCAACCGCAGCGGCGGCGCGGAGTCGGGGTGGGAGAGTCGCTAGTCTCCCCTCACCAGCGACGCGCGATCGACGCGCGATCAGCGTGACGAAGAGGTGTTCGGTGACGGTCCAGGCCTACATCCTGATCCAGACGGAGATGGGTGCCGGGGTCAACGTCCGATCGACCATAGCCGCCCTTCCCGGAGTCGTGTCCGCTGAGGACGTGACCGGGCCCTACGACATCATCGTGCTCGCACAGTCCCCCGGCATGGATGAGCTCGGCCGTGAGATCCTCGGCGCGATCCAGCAGATCGGCGGCGTCACCCGCACGCTCACGTGTCCCGTCGTCCACCTGTGAGACTCAGCACCTTCGCCGCGGTCCTCGCGATCACCGGCATCACCCTCGTCGGCTGCGGTCGCCAGGTCGATGTGCCCCCTCCTGACGCCGCGGAGGACATCTGCGCGTCGGTCGTCCTCCCAGCCGTCGTCGCTGGCGCAGGATCCCGACCGACGACCCAGCCGGAGACCGCTGCCTGGGGCGAGCCGCCCATCACCTACCGGTGCGGCGTCGCCCGGCCACAGGCGTTGACCGCCACATCGCGCCTGATCGAGGTGGGCGAGATCGGCTGGCTGCCGCTCGAAGCATCGGGCGGGACGGGATTCGTCGCGGTGACCTGGCCATCCTCCGCCGCACCGGTCTACGTCGAGGTCCTCGTGCCCGAGGACTACGCCGCACCTGCGGACGTGCTCATCGATGTGTCCGCGGCGCTCGCCACCACTGGCTAGCGAAGTCCGGTGCCCCTCCTGAGGGCATCGGCGATCAGCAGGTCGAGCACGGACGCGTAGTCGATCCCCGAGGCTGCGCACATGCGCGGGAAGAGCGAGATGGGCGTGAACCCAGGCATGGTGTTCACCTCGTTGAGGATGACGTGGTCGGGTGTCACGAAGAAGTCGACCCTGGCCAGACCCTCGCAATCGAGTGCACCGAACGCCTCGACGGCGAGCCGACGTACTTCCGCCTCGACCTCGGCCGGCAGATCGGCCGGGACGACCAGTTCCGCCGCATCATCGAGGTACTTCGCCTCGAAGTCATAGAACTCGTGGTTTCCACCGACGATGATCTCGGCACATCGCGTGGCCTGGGGAGTTCCGGACTCGTCCACGATCACGGCGCACTCGATCTCACGGGCATCCGCGATCGCGGCTTCCACGATGACGCGCGGATCCCACGCCCGAGCCGCGTCGATGGCAGCCTCGAGCTCTCCGGGACCGTGGACCTTGCTGATACCCACGGACGATCCGGCCCGGGCCGGCTTGACGAACACCGGATAGCCCAGGGCGTCCACACGTGCACGCGCCGCTGCCGCGTCTCGCTCCCACTGCGCTGCCGTGATGACCGTGCTCGCACCGACCGGCAGTCCTCCGGCGGACAGGAACGCCTTCATGTGCCCCTTATCCATGGCGGCGGAGGAGGCGAAGACCCCTGATCCGACGTACGGGATGCCCGCCATTTCCAGCAGGCCCTGGACGGTGCCGTCTTCCCCCCACGGTCCGTGCAGCGCCGGGAAGACGACATCGACATCGCGGATAGCAATCGGTGCCTCCACGCCCTCGACCGGTTCAGGCAGCAGAACGGCAGCGTCACCGGTGTCCACCACAGAGGGAAGCACCCCAGACCGAACTGCCCCAATCGCGGCGGGATCAGGATCCACGCGCATCCACCGGCCATCCGGCAAGATGCCCACGGCCGTGACGTCGTAGCGGGCGCGATCGAGCGCGCGCAGGATGCCCGCCGCGCTGAGGCACGAGATGGCGTGCTCGCTGCTGCGCCCTCCGAAGAGCACGAGGACCCGGACGCGATCACCTGCCACGCCCGAGACGTTAGTGCCCGGCTCTCGCGTTAGGGTCGGCGCCATGCCGGAGCACCCCGAGCCCGCCTGGTCGGTCGAGACCCACCTCGTCCATCGCGGGCGTCCCCCCGCCGAGCCGGGCAATCCTGTGAACTACCCCATCGAGCTCTCGTCGACCTATCACGCGGGGGGCGAGATCGAGTACGCGCGAGATGGTGCGCTAGGCATGCGCGCACTGGAGTCCGCCGTGGGACCACTCGAGGGTGGCCACGCGATCGCCTACGCATCGGGGATGGCCGCGGCCAATGCCATCCTCGACCTGCTGCCACCTGGCGCGGTCGTCGTGGCGGCGGAGTTCACCTACACCGGCGTCGCGATCCGGCTTCGCGAACTCGATGCTCGTGGCGCCATCCAACTGCGCCGGGTCGACATCGCTGACACGGAGGCTGTCCTCGCACTGTTGGCCGGGGCCGACGCCCTCTGGATCGAGTCGCCCACCAATCCCATGCTGGAGGTGGCCGATATTCGCACCCTCAGCGACGCCGCGCACGCTCAGGGTGCTCTCGTCATCTGCGACAACACCTTCGCGACGCCACTGCTGCAGCAGCCGCTGAGCCTGGGTGCCGATGTCGTGCTCCACAGCGCCACCAAGGCCATCGGCGGCCATTCCGACTGCCTCCTCGGCCTCGTGGTCGCCCGCGATCCCGGTCGGGCCGAGGAGCTGCGCTTGCGCCGGACGATCCTCGGCGCAGCGCCCGGTGCACTCGAGTGCTACCTCGTGCTCCGTGGTTTGCGCACTCTGGCCTTGCGCCTGGCGAAGTCGCAGGACAGCGCCCGGATCATCGCCGAGCGACTGGCCTTGCACCCGGGGGTCACCCGGGTCCGGTACCCAGGCCTGGCAGGCGACCCGGGCCACGCCCTGTGCGGCGAGCAGATGGCCGGTCCCGGATTCATGATCGCGATTGAGGTCGCCGGCGGTGGACTGGCCGCCACACGGGCGAGCGAGTCGACGCGACTATGGGTCCACGCGACCAGTCTCGGCGGCGTCGAGTCCTTGCTCGAGAGACGGCGGCGCTGGGCGGCGGAGAACCCACTCGTGCCGGAGGGCCTCATCCGATTGTCCGTCGGCATCGAGGACGCCGAGGACCTCTGGGCCGATCTCGACCAAGCGCTGCAACTCTCGATGCGCTGAGCACTCCTTCGATCACCCTGTCTACCTCAAACGTCGCTAAGTCCGTGATTTAGCGACCCTTCGGGTAAACACCCTTCAGGTAAACAAGGTGAAGGCCGCCTAGCCCAGGCGTGTCTCGGGCTTCGGAGAGCGCGACATGAACGCCGAAAGCATCTCCATCGGCTTCATGCCGTGGTGCACGACCTGCACCACCTGCTCGGTGATGGGCATCTCCACCCCGTGACGTTGCGCGAGATCCAGGATGGACTGGCAGCTCTTGACTCCCTCGCACGTCTGCTTTGTCACGGCGATCGTCTCGTCGACGGTGAGGCCTGACCCGAGATTGACGCCGAACGTCCTGTTGCGAGAGAGGGGCGACTGGCACGTGGCGATGAGATCACCGACCCCCGCGAGCCCCATGAACGTGAGCGGATCAGCGCCGAGGGCCGTGCCCAGGCGCGCCATCTCGGCCAGCCCACGCGTGATCAAGGAAGCCTGCGAGTTCTCCCCGAAGCCCATGCCCGCGGTCATGCCGTTGGCCAGGGCAATCACATTCTTGACCGATCCGCCGATCTCGACGCCTACGACATCAGTCGTCCAGTAGGCGCGGAAATAGTCGGTCGTGCAGGCATCCTGCAGACGCTGGGCGCTCTCACGGTCCGAGCACGCCACCGTGGTCGCGGCAGGCTGGCGCAACGCGATCTCCCGCGCGAGGTTGGGTCCGGAGACCACGGCCACGCGCGCCGCCGGCACTTCGGCAACCTCCTCGATCACCTGGCTCATGCGCAGCGTCGTGCCGATCTCGATTCCCTTCATCAGGCTCACCAGCACGCTGTCGGCATCGAGGTCAGAGCGCCATCGCGCGAGATTGTCACGCAGCGACTGCGCCGGTACGGCGAGAACAACGAGGGTGGAATCGCGGAGCGCATCAGCCTCGTCGGTCGTGGCCGAGATCGCCGCGGGCAGCCGGATCCCCGGGTGATAGCTCTCGTTGACATGGTCGTCATTGATCTGGCGAGCGAGGGCTTCGTCTCGGCCCCACATCACGACATCCCCGCCCGCATCGGCGAGGATCATGGCGAACGCCGTACCCCAGGAACCCGAACCCATCACCGCTACGCGCGTCATGCTGCCTCCGGTCGTGAGGTTTGCTCCTGCTCCTTGCGGACGTCCCGCAGGAGAGCCGTGATCGCGGACATCACGCGGTCAGTAGCCTCCCGGAGGGCCTCCGCATCCGGCTCACCGTCGGTGCGCAGATCATCCAGATCAACCGGCGCCCCGATGAGCACGTGCATGGTCTTTCGCGGGAAGGCCTTGAACTCCTTGCGATAGGGCCCCATGACATCCTGCGCGCCCCAGTGAGCCATCGGGATGACGGGCACGCCAGCGGTCAGCGCGATGCGCGCGGCACCGGTCTTGGCCGCCATCGGCCACAGGTCGGGGTCCTTGGTGATGGTCCCCTCGGGATAGACGATGACGCACTCCCCCGATCGAGCCGCGTCGACGGCTGCCTCGACCGCGGCGGCGGCGTCTCTCGTGCCGCGCACGACGGGAATCTGTCCGGCATGACGCAGGATCCAGCCCACGACCGGCACGCGGAAGAGCGAGTCCTTAGCGAGGAATCTCGGTGGACGACCGTTATCCCACATCACGTGCGAGATGACGATCGGATCGAACCACGACAGGTGGTTGGCGGCCAGCACCATGCCACTGTCGACGTCGAGGTGCTCGGTGCCTCGCCAGTCACGACGCGTGATGACCTGCATGATCGGGCGCAGGATGACCGCAGCCAGCCGGTAGGCGAAGCCGAGGCGGTCCTCCCGCGTCACCCGTGCACCCATTGCCTCAGTCTCCCAGGACGGGTGCGCCCCTGTCAGGGAAAGGCGACGCCGACACGTGGCATGCTCACGCCATGGACCGGGCCTGGCGCGTGGTAATCCCGCTGCGCCTGAGCGACGCCAAGTCGCGCCTGTCTACGCACACAGCCCCCCAGCGCCGAGCCCTGGTGATCGCGATGGCTCGGGACGTCGTCGCCGCGGCCCGAGAATGCCCCCTCGTCGCGGAGGTCCGCCTGGTCACGGACGACGACGGGCGTTTGGCGATGGGCGAGGGAATCGACGTGGTCGCCGATCCTGGTGCTGGACTCAACGACGCCGTGTTCGCTGCGGCAGTTGGGTCGCCGGGGCCCGTGGCCGCTCTTCTCGCCGACGTGCCGTGCGCGACCCCCGACGCGCTTGCCATCGCACTCGCCGAATGCCTCGAGCAGCCAGGCTTCCTCCCCGACGCTGAGGGCATTGGCACGACCCTGCTGGCCGCGCCCAGCGTCGCCGAACTGACCCCTCGCTTCGGTCCTCGCTCGCGTGCAGCTCACGCGGCAGCAGGCATCCGCGAGATCCGCGACCCCGCAGGTAGCGTGCTCGCCGGACTGCGTCGAGACGTGGACAGCGAGGTGGACCTCTGGGACGCCAGGCGCATGGGCGTCGGACCCTTCACTCGCGCGACCCTGTCGTAGCAGCGGCCCTGCCGGACGCACCTGGCGTAGCCGCCCTGAACCGCGTAGCAGAGCTCTGAACCGCCGGGGCCCTGCAACAGCAAAGCGGGGCCGGGCAATGCCCGACCCCGCTCGCCTGAGGACTACTTCTTCTTGGCTGCCTTCTTGGCCGGAGCCTTCTTCGCCGGAGCCTTCTTGGCAGGAGCCTTCTTGGCCGGAGCCTTCTTGGCCGGAGCCTTCTTGGCCGGAGCCTTCTTGGCCGGAGCCTTCTTGGCCGCAGCCTTCTTCGGGGCGGCCTTCTTGGGGGCGGCCTTCTTGGGGGCGGCCTTCTTGGCGCCGGACACGACAGCCTTGAACTCCGCACCCGGGCGGAACTTCGGAAGCTTTGTGGCCTTCACCTGCACGGCCTCGCCTGTCTGGGGATTGCGTGCGGTGCGCGCCTTGCGATCGTGGCGCTGGAAGACGCCAAAGCCCGCGAGGGCAACCTTCTCGCCACGAGCGACAGCGCGCTTGAGCTCGTCGAGTGCGGTCTCGATCACATTGCTGACATCGCGCTTGCTGTGTCCGAGCTGAGTGGACACCGAGTCGATGAGTTCCTGCTTGTTCACTTAAGTCCCCTCCGGAGGGAAGTCGGACCGGCCGTCTGGCCGGTAGGCCGGTCCCGCGACCGGCGACACTGTCACCCTAGTACGCCGTTGGCGCGCGAGCAGCAGCGACCCGGGTCAGCCCAGGGTCGTCGGAGCAAAGCCTGGACGGGAGCGTTCGAAGTCTTCGATGAGATCGGCGTTGCTCAACGTGATGCCAATGTCGTCCAAACCCTCGAGTAGGCGCCAACGCACATAGGGATCGACCTCGAAAGGTGCGGTGAGTTCGCCCGCCGTCACGGTCTGTGCCTCGAGGTCGACAGTGATCTCGGTCGTCGGATCGGCCTCGATCATGGCCCACAACTGCTCGATGACCGATTGCTCGACGAGCGCGGTGAGTAGTCCGGCCTTGCCCGAGTTGCCGCGGAAAATGTCGGCGAATCGAGAGGACAGGACCACCTTGAAACCGAAGTCCTGCAGCGCCCACACCGCATGCTCACGCGACGAGCCCGTGCCGAAGTCTGGCCCGGCCACGAGGATCGAGACGCCGGAGTACTCGGGCTGATTCAAGACGAACGTCGGGTCTTGCCGCCACGCAGAGAACAGCGCATCCTCGAAGCCATGGCGCGTGATCCGCTTGAGGAATTCCGCCGGGATGATCTGGTCAGTGTCGACATTGCTGCGTCGCAGGGGCGCCGCGGTGCCGGTGTGCGCGATGAAGGGTTCCACGACAACTCCTAGGCGTCGACGAGATCGGCGGGCGAGGCGAGATGGCCGGTGACGGCGGTCGCGGCCGCCACCTGGGGCGACACGAGGTGGGTGCGACCACCCGGTCCCTGTCGGCCCTCGAAGTTGCGATTGGACGTCGAGGCGCTGCGCTCGCCGGGGGTCAGCTTGTCCGGGTTCATCGCCAGGCACATCGAGCAGCCCGCCCCTCGCCACTCGGCACCCGCATCGAGGAATACCCGATCCAGTCCCTCGCTCTCGGCCTGCAGGCGAACGCGTGCGGAACCCGGCACGACGAGCATGCGCACGCTCTCCGCCACCTGTCGACCGCGCAGCACCTCCGCCGCGGCGCGCAGGTCCTCGATGCGGCCGTTGGTGCACGATCCCAGGAAGACGGTGTCGATCCGCACGTCACGCAGCGGCATGCCTGGGGTGAGGTCCATGTATTCGAGCGCGCGCTCAATGGCGACCCGATCGACCTCGTCAACGGCGTCGTCTGGCGACGGGATCGTTGCGGAAAGGGGCAGTCCCTGACCGGGGTTGGTCCCCCACGTGACAAAGGGGCTGAGCTCGCTGGCCTCGATGACGACCTCGGCATCGAAGGTCGCGTCATCATCGGTGGCGAGGGAGCGCCAGTAATCGACGGCGGCCTCCCACTCAGATCCCTTGGGCGCGTGGTCGCGTCCTTCCAGGTAGTCGAACGTCGTCTCGTCGGGTGCCACCATCCCGGCTCGGGCACCGGCCTCGATCGACATGTTGCACAGGGTCATGCGACCCTCCATCGACAACCCGCGCACGCCCTCACCGCGATACTCCAGCACGTAACCCTGGCCACCACCGGTGCCAATGCGAGCGATGACGGCGAGGATGAGGTCCTTGGCCGTCACACCTTCGGGCAGCGGGCCGTTGACCGTGATGGCCATGGTCTTGAAGGGCTTCAAGGGCAGCGTCTGCGTCGCCAGCACGTGCTCGACCTCGCTGGTGCCGATACCGAAGGCCAGGGCACCGAATGCTCCATGGGTCGAGGTGTGGGAGTCACCGCACACGACGGTCATCCCCGGCTGAGTGAGGCCCAGCTGAGGTCCGACGACATGGACGATGCCCTGCTCAGCGTGGCCGAGTGAGTAAAGCGGCACGCCGAAGTCGGCGCAGTTCTTGCGAAGCGCCTCCACCTGGGCACGGCTCACCGGGTCGGCGATGGGCTTGTCGACGTCGATCGTCGGGATGTTGTGATCCTCGGTCGCGATGGTGAGGTCCGGCCGGCGTACGACGCGACCCGCTGCCCGGAGCCCGTCGAAGGCCTGGGGGCTGGTGACCTCGTGGACGAGGTGGAGATCAATGTAGAGCAGGTCGGGCTCGCCCTCGGCGCGGCGCACCACGTGCGCTTCCCAGACCTTCTCCGCAAGCGTCTTTCCCATGTCCACTCCTTCGGGGGTGAGCCAAGGGTAACGACGAATGCGAGAAGGCCCGACCCCCGGGGCGGGGATCGAGCCTTCTGACGAGACACGCGTCTCATCCGCGTAGCCCCGACGGGATTCGAACCCGCGCTACCGCCTTGAGAGGGCGGCGTGCTAGGCCACTACACAACGGGGCCGTGCGCACGTGAGAGAGCACGTGCACTCGCTGGGGTACCAGGACTCGAACCTAGACTAACTGAACCAGAATCAGTTGGGCTGCCAATTACCCCATACCCCATGGGCGACGCCCGGCCAACCACGCCAAGCGACCCAAGGAGTGTACCCGAGCGGTGAGGGCGAGCCCGAGGCGGTGCGGGGCCCGCTCCGTCTGGCCGCGATGGTCTGGCTCGTTCGAGGCTCGGGAGATTCGTGCAGGAAATCTCGCCCGATTGCCCGAACTTCCGGGTCAGGTCGTCACGGCGGCTGCGCTGAGACGGCGCATCGTCTCCTCGCGTCCGAGGATCTCCATCGATTCGAACAGGGGCGGCGACACGCGACGGCCCGTGACCGCGATGCGCACGGCCCCGAAGGCGACCTTGGGCTTCAGGCCCAGGCCCTCGATCAGCGCACCGCGCAGCGCCTGCTCGATGGGCTCCGCGGCCCACTCCCCTAGGCCGGAGAGAGCATCGATGCTCGCCGCCAGCACGCGCTGAGAGTCTTCGTCGGCCACCGATTGATCGGCATCGATGGCGAAGTCCGCCGGATCGACGAGGAGGAAGCCGAGCATGCCGGCAGCCTGACCGAGGGTCTCCATCCGCTCCTGGACGAGCGGCACCGCTGCGGCGAGCACCACCTGCTGACCATCGGTGGGTGGATTCGCCACGAGCCCGGCACCCTGCAGGTAGGGCACGATCCGGTCCGTGAACGCATCCGGGGTCAGCGACCGAATCCAGTCACCGTTGATGGCCGTGCACTTCTTGAGGTCGAAGCGCGCCGGATTAGGGCTCACGCGGGAAATCTCGAATGCCTGAGCCATCTCGGGCATGGAGAAGAACTCGCGGTCCTCGCCCATCGACCAGCCCAGCAGCGCGAGGTAGTTGAGCAGCGCTTCGGGTAGGTAGCCCTCCTCGCGGTACATCAGCAGCGCTGACTCAGGATCGCGCTTGGACAGCTTCTTGTTGCCCTCGCCCATGACGTAGGGCAGGTGACCGAAGCGCGGTGTCGTGCCGTCGCCCACGCCGATGTCGGCGAGGGCTGCGTACATCGCGAGCTGACGCGGTGTCGAGGACAGCAGGTCCTCTCCCCGCAGCACGTGCGTGATCCGCATGAGCGCATCGTCGACGGGGTTCACCAGGGTGTAAAGCGGGTCGCCGTTCGCCCGCACGATGACGTAGTCCGGCACGTGCTCGCGCGCAAAGCTCAACTCACCCCGAACCAGGTCGTCCCAGGTGAAGGCCTCCTGGTCCGGCATCGCGAAGCGGGTGACGGCGCTGCGCCCCTCCGCTTCGAAGGCAGCGCGCTGCTCGGGAGTGAGGTGGCGGCAGCGACCGGAGTAGCCCTGGGTACGTCCCGCGGCCCTCGCAGCCTCGCGCTCGGCCTCGAGCTCCTCGGCGGTGCAGTAGCAGGGATAGGCGTGACCGGACTCGAGCAGGCGACGTGCGACATCGGCGTAGATGTCCATGCGCTCGGACTGCCGATAGGGGCCGTAGGGGCCACCGACCTCGGGACCCTCATCCCAGTCCAGACCCAGCCAGCGCAGGGAATCGAGCAGCATGAGGTAGGAGTCCTCCGAGTCGCGCTCGGCGTCGGTGTCCTCGATGCGGAAGACGAATGTGCCGCCGTGATGTCGCGCGAAGGCCCAGTTGAACAGCGCCGTCCGCGCCATACCGACATGGGGGTTGCCGGTCGGCGACGGGCAGAAGCGCACGCGAACATCGGAGGAAGGCACGCGCGGAGCCTACCGGGGCCCGGGCATCAGCCCTCGAGAGCGAGGATCGAGTAGACGAGGTCAGACTCCCAGGCGAAGGACCCCGTGACCCAGCCCAGGCCGATCTCACTCGCCAGGCGCTCCTCCAGCCGCGCCGTCCAGGATCCACCCGACTGCTCGATGATGTCGGCCTCGTCGAAGCCGATGTAGCGGCCGACGAGGGGTCGCGCCGCCTTGTAGATCGACTCCTTCGCCGCGAATACGACGGTTACCTCGCGCGGTTCGGGCCACCGAGAGCGTTCGGCCTCGCTGAGGCAACGCCGTGTGACCGCCACCAGTCGCGCATCGGACAGCAGTGGCGCGATATCCACACCGAGCCCTCGCGCATCAGCGCTCACGACCGCGCACGCGACCCCGCTGTGATGGGAGATAGATCCGATGATCCCGTCGGGCCATGCGGGCGCCCCGTCGGAGGTGCGGCCCAGCACGCCCCCGTCGACGACCCCAACACGGCGCATTGATTCAGCCGCCGCGAGCCGACCGGCGATGAACTCCGCGCGACGGGCGGAGTCAGGCACCATCGGCGAGACGCTCGCGACGTCGATGCGAACACCGGCACAGCCGGCAGGTAACCCGACGGGCAGGTCGGCGAATGCCGGGGTCATTCCGCGACGGAATTAGCGAGGATCCCAATGCCCTCGATCGTGACATCGACATCGTCGCCATCGCGCAAGGGGCCGACACCGGCCGGGGTGCCCGTGAGGATGACGTCGCCAGGCAGCAGGGTCATGACCGTGCTGATCCACGACACGAGCTTGGGGACCGAGTGGACCAGGTGGGAGGTCCGCGAAGACTGGCGCTCGTCATCGTCGACATGACAGGTGATGGCAAGGTCGGAGACGTCCAGGTCGGTGACGATCCAGGGGCCGAGGGGGCAGAAGGTATCGAAGCCCTTGGCGCGACCCCACTGGCCATCGGCCTTCTGCAGGTCGCGCGCGGTGACATCGTTGGCGCAGGTGTAGCCGAGGATGACGTCGTCTACGCGATCCTCAGGCACCTCGCGGCAGAGGCGACCGATGACGATGGCGAGCTCGGCCTCATGCTCGACCTGCTGCGACATCGCGGGCAGGCGGATTTCGGCACCCGGGCCGATGACGGACGTGTTGGGCTTGAGGAAGATCATCGGCTCGGCCGGAACGTCGTTGCCCATCTCCGCGGCGTGGGCGGCGTAATTGCGGCCCACCGCGATGACCTTGCTCGGCAGGACCGGCGCCAGCAGTCGCGCCTGGGCCCCGGTGATCTCTTGCCCGGTGAACGTGATCTCGCCGAAGGGGTGCACGTCGATGACGCGCAACCGGGCATCCACCGGCAGGTCGCCATCGTGATCATCGACACCCTCGACGGATGCGAAGACGACGTCAGAGCCGACGGCCACGCGCGCAATGATCACGCCGTGACCCTACCGAAGGGTCACGGCGACGAGGTGCCGGCGCGGAGGAGGCTGTAGGCCAGGGCGTCCTCCAGGGCGATCCAGGATGCCGCGATGACGTTCTCGTGCACGCCCACCGTGCTCCACGACTGGTCCCCATCGCTCGTGCCGATGAGCACGCGCGTCACAGCATCGGTGCCCGCGACTCCTTCGAGGATGCGCACCTTGTAGTCGGTGAGTCGCACGCCCTCGAGCTGCGGGAAAAGACGCACGAGGGCCCGCCTGAGCGCACGGTCAAGTGCGTTGACCGGGCCGTTTCCCTCGGCCGTGACGATGACCCGCTCTCCCCCGGCATGCAGTTTGACCGTGGCCTCACTCACGACCCTGCCATCAGCCTGCTGCTCGACGATGGTGCGCCATGACTCGACGGTGAAGGGTTGCGGACGGCCGCCCTGCGCCTCATCGAGCACGAGGAGTTCGAAGGAGGCATCCGCGGCCTCGAAGGTCCACCCCGACGCCTCGAGGTCCTTCACGCGCTCCACGACCTTGGCCAGGGTCGATGCGTCGTCCGCAGCGGCCAGACCAAGCTCGCGCGCCTTGAGTTCGACGGAGGCGCGCCCCGCCATCTCGGTGATGAGGATGCGCTGATCGTTGCCGACGAGCTCGGGGTCGATGTGGTTGTAGAGCTCGGGATTGACCTTGATCGCGCTCGCGTGCAGGCCCGCCTTGTGCGCGAAGGAGGAGACGCCGGCGTAGGGCTGGTGAGTGTTGGGGGCGATGTTGGCGATCTCCGCAATCGCGTGGGAGACGCGCATCGTCTCGCGCAGCTTGCCCTCGGGAAGCACGGGCATGCCGAGCTTGGTCTCGAGATTGGCCACGACCGGGAAGAGGTCGGCGTTGCCGGTGCGCTCGCCATAGCCGTTAGCGGTGCACTGCACGTGACTGACGCCGGCCTCGACGGCCGAGATCGTGTTGGCGATGGCGCAGCCGGTGTCGTCCTGGCAGTGGATGCCCAGGCGCACACCGGAACGCTCCTTGACGTCCTGCACGATCTCGTACATCCCGTGGGGCAGCATCCCGCCGTTGGTGTCGCAGAGGACACCCACGTCGGCACCAGCCTCGAAGGCCGTCTGGAGGATGCGTACGCCGTAGTCGCTGTCGTGCTTGTAGCCGTCGAAGAAGTGCTCGAGGTCGAGGAAGACGCGTCGGTCGAGCTCGCGCATGAAGCGCACCGTGTCCGCGATCATGGCCAGGTTTTCCTCGAGGGAGGTCTTCAGTGCTTCGGCTACGTGAAGGACGTCGGACTTCGCCACGAGGGTGATGACGGGTGCGCCGGAGTCGAGCAGGGCGCGCACCTGCGGGTCGCTCTCGACCTTGACCCCGGCCTTCCGCGTGGCCCCAAAAGCGACGAGCTGAGCGGTCTGCAGATCGAGCTCATCGCGGGCGCGAGCAAAGAACTCCGTGTCCTTGGGCATCGCTCCGGGCCAGCCACCCTCGATGAAGCCGACGCCGTAGCCGTCGAGGAGGCGCGCGACGGCGAGTTTGTCGTTGACGCTGTACGCGATGCCCTCGCGCTGGGCTCCGTCGCGCAGGGTCGTGTCATAGACATGGAAGGAGTCCCCCAGGGGCAGGGTGGCCATGTCGTCCTCCTCAAGCAAAAAGCCCCTCGCGGGTGCGAAGGGCTGCGCATCGATGCCGCGGGGCGGC
>Ga0129333_10000266_pt1 | contig 39312 bp, 58 predicted proteins | sample CPB6_08_DNA_FD_94474 | JGI IMG/M metagenome (GOLD analysis project Ga0129333, IMG submission 94474) | Freshwater to marine salinity gradient microbial communities from Chesapeake Bay, USA - CPBay_Sum_0.6_0.8_DNA | ecosystem: Environmental > Aquatic > Marine > Coastal | place: USA: Chesapeake... | reverse complement strand
GCCAATATTATATTCACCAACAAAATTCCAAATGGCATCAGCACCAGCAGATCCAGTAGGCCCTTGAGAACCAGTTTCCCCTTGAGGACCAGTATGACCAATAGATCCTGTAGCCCCAACACCACCAGTTATACCTGTAGCGCCCTGTGGTCCAGTCGCACCTGTAAAACCAGCACCAGTAGCACCAATAGGTCCGGTAGCACCGGTAGCTCCCTGTGGGCCTGTAGCGCCCGTAGAACCAGATCCAGTAGCACCCTGACTACCAGTTGCTCCAGTAGCACCAACGCTACCAGTAGGCCCCATAGGGCCGCTAGGACCTGTTGAACCCTGAACACCCTGCGGTCCCTGAATGCCGTCAACGATAATCGAAGGAGTTACCTCTTCGATCACTTCGATATAAGTGGCATCCTCAGAATCAACTATAATAATTGTTTCATCTTCCTCTTGAAAGGATGCCATTTTTACCTCGTTACTTCATCTGTGACTTTAAAAGATCCAAAGAATGGACAATCAACATACCCGTTAGAACCAGCTATAATTTCAATATCATACTTGTAAGAAGCTGGATCGAACTCAGAGGTATCGGAATCAGAAATAAATAACTCAATATAATTCTCAGCAATAATAATACCACCATTTTCTGTGGTAAGAATTGCCAAAGGAGTGTCGTCAGCAGGATTCACCTTAATATGCATACGAGCAGTATAGCTAGTAAAATCTAGAGGCTTTTTATCTCTATCAAAAAGGTACCACTTTTTTCTAAAAGTAGTACCCCTTTTACAAGTAAGCGGATACTTTACAGGAGTCATAATTACGACTCCCAAGCAGGCTTAGCAGCAAGAATATCTCCAACCCAATAAGAAGGAGTTGCACTAGACGGAACCGAAATATAGTAAGTCTGCTTAGTGGCATCAGTAAAAGTCTCAACAACCTTATAAACAGAACCAGAAGGCTGAATCAAAGCATTCTCAACAACATCGTCAAGAGACCACTCACCATCAGCATTAGCTGCGGTAGTTCTGGCACCAGAAATAACAGTATCAGTAGAAGGCACTCTAGCAATGGGAGAAGAATCAGTGTCCCAAGAAAGGGTTACAGAAACCTGTGCAAAACTCTGAGGAGAAGAAGTCCCAGATCTATTAATCTTATTCTCAATAGTAGCCATCATCCTACCTCATCATCGGTGTAATTATCCATAATCTCAACGGCAATCGTCCACCAAAACTTATTGTATCTAAGATCCCAGTTTCTATTCCTAGAAATCTCAGCACCCTCAAACTCGCAATAAAATATTTCAGGCTGGCTTGACTGGCTGAGATCATAAACCCTCAAGCCACCATCAGCGATACCTGAACTTCTCAAAGCAGCAAACTTGCCTCTAATAATATCATAAACATCGCCAGACAACTGCGTACCAATAGGATCGTCCTGAGCAAAAATATCTACATAAGCAAAATGACGAGTCTCTTCCAACATTGAACCCATCTCAAGTTCAGTCGAAATAGAATCTTCAATAGAAACAGCAACAACGTTAGGCTTAATTTCCTCTGAAGGATCAAAAGGAGTTGACTTAACAACAACAGGCATATGCTTCCTATTAGCATCAAACCAGCCAAGCTCAGTTAAAGAGTCTTCGATCATCTTTCGAAAACTATCCCTAACCAATCTAGTTCTTATACCGCCAACATAGCTCATGACTCATCCACCGACATAATATACAAATTATATACAGTTACCTCAAACAAGCCAGTTGGTGGAGCGACATAATCAATAACATAAGTATTGCCACCAAGCAGAACCTGATCTGCATCCTTGACCTGCTCATAATGAATATCAAGAATAGTCAAAATAGTTCTATTATTATCAAACTCGCCCATAGCAGTTCCGTTGCCATCAGAACCAAAGAACTGAACAGCAACCGGAACCTGAACATCTGGCTTAGAAACAGTTGTAGCAGGTTCCCCATTGAAATCATAAGGATTACCCTCAGGATCTGCTACATCATAAGTGTAAGAAGTATGCCAACGAAAAGTAGCCCTTTCCGAAGTTTCCTGTGGAAGACCCATCTCCATAGCAGAAGTAATAGCAGACCTAAAAAGATCAGCATCAAAACCAGCACCAAAGTTAGGATCTGTAACCCTAGCCATCAGCCGTTCCAATCAATAAGACTACCACGCAAAGATTCGTCACGACTTCTAACAGCATCAATATAGAAAGAGTCAGTAAACCCACCATCAGAAAGACGCTGAAGAATCGTTGCTCTCTGAGCCAACAGAGAATCAAGCAAAGACTTAATCACCTGAGCAGACTGCTGAGTCTCATACTCAACCTCGCCAGCCTTAGCCCTGAACAACGTCTTCAACTGCATAATCTGGTTCTGATAAATATTGATAGCAGCATACATGATTACAATCTGCTGCAAATCTCTACCAAAAGTTGCTTCACCAGAAGCAGGCGAAACTATGCCATCTTCATCGCAAACGAAACCAGAAATAATACCATCGTTATATGCGCTCCAAAAAGCATTACGAAGACGAGTTAACCACTCAGTATCCGAAGCAGCAATAAATGGAGAAGTTGCACCAGGAACAGTAACGGCACCCTCAAGATCGCCAATGAGTTCACTTAAATCCACTGACGCCATGAGAACCTCCTGTTGACCTACACTTGATAAACGTCAACGTTATATGAAAATTTAGGCACTATGGCTTAATGACCTCAACCTCAGAGACCTCAGCAACATCGCCACGAACCTCAGCAAGACGAGACTCAAGAACCCTGAACTGTGCCATGGAAACATTGATAGCCTCATCGCTAGCAAGCTCATGCATACGCTCAAGAGCAATAACATTGCTAATCTCATCAAGTCTCTGAGAGAAAACCTTACCCTTAGACTTAAGGATCTCAAGCATGTCAGCCTCAGTTAGATGATTAGGATTGCTAGCAATCTCCTCATAATCATCGGCGCTATCAACTAGACGCATAGGGGCAAGACGACCATTGCTAAAAATATCCATATCAGAAGAAGCAGCACGATCCTGATTTAGCTGACGCTCCTCAACAGAAATAGTGAGAGACTGACCAGCCCTAATCGGAACAGAACGAAGAGCGCCCTTGTGATCGTAAGTCAGGATGAAAACATCACCCTTACCAATGTTTGACCAAGTTTCCTTATCCATAACAAACCTCCTAAAACCTTAGAATCTAGATCTATCAACCTAGAATATAACAACCTTTAAACCAATAAAAACAAAAAGGAAAAGGGAGGGACCGAAGCCCCTCCCAAATCCAAACCTAAGAGTAAACAGATCAGGCAGAGATGCTGGTGTCTACGAATCGACGGACACGATCTGGGCGGTGAACAACACCACCGAAATCCTTCTTGCCGATGTAGTGCCAGTACCAGTTGTCGTCCTCCATGTACTCCTTCGACTTCATGCCACCCCAGAAGGCGAACTTAGAAGCGTCAGTTGAGATGACGTACATCTCGTTACCGGGGATGAAGGGCTCCTCATTCTCATCAAGGTAGTTGGTGAGAGAGATGATGCTAGCGCCACGGTAGGTACCAAGGAGGCCACGGCTAACCATTTCCTCGTTGGTAGCAGGCAGGAAGCCTGAACCGTTGTATGAAGCACCAAGAAGCTCATCCATGATCTGCTCGGTCATCGTGGGACGACCAACAATGACAACCTCACGGGTGCGAGAAGCGTCACGAACAGCGGTAAGAGCAGAGTTAAGAGCAGCAAGGCTCACGCTAGTACCCGAAACATAGTAAGGGCTAGATGAGGGGATTGCAGCCTGGAAGAGTGAGAACACACGCTGGTTAACAGCAGCATCCATACGACGAACGGCAAGATCTGCAACCGTAGCGGCAGTCTCAGCGAAGTTAGTCTCCAACTTCTCCTCAAACTCTGTTACGTGGAAACCAACCGTGTCACGGGTAATCTCCATTACGTCAGCGTTTAGAGTAGAAGCCTCAATATGACCACCACGGGCGACCCAGAAAGCCTTGAGACCACGAACTTCCTTTACGAAAGAACGACCATCGAACGGGAGATTCTCGACCTCAGCCATAAGACTAAGAAGATTCTCATGCTCGAAACCCTCATAAATGGTCTCAGTCATTTCCTGAGCACGCTCACGACGCCACTGTGGATCACTAAAGTTCTCACGGGCCTCTTCGTTTAACTGAGCAACCTTCTGACGAAGGGAGTCCAGTTCTGGATTTGATTCTTTACCGAAAAGCTTAAAGCTAGACATTTTTAACCCTCCTTTCAGAAGTTAAGACGGGCCTCAACCTCACCGGTTGAAGCATTAACGGCGGTTACGACAAGCCAACCATTGGCGGCAGTGGCAGTCTCAGCCCAGTAACCGGCAGTACCATTGCCAGTGCCGGGGGTGAGGTAGTCACCAACAGCGACAGTTGGGGTGGCACCAAGGCCAGCAACCATCACGCGAGCGGTTGGGTAGTTCTGACGGGTAAGGAATGAAGTAGCAGTGGTATTCTTGAATGCCACCTTTACGTCCTCGCCATTTACAACCTGCACGGGCTCCCCAGCGGGAACCGTGTCGAAGTCAGAGTAGGTTGAGAGATATGGGTCCTGACCAATGTGCTGGATGTGCTCATATACAAGAACACCACCAGTGCCCGGAGCGGGCTTGGCCTGGGCGCCAGTTGCAAGCTCTACACCAAGACGACCAGTAGCTGAATCGGCCTCACCACTAAGCACCACTGGGGCACCGATGGGAAGGTCGGTTGAGCCATCTAGGTAGTATCGGCCAGCGCGATTGCCGCCCTTAGGAGTTACTCTAAAAGAAAAATTACGACCGTAAGACATTGCTAAACCCTCCTTTCAAAGAATGTTATAGGTAACGAACGTCAACGCCACGGTTACGAGCGCCGAAAACATCGGCAGCCACAGAACCGTTGACGGTGTGGTCATTGCGGACATTGGACATTGCAGTCTCAGGAATGGACTCAGCCTCAGCATCACCAGTCTCGTCTTCCTCAGCACGAGCGGTAGAAGCAACAGCCTTCCAATCCTCAATAACTGCCTCAAATGCCTCGTCCTCCATCGCTACCCAGCGATCAAGGTTGGCATCAATGTACTCATCTGCGAACGGAGCCGCAGTCTTTACTGCCTCGCGGCGAGCCTCACGACGGGCCTGAGCTAGAACAGCCTGCTCCTCGGCGGCAGCCTCGGCGTCAAGATAAGCAACAAGCTCATCATGCTTAGCCTCGGCAGCAGCAACACGGATTTCAGCCTTATCAAGATCAGCCTGTAGATCGGCAATCTGACCCTCCAGTTCAGTACGAGCCTGAGAAGTACGAAGTTCCTCAATCTCGGCCTGTAGTTCAGCGACCTTAGCGGCAGCCTCGGCCTGAAGAGGGGCAACAGCCTCAGTTACAGCAGTAGTAAACTCATCTTCGGTATAAGTCTTCATGTCACCCCCTCCAATGGAGTAATCATTATGGTTAATTGAAATATCCTCGTTGCAAAAGGGACAATCCTCAGCAACGTGATCAGCGGTTTCCGGCTTCTCTTTTAAGAGTAGATCATGAAAATCTTTAAGAATCATAAACTTGCCTTTCACGCCTGCAAACAATAACGACTATCAATAATTAAATTAAACTAATTTTAAAGAATTGTCCTAAAATTAAGGACGGTTTTTTCAGCAAGATGAAATGCCGATGGCGAATTATCTACTTCTGAAGCAGTGTCATTAGCGTTTGTAAGGCTAAGAATTTCGAACATTAGTGACTCCCACTCAGCAGGATTAAGATGCGGAACACTGCTAGCAACCTCATCATAAACTCTCTGCTTCTCTTCGTCAGAAGCCACCTCATCGATAGAAGCATTCTTCCAACCAGGTCTATCTGGAGGAAGAATTAGGCCACCAGCCAAGAAGGTTGGATTATTCAACTGACGATATGAGGCTCGGCTCTTGATATGGTCGCAATAATTTTCTGACATTGGGCCGGCGTAATCAAAAGTCTCGCCACAACCCATTGGACCAGCACAAGTAACTGACTCAGAAATGCACTCCATTGACTGATGAAGAGCGCCCATATCGTAAGCCTTCTCAACCATGCCAAGTTCATCTGGGAAATAATACTTCCAGAAAACAGAAGCAGTCTCAATATAGGCATTCATTTCCTGCTCTTGAGGATAGATCATCTCTGAGCCAATGTATGCACCAACAATATGATTCTGCCTATGACCCATATTCATTGGCGAATAGTTGATACTTGGCTTTGAAACACGAAGATCCTCAAGTGACCAATACTGCCCATTGCTATTAGCGTTATCAGCCTCAACATATTTTCCAATAATATATCTAAACATTGGATTAGAATTCATTATTCCAGAAGCCCAATGTGCTGCCATATCACGATCTGACTTGATCAATTCAGCAGATGATGTAAAATAGAATGAGTTGGAGTTCTCTGTTAAAATCGTCATAATGCTTGAACGTCCTTTGGTACTATAAATCAACTAGGCTTAACAACTGGTGTAACGAAAGACTCAGGGTTAGTTCCGCCAGTTGAACCACTCCCGTTTGGGGTGACAGTAGTTCTACCTTCTGGATTTGCTGGATTGATCGGATTTGGCGAAGAGAACGGAACATTCACTGGCGAGAAAATCTCATCCATAGTCTCTGCTTCACGCTGACGCTTGATTGCCTCATCAGTCTCAAGAATGTCAAGTTCTGCAAGAATTGTCTCACGGGAGATATCACCACGATCACGAAGCTGCTGCATGTAATTAGCAATGTTCGGATCGAAATCAAGAGCAATACGTCGTGGATAGAACGCCATCTTAGGCTCAGTAAGTAACTGATCGTTCTTCATCCACATAGGACGGAAAACATTCCTCATGAAAGAATCTCTAATATGGTCACGACGAGCCTCCATAGAAGAAGCAATAACCTTTAGCAGTTTCATGGAGTCATCAGTTGCAGTACCAGCAGCATAGTTACCAGTTGAAAGAATCTGATACATTCTAGCAGTAATACGTGAATCAATACCGTTATAACGCTCTGGTGCAAGAGTCTTGTCTGTCTTTGGCGTAATGATTTCGATGCTCAAACGATGGTCACCAACAATGATTGGAACACGGGAAGTTGTCTGGACCTGTGCACTTAACTGCTCAAGTTCCTGTGGTCGAGCAGGATGATCCTTGTCACCCTTCTTAATTAAGATAATTGCATTGGTGCTGCCAAGAATTGCTGAACGATCCATCTCTCGGAGCTGCTGCTTTAGATCAAGGAGCTCGAATACCGACTCCATGCGAACGCTAGCAAAACGCTGATAATGCGGGCGTGTAGATGTGATGCGCCAAACATTTTCAGGACGCAATAAATACATTCTATCCTGAATAGAAGTCTGATTAGTTAACTCCATGAGATAACGAAGCTCATCCCTACCAGCCTCCCTAATGACTGGATCGGTGGAATTCCAAGGCTCATACTTTCTTTCGATCAACTGATTAACAATCAGATCAGAAGTATTGTAACCAGCAAGAGTATCAAACTCCTGCGCCTCTGTTTTATCAGCGAGATAAACTAGTCGCTCTTGATTAAACATGAAATTGCCAACAGGAATAACCTTCATAGGATCTAGATAAGTTATACCCTGAGGAACAATGAGGTCCTTATACTCTTTCTTGCGACCCTTACCTTTTACCTTGTAGGTCTTTCGAGTATAAAGAACTGCTGGGTAGCACTGAGAAATAGTGAAAAGCTCTCTCCAACCTTCACGCAAACGCTCTGGAAGATCGATTTCATCGATAATCTGATTCCAGATATTCTGCTCGTTCTCATCTTCACACTCCATAGCAATACGCTTGAAAGCAAGTTGCTCAGTTGTCTCTACAACGTTAGATACGGCATCATCTCGGTCAACAGCCTGCTGTGCTATCTGGAATTTGTCGAAAATACTTGAAGGATTTACATACCTGTCACGATCAAAGATTGTTCTTCTACGAGAAGAACCCCCTTGCGAACTAACAGCCCAACGTCTAATAGCAGCAACCTCTGGGTGAGCCATAATCTCGTTCTTGATTTCAGGTGTTATAGAAACACCATCCTCAGAAATAAAAGATATACCAAACTCTGGATCGAACTCAATCTCTGAACCTTCAGGCATTTTTACCCCTTACTCATTTCCCACTCGGAAGTATTGATAGATGCTACTCGTGACCAAATCTTGAACTGGAAATCGGTCTCTTTCAGGAATGGAACAATCTCTTCAAACTTGAACTCATTTAGCAAACGGTTCTTAGAAGAACCAATTAGATTATTCATATAGGTTGCTCTGGCAGAAAAACCAGAAAGTTTCTTTAGGATTTTTGAAGGATCATCTAGGTTTCCGAATTCACCCATTTCCCTCAAATAACCCAAAAGTTCCTCTCGCCAACCCTTAACTACCTCTTCTGAAGAGCTTTTTTCCACTTTCTACCTCCATTTACGTCATTAAGACCATTGAAATCAATTGCCAACCTTACAGCATCAGCAAGATTCTGTGATCTTAAAATGAAACATTCGAATGGATAAACGAGATTAATATTGTTAGAACTATCTATCTGTATAAACCAAAGTTCAAAACAATCATCACATACCCAAAACTTAAAAGAATCTTCAAGGCCCCTAAGCTTTGGATCTGAATCTCCACATTGCAGACAAACAATTTCAGAGAAAGAGCATGGGCGGTGGCTCCCACTGCCTGTCGTTGCTGTTGATGAAATCTTCGATGACTTGCTGCTGGTAAGCCAACACTGCCATGCGGCACGCATCAAGCGTATGAAAGTTTCCATTGCTAAAAATCCTCTTTCTACCATAGGAATCCATAGCTGACCTAGCAAAAGTCCAAGTCTGTCCTTGAAATTCTGCAATAATCGATTTGTCATATGGAAGAATTAGCTTCTGCTCATCAACCATGTTTCTAAGAATATCGGTACTCCACTCAAGAACATTCCTATGAATAGCTGCCTCTTTGTAGCCATCTGGAGAATTCTCATCAATAGGAATTGAATCATCAAACTCAGCGATAATCTTTTCAGAGAAGTTGTATCCCTTAATCCTTGAAGTCAATGCCTTAAGATTTGGATCTTCCCTAGTTGCTTTCTGGACATAATCAAAAAGAGGCAAACCAGCCCCAGTAGAGTCCATAGCCAAAGCAACTGGCCTATACAGATCAAGAAGATGGAGAATTGCATCTGCCTGATCTGGTGCAGCAACTTTCTTCAAAAGAATCCTGGCAAGTAACTTCAGGCAATTCTTACCTTTTTTAGTCTTATTATCCTCAGCAAAGATGACAATAGAAGTTGGAGCAATAGTCCAACCAAGGTCCATCCCAATCCAAAAACGCTTATAAGATCTATGGCTACCTGGAAGATCTAGAAGAGGGATTATAGATCCATATTCTCTTACAGCAGCTTCATCAATCTCAAGTGAAGTATATTCAAACTCATTATAGTTACTGCCAATATCGACATCAGTAGAAGCCATAAGTCTATAAAGAACAAAGATTGGTGAATTCTGATCACCAGGAAGACCCAAAATATTTCTTCTATAATCAACAGAATCTGCGTGTCCACCATACTCTTGAATCTTCTGTTCACGCTCTTCATTAGTCCAGTTAGGGCGAAACATTGCAGGCAAAGCGTGGACCTGCCAACCGCTATCAGGTTGACAACGCTCATCGAAGCCGCCACCAATACCACGAGTCACACCATGAGCACGCCAACGGGCGCGAGGATTCTGGATCTTTACAGTTTCAATAATCTCAGCCCATGCTTGTTCAGGAAAATCTGAAGCCTCATCCTGTTCTAGCCAAAGAGGGTGAGTACCCTTCAGACCCTTACCATCACGCTGAGGGATTCGTCCAATAATACGGCCACCATTAACAAAGTTAATCATGAATGGCCTATGCTTAATACCGCCACGACCCTTTGCGATCATTTCTTTTGCAAGCCTATTATTTGTATAAAGAGATTCAATATTGTCAGTTACTGCATCAAGGTGGATTCCCTCTGGGGCAGTAATGACCATCTCCTCGCCAGGGCAAACAAATGGAAAAGCAAAGGCTCTGAACTTGATTGAAAGAGACTTGCCAACAGAACGACTACCTCTATCAATCTGTTTCTGCTCTTTAGACCTCCACCAGAACCACTGAACTGGCCATGCCCTGAAAACATTGTCATCTTGAGTTTCATCAAGATAAGAAAATTCTGCTAAGTCAAGACCTGACTCATCCATAAGTATTGAATAAAGATAGCATTCCTCTTCAGAAAGATTCTCGTAAACGCTCATTATCCACCAATCATTTTTTTATACCAAGAAGTAGCAGTTTCTGGATTCTTGATAAGCAATGAATTAAAGGCATTTAAAACAAAATAAATTCTATACTCAAGAAAATAAGAAGGATGCTTATTAAAGGCAGCAGCAATCTTTTCTATAACTTCCATAGAAGGAGAGTCTTGCCCAGTTAATAATCTCTGAATATGAGACTTACTTAAACCAGTTTTTACATTTAAAGAACGAACGGATCTTCCAGCAGAAAGAGCCTTAAAAGCCTTATCAAACTCTGCCGAAGAATAGTCTCTATCAAGAATCTTATTGAGTCTTTCCAAACCATCGCTCTTGGTAAGGCTTGGACGCTTTCCTGGAGTAGAAACTTTTCTCTCCGATTTAAGAACATCACCAAGCATTTTGATGAAAACTTCGTCATGCTCTATAGCATCAGACCAGTCAACATCATCAATGCTTGGATACATTGATTTAATTTTTTCGTATCTCTTGTCCCAAGAAGTTTTCTTTGACATTACAAATCACGAATCCAAGTTGCCTGATTTTTTCTAAGAGTAGAATCAATCTGTTCGAACTCTTTAAATCTATTCTTAAACCAATCTATTAAATTCTCCATACTTGCTCCGAATTCTTTTCTTTCGGAAACTGAAGAATTCTCATAAAGAGTGATCAAAGCCCTAGCTTCCATCACGAGTTCTATGGCCTTAGCAGCCTGTTCGTTTCTTGTGATTCCGAACTCTTTAGCTCTGATGCCAAGCATCTGGATATACTCAGCAACTGAGTCGCCCTTATCCTTATCTCGGGTTGACTTATCAATACCAAGATCCTTCTTGATTCCACGAATCTCTCGTGAATAAGTCTCAATAGATTTCTGAACTTCAGTAGGATTAATTTTTCTACCGTAATAATCCTCTTCAGCAAGAATCCATATACCCCACCTATAGCACATAAGTTCCATGATAATAATTCTGTCAAGCTCAAGAATATCTGAAACGTTCTTAAACTTATTGTCAGTCAAATATCTAGCGTGAACTTGGTCGTAATAATCAGCCTCAGCTTGATTCATTACTTTAACAGTTGCACCAGATGGAGTAGTAACGTCTACTCCAAGAACCAGAGATTCGTCATCATCATCAATGATTTGGCTAATATCAAAATCGTCAGTCATGGTATCCAATATTACGAACTAATCGTCCCAATATTTAGGGACATTTAGATCATATCATTATATACTTGATCATAAACCCAAGAATAAGTTTTCTCAAGACCACTCTTCAAAGACTCAGTTGGCTTCCAATTAAGAATCTGCTCAATTAGAGTATTGTCACTATTTCTACCTCTAACACCCTGAGGTGCATCAAGGTTGTACGCTCTATTCAGAGTAATACCAGCAATTTCTTCAACGATAGTTACTAGCTGATTAATTGAAACTAATTCGCTACTTCCAAGATTAAGTGGCTTATCGTAAGAACAATCCATCATTCTTTCAATTCCATCAAGACATTCATCTATGTAAAGAAATGATCTTGTCTGATTTCCATCACCCCAAATTTCAATTACCTTGTCTCCAGTAATTGAAGCAACTGCAACTTTTCTGCAGATTGCAGCGGGAGCCTTTTCCCTTCCGCCACGGTAAGTACCATTAGGGCCAAAGATATTGTGGAATCTAGCAATTACAGTATTGAGATCTGTTTCATCTCTATAAAACATTGCGATCTCTTCGCCAAACAATTTTTCCATGCCATAACCCGGCTCTGGATCTGCTGGCCAAGCATCTGACTCTTTGAGAGAGACCTGCTCAACTTGCTGAACTTCATCGTTGTAGACGCAGGCAGAAGATGCATAAAAGAGATCTGAAACACCATTGGCCTCAGATGCTCTCAGCATATTGATAGTGACCAAAGCAGACTGCATACAGTCAACTCTGTGAGTAGCAATGAATCCCATCCCACCCATATCTGCAGCGAGATTGTAAACGGTATCTGCATCGATTGTTACTGCAAAGCAAGCGGCATAATCACGAAGATCACAGTTGAATTCATTTCTAGCCTCTGGGTGCACCTGATACCACTGGTCTACTGGCTTGATATCAGCGGCCACAACTGAATGTCCCTGACCAATAAGCTTCTTAACTAAGTGACCACCGATAAAACCGCCAGCCCCAGCAACAACTAAATTACTCATGATTTACTCGCAATAAAAAGATCCATAGAACGATTGATTTCAATATCAAAATTATAAAGATTGGATAGATTGTGGATATCTGACATAGAAGGATATCCCTCCTCAGATCCAAAGAGTCTCAAATCATCAACAATAACAATATGATCATGAGAAGGTCTCTCAAAATCCGTAAAAATTGTTTTCAACTCTTTAATAATAGGAGTTTCAGATGGAGGCAACAATCCATCAGATCGATTAATATTATGTGCATCAAGAAACCATACAGCATCATCTGCTATATGAAACTCAAATAACTCAATCCAATCACTTGAATCTCCATGAATAACTTTTACATTATTTGTATCCCAAAATCTTTCAATACAAGAACGATAAAGATCATCCATAAATTCTATAGAAATAACTTTGTCAAAATGTTCGGAAGCCCAAGCAGTGGTTTCGCCAACTGCTGTTCCGGTTTCAACAAAGATATTTCTATCTCCACGAACAGAGAGAACTAAGTCATAAAATTCTTGCTCGTCTTTCATAAAGGATTCTTCTCCTTAAGAGTTTTTAAAATATATAAATGAGTTCTATCAATTTCTGGAGACTGCCTACGCCAATCAGAAACTGGATTAATCGTGTTGTATACGTATAGTGGAGTATCTATGTATTTATATCTTCCACCAGCAAGTTCAAGGCATGGGATCATTACAGCAGTATCCCCACAGCATTTGAACCAAGAACCATCTGGCCAAGTGAAGTCAGATTCGTCAAGGTGCTTGAAGAGCGAATATTTAACAGTTCTCAAATGATTAAAAAGTAATCCATGTGTATATCCAGCCTTTCTGTAACCATTCGATAAAACGACTTCTCTTGGATAAGCAGTTGGCTGTGGACAAGTCTTAGACTCAGGCTCTGTAACGTAGTTACCATAAGTCATCAAATAGTTTCCAGTTGAATAAATATTCTCAAGTTTTCTAAGAACATTTCTATTGAAAAGCCAATCATCCCCATCAACCCAAACAATAACATCTTCATCATCTGGATCTAATGCGTTAATTGCCTCAACCTGTGAATAGAGTGCTCCCATATTCTTTTTATGGAGAATACTAATCCAATCTTGATCATCGCAGAAAGACTTAACGAACTTCGCTTGATTTCGATCTGTTGATGCGTCATCAACAACACAAACATTAAAATTTCTATAGGACTGATCAGCAATTGAAGATAATGTCCTTGGAAGCCAATCCATAGAATTATAACTGGCAACTACTATCTGAAATTTCATCAGACTCTCCTTGTGCCATAAAACATTCCACCATAAGGATGATCTGGATACTCATGCGGAATGATTGTTAACTCGAAAAATGCTCCAAGATATCTAACCCAATCACCCCATCTTGGATCATATCCATGAAACTCTCCAGTTACTTTAGAAATCTTTCTGAGAGAATCAGGAGAAGCATTGAGTATTATTTCAACTTCAGCACCCTCAACATCCATTTTCATCAAGTCAATATATTCGAAATCTTTAACAAGTTCATCAAAAGAAATTGAATCAACAAGAAAAGATTCATCATTAGATACAACAGCAGTGCCACCAGAATCAGCAAATATCTCAACCCCATCAGAGTGAGACCAAACAGCCTTATTGATCAATGTAATATTTGGATTAGCTGAGCAATTCTTTTGAAGAACAGAGAAGTTGCTTGGTTCTGGCTCAACAGAAATAATTTTACAGTCAGGAAATCTTCTAGACAGTCTTGAAGAGAAAGCTCCGATATTTGCTCCTATGTCTAAAGCAAAAGATACTTTTTGCATATTTGCAATATAATAAACATCAGCTAAAAAAATTTCGTTTAGAACAAATTGGTCAGAAGTATCTGGCCTAATCCACATACTGTTTTCTGTATCAAATTTAAGATCTGACATAAAAAGCATCTCCCCATCCAAAAGGAGTCATCTCAGTGAGTACACGATCGAATCCAGCCAGAAACTCGTCAAGATCAGAAATAAGACAGCAACCTTCGTAAAGTTCTTTTTCATTTACTTCAGTATAAATATAGTCAACATTTTCAAGAAGACTACCCATACCCTTAAGAGCAAGAAGTTCAGCACCCTGAATATCAAGATTCAAAAAGTTGAAATCTTTCTCAATACCAAGATTCTGAATTGTATCCATCTTTACAGTTCTAGAAGAAATATATTCAACTTCTGGATGTACCTCAGAATGTGTGCCTAGCTCAAGAATAGAACTTGACTGACCATTATTAGCTTCGTGAAAGACAACCTCTTTACCAATCTCATCTCCAACAACAGCGCAAATTACCTGATGAGATGTTGGAACAATCTTTCTTATCTTCTCAGCTCTTCTCTGATCTGCCTCAACCCAAACAACGTTACTGATCTTATTGTGCTGATAGATATCTACCTCTTCAGCCAAATGACCACCAACATGAAGAACTCCGGTTATGGGTGTATCAAAAAATCTTGAAAGCTCTTGCCATTCGATTAACATTGCACCTCAGTCCAATCTGAAGGAATCATCCTTCTCCAAGGAATATTTTTAACTGCAGGATCTTTACCAAACCAAGTAGAAGGATAATACGCATGGCGTGATTCTGAAAGAAACGCGCCCCACCAAGAAAATGTAGAGTTAGCAATGATGTGATTTTTGCACATTGACATACTAAATAAATCTAGCCAATCAGATGGCTCACCTTTTCTATCAACAACTTCTACTGGCCTTGGAACTCCCTTAAAGAAAACAATCTTCTTATCTTCTAAAAGATTTGAAGTAAATTCATCTGAATTGTAATTAAATATTACCTGTTTGATTGAATCTGAAAACACATAAAATATTGTGTCTGGATCTTCTTCCAAAACCTTTTTCATAGAGTCTCTATAATACTTTGGTGTAGGAATTGGAAAATGGTTTGGATGATTTACATAATCACCAAGCCTGTGGTGAACAGAACATCCATGCTCCCTCATCAGATCAGCTCTATCTCCAACATAGCGAGAAGTCTCAAGTGCTGCTAATTCAGAAGCCTGAAACATCGACCAGATATCGTCCTTGATCCCATCCCAATAATGAAGCTCTTGATAATACTCGAAACCACCATCAATAGAGAATTCATCGGCTTTAGCAAATAGATCTTCTGGAATAGAAAAGAAAGGTCGGTACTCCCAATCTGGCACAACAACGCCAGCTCCACCAAGCCTTGCTGCCTCACCAAGAGTCCAACCAATCTGCCACAACTGATTGCCTAATCTTCCTGCCAATCCAAGATTTTTAAAACTAAATTCTTTCATCTGTCCAACCATATCTCAAAGCGTAATCTTTGTTAAAGAGATTTCTATTTCTAAGTTCATGTTCTGTATTGAAGTTCGCATCTCCCCTTGGATGCCATAGATGCGAGATATAAGAGCCACATCTAACATGCTTACCAACTGTATTATCTAGCTTCAATCTGAACGCAACGTCTTCCCAGCCCCAACCCTTGAATCGTTCATCATAAAAACCGGCATCACTATACATATCTCTAGTTAGAACAAGTGCTCCAGCCCAAGAAAGAATCTTGAACTCATATTCAATAAACTCTTCTTTTTCCAAGAGAGATAAATCTTTTTTATCGAAAAAATTATTAAAAATTTTATCAGTAAACTCTTGTGTTAAATTATAATAATCTCGGTATGGAACTACCCAAGTATTTTTTGATCTAACAATATCAATTGCATCATAAATAGAATCAATAGATACATATGTATCTGCATCAAGAATAACAAGAAAATCGCCCTTTGCCTGGAGAAACGCATTATTGCGAGCCTTGGATCGGTTCATCGGATTATCCGTATCGTATCCGACAACAAGTTCTGAATCAGGAACCGAGCTTATATAATCCTTGACCAAAGAAAAGGATTGTGACCTATAGCTATCCGAGCTTTCATTCCAAGGAATAATAAAAGAAATCATATCTCTTCCAAATAAATGTCTTTAACAAATTTTGAGAAATCTCTATACTGATTTACTATATCAGAATATATCTTGCCATGCAGGGACTGATCAGTATTCCTACTTCCACTTCTAACATTAATGCAATATACAGCATTACGAACTGGTCTAATCTTGCAATCTGCATTGCAAATAAGATTTAAGAAAAGTTCCCAATCTTCTAAAATTGGATATTCTTTAAATCCACCAACACTTAAAAAATCCAATCTTGATACCATAGATCCTATGACACAACTATTAGATGTAAACATATCTCTATTTGGTATAAAAATTGCTTCAGGATCAGAATCGCCAGACTCATAAAATCCTCTAGTCATTGGCTTAAAAATTGTTGGACGCTCCGCCTTAGAAGCTGCTCTAGCCATAACTTCTACATAACTATCGTCAAGAAAATCATCGGCATCCAGAAAGATGATGTAGTCCGCATTTGACATTCTTGCAGCAGAGTTTCTTGCTTTCTCTAGAGAAGTTGAGTGCACTGAAATAACTCTGTTAACCGAATTCAAAGTTGACATCTGCTCACAAAGAGCTGCGTTCTTCTTTTCCCAATCTTCTGAACCAAATGTGCCGACAGCAATATCAATCAACATCTAAGCCCACCACGTTAGGATATAGCTCATATTTTCCTTCACTAAGAATTGACTTGATATGAGAACTACTATGTCCAGGTCTAGAAATATATCTATTGTATTTTTCTAGACGATCTTTTTCTTTTGCATATCCAAAGTGAAGCATAGTTACATGATCTTGAATAGCAGGATTCGAACGGGCATAAAGAGGCTCTGAACCACAGCCCATTACAGAATTAGGCCAGGAAGCGTTTCCCTGGAACCTGAAAAATCTGGGCGAACAGATGCTATTCCAATAAGGGTCAACTCTGATCGAAAGCGAATCGCTATCATATCCAAATACTTCAAGAAAATTAACTACAAAAGAATTTGCACCTAATTCAATACACTCTAATAGTGAATTGCGAACAGAGTAAGGTGAATATAGGAATTCATCAGCATCAAATGCAAGCACCCAGTCGTCCTCAGAAGGACTGGCCAAATCCTCAAATGACTTCCATGCCTCTGATCGGAAGGCTGACTCATTATCAAGAAATGAATAAGACTCCTCTGGTCTTACAGTGACTGTAGCGTAATTAGATGCAATAGAAACAGAATCATCAGATGACCTATCATCATGGACATATATCTCATCTAAGAAAGATGAAGCCCACTTCAAACATGAATTAAGATATCTATCAGCCTCATTTTTAATAACCATAAGGCCATAAATTTTAGTCATGATCTATCCCATGTGCTTCGCAGAAATCAACAAAAATAGCCTTGGCCTTAGCCATCTCCATATCAACAGTTCCGCCAACAGGAGAAGACTTATGCCACTCATGAATCATCTCAGCGTTTCCTAGATACCAAACTTCTTTAACATGAGCCTGAGCATGATAAGCGCATCCAGTTTCTTCATAGTAATGCTGAGTGGGCAGGAATGCACCGATGGTATCAGGAAACATAGAAGCATAAATAGAGCAGTTAGTAAGTTCAGACCACAAATCTCTGCGAATAAAAAATGCTGAACCAGAGACTGTTACAGCCTTCTGATCAAATCTTAGATCGTCAAGTCTTGGAGATCTCCAGCCATTGTGCTGTGGCTTGCTCAAAGTGCCGAATATTCCACCATGAGTAGCCCTCAAATCTGAATCATATTGCAGAGGACCAACGATGCCAACGTTTTCATTTGAGTTCAAATACTCTACACAATAATCTACACAAGTATCATTGACAAATCTAGTGTCAGCATTAAAGAATGCCAATACGTCTGCATCAGAATTAAAGCCAGCATAATTGCAAGCCAATGCATACCCAAGGTTCCAGTCAGTTCTTACCGACCAAGCATCTTTAGGGATTTTTAATTGATCAAAATCTTCGCTTGATTCTACATCAATTATAGTTAGATGGCTATCAGTTTTTGGCTTAAAAGTTTCATATGAATCAATGAATGCTTGAAGCAAGTCATATGTCTTATAGTTAATTACAACAATTTCTACTTTCAAAATCCGCACCTTTTATCAACTACATTAAGCATTTTTTTGCTCATGACATGCTTATTTGTAACTTTGCCATCCCAAATGAACTTGCCACCAGCAGACCTAACATTAGAAGACCATCCAAGATCTTCACCATTCTTATGGTAAGAATAATCAATATTATATGCAAATGGTGTCATTAGTTTTGCAGCCATAATAATATCAACAGTTGCAATATCGTCAGTATCTCTACGATAGAAGCGAATCAATCCACCATCTGACCAATAACCCATACTTGGATGAACCTTGGTAGTTTCAGACATATAGCACTTCATTCCAACTGCACAGGCATAGTCATGACTTGCTAATGCAGAAATTGCTGACTTGATAGCATCTTCCGCCAAAAGAATATCTGAATCCAAGCTTAAGAATAGTTCTGGAGAAATCTCTCTCACAGAGACAAGCAATTGATTCCTAAGAAATGCCATGTGATGATATCTTGAATCATTCCATCTTCTAACATCAGTTCTTGATTCTTCTTCAACAACTTTTACAATAGCGTTCTCTACTTTAGATAGATCTTCTAAATCTTTTTCGTTACCATCACCAACGACAAATAGAAAACTGAAGTCAGTTATTCCAGCATTAAAACACGCAAGATTGACATGATCAATCCACTGATCAATGATCCAAGACCTATCACTGTAAGGACAGCCAATTAAGAGTTTCACATTTTGACCAATCTATGAGAAGCACAGATACGCTTTTCGTCCCCAGAGTTTGGGACATATTCTTCACCATATGCAATAGAGACTTCATCAACCTGAACAGTGGCAAAGTCCCCAACAAAATCAACAATTTTACCTATATAAAATGTTTGAAAAGTATTAGCATTAGCAATGACAACAACCTTAGAACCAAGATAAAGATCGTTACCAAAAGCATCAAGCATTAACAGCACCCCAAGAAGCAAGAAGACAAGCCTCTGCTCTACCGTGATCCTTCTTTCTTCTAAAAAGATCTGAAGAGTCTGGCCAAGTATCAATAGCTCTAGCCCTAGCCATCTCCTTGTCAGAAGAAAGACCCATAGATCCCTTCCACTTTCTTGGAGTTACATGGACTATCCTTAACTTCAATGCACCAAAAACCCCAAGAAGCGCACCATAAGACTGACCAAATTTGAATGTTGAAGCAACGCCCTGACCTGGCATCGAACTTACCTTTTCAACAATCACCATTTCAGGAGTACCATATTTGCAAATGATATCAGCTAAAGCTGGGGCATCGACCCTGCCATCCATCACAGGCATATCTACGGCATCTAAAACAACCCCGTCTTTTACCCAAGCAATAGCGCCGCTCAAACCTGGATCTACCCCAACAACAAGCATCAGTCATCTTCCTCAAGAAGACTTTCGATCTCCTTCTTTACTTCCATAAGTTTAAATGTAGTTGCACGATTTTTATTTTCAACATCAATATCTATCTTTGCAAGTACTAGATTAAACTCTATCTTAACACAAGTACCATCATCAGAAAGGCTCAAAGAATCAGGTAGCCAATCGTCTACAGTATCATACATTACTGCAGTTGCTCTTTTGATTCTTTCGGTGATCGCTTCACGATACTCTGGATTCATTTCAGAATATATCCTTTGAGAATTAATGGTTCTTTCAAACTCTGTAAATCTAGACTCCCAAAGTAGTGCAGGAGTAATTGCGTCAACAAAAATTCTTACATCAAAATCTTCTATTTCGAATCTTTCCACAAATAAATCATATGCTGACAAAAGGCCATATAAACCCAAAAAACCCGGCCGAAGCCGGGTTAATCGGAGAGTTTTAAGGTTTACTCTTCAGTATCCCAATTATCTACAATATCTTTCAGAGATTCAAGTTCAACCTCAAACTCTGTTGGCGCAGCCATTTTAAAGTCTCTCTGAATTTTGTGTGATTCAGGATCAAGAACTTTATCAGACCATGCTACATTAGAGACAGAAAACATTGCACTAATGAAAAGCTTTGCATCACCATTCTTTAGTAAAGATGGCATTTCTTCATCAGACACATCTTCAAGATCATCATCTACTGGTATAACTGCCATATCAACACCAGACATATGCAAGCCTACAGTTGACATAGCTGTATCTATATCTTCAATTAGTGGTATAGCAAACTCGTGATCCATGAAGGTACGTTAGCACATGAGGGGCCGGGTGTCAAGCCCGATTTTGAGCCCTAATGAAGATTTGATCAGAGTGCCTCTGGCTCAGGCTCGTCAAATGCTGATGAGTCTAGGCTAGTAGGTAGCATAGCAGCAGAACCCTTCACCCCAACTCTAGTAGCAGCAATAGACTTTGCAGCAGCCAAGACGATAGCAACTACAGGAATCCAAGCCTTTGGAAGATCAAACATCTCAACCGTTACAACAGCAAGGCCAGCCTGTAGCGCAGTCCAAAAAGTTCTTTCAATAACATCTGCAGTAGTCTTGTTCATTTTTTCTCCTGATTTTTATGAGAGATATAGGAAGCTCTAAATTTATCAAACTGATCGCCCCAAGGTATCTTATCTGGATCATACCTAAGAAGAAACTGATGCTTATACTTTGAAATCAATCCCATATCCTGAAATTCGCTCATTACAATTGAAAGTCTTTGATACGAGATACCAAATCTTTTAGCAACCTCACCCTGAGGAATCGCTACAATATTTTTCTGATCTCTATTGTCCCAGAGAAACCTGTAAAGGTCTTCTCTGCTGTGCATTGACTTCATCCCAGATCAATCTCACAAACATCAGTAGTGCAGAACTTCTCGCCCTGACCCTCATTGGCCTTAGTGTAAAGAGCCTCAAGGTCAAGTGGCTTGATCTTCTTCATCATCTTCAAAGCCTCTTCCTCAGAGATTGGCTCGTAAGGTGCCTGAGCATAAGTCGTTCCCTCATCACTGATAGGTAGGAATGAAAGACTCTTAACCTGACCCTGTAGTGAACGAAGAAGTGGAGAAATCTCTTTCTGCTCATCGGGCTTAAATGAAACAGTTACCGACACCATGTTATCAGCCCAGTAACGCTGAGCCATAGCAGCGAGAGAAGCCTTCTCCCAGATAGAAACCTCAAGCTCTGATCTAACCTCAAGACCCTTTGTTGGGAATGAAGCAACTGCAGTGGTCTTCGAATCCATCACATCATCCTCAATGTGATATCCAGCCTTCTTCAGAATTGGTAGAAGTGGATCAGTCTTGTGGAAACGAATACGACGAATGTAATAACCAGAAGTTGTGGGCCAATGCACGCCAGATGTGGTCCCAGCAATAATAGAAGTTGTTCCAGCTGGCTTTACAGTTGTGAGCTTAACTGAGTTACGCACACCTAGCCACTCGCTATACTTTGTATCAACATTCTCAAGATACTGATAGCCCTCGTCCATCCAGTATTGCATATCTGACCATGAACGATTTTCGATGAAATCAACAATGCCAGTCATTGAAATACCGATACGACGATTACGAGTAATGACCTCGTTTGTCTCAGCCCAAGTTGATGGCATGAGAGTCACAGCCTTTGCGTACATATAGGCGTGCTTGACTGACTTCTTGAAATCAGCAAATGTCTCATGCTTTGATGGGTAAAGTTCTACTAGACAGCAGAACTCGCTTGACTCTAGGGAAATCTCGGCGCATGGGTTACAGCCAGATACACGATAGTCACGATTGTTCTCTGGATCTGCCATCCTGCCAAAACGACGCATCATATCTAGCCAGATAACCCCAGGCTCACCATTGATACCAATCTTGTCAACAAGATGATCAAGACTATCACCAGAGTTAATCATAACTGAGTTATTTGAAGTCCAAGCCCAACCGTCAGGACCGGTTCGCTCAGCATTCTCTGGAAGATTCCAGTTCTTAAGATTCACATAGTCATCGTCACCTGCGTCACCAAGAGCAATAAGAGCGGAACGTCGCGCTCCACCAGCAACAACAGCCTTACCGAGCTTGTTCATAATATCTACAATGTCACGGCTAGTAATCTTTTCACCATGACGACCAGCGAACTGCTTATTGATTGACTCATGCACATCCATGAGTGGACCGGGACCAGAGGCTGTACCACCGAAAGACTTAAGTAGAGCACCTGCTGGACGAACCTCTGAATAGTCAAACTCAACTGGCTGACGATTCTTAAAGAAGAAAGACTCAAGCTGAACTGCTACAGACTCAGACCAACCCTCTCTGGTATCTGGAACAACAAACTTAACTGGATCACCAGTTGGCTCCCAGATAGTTAGTTTGCCTGCACCATTAGTATCGAAGCCGACACCAACACCATTCATAGACATTTCCATGAGTCGTGAGAATGGCATAGTTGCCTCATACGCTGAATGGGTGCTGAGCTTCTCGGTAGAGATAAATGCACAGTTGTTAAGGCTAGAATTCGACTGGTTCAGATGGACGTACTCTGTACCCATTGCCCACATACCACGACCGGGTGGCGTCCACTTGAAATTGAACATACGGTCGAATGCATCCTGAGCAGCCTTCTGAGCCTTGAACTCATTCCAAGGAGTACGCTGATGGGCACAGTGATCCTTTAGGATTGAATACATTCCCTCAATACAACGACGACAGACCTCGTACCACTTCTCCTTAGTGCCGTCAGCCTTCTTTCGGCTGTACTTAGTAAGGAAAGTCAGTTCGCTGAGAGAGTTACCTGCACCAATGTCGAAACCCCAGTCAACTTCTTTGTTCTCGTAATCTGCAATAAATGAATCGGAAAGATGAAAAGAAAGAAAGTCAGACATTGGGATCTCCTAGAGGGTTACAGATAATTTACGACAAATATTTTAGAAATAAAAAAGAGGTATCGATAACCAGCGACCTCTCTTTTGGGACAATAATAACTGAGCCAGATCAGTCCGGAACACAGGATTTCCAAATGAAATCTAGCGCCCCCGTATGAATCTGACAAACTCGTGATTCAGTTACCTCAAGCATCTCACCAATCTCTTTAAGAGACAGACCCTCAATATAATGAAGAAAGAACACAGTCTTTTGCTGACTGGTAAGATCTTTAAATGATTCAAATATTTTCTCTCTAAGAATTAGTAAATCTTCTTCATCTAAAACTTGATAGTTATTTGATTCATCTGGAATAATATCTGAAAGTTTAAAAGAATCACCGTCAGAATTAACTACTTCATCAATATTGAAAATAGAAGCTGAGGTACCAGCACCCTTAACTCTGGAGATATCTTTAATATTCCATCCAAGTGCTTTTGCAATTTCTTCATCAGTAGGTTCTCGTCCCAAATCATTGGACAATTTCTCTGCAGCAAAATCTATTTCACGATTCTTAGATCTTAAAGAACGTGGTGCCCAATCAAACTGACGAAGCCTATCAAGTATCTCTCCACGAATTCTAAAAGAAGCATATGTTTCAAACTTGTATCCATAAGATGAATCATACTTAGTTATAGCGTCCATCAGTCCAATGAAACCATCTGAAACAAGATCATCATAGTCTATATGATTAGGTAGATTTCTGGAGATTGAAGCGGCGGTACTCTTCACTATATATTCATATGCAATAACTAAATCTTGAAAAGTAGAACCATCAATTGAGTATTGATTCCATAATTTTTCTGTATCCATAAAAATATCTTAGTAGTAGAAACATTTCTATAAACACAAAGAATCAAAAACTTATTTCTTCAGTTTAGACAGACTCCACCCCACCCCACAGGGAAAACAGCAAAAACTGTAACGGTCGGTGTCTTCACCTACATGGTATCTCAACCACTAGATCAGATTGCTACTCAGCAGGCTGCTTAGATGAAACTGCCCGGACGTTCCTTGACCAGTTTCCCCGCTTTTCGCTCGGGACGGCACTGATGACGGATTGCCCACCGGAAGAGTTAAGGCCACCTTCAGTCCTGCGGCGCTGTATGGGGCGCATCCCTCAAATTGCATGAAATTTTCTAAGCGATCAAAGATTGTAGGGCATCGTCTGTGATTGTAATAACGCGAGCCGAACATCCAGGGCGGCCAGTCGCAATTATGCGAAATCTCAATATTGATAAAGCTCCTCGAAGCGACTCGAGTGCGACAGATGATTATCTTGATAATCAAATGTATTGCCTCGTGTACCTTGGGCAGTTCATCGGGATTGTTTTCATTTGCGACCGATCTGGTCCATTATGTTAACAAAACTGTCGTTATAGATACTGTAGCGACAGTCGCCTGAAAGGTTTCCCAATGGCACAAAAGCCCAAGGGGGTTGCCGACCATCCAGCAAAAGATCTGATGGAACAGATCTGGAAGTCTGGTGGTCGTGCTAAAGATATCGTTGCTTTCCTAGAGGAGAACTCCCTACCTCTTATTAAGGAAACAACCATTGCTCGTTATGGACAAAGATTCTGGAATGAGCAGATTAACGTTACCACTGATTCTGAATCACCAGAAGATATCGCTTCTACGATTAAGCAGATCGAAGCAAGTGGTGTCGCTCGTGTAGTGAAGCTTTCTCACTCAAAGAAGAAGTATCCTGGTTGGGAGAAAATTAATGGTGAGAATGTTCAGGTAGAGAAAGAATCCAATTCTTGGAATATCGATCTTCTTCCCGCACTTCCTACACCAGAGAAGGCTGATATTGGTTCATTCAAGATTAATGTTAAGGGTGTAAGAAAGCAGTCAAAGCCAGATGGCTGGAATGTTTGTCTTGTTATTCCTGATCCACAGATCGGTTACCACCGTGATGTTGATGGAAATATGACCACAACTCATGATGAGTCAGCTTTGAACGTTGCTCACCAGATCGGAACATACCTAGATCGCACCTATGGTCTAGACCTGACAGTGATCCTTGGAGACAATCACGATTTCAGTGCTTTCTCTCATCACCGCACAGCACCGGGCTATACATCTAACACTCAGTTGGAGATTGATAGGTTTGGTACAGAAGTTGCGATCCAACGAGAAATCAATCCTAATGGTGAAATTGTTGTTCTCAGCGGAAATCATGATGATCGTCTGAACAAAATTATTGTAGATAAAGTACCAGGTCTAATTGGTATTTCAAAAGCTAACACAAGAGAGCCTGTATTATCTATCGCTAACTTATGTAGATTTGATGAGTATGGTGTTGTGTCCGTCGAAGCATATCCAGATGGTGAATACTGGGTAAATGACTATCTGCGATTTGAGCATGGTTCAAAGGTTTCTGCTGCACCCGGTAGTACCGCAGCAAAATATTTGTCAGATGCGAAAGTGTCCACAATCTATGGACACACACATCGTCAGGAACTAGTGTATTCAAGAATCCGAGGCAGAGGCTGGACAAGACCTATCTTTGCTGGAACACCGGGTACCACAGCCAGAATTGATGGTGTACTACCATCAGGTCAAACAGGTATTACTTCAAAAGGAAAGCAGGCTGGCAACTTCACTGAAAAGTGGCAGCAAGGCATCTTCGTTGTCTGGTATCAGCCAGAAGGCGATCAAAAAGCAACCGTCGAACCCGTTCTTATAGAAGAAGGATCAGCCTTCTACAGTGGACAGATATTTGAGTCTACTGTAAATAAGAACGGGGACGAATTGTGACTTCAGAAGAAAACAACGAACCCGAAGATTCCGAACTTGATGAACTTTCCGATCTAGGAACTGGTTTACATATTATCACTATAACATATGATAGTGATCCAAATATTTTCCCAGAAGTACATTTAGGCGACTGTTCACCTTGGGTAGCTTTAACTATGTTAAAAGCTGCTATGGAAAGTTTGGAAATTCTCTTACCACCAATTAATGTCTCTTACAAAGGAGACATGATCCTTCACCACTCAACTCTTGAAGATGAACAAGAAGACGAAGATCTATAGGACTGCTTATCAACTAATTTTACCGGATTGTGGAAACTAACCCTAGAATCCCTACTTGACATAGAGCCTGTAGAATTCGAAGGTGACAGTGGAAACAGTCTTTATTATTAAACTAAATATTAAATATTTTCAAGAAGAAGATGGGGGATTCAGTTTTTGAGTCCCTCATCTTTATTTGTTAGATCGTAATAATCTTTTGGATTATTGAAACAATCCTGACAAAGACCCATAATCTTTGATGGCTTGAAGTCCAGTTCGCCACAGTTAAGGCAGCACTCGTCTTCATCCAAAAAATCTTCAAACTGCTTAGACATTCTTAACCTTTAAATTACTCTTTGGTAGATTACCTGACAAAGTTTCTACGACATAAGTATATGGCTTTGGTGAGAAAAGCGGAGTACCACTACCAGCCTTATATGTACCTGACTTTATCAGCACTCCGTTCTCATCGAACCATGCTATGTCAAGATCGAAACCCATGTCTGCAACTGTAAACGGAGTGAAAGAAGGCTTATCATAAAAGAAGATCATCCCATCAACATCAAGATATGGGATAGTCGCAAGCCCTGCTGCTTTTTCTTCTTTTGTTATCGCAACATAAACTTCTAAAACTTCTCCATTATCAAAAGATATATCGATAACATTAAAATTTTCTAAAAGTCGTGCAGAAGCAATAGTAGCTTCCATTTTTTCTGTCCAGTTTTCCATAGTAATTAATCGGCATCCAAAATTTATAATTCAAAAAATATTGAGTTTTTATTAGAACAAAACAGTGCAGAAGTTTCTCCAACAATTAAATAATTCATTGATTGAAAATGATGGAACAACTGAGAATTAGAACTGATCCAAGAGAATGTTTCACGCTTAGAGTCTGGCAAACAGTTGCACGCAGAAGCGGCATTTCCAGATCTAATAAATTCCATATCAACATCTGATCCGCATTTTTGACAATACAGATATATGTCTGGTATGCCGGCAAGGGAAGGGACTGGTTTAGCCATCTAAAAATCCTAACTGAATTGAAGTATCTGTTATTGGGTCCATAACAATTTTGTTTTCAAAATCAAAGGATAGTGTTGGAACTATTGCATAATTTTTTCTTAAATTATATATATAAGTATTGTTGCCAACAAACTCTGTCCAAACTAAACTATTATCTAATAATGCAACAAAGCCTATTTGATGAATATCATTTTTAGATGACTCATAAATATCTTGTATTTTTATTGACAGATTTGGAGAACCACAGTCTGGACAGTTCGGCATGAAACTGTGACTAGAGAAATGCTCTCCGCATGTGTGACAAAAAGTAAACATTGTGTGGTAAATTTATCTCACCGACAACAATTTTTATCTTATGAATAATCAGGCTTTCTGGGGTTCAGAATTTATAGATGATGGAAACTTTGGGCGTATAAAAGAAGTATTTTCTTCTTTACATTATTTGCCTATAGAAATAGTTTCCTATGTTGCTGATGAATCTTATCTTGGTCAAATATGGTTAAGAGATAAAGAGCATATAGAAAATTTGATACTTTCTATACAGGCAAATGGTTTCGAAAAACCTGGCTTGATTGACTTCGACAACACATCGGTCCGACTGACGGACGGAAACCACAGATTAGTTGCGGCGCAGCATCTGGGTCTGCAATACTTCCCCATCGAACTTAGACAGGTCGATGAAATTAAAGTAAGATCAGTCAGACTATACAACTTCTTCCAAAAAATACTGGAGTCACAATGGCAGGACCAAAGCTAAAAAAGAATGTTCCATTCCAGCCATCAGGAGATACTACTAGAATTGTTTCTCTTGGTGGTGGCACATGGGCTTACCTGTTTGATCACCTAGGCAAGACTCAGCACCTTCCACGCAACTCTGAAGAGTTCGCAGCAAAGTGCAAGGAAACTGATGAGGCTATGAATGGGAAGATTACAGCAGAGCTTGAAGCTCTCGGCTGGACCGATGTTATTGAGAGGATGAACGCCGATGCTCAGTCATCTGAAGAACTTGTGGCAGAAGACGCAAACTGAATCTGAGAAAATCATGCACGCTGAACTTCGTCAGCGTCGTCGTGAGATAGTGGAAGTTATGTCAGAGAACGCTAGACTTCGTGAGCGTATCGAAGAGCTTGAGGATGCTATTCGTCAGCATCGTGACTTTGATCCGATTGAGTCAGCCAAGGTTCAGCCTGATCTTGATAGAAGACTTTGGTCTATGATAGATCCTAATAGAAATAGCTACAAGGTGGATTTGTAATGAATGCTACGCTTCTATTCTTTCTAATTGGTTTTACATCATCGCTAGTTGGCTTTGCTGTTGGCTACTTTTCTGGCGAGAAGACTGCCGACCTGCTGGACGGTGACCGATGAACTATATAATCGGTGTTTCTATTATTATTGGAATAGTTACCTGCGTGTTAGTTGCTAGTTTCAAAATAATAAAAGAAGCTGCAGAAACATGGAATGATGAACTAGATGATTGATCATTCTAGATGATAACAACTAGAGATATCAAATGGCTAAAAGCCTGTGTATCATGCGCTGAGATATTTGCTACCTGCGCCAAGGCACAGTTCTGGTGCTTCATAATAGAAGACAACGGATATGGCCGTATTATCGGTCAAGGCTACAATGGTGTTCCCGCAGGAATGAAACACTGCGTAGATGGTGGCTGTCCACGCTGGATCAATAAAGTTCCGCATGGAGCTCCATATGATTATGGTGATGGACTTTGCTACAGTTCGCACGCAGAAGTATCTGCCCTCGCACATGGCGACGGTTCCCGCTACAAGGGCTCGACTCTGTATGTCAACGGGCCACCATGCCTAACCTGCGCCAAGTCTGTAGCGGCTGCAGGAATTAGTAGGATAGTATGCCTGTCCGAATCGGATAGATTATATACCGATGTGACCGAGGCGTTTCTAGCCGCTGCTGGCGTAGAACTGGAGTATGTAAGTGATCTCAGCTAAAGTAATTGCTGACTCTATTTCACCGCAAGGTGTTAGGCTAACAACTATGGAATGCACTTTCCATAGATTTATTCTACCAGAAGTAAACACATATAGAATGTGGTCACGCAACGCTGCTAGCAGTAGAGCTATTCCACTAAAACGTAGAATTGAGGAAGTGCGTTCTAACCCCGCTATTCCTGTTCATTGGGGTAAGAATCAGCGTGGAATGGTTGCAGAGACTGCTCTAGATTCCAACAGTGAGACAATAGCTTGCTATCAGTGGATTAAGGCTGCAAATCATGCAGCAGATGTTGCTGAAGAACTTGGCAAACTGAATCTACATAAGCAGGTGGCTGCCAGAATCTTGGAACCTTTTCTTTGGCATACATCTGTAATCTCTGCAACAGACTTTTCCAACTGCTTTGAGCAGCGTATCCATCCAGATGCACAGCCCGAGTTTCAGCAGTTGGCTATTGAGATGAAAAAAGCCTTAGATACTTCTATACCAAAAGAAGTTGGATATAACGAATGGCATTTGCCATATGTTACTGGTGCAGAACAGATCTTGAATATAGATGATAAGAAAAAAATTTCTGTTGCAAGGGTTGCTCGCTCATCTTATCTAAATCAAGATAAAGCTGATATTGATGCAGATATTGCACTTTATGAGCGCCTGCTCGGGGCAGAGCCACCACACCTTTCACCATTTGAGATGGTAGCCACGCCAGCAATTGGAACAGCATCTATTCCAGGAAACTATGATGGCTGGCATCAATTAAGACATTTGATCGTTAACTAAAAAGATCCCCTCGTCCACGCTGACAAGGGGATCTTTTTATATAGTTAATTAAATTTATTATGAACCCATTACCATAAGTGTTGGCTTCAAACCCTCTGGGAAAGTAAGAGGGGAACCCTCTGCAAGCTCAACCAAGAGGCCAGTTTCAGGATCTGGAACAAAGACATTGACCTTCCAAGTAACCTCTCCTGTTATAGCATCGACATAGCTTGATACAGTCTGCTGCGATGCTAGAACGGCAGCTCCACCCTCAGTTTCTACATATGCTGTACTTGCCTGAATTTGCATGTATGTAATCTCATTCATTCCAAAATCAGATGCAGTGAAGCTTAGTCCACCTATTGGATAGGTCGTGCCGAAGTCGGTCATTCTGATAATATTCATAAGGTGACCACCGCTGTCACGAAGGTCAGTTGACATAATAATTTCGTATTCCATTGGATATCCTTGTATTGTTAAAATTGTAAAAGTATTTTCGGTGTTTTTTGTAGATCTTGCTTCAAACCAAATATCATCGCCATATTTGACATTTAAACCAATTGATACATTGTCATTCCATTCAAATGCTCCAAAGGCAAGTGATTCAATTTCTAGGCTTACTGTCTCGTTTGGATTATCAAGCTGCTGCAGTGGCCTAGTCATTCTAATGGCAAGTTCACCATTTCTATAAACTTCTAGACTAGCGGCATCAGGAAATATATTTGTATATGGAGTTAATTTAAGAATACCTGTAAAAGCTGCTCTTCCTGTAGCTTGAAAAACTTTGTTTGATTGAGTGTTATATCCATTAATTGCGAATGTTTTTCTAAGCCAGTCAGTTGCTACACCTATGTTCAGACCAGGTGATTCTTTGTATGCATCAAATGGATTAGTTTCTGAATATCCAATGTATGGTGCCTCTCCAATAAATAGAGATGGAGAGCTAGATGAGACTGCCCTCATCCACCAACCGTCTGGATATTGAGTAGAGAAACGATCATCAATATCATAAACAGGTCCTATAACAGATACGTTTGCTGCTGCAATAATATCAACAACTAATGCATTGTCAAGATCATAGCTATCATTTGGCGTTGCTGATTCATTATAAAGCGACCAAACATTGATATTTTCACTGCCAACATTTTGGCTTAAATTAGTAATATCATCAACCACTAGCGAACTAAAGCCATCTGCTGCATTATGCTCTTCCCAAGAAGGGCCACAAATTGACTCAAAGTTATCTGTTCTTCCAGCTTCAATATATGTTTGAGGTGGATATGTAGTATTTTTATATCCGAACATTTGACCAGATATTCTAAAATATCCTGCTCCTGGCCAACTGCTTGACGATGCAGTTACCTGAGTATACATCGTAGAAATAGTTCCACTAAGAGAAACCCCAGTTGGGCCAATTCTTTTATAATATACATCTAGAATAGTTTTATCTATGAATGATGGCGAAACTCCGACAGAATTTTTTGTTGATCTTAATGTGTCACCAAGTTTATTCCAGCCATCAGCTGCATTTAGGTTAAAACTTAACTGGCCGCCTCTAGTCCATCCCTTTAGAACTAAAAATATTAAATCTCCCTCAATAGGATTTTCCCAAGAATCAAGATCCTCATTCCAAAATCGTGGATAATTAACTTTTATACTAGTAGAAGTTTCTGTTTTTACCTCTGTGCTTTTGCCAAAAAATCCGGCGTCGTCATAATCTCTTGCATCGCCAGCAGCCCATCTCGCTGAAAAAAGAGTATCAGAAGCTATTCCTTCTATTGGGCCACCAGAATATGATGAATTAAAAGTTGTTAATTCACCTTGAAAATTTGTAGACATAACTACCCTTCCGATTAAATAAATCTATTAACTAAAATTTGAACCCAAGTATCATATCCCACTATACCATCTACAGGAAGATTTCTATCTTTTTGATACTGCTTAACCCAACGCTCAGTTGAGGCACCAAAATCACCATCTACAGTTAAAACATTCTTTCCTACAATCGCATTAATATTAGATTGCAGATCCTTAACTGCAGCACCCTTCATGCCACGACGCAAGACAGGCTTCTTCTTCGCAGCATCAGAAATAGATTTCAGGAAATTATTGTCCGGTTTTGGTGGAGCAGGTGGTGTAGTTAGATTTGGCTTACCTAGAAATACTCTGACCATTGATCGCATCTGGTTACCGTCAATACCGTAAGCGTCAATCTTTCTTGTAGGTGCCCACTCTTTATGTTCGCAAACTAGTTCTGGGTTAGCGCCATGAACGGAAATAAGAGCAGCATGAACTTTTGCAGCAGTTTCTGTTTGATCTGGACGCCAAGGCTCAGCACCAGTTCCAACATTCTCACGCTCAACGCCAAAGACTGAGGAATTCCCTACAAGGCCCCTCCAGCCACCTAGACCAGCATGGTTAGCCCTGCCAGCAGCAACTACATAGCAAGTATTGTCACGGCCAACAAGGACGTTACAGAGCGGTCCAGGAAGACCAGTTCTACCATTCACACAGATATTAAGGCTGGGAGCATTACCAGTACGAGGCCCAGCAGTATGATGATCTACAGAACCACGAGGATTAAAAGAGTCAGAACCACGGGTCTGCCACCCAGCAACCTCAACAACATTTAATCCAGCAGCACGAAGCCTATCAGCAATACCAAGATCACGACCCATTGCTCAAAACCTTCCAGTCATAAACACGCTTTTCGATAGACTCCACATCATTTGGTGAGAGATCAGCAAACAGCACAAAGCCGTCAATATCTTCATCACTCAAAGGGTTCTCAGTGAAATCTAAATCACAACCATCAATCTCATCCATTTGAATCTCCATTCGTAATCTTTCTAGCGATAAATCCAATTGGATCTAATTTTTTCAAAAACTCAAATTTATTTGGAAGAAGAACACCAAATAAATGAATAGTTAGAATTCCCCAAATAGAAATGATTGGCCAACGTTTTTTCGGATGCTTCACTGCATCACCGAAAGCCTCGCTCATTGAGCAATAAGGATTTCCGAAAGCCTGCTTCTTTTTTAGTAAAAAGATATCAACAACAGAGACATAGAGAACTAATCCAAACCAAGCAAGACCGCTTGGACGAATTCTCATCTGAACTACATCCAGTTGTCTGGAAGCATATCCTGTGCGTTAAGATCCTTTGCACGCTTGATAATATGCTTCTTTGCGGCTGGCTTGTCTTTTGCTCTACCAAATGCCTGAATAGCATTCTTTAGGTCACCAATTGTTACGATTGGGTATGAACCATCTGGAAGGGCAAGACCCTCTTTGGCAAGCTTCTCTCGCTCTTCTGGAGTGAATTCCTTTGCAGCATCTTTGTTGCGCTTCTGCTCTGCTTCGTAACTGCGGACAATTCTGTTGGTCCAAGACCATGCAGCATCTCCACCCCAAAGCAACCAAGCAATCCAACCATTTGAAGTCTTATCATTCAGGTTGTCGCCAGCGTGACGGGGGAAGTAACGGTTGATATGACGAACTTTCTCAATGCCAATCGAACCACCGGCAGCTAGAGTTCTGGCTGTGTTCTCGCCAACATCTGTGCCGCCTCTACCAAACTTCTTTCTTAGCTCAAGACCACGCTGAGCATTTTTCTTTACACGGTCAGGGACTGGATAGCTGGCAGCCTGATCCATGTAATCATCATCTTCTTCATCCATATGATGCTTGCCGTCTTCATCATCGTCCATGTTGTCAAGTTCACCAACCTTGGTGACCTCATTAGCCATACGACCAGTCATGAACTCTGTTTCCTGATCATCGATCCAAATTCTAATAAGAACTGCTGGATTCTCAACAGATGCAGGAGCATAAAACTTTGAACCCTGAACACCAAAGTATCCGTCATACATAACATGCTCAATAGAACCAACATGCTCATGCGTACCCTGTGGAGGCATATCCTTATGGAACATGGAATCATTTTCCATCATAAACTTGACGATATCGCCTTCTTGAATCATTTCATTAGCCTTACTTGAAAGAGGATGCTCCCTTGGAAGAAGATCCTGATCGAATGGTTTTCTTGGAGCCTTACCGCTTTTTAGCATCTTAAGAAATGCCCTAACTCTTCCATAGCCCCACTGCTCTGCGCTAACCACATTCGGTCTAACGCTGGAAGGATTAGTCTTATATGCGCCTACACCTCTGTTAAAAACTTTTGTCAAAGTAGTCATAGTAACTTTTCTGCCCTCTGGAGCAGTCTTGTTATACTCTGACATTATGCCTCTAAGAGTAGAGTTTCTATCTGCAGACTCAGGCTCAATAGGCTCTTTTGAAACACGAAGTTCTGAAACTGGCTTAGCAACAATTCTATCAGTCTTTGACTTTGGATTACCATCCTCATCGACAGCCCAAACTTCTATCGTTGCAACAGGATTATCTTTTGTTGCTTCGAATGACTCGTTTGTGCCATCAATTTTTACAGTTCCAGAAGTTTTGATGCTCTTAACAACTCCATGAGCATAGGTAGTAGCCTGGGGAGGCTTCGGCACCGCATACATCACATGGTCGCCAACTGATACGTTTTTTGCTGAAAGTTCCATGATGATTTATCGGGAAACTACGTTTCTATTAAATGGGACACTAATTCGGCAATCTGACTTCTCTCAGACTTCTCAAGGTTGATATGTGCAAAGATTTCCTCATTCTTTAGAGAAGAAATAACTGACATAACTCCATCATACTTGCCAACCCTCAGATTGTCTCGCTGAGCAACATCGTGCGTCATAACAACCTTACTGTTCTTACCCATTCTGGAAAGGGCAGTAAGTAGAACCATCTTCTCAAGATTCTGAGCTTCATCGATAATCACAAATGAATCTGACAGTGTTCTGCCTCTAATGTGCGTAAGGGGAAGAACCTCAAGAAGCTCATCTTCAATAATCTCGTCAATCATGTTTGGTCCACAGAAAACCTCAAGAGCATCGAAGACTGCTGCTGCCCAAGGGGACATTTTTTCCTCTGCAGTACCAGGGAGAAAACCAAGATCCTGTCCACCAACAGCATAAAGAGGTCTAAAGATTATGACCTTCTTGTGTAAACGTTTTTCTACAACAGATTCAAGACCAGCAGCGATAGCTAGCAAACTCTTGCCTGTACCAGCATTGCCACCCATAGAAACAATCTGGATAGAATCATCGGTTAGAAAATCAAGTGCTATACGCTGTTCAGCACTTCTTCCACGAACATCAAATACGTTTCTGTCCTTGATGTGGTGCAGTTCACCGTTTCTATATTTGGCTAGAGCAGAACTTGTCCCGCTCGTGGCAATGACACCAGTGTTCTGGGGAAGTCGGATTTCACAAGCTGTCCTGTTATTTGCATACAGGCTATCGATTGATTCGATATCGACCTCAACCTTCTCAATACCGGACCACACATCGTTGAACTGGTCTGAGAAATAGTCATCAGCGTTCAGGCCAATGACAGAAGCCTTAAGCCTTAGAGGTAGATCCTTTGTTAGAATCGTAACATCTTCATTCTTAGAAAGATTGTATGCAACAGCTAGTATCTTATTATCGTTTAGCTTTTCTTTGAATGCGTTTGGTAAATCACTATTATCGATATTATTAATCTCAATCCTTACACTACCACCTGCATCATTAGTGATTGGATCAATGAGTGAAGAATTCTTCCTGAGAAGCTCTAACTCTCTAAGGCACTGTCTAGCAGGGAAACCAAGTTCTGGGTGATTTCTCTTTTCCTCAAGCTCAGTAAGAACTATAAGAGGAATAACTATGTGCTTATCTTTAAGCCTTTCCATAGCCTTAGGGTCGGACAGAAACACTGATGTATCAATAACATAGATCATCGAATCCCCAGAGATTAAATTGTAAATTTAAAACTGTAACGGAGAAATTCTGTGATTTTCAATCGCTGCCCTGTGCTACATTTTCTGCACGGAGGCCGATGCGCTACGAGTTAGCGGAAACATCAAATTTCTTGGGAAGCTGATGTTCGGGAGTGCTGCAGAGATGGCGATCTGCACCAGACTGTAAATCTGGCGTCGTTGACTTAGGGGGTTCGAATCCCTCCACTCCCACTATGGTATTTATATTTAGTGCAGTGTTCGCAGCCTTCACATGGCTTGCACTGTTATCCGCAGAAGAGAATCGTGATATACCAATGATTATTGGTATTACTGGTGCATGTGCTACCATATTCGTAGCAAATATATACTATTAATCCCAGATAGCTCAATGGCAGAGCAAATGACTGTTAATCATTAGGTTGTAGGTTCGAGTCCTACTCTGGGAGCAAAGCAGGTAATGGGGACGCCCAAACGCAGCAGGTGTTAGCTAATAAACTCTAGGGACTATGCTGTCCTGCTCTTCTAATATCGAAATTCCGGGGCACTGGAGTAACGATTAATGAAAACAATTAGAGAAGATCATATGAATATGATCGTCAAAAAAGCCGTATCAAAATGGCATTTCTCTAACGTATACGATGATCTTGTACAAATTGCAAGAATTGCGTACTGGGAATCATGCAATGAAGATGACCCAGATTATGTTATGGTTACAAAAGTAAGACGTAGAACCATAGACGGATGGCGAAGGCTAAGCGGTCGCTCCAAGTATCGGTTCGAATGCGTAGAGATACCTGAAGAAAAATATCATCCTGCAATTATGGATCAAGAATATTTTTCTATTGAATGCCTAAACCTTCCAGAGAAGCATTCTCTAGTCGTATCCTACATAGCTTCTGGTTTGCTGAAGTCTGAAGTCGCAGAACTTCTTGGGATCACATCTAGCAGAATTTCTCAGATCCTTGCAGAGACCAGAAGAATACTTGATAGCAGATAGCTTTCGTTTGGCCCAAATTCAGGGACACTAATACTTAATTAATTGAAGTTAATATTTCTTTATTAGACATAATAGGTAGCAAATTTAGGTTAATTAGAGTTATCTAAACTAAATATTCTATTGCCAATCCACTCTGCAACATTAACAACAACGGCATTGCCGCAGAGTCGATATCTTGCACTGTCTGAAACAAACTTGCCATCAGCGTTAAACTGGGTCCAGTTATCTGGGAAACCCATTAATCTTTCGCACTCAAGAGGTGTTAATCTTCTGACGGCAAAATTTTCACCATCACGCTCAGGTACTAACCAACCATTCTGAGCATGGGCAGCGTCTGGACCAGCGCCACCAAAAGATTTGGTCAAACTACCAACTACTCCTGACTCTGCAAGCAAACCCACTCCATTGCCACCATCAGAGCCTGAGGAAGTTTCCTTCCCCTCTTCTCCGCTCTTGCCAAAATGCCCTTGCAAGTTTTCGGACTCAAATAATACTTTTTGTCCGGTATCGCTTCCAAGACTTCCCACAATAAACACTCTTCTACGACGCTGGGCCACTCCGAAATATCTAGAGTCAAACACTCTGTATCCCCCCAAATACCCGAGTTCCCCCAACGCCCCGATGATGGCACCCAAGTCTTTTCTTCCCCCTGAAGACAAGAGACCGGCAACGTTTTCGATGACAACCCATCTTGGCATTGCTTCAGAAACGACTCTATAAAACTCCCACCAGAGACCTGATCGTTCTCCTGCAAGACCTTCTCGCTTTCCTGCTGAAGAGATATCTTGGCAAGGGAATCCTCCGTGAATAACGTCAATTGATTTATATTCTTTTCCATTAATATCCTTAACGTCTTCGAATATTTTTATATCAGGCCAATGGCGAGATAAAACACTACGAGCAATTTTATCGGCATCACACATAGCAATAGTTTCAATACCAGATCTAGTAAACCCTAGATCGAAACCACCGATACCAGAAAATAAACTCAAACTATCCATTCAAATAAATTATCATCAAATTCTTTGATTATATGTTAATCTATTTTCGAGAGATTGGATTTGTATGTCTGATAAAAATGAAGATAAAGAAGAAGTAACAATACCTACAGCAACTGGCCCATACCAGCTTCTCCCGCCACTTTCCAAAGAAGAACTAGAGAATCTTAGAGAAAGCATCAAAGAAAAAGGCGTACTAATCCCAATTGTTGTAGATGAAAATGGGATAGTGATTGATGGCCACCACAGAAAGATGATCTGTGACGAGCTAGGTATTGAATGCCCAAAGATCGTTCGTGAAAATCTGACCGAACAAGAGAAGAGATCTGAATCTAGATATTTGAACATAGCTAGACGACATTTGAATACGGCACAAAAAAGAGTTGTTATTGCAGGGGAGCTTTGGGATAACCCAAGCGATTCAAATAATTCAATTGCTAAACGTCTAGGTGTTTCAGATACTACAGTTGCCAAGGTGAGAGATGAGCTTGGTATCAAAATAGATAAAGTTGTTGGTGCCGATGGCAAAGTGTACAAGGCATCAAAAATTGATTGGGATAGTGCAATGAACTCGTTGCCTAGCGGTGGGAAGTCATCGTTTCAGCAGATGAGTTTTAATTTACACCATACCCAAGTTGATATTGTTAAGGAAGCTTTACGTCTAGTAAAGTTAGAAGAGAAATTAGATTCTGCTAAAAATAGTAATGCAACTGCTATAACAAAATTATGCGAAATGTATATTGATAGCAAAGAAGAATCTGATGACAGCTAAAGATCTCATCTTACAGCCGATCCCAGCTGATATTGCTAATTCTGTTATTGAAAAATTGCACTACTCTGGAAAATACGTTAGAAATAGTCAACTTCATTTAGGCGTATTTTGGAATGGTGAACTTCACGGAGTTATGCAGTTTGGGCCATCGCTTGATAAAAGCAAATTACAGAATCTAGTTGAGGGCACTGGCTGGAACGAGTTTATAGAATTAAACCGTATGGCCTTTAGCGAAGAGCTTCCTAGAAATTCTGAAAGTAGAGCTATAGCAATTGCTATGCGTATGATAAAAAAACATGCACCTCATGTTAAATGGGTTGTGTCATTCGCAGATGCTGCTCAGTGTGGTGATGGCACGATATATAGAGCATCTGGATTTGTTTTAACTGGAATAAAGAAAACGAAAAACTTGGCAAGGCTTCCAGATGGAAGTACGATGCATAAAATGACTTTAGAAAGTAATCCAACTATCCCAAGACTAGAGCTTGATGGATTATCGTACTATGATATCACTAACGGAAATTACGATTTCAATAAGTATATTTCAGTAACTAAAGCTGAACCAGTTTCAGGTTACAATCTTCGATAT
>Ga0129333_10000265_pt1 | contig 39356 bp, 41 predicted proteins | sample CPB6_08_DNA_FD_94474 | JGI IMG/M metagenome (GOLD analysis project Ga0129333, IMG submission 94474) | Freshwater to marine salinity gradient microbial communities from Chesapeake Bay, USA - CPBay_Sum_0.6_0.8_DNA | ecosystem: Environmental > Aquatic > Marine > Coastal | place: USA: Chesapeake... | reverse complement strand
GTGATATCGTCGTAAACCGTGAATACGTTGCGAAGAAGGACACAATTGAATACACTGTATTCGTCCGCTTCGGTATTCAATGGGAAGAAGAAGACGCAATTGCGTGGGCAGATGCTGCTGCAGATGCATAATCTGTAATCAGTAACCTTTGAGAGGGGGCAGGGGCTAGTTCTCCTCCCCCTCTTATCTTTAGTATTCTGTTATAATAGTTCATATAGGAGGTTAAATAATGGAAGAAAATAATTTTAATAATGTAAATAACGAAGTATCAGTTGAAAGTGCTCCAGAGGCTCCTGTTGAATCAGTAGTTACTGAAGAACCTGTAGTTGAAACAAAGGTAGAAGAAGTTGCTGCTGCAAATAATATTGAAGCGTCAGTTTCTGAAGTATCAGAATCACCTGATGCTATTACCACAAACGACTTAGGAAGATCTGCAAGTGATACAGTACAGGCTGTAGGGTCTATTGTAAATGGTGTAATTGGTGTTGCAGAAACACCAAGACCAGTTAAGAGTGCAGCACCTGCCTCTAAGAAAAAGTCAAATAAGACCATCGCAGTATTCTCAACAAAAAATGTAAGTTGGGGTGGGGTTGGCAAGGTTTATCGTGGATACAATATCGTAACACAAGAGCAAGCAGATAAGTGGCTTACTCGTGACCACGTAAGAATTGCTACACCAGAAGAAGTAGCCAAGGAGTTTGGTCGCTAAATGGAAGTTCTGAGAGTTCCGCCATATAATTTAAGCGTTACACTTGATGTTGCTTTAGCAACTACAGAGTATGAATACGCTATTACTGATATGGCGGACTCTTCAGAAATAACAGGGGAAGTTACGTCTAATGCATCAAGCAAAGTAATTATTCCATTATCTTCAAAATACGATACTCAGTATAAAGTCACGGTAGATGGAGAGGATACGTATGTAGATGTAGTACGTCCATATGTAGATCCTAATACTAAGGGTACAACGGCTAGTGACATAGAAGCATATAGACAAAGCGAAGAATTAGCAAGAGCAATAATTGATTCGGTTTGCGATGTAGAATTTTATTATAAGAAAAAAGTTATAGAGACAACTGGTTTGGGATTAGATTATATTCCAATATGGGTAGATGCCAAAAAGGTATTAAAGGTATACGAGAATAACGTTCTGGTGTATGACGTAGATGATTTAGAAAACTCTACTTTTGAGTTTGAAATAACTGGGGATGGATCTGCAATTAGAACTGCATATCCAGATTTAATTAATCGCAATGAATCAAAGCCAATATTTTATCCAGGATCTCCAACAGATTATTTAGAGTTTATGTTTTCTGAAAGAGGATTTCCACGAGGCTGGGATTATAAGATAGAGTTAGAAGTGGGATATCATAAGGTTCCATCAGACATAGTTAAGGCAACAGAGTTACTAGTACATGATATTGATTGCGGTAAGTTAGATTATTACAAGAGATATATTGGTGCATATAATACTGATCAATTTAGAATTCAGTTTGATAAGGCTGTATTTGAAGGCACTGGAAACTTAATAGTAGATAAAATACTTAACAAATATCGTAAACCGATTGAGTTCGTTGGAGTACTATAATGGTTATATGCGAAACACCAGACTTCGCATTTCCTATGCAAGCAGATGTTTATCATCCAATTGTTGAGCAAGGTGTATATGGAGAAGTTAAGAAAACTTGGATTTTAGACAGAACAATTGCATGTTCTTTTACTACAGCAGGTACAGCATTTAAAGAAGAAGTTCAGCCAAACATTAATATAACTCAAGATAAACTACTTATGGGTCGTGTTAAAACAGATATCAGAATGTCCAGTCTAGAGGCTCGAAATTCTATAACTAACGTAATTATAACTAACATAAGAGATAAAAATTGTAATGAAATATATCTAGAAACATCAGGTCCACGTGCAGGCAAGTCTACAATATTTGAAATAGCGACACAAGATCCATTTGCTGGGCCATTCGGAAATGTTGAATATTATAAGTTAGTTATCCGTAGATCTGAAAACCAGGCGGTAGATGTATGATAGTTAAGTTTAATAATGCGATGTTTAAGAAAGATATGAAAAATATTATTGATTATTCTATAGGCTTTTTAGATGGTATTCAGGGCGGTAAAAAAGCATTCCTTAATGTAATAGGTATGGAAACTGTAGAGTTAATGAAAGAGTATATAGACTCAAATGCTAGAGTAAATCCTAGAATGTTACACCACGTATATGAATGGAATCAGACTGGAAGTCCTGATGCAAGATTATATGATATTCAATATACTACAAGCAATTTGGGCTTATCTTTTAAGTCAACATTTAAGCAATCAACATCAATTAAAAATGGATCAAGAGTTCCATTTTACGACAAGGCAAGAATAATGGAAGAGGGGATTCCTGTTGTAATTGCACCTAAAAAAGCACAGGCACTATCCTTTGATATAAATGGAGAACAAATATTTACTAAGCAACCAGTAGAAGTATCAAATCCTGGAGGAGACGAAGTAGAGGGTTCATTTGAAAAGATATTCGATTCATTTTTTAAAAGATATTTTACTCAGGCATTTTTAATAACAAGCGGTATATCTCAATACCTAGAAAACCCAGTAGCATATAAAAAGAATATGACTGCTGGCAAAAAAGGTGGCAAGGTTAAGGGTTATCAAACAGGGTATCGCTGGATAGCAAACGCAGGAGTTGGATTATGACAGAATCGACATCATTATTAAATACACCAGTGCTATGGATTAATACATATTTACAAGAAAAGATTAGTTTGTTGACTGGCTTCCAAATGAAGCCATTTTTCCCAACAGGTCCATCAACATTAGAAGCATTACAGAATCAATTTGAAGACGGCACCATGGTTGTGTGGGATCGAATGTTTAGGATGCGCCGTGGCCCCTTTCCACACATTAAATGTGAACAGGTTTTGTATTATTTTTATGCTATGGGAGATAATCAAGGTTTAACTCCTGCTGAAAAAATGGTCCAAATACAAGAGGCAGTGATGAGACTTATGGATAGGGGAGATGAAAGTGCTCAGGAGTTAAATGAGTGGGCTAAAAATAATCCTATAGATTTTAACAGAAACCCTAACCTTCCTTCAGATCTAGTTTATTGCAAATTCTATTTCCATAACTTCAAGATATATCAGTTAGAAGAGGCACGGGATATAGTAGACTTCGGAACAGCCCGAACCTATGCGGGTAATAAGATCATTATTGATTATGATTATCATCAACATAAGGACATTGTAAACCCTTAATAAATTAATAAAAGGCTGTATACTTATGGATGAGGAAACACGCCTTTTAATTTCTAGAAAATAAAGAGGTGAAATAAATATGGCTCTAGGTAATAGTAATAATATTATCGTCGGTGCAGCGCAACTCTGGGTTGCTGATGCTCCTTTGGCAGTAGGTGGAAACCCAACTCCTGTCTCAGGTGAAAAGTATTCAGTAACTATGGATGGCGAGACACCAGACTTCCGTAATATCGGTTACACCATGAATGGTTTGGAACTACAGTTCCAACCAGATTTCGGTGAAGTTCAAGTTGACCAGGTTCTTGACGTTGCTAAGTTGTTTAAGCAAGGCATGCAGGTAAACCTAAATACTACTTTTGCTGAATCCACATTGGAAAACCTTCTTGTTGCAGTTGCAGGATCAGACTCTGATCTTACAGGTGACAAGGACACTTCCAATGGCCAGACATTCAACATCAAATCAGGTAATCTCGGCGAATGCCCAGTAGAGCGTGGTTTGGTTGCTGTCGGACCAGGAACTGGTGACTGTGATGAGGGATCTAACAAGGAGAGAATTTATGTTGCATACCGTGCACTTTCAATTGAAAATGTAACAGTATCAGCAAAGCGTGATGAGGCTACAATGTTCGAAGTTTCATTCCGTCTTCTTCCAGATGACACATCAGGTTCATACGGTAAGATCATTGATCGTACTGTAACACCAGTATAATACAATTTAATAAAGCAGATAGCCCAGTCGTAATGGCTGGGCTTTTCTGTTTGATATAATAAATAGATGGCCACAGAAATATATGAAAGTGATTATATAAATCTTATTGATGGAACACAAATATATATCACTCCTTTAAAAATAAAATATCTTAGACAATTCATGAAACAATTTGAAAATGTTGGTAAGGCTAAGGGAGATGACCAAGCAATAGGAGAGTTGGCTAAATGTGCTCTTATAACAATGCAACAGTATTATCCAAGCATAAAAACAATAGAAGAACTTGAGGATAGCATAGACCTGTCAACAATATATAAAATATTGGATATCGCTGCAGGAATTAAAATAGATAAAGATTCAAAAGAAAAGGTGAAAGATCAGGCCGTAGACAGCGGATCCCCTTGGGAAAAACTAGACTTAGTAAAGTTAGAATCAGAGGTATTTCTTTTGGGTATATGGAAAGATTACGAAGAACTAGAAACATCTATGTCAATGCCAGAATTGACAGCCACATTAAATATTAAAAGAGAATTAGATTATTCAGACAAAAAGTTTTATGCAGCAATTCAAGGGGTAGATTTAGATAAAAATACAAATAAGTCTAATGCATGGGAAGATATGAAGGCTAGAGTATTCAGTCGTGGCAAGGCTACAGATTCTAATGACATAATATCACTTCAAGGAATCAATGCTCAAAAGGCTGGGTTTGGCATTGGCATGGGCCTAGATTATGAAGAAATTAACGACTAAAAATAAAGGTGCGTTATGGTATAATTAATTCAACCTTATAAGGAGGAATTAATGGCTACAACTGTGCATGAGACAAAAGAAATAGCACTCATTGACGGCACAAAAATAAAAGTAAGACCACTTAAGATATCTTTACTTCGTCCATTTATGAAGAAGTTTGAAGGTATTGCAGCAGTCGCTGATGATAATGAAAAATCAATGACTCTACTTATGGAATGTGTAGCAATTGCTATGCAGCAATATAAGCCAGAGTTAGCGGAAGATTTAACTGCTCTTGAAGAGAACCTTGATCTTCCAACAGTTTACAAGATCGTAGAAGAGGCTTCTGGAATCAAATTAACAGATGCTTCGTTAATAAGCGGTCTTGGAAACGTATAAACTTAATAATATAGAGGTGTTATGGAATGGCTGATGTTCAATCTAATATTCATGTAAATATAGATACGTCTGAAGCATTAGCCAGCATAAAAGCATTACAAAGGCAGATATCAGCCTTCCATACATCAATGGCAAAGAGTGGCGCTGCAGCAGCAGCCGTCTCTGCCAACATGCAACAAAATTTAATTAACTCACTTAATGCTAGTGGTAAATGGTCCGCTTCTATGCGGAATGTTAAAACAACCACAGAATCTTTTACAAATGCATTAGAAAAAAACAAACTGTCGATGCGGGATTATTACCGTTATTCGATGGGTGCCACAAAAACATTTGGTAAATTTTTTAAATCAGAATTTGATACTGTAAATAAAGTAGCAAGAGAAAGAGTTAAAGATTTACAAACACAATACGTTAAGTTAGGCAGAGATGCCAATGGCGCAATGAAGGCTATTGCAGTTAGACCGTTGGCACTTGATATGAAGAATCTTGGAACTCAAACTGCTATTGCGTCACAGCGCCAAGCATTGCTTAATCAATTATTAAAGCAGGGCGCTACAAATATGCTTAACTTCGGTAAAAATACACAGTGGGCTGGTCGTCAGTTAATGGTTGGTTTCACCGTTCCTCTGGCTTATTTAGGAACAGCAGCAGCAAAAACATTTATGAAGTTAGAAGAACAGGCAATTAGATTTAAGCGTGTTTATGGTGAAATGTTTACTACTGGTGAAGAAACAGATAAGATGCTTAAAGAAATTCAACTACTTGCTAAAGAGTTTACTAGGTATGGAGTTTCTGTTGAGAAAACTATGGAGATGGCTGCATCAGCAGCAGCAAGCGGTAAACTAGGTGCAGACCTTTTAGCACAGGTAAATGAGGCAACAAGACTTGCGGTTCTTGGTGGAGTAGAGCAAGAACAAGCATTAGAAACCACAATATCATTAACAAACGCTTTCGGTTTGGCATCTGAAGATCTTGCTAAAAAGATTAACTTTCTAAACGCAGTAGAAAACCAAACAGTTGTTTCTATTGAAGATTTAACTATTGCTATTCCAAAAGCAGGTCCAGTAGTTCAGCAATTGGGTGGAGATGTTGAAGACTTAGCATTCTTCTTAACTGCTATGAAGGAAGGTGGCATCAATGCTTCCGAAGGCGCTAACGCACTCAAGTCTGGTCTGGCATCATTAATTAACCCTACAGAAAAAGCAAGCAAGATGCTTGGAGAAATGGGAGTTAATATAACTGGAATTGTTGAAGCAAATAAGGGCAATGTTAAGGGTGTTGTTGTTGATTTTGCTAATGCATTAAATACTCTTGATCCATTAAACCGTGCTCGTGCAATCGAACAACTATTTGGTAAGTTCCAGTTTTCACGTTTGTCCACATTATTTCAAAACGTAATTGCTGAGGGAAATCAGGCAAGTCGTGTTTTAACATTAACAAAGGCAACTACGGAAGAACTTGCTATTTTATCTGAGCGAGAACTGGCAAGAGTAGAAGAGTCTACTACATATAAATTTAAGAAAACAATAGAAGATCTAAAGGTAACTCTTGCCCCTGTAGGAGAGCAGTTCTTAAAAGCAATAACTCCAATTGTAGAGTTTGTTAGTAAAATATTAGAAAAATTTAATAATTTAGGAGACGGTACAAAGAAATTTGTTATTATCCTAACTACTCTTTTAGGAGGAATAGGTCCAGTACTTCTTATGACATTTGGTTTGTTGGCTAATGGTTTGGCTAATATAATTAAACTTTTTGTAAGTATGAAATCTGTATTTAATAGGGCTGGTCAATCTTCCACTGTATTAGGAAATCAAACACAATTTTTAACTGCTGAACAGGCACAGGCAACTGCTGTCGCAGCATCTTTGGAGCAGGTACATGTTAAGTTACAACAAACATTTACATCTGAAGTTGCAGCACTTAATGCATTAACTCAGGCATATCAAAGAGCAATTGCAGCACAAAGAGGTTTTGGTGGACCAATAGTAGGCAAAGGAAGAAAAGGTTTTGCTGATGGAACAAAGAAGGTAAAGCCATTTTATTTTGCAAGAGGAACAGACACAGTTCCAGCAATGCTGACACCTGGAGAGGCAGTAATCCCAGCAGGTCCAGCACAAGATCCAAGAAATAAACCAGCAATAGCGCATATGATTTCAGGTGGAACTATGAGTATGTTCTCCGTTGGAACAAAGGGTGCTGGTGATTTTTCTCATATAGGAACTCCAAGAACTGTAGGGGCGTTAGACTTAGTTAATAAGTTAAAGGCATTGCCTGCAGGTATTATTAGTGCAAGAGCAATGCAGGCCATAGAAGCAGTTGCCATGAAGTTTGCTAACACCCTAAAGATTAATCTTTATGGAAAACTAGGTATAACAACTGGCATGTCCAATGTTGACGGCAGACAGGTATCAATGAATAACCTTATGAAACCAGGTGGACGTGGAGTTGGTAAGGGCGAGTTTATGGCAGATTGGGATAAGAGGGGTCTCAATAGATGGAAGATATCTTTGCGTAATGGTGGAATGAAGATGCAAGATGTTGCTGCAGATCTTGCTATCTTAGATACACATATGAAGGATTACCTAACAAGCCTTGACGCAAATACTAGAATAACTGATACTCATGTTAAAGAAGCATACGATTATGGTCGTAGAAAGATGGGTGCAGAAAATAGATTAGTTAGAGCCTTTGATCAATTAGCAGTAACTGCTGGCGAGGCAAGAATTAATATTTCTCAAGCAGCACAAAAGATGGCAGGCCTACCAACTGCTCCAGGTGGAGGTAGTAAGGGTGCTGTAGACGTCAACGGTATGAAAATTAGGCGTGGTGGAGATAGATTTACTTTCTATAAGAGAACAGGTTTTAGCCTTGTAGATTTTGCAGAAAAGAGCATGGCTGAAGGAATGAGGGAAAGAGCACAGGTTGCATCCCCATCTAGAGTTACAAAGAAGATTGGTGCAGATATCGCAGCAGGCGCAGTAATTGGCATGAAAGAATATGTTGATGATGCAAGAGTTGCAGGACAGCAAATAGGTGGTGCTGTAGCACAAGGTGCAATGTCTCAAGCACAAAAGGCAGCAGCATCTAGATCAGCACTTTATGGAACTGGACCAATTGATCCAGCACAGAAATCGTTAAGAAGACAACTAGAAAGACAAGCAAGACTAAAGGCATTAGCAGAAAAGAAACTAGTTACACAGTCACAAGTTACTGGTATGGTTGCTGCTGGTGCTTCAGGAAATGCTGGCAACAAGGCTAAGGGAGGCCTACTAGGAAGGCTTAGAAGGCCAACTGCACAGGATCCAGATGGAGATGGTGTTCCAAATAGAGGAATGGGTGCTGGAGGCGCTATGATGGCAGCCTCAGCCATAACCATGGGAGCCTCTATGATGCCAGGAGCAATTGGCGACATGGCACAAAAGATAATGATGCCATTAATGGCGCTGACTATGGTCTTGCCATTACTACAAAGTAAACTAGGTTTGTTTGCAGTAGGAATAGGATTAGTTATTGCTGCAGCAGTAAGGCTAAGAATGGCTTTTGATAAAGCACAAGACTCAGCAATGAAACTTGCTTTAGCAACAGGTTCTGGGCAAGATGCAATAAGAAGCATGGCTAAGTTTGCTGGAGGCGTTACAGCAGGCGAAGTTATGGATAGAAGAAGAGAAGCAGCAGTAAATCCATTCTCTATTCAAACAGGAAAGACAACCTTTGGAGAATCTTTTGTTGCAAGTCAAGAAGGCAAAGATTTAGTAAAGGCAACTGGACAAAATATTCAGGGTATGGGACGTGCAGGAGCACAGGGAAGAATGGTTAACCAACTTGCAACAGCGGTTTCATCTGGAGCAATGACAGCAGCCCAGGCAAGAAGCGTTGCAGCAAACATTGGAAAAGAACTTGGAGATTATAGTTTTGGAATTCAGGTTAATGCAAAACTTATAGAGTTAATTGGCGTTAATGGAGAAAATTTATTAAAAGATCCATTAGCAGTTCGTGTTAAATTAATAGAAGAAACAAGAAAAAATGTTCAGTCATTCGGAGATCAGGCCAAGTCTGCTGGTGCTTGGACTGGAAAAGATATGCTTAAGGTTGGTGCAGGTGGTACCGTTGGTGGTGCTTTAGCAGGAGCAGCAACTGGAGCAATCATAGGCTCTGTTGTTCCAGTAATAGGAACAGCATTAGGTGCAGGAGTTGGAGCAGTTGCTGGTTCTATAGCAGGAAACTTATTCTCAAGGAAAGATCGTGCAGAAAGAATAGGAACAGCATCAGGGGCATCAATTGCTATGCAAAAAATGGCACTAGAACAGCAGCAAGAAATGGTAGATTCATTAGATATTGCATATGAAAAAAGAATTGCAGAAGCACAGGCAGCAGGTGATTTAGCCAAGGTAGATGAATTAACTAATAAGCATCTTAAAGATAGATCAGCACTATTAGAACAAAATGGTAAATTATTAAAAGATATAGCAACTTCTTATTCTACTGCTGAGGGAGCAACAAGAAAAGCACTTGATACAGGAGCAGACAAAGCAATTACTAATAAGTATAAGGGCACTGCCATGGAAGATGTTGCAAAGTTAGCAAAACAAAATCTTAACGATAATCAAAATTTAACTGGAGAACAAAGATATCTTCTAAAGATGGAGTTAGCATCTGGAGAAATAGATCCAATGCAAATGATAAATCTTTTAGAGTCATTTGGAAATGATAAAGAATCAATAACTAAAGTTATGAATATTATAACTAAGTTTGGTGGAGCATTTGGAAATCAAATTATGTCGACTGCATCTTTATTTGTTGATAAAGATGGTAATCCAGTTAAGAGTGTGCAGACTAAGTTTATTGCTAAAATAGAAAGCGCTGGAAATGCAGAAGAGGCAGAAAGGCTTAGAAGTTTTTATGCAATGGTGGCCAAAACAGGTAATGTTTTAAATACATCAATAATTACTGAATTTTTATTAAAGAACCCAGAAGTAGCAGATAGATTGATGAAACAAACAGAACAAATTGAAGCGCTTAAGGGCAAGATTGATTTTACAGTTGCAAGCAAAGTTTTAAATGCAGATCAGTTAAAAATATTAAATGATGACTTAGATTATTTTAATAGTATTAAAACTGATGAGTTAAAGAAGGTTTACCTACAGACATTAGTTCAAACTATAACAACTGTATCTCCAGACGATCCAGCGCTACAGTCTTGGTTAAGCGCTGAAGGGTCTGCATATAAAAATTCTCCACCTGGAACACAATTACAAGAGTACGCTCAATGGAATGCTCAACGTGTTACTGTAACGGCAGCAGATACAACAACTGGCCCAACAAAAACACCATCTTCAGGCGGAGGAACCAAACAAACATCCGTACTTGATGAACTTGTAAAGAAATTACGAGACGTTCGCAAAAATCAAATCAAGGTAACAGAAGGCTGGTCTGCTTCTATGAAGACCTTGGATCAGTTATTTGGTGGCAAAAAGAGAATAGAAATATTTAGTGGTATAGAGCAAGACCTAACTAAACTAGGTGCCAAGGGTAATTTTATAGAGTTGATTGTTGGGATGGATCCAAAAGAATATGAGAAAAGAAAAAATCAGTTATTTAAATTTGATAACAAAGGCAATATAGTTGGTTTAAAGCGTGATGCAAAAACAGTTCAAGAAGCATTAAATGCAATTGTTGCTGGAGACTATGCTTCTCAAATGAAGAGACAAGAAAAAGATTTAGAAGATCAGGCTAAGGCATATAATATTTTAAGAGGCGCTGGATTAGGTTTTGCAGATACACAAGAACTTATAGCAGATAAGGCTTTTGCTGCTATGATTGCATCAGAAGGAAATACAAAGGCTGCTAAAAATCTTATAGAGTTGTTAAAGAAAGTTAAATCAAAGTCTGCTACAGCACAAGCAACCATGGATATACGTGCTGACTTTGATGCATCAGAACTAGAAAAAAAAGCAAAAGAAAATTTAGCAAAAGTTGCAAAAGATAAAAACTGGAGTTGGCTAGAGGCAGATGCAATTCTTAGTGACGAGACATTAAGAGATGCTATGGGTAAGTGGGATAAACTTACTAAAGAACAAAAAGAAGTATTCCAGAAAAGATTGCAACAAGTATTAAACTCTATAGAATTTAAAGAATCTATTTTCCAAAAAGGCTTTGATAAGGCCATGGAAAAATTCTCTGTTATGGAAACAAAAATAGAGTTAGATTTTCAATTTACAACACTAAAAGATCAAGATATTATAGAAAAAGCACAGGATAAGATTGCTGGTATTAATTATGAAATTGATGATTGGGAAGCAAGTCTTAAGGGCATTGAGGATCAAGAAGAAAAGATTAATGAAAAATATGATGCTAAGTTTAAGGCATTAGATGAAATTCGTGCAATAAATGAAAGAATATCAAAACAACAAAAGGGCCAGTTAACAATTGCAGACGCTTTATCTCAAGGTGATATATCTGCTGCAGCAAGAGCAGCACAGGATTTAAGAGCAGAACAAGCAAATCAGGCATTAGATGATCAACAAAAATTATTAGAGGCTGCGAAAGAAAATGAGTTGGCGCAAGTTAGAAATGACAAGGGCTATACTCGTGCACAAATTGAAGATCAAATTAAGAAATTACGTGCTGAAATATTTAAAATTGAAGAAGAAGAACTTGAGCCAGCACAAGAAAGAGTTCGTATTGAAGAGGCAAAAAAGAGAGAATTAATACAGTCATTAACAGTTCTTGGCAAGTCCAAATTAGAGTGGGAAGAAATAAAGAATAGAATTGATTTGGCAAGAACATCTAGCGCTGAATATATGCAGGCTATACAGGCTGCGCTTGATGTTGTAGAAGACATTGTTAATTATTGGCTATCACTTGATGGCAAGATTATAACTACAACTCACAAGATTATTACTATTTATGAAAACGGCGGAAGTACTGGCGGAAACAATGGTGGCAACAATGGTGGCGACGACGGCGGAGATAATGATGGAACCACAGATGATGTTATAGTTGATACTGGAGAATGCCCTCCAGGAATGATTAAGGCAGATGATGGAAGATGTATCGGTGACTTTAGAGGCATAAATAATGGCGATGATGGCACAAATACAAATAATAACAACAATAATAACAATAATAATTCAAATAATCAAGGTGGAGACAACAATACTGGTACAGCACCAAACGGAAGAATAAATGGAGTAGCACTGCCTTCTGGAGTAGTTCCTACAAATGTACTAAATCATCTTAACGACTTAGGAAATATACAGAATAATATTGCAAAAAATTCTGCAGACTTCGCAGCAAAGATTCAGGCATCAAAAATTGCTGATGAGGCAGGTCAAGTTGCAGCATCACACTATATGGATTTGTATAATTTAGGAAAAGCAGTAAATGATGCAAATGCCACAAGAGTTACTGAAATGCAAAAAGACATGCAAAAGGCAGAAGCAAATCTTAAAAATACTAAGCCAGTTTTATCTAATAGTCAAAAAGCATCTGTTTCTAATGCAGCAAAATCAAGCACTACTGGAGCATCTCACTTAGCAGATTTGCTTGCTCAAGAGAATAAGGCAAAAGCAGCAAAGGCTGCAGCAGAGGCAAAGAGACAAGCAGAAATAAAAGCAGGCAAGGCATTACAAAACAGCATTCTTGGATCTATGGGATTCAATCGTGCTAGGGGTGGAATAATTCCTAAGAGGTACGCTCTAGGTGGACGTGTACTTGGAACAGATACTGTACCAGCAATGCTAACTCCTGGTGAGTTCATTATGAGTAGACATGCTGTTCAATCTTATGGAATAGATAGAATGAAAGCAATTAATAATGGAGAGTATCCAGACGCTTCGGTGTATAATTATAGTATTGCTGTCAATGTAAGATCTGACGCAAATCCTGATGAAATTGCAAGAGCAGTAATGACACAAATTCGCCAGGTAGATTCTAAGAGACTTAGGGGCAGGGCAGGATAATGGCTACAGCAAGTTATATAACTGGTAGAAGAAGATACCAAAGACCACAGGGAATGCTATGGTCAGAAAATTCTGGCAGCCTTGTAGAGTTGACTCCTGGAGGAAATAAAATATATGTTCCCAATGGTTTGGAAATAGGACAGGATGTTGGAAGCGAAACCAACACAGACTTGTATGATCAATTTTTAATTTTATCTGATGACAATAGAGGAGAGATAAATTTCAAGCCTACTAGAATTGAAAAGCGAGAAAGAATGATTAATGGCCGTATGAGGTCATACCATATTGCAGATAAATTACAGATAAGCACATCTTGGGACATGCTGCCTTCTAGATCCTATTTTCAACTGCCAGAATTTAACTTAACTACTGGAAAGTCACCTCACATTAATGATAATAATTTAGAGTTCACAACAGATGGTGGCGCAGGTGGAGTAGAGATACTAGACTGGTATGAAAATCATCAGGGTCCATTTTGGGTTTACCTTTCATATGATAACTATAAAAACTTTAAAAATGAAGAAGGTCAGGTTGATAATAATTCTTATGCACACTTGCCACAATATAGTCAACTAATTCAAATGTATTTTACAGATTTTACATATTCTGTGGTTAAAAGAGGCGGAAGCAATTTTGATTTCTGGAATATAAATCTTACATTGGAAGAAGTGTAATGTTTCAAAATGAAGAGTTAAAGGCTCATTTAGAGTCATCAAGTACAGTTAAAACACAGTCTGCAATAATTGCAGAATGGAATATGAATATTGCTAATAATATTTTTAGAATTGGAAATTATAGATATAGACCAACACTTTCTAATTCTGAAAAATATAAATTAATGCCAAATACTTTTGATGTTAATGATATAGGAAATTTTTATACTGGTGCTACAGATGCCGATATTAAGATAGATGGTGGTATAGATCCAAGTGATAATGAACAGCCATGGTTTTTATTAGCACAAAATACAAAAAATAAAATGATTTATTCATTAGAAGATTGTTTTAAAAAGTTTAGACCTAGATCAGGTATTAATAAAGCAACATATATACCAGGCAAAAAAACACATCATTCTAATTTAAACATGTCTAACAGGCCAAGGTACTACATGGCTGATAAGAATGATAATTTTAAATACTGGACATCTTATAGAACAGAATCTGGTTCAGTTTTTGGAATAGCAAATAAGCAAGTAAGTGGACAATATTTTATTGATGATGCATGCCCATTTGTTGTTTACTCAGATCCAGTACCAACAAATAGAATAGTAGTTAAAATGCAAACCAACGTTGGATCGGTAGACCTTGGTCCATTTTCTGGCTCTTCAGGCTCATTCTCAGACCCACTGTATGGAGATAATAATAAAACAACACCAGTGCAATGGAAGATACAATACTTAAAACAAAATGAATGGGTTGATGCTATAAGGTTTGACTCTAGTTCTAGAAGAAGTGACGGAACTGCTATCATTAAAAATGATGGATATGTAGAATTGGGGTATGGATTAAAGGTACCAGAAAAATATAAAGATGCATTTATTCGTGCCGAAGAATATTATGATGAATCATTTTTGCCAAAAGAATCTGTAAATGGCTACGCCTATTTAATAAAAGACAACGAACAAGACCTTGGCGTATACCACATATGGTTTGATGGACAATGGGAAACCTTTACCCCGTCATATGGATGGTACTTAGAAGAAGAGACTGTTACTAGACTAACTAATTTTGTAACTGATCTAACCAATCCAGTATCCTTTACATCTAATAATGAAAATAAAACAGTATATAGAGAATTTGAAAATATAAGAGGAATAAGAATTGTAGTAGATACAATGAATAAGGTTAACTCAACTTTTGATCTAATCGAAATGTCTCCAAGGTTGGTTGCCGATATATCTGACAAGGTTACTGGTTTTGCTGTAAAGAAATCAGCCTCAGATTTAGGAAATAGTGGAATGCCAGTAGGTCAATTATTGGCTTCTGTTGGAACGCTTTCTATATTTGATTATGACGATGCCTTTAATGAAAATAATACTGGAAGTATTATATATAAATATCTATCTAATAATATACAAATAAAGTTTTACGATATTATTGTTGATGTCAACGGTTATGATTACATGGTTCCAATAAAAACTTTATACTGTGATGCTTTCCCAAAATATAATCCTAATGATAGAAAGGTTAGTTTAGAATTAAGAGATTTATATTTTTATTTTGAGTCAATACTTGCCCCACAAATGCTTGTAACTAACGTATCATTAAGTTATGCTGTTTCCCTCTTGCTAGATTCTATAGGATTTTCCAACTATACCTTTAAAAGGGTTAGTGGAGAAAAAGAACTAATTATTCCATTTTTTTACATTGGTCCAGAGAAAACTGTTGCAGAGGTTTTAAATGACTTAGCAGTTTCTACACAAACAGCAATGTTTTTTGATGAATACAATAACTTTGTAATGATGAGTAAAGATTATATGTTACCATCAAATTCCGAAAGAGATATTCAATTTACATTCTACGGATCAAATGATTTTGTAAAAGACAATGAAATAAGAAACAAAAATAAAAATACTAAACTAACAAACATTATTGATATAGCATCTAGTGATAAAAATGTTTTTAATGATGGAAAGATTAACTATAAGTCCAGATACATTCAAAGATCATATGGAACTATCAAGCAGGCAAGCATGGTTGACAATGAGGCAGCAGCAAAAAATTGGATATACAAGCCAGTTCTTTTATGGGAAGTAACTGGAGATACACCACTAAGATCCATTAATGGAGAAACGCAAAGTCAGTCTGCTTATAGCCTATCTGCTATTCCTCTAAATTCTGACCTATCCTCTAATGTTCCAATTGTTGTGGGAAATCAAGTAACAAACAATACAATAGATTTAGGAGAAGCAGTATATTGGCTAGGAAGACACGCTGGATATTTTTATGCTAATGGAGAAATTATTAGATTTGATGCGGTCCAATATAGCATTCCTGGAGCAGAAAAAAATATTGCAATACAAGAGTCCAATGGTAAAGTTTCATTTACAACCACAACCGTTGGAGCAATAGGAAATGTTTGGATTAGCAGCAACCAAGAGTATCAAAATTATATGGGTAAATTAACTTTTAATGGAAAGATATATCCGACTGGACTTGTAAGAATTTACTCTGAGCCAAAGTATGAAGAAGTAAATGGAATAACAGTAATGAAAAATGGAGAGGTGTCCAGACACGGAAGAGGTCAATTTGGAACACCAATACTTTCCCATAAGGCTGGACTAGATCCTTATTGGAGCAACGATTTGTACGTTCGTGGCATGGATATGGAAAGCAAGTATTTGTTTGGTTTAGAATATATTGCAAAATCAAAAGAAGAATTAGTTGATGATTTGGGAGAAGAGATAGTTTTAAGCGAAGGTCCTGCTGGTGTAAATAATATAAGATCAAAAGAAAATAAAAGAACTGGAATTATTAAAAATTTCTTATCTACATCTTTTACAAAAGAAACACAAAATAATACAATAAAGTCTACTCAGGCTGGATCAGTTCAATCTTCAGCATTAGTAATGTCTGGACCATCATTTCCAAATACAGAAAAGCCTATTGACTTTTTGTCTTATCAGTACAAGGCTCTAGACAATAGGTACAAACATTTCGGCACAAGAATGCGTATAGTTGGAAAGATTGAATCAAGCGAGACACGTGGACAGACACCATTAAACTCAACACCATATTATGTTCTGCCTGGTTCACAGCCAAACCAAAGCCTTAACATTTCTGGAGGCTCTGGAGGTATTGCTGTTTTATTAAATCCAAATACTAACGTTGGTTATTATTTTGAAATCATATCTTTAACCGAAAAGAATGTTAGTGAATATTCAAGTGCTGCTGAAAATTTACACAATGTAGTTTTTTATAAAGTTTTATCTGATCCAGATGGCAATGCTATACCGATAAAACTATGGGGTGGATTTACAAATATAATTGTAGACGATGGCAACTTTACTGGACAGTCAAGACTTATGGGAGAAGAAAATCCAACGGTATATGATTTAGCAGTAGAGTATCAGGACTTGGGGTCCGTAAGAAAGTTTTATTTATATATTAATAATCAAATAGTTGGTATTGTAGATGATGAAGCACCAACACCATTATATAACAATATGGCATTGTTTGTGCGTGGCGGGTCAAAGTGTATGTTTGAAAACATATATGCGCTTACAAATAACTATAGTCAAAACACTGTATTTGCATTAGATACTCCAGTCTCTGCAGCGTTTGGTGATAATGAAATTAACGCTAATGAATCATTTAGAAAATATGCAATGTCTGGAATAGTTCAATCAACATATCTTTCTGGCATAAGTCCAAGTCAGCCACCTAAATTTAATATTTACTTTGAAGAGTTTGGAAGTATTATGAGAGAGGCAGCATATTTAAAAATTAGATATGACAAAGCATATCCAGCATTGTATGCACAACTTTCTCCAACATTTAATAGAATAAAGGGATACACAGTTTCTGGCTTTAGAGCAGGTTCGTATGGAGCAGAGTTTTTAATATTTAACTCTACAGACACGGCAATTAATTTAGATGAAACTAGTGGAAACTATTTGAGAATACAGGGTATAACATTTACTCAGCAATCAGAAAATGAATTAACTGTAGACAACTATTTTACTAAAAATAGTAATTTTTCTGATCCAGAAATAGGCAAAAATGGATTGATAGTGTCTCCAATAAAATCTCAGCAAGACTATGATAAAATTAAAACAAGCAGACTGACATATGGCAAAAAAGAATTTTCTATAGATCCACCATACATTCAGTCTGAAGATGATGCAAAAGATTTAATGTCATGGATTATTCAAAAAATTATGAAGCCTAGAAAGAGTATAGGAATAAAAGTATTTAGTTTGCCAATAATACAATTAGGCGATATTGTAAACATAGAATATAAAAACGAAAATAACTTAGACGTTGTTGCATCATCTACATCTAAGTTTGTTGTGTATAATATAGACTATCAAAAGGATATAGGTGGACCCACTATGACCCTATATTTAAGTGAGGTGTAAAATGGTATATTTTACTGGAAATGGAAAAATTGTTTATGATGATTATCCAATTGCTCCCACCCATGAAGAAAAGATGTCTTGGAAAAATGGTAGTGCAAAAAGGCTTACAGATGCCTCTCAACTTGAAGATTTTGCAAATTATATTTCTGGGCTAAATGCTATCCCAGACGATCCAACAGTCTTATACCCCAATGGCAACGTTGATGGGGATGTTAAGCCAGCAACCACTGACTTGATCTTATTTAAAGATGACACTCTTCCTGTAGATATAATGACAGACCTTATATTTGAAAATATAGGTGGACAAGAATTAATCAATATTGTAAGATCAGATTTAGTCAATGGACAAAACACTTTATATCAGCCAATCAAAAATCTTAGTAACGTATACTTTCAGTATAACCCACAAAATATTTTAGGATTACAAGATATAGATTCAAACTACTTTAAGCAATTTCCTATTAATTTTTCTAGCAAAATACCAGAATGTGGTACTGGGCCAGACTGCTCTATAGTGTATATTGATGAAGTAACAGGAGATTTAGTGATTAATGTTATTAATTTAGCAAAAGATGAACAGGTTGAGATATCTATTATATCGGATGGGGTAGTATTAGATGATACAATATACGAGGTGTAAATATGATTACTAACATTGGAAAAGGCATTTTAGCCAAATATCTTATAGGGCAGGCTCCTGCTTATGCTTCCTATATTGCTATAGGATGCGGAGCAAAGCCATTAGGTACAGCGCAGCAGTTTGGAGATTACTCAAATAAAGAGAGCCTAGACTTTGAAATGTTTAGGGTGCCCATTATTTCAAGAGGATATGTAAACGATGGCGGTATAGAAAAAATTGTATTAACTGCAGAACTTCCAACCGATGAAAGGTATGAGATTTCTGAAGTAGGAGTATACTCTGCTGGAGCAAACCCATCTGCTGGAGCCTATGACTCTAGATCTCTGTTTGCATTTACTGTTAACGAAAACTGGGAATACCATGATCAAACATCATCAACTAAGTTAAATGTTATTTATGAACCACTAGGAGAAAATAACACGATAGATCAGCCATATAAAGGTTTTCAGACAAACTCAGATAATGTTATTTTTACTGACTCAAATAGAGCATCTAGGTACGAAAGATGTAGGTTTTTTAATAACGTTGTTATGATGAGGGGAGATTCAGCAAATCTTTCTGTAGTAGACAATCATATAGAAATAGGCTCTAATTCAGACCATATACATTTACTTGGAACATCTTTAGATTTTAATAAAAATATTCCAACAGATCAAATTAAGTTGGCCTTTAGTGTAATCAACAAAGATCCAGATCCATCCATAGTTCCCGATGAAGTAAGAATTTTATTAGAGTTTGCAGAAACAGACACATCTGGCACTGGACAGTGGGCTAGATTTGAAGTAATTATGAATGCAAATGATTATGACTTTGCAAATAATAGATATTATGTAGCAACAAAAGAACTACAAGAGTTGTATAAGAGCACAGGATTCACGTGGAACAATGTTACTATTGTAAAAATATATACAACCGTTATCAATAATAATGTACCGTCATCAGATTTTTATATAGGACTAGATGCTATTAGGTTTGAAAATATATCCACAACAAATCCTATTTATGGATTAACTGGATATACAGTTTTAAAAAATTCAAATGCAGCAACTGTGGTTAAGGCAGCCAATACAACAAACTATATAGAGTTTAGATTCGCTATGGATGTGCAATAGTGGCTAATCCAGACCAAGGTGTAAAAAAAATAATTATACCAAAATCCAAACTTCCTGGATTTTTTGGAGAGAACAAGCAATATGTTTTACGTTATAGATTTATATCTGAAGATAAAAATAGAACATCACACTGGTCCCCACTTTATAAGATAATTGCAGAGGATACCCCTAATGAAATATTAAATAGTATGATTATTGATACTACAAATAAAATAATAAATATAACATGGGAGCCACAAGAAAACATCGAGGAGTATTTTATATATGTAAAGTGGAATAATTCTGGATGGCAATATTATGCCAAAACATCACAGACAAATTATTCTATAGTTTATGGATTGGGTAAAGAGTATGTTCATATAGCGGTACAACCTAAAACTATTCCTTTAGAAAGATTTGCAGATGCTATATTATTTGAAAACGAGGGCAGTCTGATATAATTAGACAGGAGGAAAAATGGCAAAAATACCACTACCAGAATTAGGTCAACCACTTGATGTATCGTATATTTATCAAATTGCTAATGCAATTAATGAGTTATCACTTCAGGTTTCACCAGCAATATATAAATATGTTACAGTAGATGTACCTAATGGTGTTTCGCAAAATGCCAAGGCATCTGAAACTAGAATCATTGCTGGATATACAGATGTAGTTAAAAGTTCTAACCAAAGCGTGGGAAGCCAGCAACCATTCTCATATAGTTTTGCAGCAGACTTTAAGTTTGCTCCCATAGTTACAGCAACGCCGATTAATATCGGAGGAACTGAAGCAGGTAAAAATGTTTCTGTTGTTATAAAAAGCATTACAACATCCAAGGTTGACGGCGTTGTTAATTTTAATTCAGGTGGAGATGTCTCTATCGGCGTTAATTTAATTATCGTCGGCATTCCTAATTAATGATTAGATGTAAAAAATGTTCAAGATATATGATGGTAGACAGAGTTTACAACTCTTTATCTCATATAGAAATATATTGTTTTACTTGTGGATCAAGAAGATTTTTTCACCCACCATCTGAAACAGAGGAAGGTAGATGGCTATTAAAAAGGGAATTAGAACGAGCGAAGAATACAATCTCTCTCCTGTAATTAATGGAAGTAAAAAGATCTGGTTTTTAAATAAAGATTTAGTTAGAGTAATACATTCCAACAGATCAAATGGAATAATGTCAATTTATAATATAACAAAAGATAAGGTTGAAAGTTGCCTGATAAATGATTTTAAAAGTAAAAGAGAAAGGGCATACACTATATCAGAAACTGCAGATCTTGTCAATAGGCACAGGAAATATATGCCAACACTCATGAAGCGTGGAATAATTCCATTACCAATAGGTTCACAAAAAGGCGGAATTCGTGGATGGCAAATTAGATCGTATTACTCTGAATCGCAAGTAAAGGAGATTCGTGATATACTGGCTACGTACCACATTGGTAGACCAAGGAAAGACAATTTAATAACAAATGATATTACACCTACAAAGGCTGAGTTGACTCGCAGAATGGGTGATGGTATACTTACATATACAAAGACTGAAGATGGTAGGTTTATACCTATTTGGTCTGAATCAATATAATCGAAGGGTATGAAATGGAAGACACTAAAGTATCAGTAACACTTGGATACACGTTGAATCTTGGAAACTTTCAGTCTTTAAGACTAGACTTGGGAGTAGTAGATGCAAAGCGTGATGGAGAAAATACAGATCAAGCATTTGAGCGTGTATATAAGTTTGTTGAAGATAAACTGGCAGCAAAGATAGCAGAAGCAAAGGTTGAACTAGAAGAAAGCAATTAGTGTGACAGACAAACAGAAGCGACTGGCTCTGTTAAGTAGGTTTGATAAACACTATAAGTTTAAACTAGGACAGAAGCCACAATATAACAAGTGGGTTGAGCAGTGGTCTGCTGATGCACTCATAGAATCTTACGGTATTGAGGTTTGCTATGAATTGCTAGAATATTATTTTGATGTAACAGAAAATCCTACATGGAATCATTTTTCATATATTGCTCATGATATACTGGAAGCAAAGCATCAACAGATTAAAGATTTAGAAGACAGATTAGAGCGTAGGGCAAAGGCTAAGGAGTGGTTGAGTGAATAGTACAAAACAAAGATCTTTAGCAAAATCAATTACATGGAGATTGATAGCAGTATTTAGTACTTTTGCTATTATTTATTTTATGACAGGCGACACCATGTTTGCTACATCTGTTACTATTGTGTCAAATGTTATTAACTTTATTTTATATTATATTCATGAAAGAGTATGGCTAACCGTTAAATGGGGTAGATCATGAATAATACAGAATCAAAATTAATCTCAGCCGTATTAAAAGATAAGCAGGCCCATGTTTTATTACAGGCCAACGTTGAAAATATATTAACAACTCATGTAGATGTTTGGCAGTTTATTAGAAAGTACTACGAGGCTAATTCCACAGTTCCACCAACAGAGTTGGTTGTAGAAAAATTTAGAGACTTTGAGCCTATTGGCGGTGTTGGAACTACTAAGCATCACCTTGAAGAATTACAGGCAGAGTATCTAACAAATAGTTTAAAGGATATCATTAGATCTGCTGCAACAGACGTACAAGGAGGACAAGGACTTGATGCGCTTGAATCGCTAATTACAAAGACAGCAGAACTTAGAAAAAATACAGCAGCAATTCGTGATATTGATGTTACAGATTTAGATTCTGCAGTGGCATATTTTGAAAACTTAAAAAAGCAACAAGATGCTGGAGCATTGGGTATAAAAACTGGACTTCCAGGTTTTGATAATTACTTGCCATCTGGAATTATGCCAGGGCAGTTGGGGGTCTTTCTAGCGTATCCAGGTATAGGAAAGTCATGGTTGTCTCTCTATTTCGCTGTACAAGCCTGGAAACAAGGTCGCAGCCCTATGGTCATCAGCCTTGAGATGTCAGAAACAGAAGTTCGTAATCGTGTTTTTGCAATTATGGGGGAAGGCCTTTGGTCACATAGAAAGTTAAGTGCTGGACAAGTTGAAATTGATATGCTTAAATCATGGCATGCAAAAAGTGTACAGGGAAAGCCAGAGTTTCATATCGTATCTAATGATACTGGCGGTGACATTAACCCAATGGTTCTTCGTGGAAAGATAGATCAGTATAAGCCAGACTTTGTTATTGTTGACTACTTACAACTAATGAGTCCAAATCAAAAATCTGACAATGAAACTGTAAGAATGAAAAACCTTTCACGAGAACTTAAACTCATGGCAATTGCAGAAGAAGTACCAATTATTGCAATTTCTTCCGCTACTCCAGATGACGTTACAAAACTTGATACTGTCCCTACTCTAGGGCAAACAGCGTGGTCAAGGCAGATAGCATATGATGCTGACTGGGTTTTGGCTTTGGGTAGAGGAACAAATAGCGATATTATTGAGTGTGTATTTAGAAAGAACCGTAATGGTTTTATGGGAGAATTCCTAGTTCAGGCTGATTTTGATAAGGGATATTACAGGTATAAGGACTATGAAGATAAGTCAGTATAATATGTCACATGGAGTTATATCAGCACAAGCCGATAAAAAGGTTTGGTTTGGATGGAGTTATCAACGATGACTCTGCCATATACAGGTTACAGCAAGAGTACATTAGGCTTCTTGTTTCTGAGATGCGTTCATCTGGCCATGCGCCCAGGTTTGATATTGATCCACAATTTACAATTAAATATAATGAAGAAAAAAATTACTTTGAATTTAAATTAAGCATTTATGGAATATATGTAGGGAGAAAAAAGGTAGAATGGATACTAGGGATAGACGGAATCAAGCCAATATATACACAGCCAGCCAGGTTAAAAGAGTACTCTCAGGATCTGGCGTAACTGTAGAAAAAGAATCAGAGTCTGAGTATATTGTATTTTGTCCATTTCATTCTAATCACCGAACCCCTGCTGGAGAAATAAATAAATACACTGGATTATTTTTTTGTTTTTCTTGTGGAAAAACTGCAGATCTTATAGAATTGGTTATGCACTTTTCTAATAGAACATACTTTGAGTCTGTTAGATTTATTAAAAGTAAAGAAGTTGAAGTAGACATACTTTCCGAAATTAATTCTAAGTTAATAGAAAAAGAAGAGTGGGAAGGCTTTGATTTGTTAGTAATCGACAGACTAAATAATCAAGCACTCAAGTCTGATAGAGCAAAAGCATATTTTGCTAAAAGAAAAATAGCAGAACAATCTATATCTAAGTTTAAACTAGGATATTCTGAAAATCAGGATATGATTTCTATACCAGTACATAACCACGAGGGCTTGTGCGTTGGATTTGTTGCAAGATCTGTAGAGGGAAAAGATTTTAAAAATACTCCAAAACTTCCTAAGTCAAAATTATTGTTTAATTTAAATAGAGTAAAGACGGCTTCTAAAGTTTATGTGGTTGAATCTTCTTTTGATGCAATAAGATTAGATCAGGTAGGGTTTCCAGCAGTAGCAACTTTAGGTGCTAATGTATCTACTAAGCAGTTAGACCTACTTGAAAAATATTTTTCTGATATAATTGTTATTGCAGACAATGACGAGGCTGGAGAAAATATGAAAGACAGGCTTATTAAAAGGTTTGGCTCAGGTGTTTCTGTAATTAATATAGACTCTAAATATAAAGATATAGGAGAAATGGAGAATGAGGAGATAATGAAATTAAATCATGATTTTGATAAGTCTATTCTTTCTCTTTTAAAATAAAAATGTTATTAAATTCAATACCAAGCGGTAGCACAATAGTAAATATTTTTATGCAAAACCCAGAAAGATACATGATGTTACTTTCTTTTGCACAAAATATCTTAAGAAAAGATTCATTTTTAAGTGTGCCAGAAAGAGAAACAATTGCAGCATTCACATCTAGTTTGAATAAGTGTAAGTTTTGTACTGGGTCTCATAGAGTATTTGCCATATCTGTAGGTGCCGATGAATTAGAACTTGATAAAATTATTAATCAAAATTATTCTGATATAAAAATAGCACCAATTTTAGATTATGTTAAAAAACTTACATTAACTCCATCAGAATTAACAGAGGAAGATGTTAAGAAGGTTTACAATGGAGGTTATTCTGAGGATGAACTAAAGGATGCAATTGCTATATGTGCTGCATTTAATATGTTCAATAGACTTGTTGAGGGGCACGGAATAGAAGAAAATATTCATACTTGGTTACCTTCAGCAGAAGATATCAATATGTTTGGGTATGATCGTGGGAAATAATAAACCTGCTTGGCTTATAGCACTAGCAACTATGAAAAGTAGATCTTATTGGAATAAAGCAAATCGTGTTGAGTTTTTTGCATTCATGACAAAATTAGTTATTATTTTCCCAGGATTGTTATTGGGACAACAATGGTGGTGGTTATATATTTTTGCGCTACTTTCAAGTTTATTATTAATATGGTCCTCTACTGTTAAGACATTACCTACCGTAATATTGTTTAATATAGGTTGGACATGTTTGGCATCTTTGGCAATACTAAAACATTTTGGATTGGTTTTATGAAGATAGTTGTAATAGGTGGAGGCACTGCTGGATATTTAGCAGCACTTACTATTAAGCATAAATATAAAAATTCTGATATTACTATAATAGATAGTTCTAAGATAGGGGTATTAGGTGCTGGAGAGGGGACAACTTCTAACTTTGGTTATATTTTTGATGAGTTAGAATTACCATTAAATGAATTTATAGAACATACTGGTGCAACATTAAAAAATGGAATAAGATTTACTGGTTGGTCTAAAAGTAACAAATCATATTTTCATCCACTAACAAACTACATATCGGATAGTGATACAGATAGAAACTTAGCGTTAGAGCAGTTTAAACTTGCATCTATAGAATTAATGTCAAATAGCAAAAACCTTGATGATATAAACAAAGGTTTATCTGCAACATTAACCAACACACTTTCATGGCCTTATATTGGTTGGCATCTAGATGCAATTAAACTTGCTGAGTTTTTTAGAAAGCATTCTGAGTTGCGTGGTATAAAAATTATTGATGATGTCTTTACACATTTTGGAGAGTTTGAAGGCAACATTAGCGTTGTGTATACAGAAAAAGGAAACTATGATTGTAATTTTGTAATAGATGCAACAGGTTTTAAAAATCTAGTTGTTGGAAAACATTTACAGGCAGAGTGGGTAGACACATCTAAAAGTTTGCCATGCACTAAGGCCCTAGCATTCTTTTTGCCACAAGATGAAAATTATTTTTTATGTACAGAAATAATTGCAATGAAGTACGGATGGGTATGGAAGACACCACTGAAACATAGATATGGCTGTGGATATGTTTATGATCCATCATACATAAATAAAGAGCAGGCAGAACAAGAAATATATGATTTATTTAAAAAAGAAGATGTAAAAATAGTAAATCATTTTGATTTTAATCCAGGATACTACAAGCAGCCCTGGTCTAAAAATTGTTTATCTGTAGGGCTTGCTTCTGGATTTTTTGAGCCTTTACATGCAACATCAATTATGTTAACTATTTATATGATGAGTCTTTTTATATCTGATGAATTTTTGCATAAATTTATAACTGAAAAAGATTATTCTGTATTAGAAAAATACAATAATAAAGTATTAGAAAAAAATGAAGAATTGCTAGGGTTTATATATACACATTATTTAACAGATCGAGACGATACAGATTTCTGGAAAAACTTTAAACAAAAAAATGTTGTTCCAGAGTACGCCCAAAAAGTGCTGGCTGAATTAGATAATGATTATATATCTAATTTTGTTATTAACAATAATAATAAAACATTTGGATATCAGTCATGGATGACTACTTATGTTGGCACAGGACAATTTAATAAAAACAATGCAGTTTCTAACTTGCAAACAAAAGAGGCATATGATAAACTGTATAAAGAGGCAAAAGAGTTTAAAGGAATAGAGATAGAAGAATATTTTAATAAATATAACTCAACGACTTGACAAACATAATTTGCTAGTATATAATATAAAAAACAAAGGAGAAAAACTATGAGCGTTATTAAGGGACTCAAAAACATTAATGCCCTGCTCGATAAGAAAACAGACGAGGCTGGTCCAAAGGTTCGTTGGCTTAAGTTGGCTGATGGACAGGCAGTTAAGATTCGATTCATTGAAGAGTTGGATGAGGATTCAGCAAACTATAACGATAAGCGTGGACTAGCGCTTGTTGTAAAGGAACATACAAATCCAAAGGACTATAAGCGCAAGGCTGTAGACACAATGGATACAGAAGGTCGTGACTGGGCCGAAGAAATGTATCGCAAGGATCCAAAGGGTAATAGCGGATGGCGTGGCCGTTTGCGCTTCTACTGCAATGTCCTTGTTGATGATGGAATTGAAGACAAGCCATACGTCGCTATCTGGTCAATGGGCGTAAGCAAGCAATCTTCATTTAACATTATTCGTGAATACGCCTTAGAGACTGGCAGTATTTCAAATCTAACATGGAAGTTAAAGCGTAATGGTCAGGGTACTGAAACATCTTATACTTTAATTCCTTCCGCTCCAGATAAGGAGCCTTTCAATTGGGATGACGTCGAACCATACCCACTAGAGAAAGCATTGCGTCGTGTTCCATATGCGGAGCAAGAAGCATTCTACCTAGGCTTTGATTCGCCATCTTCTACCTCAGCGACAAACATCGACTGGTAGCAGATGAATTACGTACCACTACATTTACATACCCACTTTTCACTATTCGACGGAATTGGGTTGCCGTCTGAATATGTAGAACGTGCTAAAAAACTGGGTATGCCAGCAATATCAATTACAGACCATGGCTCCCTTTCTGGCCATAGAGAAATGTATCGTGTTGCTAAGGCAAGTGGTATCAAGCCTATTCTTGGCATAGAAGGGTACATGTGTGAAGATCGCTTTGACAGAAGAGACAAAGAAGATCGAACTACACCTTTAGACATGGTGTATAACCACATTATCCTTCTAGCCAAGAATAAAGTTGGCTTAGAAAATCTAAACAAGTTAAACGAAATTGCATGGACAGAAGGCTATTATAAAAAGCCAAGAATAGATTTTGAAATCCTTGCAAAGTATAAAGAAGGAATTATTGTTTCTTCTGCATGTCCAAGTGGAATCATTGCAAAATCAATTGAACTTGGAGAACTTGGCATGGCAAAAAAATATATTAAATGGTTTAAAGAGCAGTTCGGCGATGATTATTATCTTGAAGTAATGCCACATAATGATGAGTCAATTAATAGAAATATATTATTGTTGGCTGATGAGTTTAATGTTAAGCCAATAGTTACACCAGACTGTCACCATGTAGACCCATCACAAAAAGAAATTCAAGAATTAAAACTTATCCTAAATACATACTCAAATAAGATTCAGAAAGATGCCACATACGAAAAGTCTAAAAAGCAGGGTGACTTGATGAAACGTCTTGACTATTTGTATGGTGCAGATAGACAGATGTCATTTAATAAGTTTGATATTCATTTACTTTCATATGAAGAGATTCAGGCTGCGATGGAGAAACAGGCAATTTGGAGAACTGACATATATGAAAATACAATTGAACTTGCAAATAAGATTGAAGACTACGACATACAGGATGGGCTTAACTTATTGCCAGTTCAATATAAGAACCCAGATAAACAATTAGAAGATCTTGCTATGGCTGGCTTGACTGAAAAAGGTTTAAGTAATAACAAAGAGTATATAGATAGACTTCAGGAAGAGTTACAGGTTATTAAGGATAAAAAGTTTGGTCCTTACTTCCTTGTTGTACAAAGTATGATCTCATGGGCTAAAAAGGAAGGCATCATGGTTGGTCCAGGTCGTGGATCTTCCGCAGGATCATTGTTATGCTATGCCCTAGGTATTACTGATATCGATCCAATTAAACATGGGTTGCTGTTCTTCCGCTTTATTAATCCTGAGCGTAATGACTTTCCAGATATTGATACAGATATTCAGGACTCTCGTCGTGATGAAGTAAAGGACTATCTTGTAAGACAGTATAAGCATGTAGCATCTATTGCAACATTTTTAGAATTCAAGGATAAGGGAGTGGTGCGAGATGTAGCCCGTGCACTAAATATCCCATTGGTTGATGTTAATAAAGTTTTAAAGTTAGTAGATACTTGGGATGAGTATTGTACTTCAAAAACAACAGCATGGTTTAGAGAAAAATATCCAGAGGTGGAAGAATATGGAGAACAACTTCGTGGTCGTATTAGAGGTACTGGCATACACGCTGCTGGTGTTGTCACTAGCAAAAATCCTATTTTTAGGTACGCACCGTTGGAGACACGTAATTCTCCTGGCTCCGATGAGCGTATTCCTGTTGTGGCGGTTGACATGGAAGAGGCTGAAAAGATCGGACTCATCAAGATCGACGCCCTTGGACTTAAAACATTAAGTGTTATTAATGACACTATAAAAATTATTAAAGAAAGAGAGGGTATAGATATTAATCTTTTAGACATCGATATGGATGATCAAAAGGTTTATCAAATGCTTTCAGAGGGTTATACCAAGGGTGTGTTCCAGTGTGAAGCAACGCCTTATACAAACCTTCTAGTTAAAATGGGAGTAAAAAATCTAGCAGAGTTGTCAGCCTCCAACGCCTTGGTAAGACCAGGAGCAATGAATACTATTGGTAAAGACTATATTGAAAGAAAGCATGGAAGGCAGGCTGTAAATTACTTGCATCAAACCATGAAGCCTTTCACAGAAGAAACATATGGGTGTATCCTATACCAAGAGCAGGTTATGCAGGCATGCGTAGAACTTGGTGGTATGTCATGGTCTGAGGCTGATAAGGTTCGAAAGATCATTGGTAAAAAGAAAGATGCTAGGGAGTTTGATGTTTTTCGTGATAAGTTTGTTGATGGTGCCTCTAAGTTTATTAATCCTAATCAGGCTCGTGATTTATGGCATGACTTTGAGGCGCATGCGGGTTATTCGTTCAACAAGTCTCATGCGGTTGCTTACTCTACACTCTCGTATTGGACGGCGTGGTTAAAATATTATTACCCAATTGAGTTTATGTATTCTCTATTAAAAAACGAAAGGGATAAAGATGCGAGAACTGAATATCTTATTGAAGCGAAAAGAATGGGGATTAGCATTAAACTACCTCATATTAACGATTCGGATATCGATTTTAAAATTGAGGGTAAGGGTATTCGGTTTGGACTGTCGGGGATCAAGTTTATCTCTGATAAGATTGCAGAACGATATATATCGGCACGACCTTTTAAGTCTTTCGAAGAAGTTAAAACCTTTACATTTACGAAAGGTAATGGAGTCAACAGCAGAGCATTAGAGGCATTACGAATAATTGGTGCTGCCACATTTCCAGATAATCCAAGAAATGATGAAGAACTTCGTGAAAATCTATATGAGTATTTAGGATTACCAGAGTTTACTCAAACAGTTCCTTCCCACTACCATGCGTTTATCAATCCAGTAGAAGATTTTGAAGAAAAAGGATCCTTCATTCTTATGGGCATGGTTAAAGGAATAAAGAGAGGAAAAGGATGGTCTCGTGTTGAGATATTAGATAAAACTGGAAGCATCGGTATTTTTGATGAAGAGCAAACTACGATAGAGGCAGGAAGAAGTTATTTAGTATTATGTAATGATAATAGAATTGTAAGTGCGGTTCCAGTTGATGAGATAAAAAATTCTGATGCAGCATTAGTTAAGTTTTTAAATTATAGAATGCTTCCTTACAAAGATGATGAGTTGTTTGTGGTATCCTTTAAATCAAGGATAACAAAGGCAGGGAAAAAGATGGCTTCTCTGACTCTAGCAGATACCTCTAGAGAGTTACATTCAGTAACAGTATTCCCTACAGCATTTGCTAAGGCATACATGAAAATTGAAGAGGGACATGCTTATAAGTTTGAGTTTGGAAAAACAAAAGATGGAACCGTTATATTGGAGGATGTAAATGTCGGTTAGTATTGAAGATGTAATAGCACAATTAAATCCTAAACTAAGAAAAAGTATTTTAGTAGGAGATGAAGTACCAAAGACAGAGTACGCTGCAACACCTAGTTATGGACTAAACCGTGCTTTAAATGGGGGGCTACCATATGGAAGACAGGTCTTAGTTTGGGGAAGCAAGTCAAGCGCAAAGTCATCTCTATGTTTACAAACAATCGCTCTTGCACAAAAAGAAGGAAAGGTTTGTGCTTGGATTGATGCAGAAATGTCATATGACAAAGAGTGGGCCGAGAAATTAGGGGTTGACACTTCAAAGTTAATTGTGTCACAAGCAAGAACTATTAATGAGATGGTAGATATAGGAGTTAACTTAATAGAGGCTGGGGTTGATATTATAGTAGTTGATTCTATAACTTCTTTGCTTCCTGCTATTTATTTTGAAAAAGATTCAACAGAATTAAAGCAATTAGAAAATACAAAACAGATAGGTGCTGAGTCTCGTGACTTTAGCAACGCATGGAAAATGCTTAACTATGCAAATAATAAAATTAAGCCAACGCTATTGTTATTAATCAGTCAATCACGAAATAATATTAATGCAATGTATACTAGTCAGCAACCAACTGGCGGTCAGGCTACAAAATTTTATTCTTCAACCATAATTAAATTATTTTCATCAGAATCAGAAAATCAAGCACTTAAGGGAAAAATATATGTTGGCGACAAGGCTATTGAAGAGAAAATTGGTAGAAAGATTAGATGGGACCTACAGTTTTCTAAAACCAGTCCTGCTTTTCAGTCTGGTGAATATGATTTCTATTTTAGAGGCGATACTGTGGGCATTGATGGGATCGCTGATCTTGTTGACACTGCTGAGTTGATGGGTATAGTTGAGCGTACAGGTGCATGGTATCTTCTTCCAGACGGATCTAAGGTTCAAGGAAGAGATGGTTTCGTTAATAGAGTAAGAGAGGATCTTGATCTACAAGACATGATTAAGAGCAAGATTAGTGGATAAATATTCTATTTATGAGGGAAAGTTTCCTTGTAAAACTTGTAAGAAAGAAGTAAAGACTATAAGAATTTATAAGGCTACTGGCATGGCCTCTTGGATGTGTCCAGATAAACATTTGTCAGAAGCAGAACTTTTTAAAGTAGGATATAAAAAGAAGAAAATTCATGAGTGAAAAAAACGAAAGCAAAAGAATAGGTGCTAAACAGCATAAAAATTCTGGACGTGGCATTAAAAAGGGAGACGCCACATGGAAGAATTTTACAGTAGACTTTAAAGAAAATAAAAAGTCTTTTACCTTAAACCAAGATGTTTGGGCTAAGGCAACCACTGATGCTATCAAAAATAATAATGATCCAGCAATAGTTGTTGTTTTGGGAGAAGGAAATAGAAAGACACGTCTGGCTATTATAGAACTTGACTTATTAGACTCTTTGATTGATGAGGTATAATGTATATATGACACCTATTGCGTCTAATGTATTTACAGATAATCAAATTGCTGCAATATATGACAGTATAAACAAAGAGTTTGATAATCGTGAAGTCGTGGAGTGGTATGATTCGGCAATGGGTCATGAGTACCCAAAAGATAAAAAGTTTATTGCCATTAAAAAAGAGGGGTTATCTAGGCTAGATATAGATAGGCTTAATCTGCCAGATGATGTTATTATGTCTGCAAAACTATCTGCTATAGAGATTGGTAATAAGATAGGTGTTTCTGTTAAAGATGTCGTAGGAGTTACATATGTGGAGTATAGTCCAAAATATGGAGGATCTCCTTTTTTAAACCCACATAAAGATGCTGAGGGAGAATCAGAGTTTATTTTAGATTATCAGTTAGATGCCAACACAGGTTGGGATATTGGAATAAATAAAGACATATACTCATTAAATAATAACGATGCTTTAGGCATATTAACAACAAAGAACTATCATTGGAGAAAGAAAAAAGACTGGAATCCTGATGAGTATGTTAAGATGTTATTTTTTCATATAGTTTTAGAAGATAAAAGTATTAAGGATTCTGAATATTCTAAGGAAGAAATTTTTAGTTTTGCAGAACAATATAACGGAGGAAAAAATGAGACACGATGAAAATAATGTAATAGTTGATGATATCTTAAACCAAGATGGCATCAATTCTGTAAGGGCTTCTATTTCTAGAAGTACTGGCGGTAACTTTGTTCAGGAACATTGTCAGGCCAACCTATTCATAGAACTTGAACAGGAGGTTGTAAAAAAGTTTACCAAGGTAGCACGACTTGTCAGTGGAAATGATAACTTGGTATTGACTGAACATTGTTTTGCTAGATATGAAAATGTTACTAGTAATTGTGGAAAGTTTCATTTTAAGCCGTCACTATTTCCACATTATGACGAAACATTCAAGGAGCCTAGATTTACTTTTGATTATCAGTTAAGTTCTAATATTAGTTGGCCACTTGTTGTTGAGCCAGATAAAGAATTTGTTCTAAAGGATAATCAGGCCGTAACCTTTAGCGGAACACATCAAGTACACTGGAGAAAGCCTACCTTATTTAAAGATGGTGATTTTGTAGAAATGATTTTTTGTCATTTCTCAGACCCAACCTTTGGTCCAAAACAGGAGGGTCTAAATAAGATTATGGATGAAAAGGTTGCCTCTTATCGTAAAGCATACTTTGATCAAGGAGGATGGACCAATGGCTCAACTTCATGATTATTTAACTGGTTTTGATAAATATAATAGACCATTACCATTTTATATAGACAATCTATTTACTGAAGACCAAAACAATAGGATAATGTCTCTTATAGAAGAGAATAGGAAACTTGAACCTTTTATTATTGGAGATAGAATTGAAGATGGATATATTAGAAATTCTCCATTTAAAAGTAGGTTCCAGCCCAAAATAGCAAAAAATATGTCAAGAGTTCTAATTGAATTTGACATGCCAGAAGATTGCGAGGCTGTGCTAGATAATATTGCAAAGCCATTATATAAAGGAGACATAGCATTATGTCACTGGAACTATATAGACTATAACCTGAAGTATGGATATGGCGATAATAGTCCAGCACTTCCTCCTCATTTAGATGCAGATGAAAACTTAGTAACAATTAACTACTGCCCAAATACTAACATAGAATGGGATTTATATGTTGGTAATTGGAATGATACTGGAAACTTTACTAAGTACACCCTTGGTCCTGGTCAAACAATAGTATTCAGTGCAGTTAATCAGATACACTGGAGACCTAAGCGTAAGTTTAAAGAGGGAGAGTTCTGCGAAATTATTAGCATGGATTATTGCCCTACTAATAGTTATAGATTTACAGGTGAGGAAAATCCGATAGATCCAGAAAAATATCCAGGTAAAAGAAAAGAATACTTAGATAAATTACAAGCAAGACCAGATATGCAGGCTGCTTTTAGGATTTGGGCAGAAGATGGTTTGCGAGACGGAATACCAAGAGAATCGATGGGGTAATGGAACAACAACAAACAACACTAGAAATGATCAATGGGCTATCAGAAATATCAGAGTATATGAATGATGAGGAATTTACTACGGCATTAACAGTAATTGCAAAATTAATCATAAAGCCAGATATTCCAATGAATGTGGCCACTCTAGAGATTGTTAGACTTCAGGCTATAGCCTCTAAGATGGCACTACGTGCAACTTGGATGGCTAACGTAGACAAATCTAACCGTGGTCAAAAAAATCTATATTACACAGCAGCAGAGTCTATTAATAATTTAGTGTCTGCATTAAAATACATAACTCGCTAAGATCTGATATAATTAATTTAAACAAAGGAAAACATGGCTAAAAATTTATTACAACAAGTAATGTTAAAAGAAAGCAAGGCAAGCACTAAGCCCCAAGAAGATGTAAGTTTTATTGACGGCTTAGTAGAAAAAATAGAGTCTGGTTATTTAACAAAAACCAAGCCTAAGTTTCAAAAGAAAAATAATTTCTCTGCATCTGCTTTAACATATGGAGCAGGAGAATGTCCTAGATACTGGTATCTAGCATTTGATGGTGCGGTTCATTACGATAACTCTGATGCATTTGGTGTGGCAAATAGAACTAACGGCTCTCTTGGACACGGAAGAATTCAGGAGGCTATTGAGGCATCTGGACTTTTAGACGAAACAATGGAAATGGATCCATTGCAAAGAAAGTATAACAAGCAAACACACCCAGCAATGGAGTTCAGAGTTAAAATAGATGATCCTCCTTTTGACGGCTATGGCGATGTAATGCTTAATATTAACAATGAGAGAGTCGTTGGAGAAATTAAAACTATCTCTAACGAGGGTTTTGAGTATAAAAAGAATAGCAGAAAGCCTAAGATGGGTCATCTTATGCAGTTGCTAATTTACATGAAGGTTTGGGGAATCAAGAAGGGCGTAATGATTTATGAAAATAAAAACAATCACGAACTTCTAACTCTACCAATAATAGTAAACGATCATTACCGTCGGTGGGTAGACCAGGCATTTGATTGGATGAAGACAGTGTATAAGAGTTGGCAGGACAAAGAACTGCCTCAGAAACCATATAGGTCTAACTCTAAAATATGCAAGGTTTGTCCAATTCAAAAAGCATGCGCTGAAGCAGAGACAGGGGTAATTAAAATTAAACCTCTGGAGTTACTGCAAAATGAAGAACTGTAAATGGTGTGATCATAACTTTGAGTCAGCAGTATCTTATCAAATATATTGCTCTGAAGAATGTAGAGAGGCTGCTACAAAAGAAAAGATAGCACAAAGATACGTTCAAACTAGAAGACAAAAAAGAAAAGGTAAAAATAGAACATGCAAGGAGTGTGGAGATAAATTGTCAATATATAATGATGAGCCACTATGTACAAAGTGTTCTATTAACCCAAATGACGTAAAAAAGGTAATAAAACAAATCAAAGGATTATCAAATGGCTAGGGCATCAGATACTGATAGATATCCTAATTCAGACTTATCAAAAACACCTGGGGTTATTTGTGCAATAGATGCAAGCACAAACAGCCTTGCTTTTTCTATCTATTCATATAAAAAGTTAGACAGGTTTGGTAAGATAACTTTTGAAGGAAATGATATATATCAAAAGGTTATTGATGCATGTAAAAAATCTAAGGCCCTATTTGATCATTTTAATTTGGTAGAAGCAGTTGTCATAGAGCATACAGTTTTTATGAATAGCCCAAAAACGGCAGCAGACTTAGCCCTAGTTCAGGGTGCCATAATAGGTGGTGCTGGTGCAGCAGGAGTTACTCATATTGGTAAGGTATCTCCGATAACTTGGCAAAACTATATAGGCAATAAAAGACTTACAAAGGAAGAGCAGATTAAAATAAGATCTTTAAATCCAGGAAAATCTGATTCTTGGTATAAATCTTATGAAAGAGAATTTAGAAAGCAAAGAACTATAAAACTTTTAAGTGTTATTTATGATAAAGAAATATCAGATAATGATGTTGCAGACGCATGTGGAATAGGTCATTGGTCCATAAATAACTGGCATAAGGCTATCGGTGTTGACAAGGAGTAGGTATGAGTGCTAAACTATATTCAAATGAACTGTGGCTTAAGAAAAGATATCATTTTGATAAAAAAACACCAGAGGACATAGCGAAGGAGTGCGGAGTAACAGTGGAAACTATTTACGTTTACCTTGCTAAATTTGGATTAAGGAAGTCAAAGAGATGAGTTTAGAACCAGTTTTTGCAGATTCACAAAGATTTAAATGTGATGATTTATACTTGCTTACAGTAGGAACAGAAGCAGGTAAAGATATTTTAGAAACCTGCCATGAGATTGCACATATGCTAGTTAAAAAGAATATTGCATACGGAAATTCAGCACTTGAGCCTGTACGTATATTTTCAAAGGCTGGGCCAAGAGAACAACTTCATGTCCGTATTGACGATAAATTAAATAGACTTATGAAGGGTACAGATTATCCAGGAGACAATGATATAGATGATCTTATTGGATATCTAGTGCTATTAAAGATTGCAAAGGGTAAAGATGTCAACTGAAGAAGATTTAGTCAAGCATTTAGATGAAATCAATAATGTTGTTGCAGAATATCTAAAAGGCAATGATGCTACAAAGATATCAAAAGATCTTGCCATGCCTAGAAACAGAGTTGTTCAATATATAAATGAGTGGAAGGTTATGGCATCTGCCAATGACGCTATCCGTGGTCGTGCAAAAGAGGCTTTAGCAATTGCAGATACTCATTATGATAATTTAAAATTATTAGCACATGAAGTTATATCTGAAGCAACACTAAGCAATAACTTGGGTGCAAAAACTCAGGCTATTAAACTTGTCATGGATATTGAGGCAAAAAGAATTGACATGTTGCAAAAAGCAGGACTGCTAGAAAATAAAGAATTAGCCGAAGAAATGATTCAGATAGAACGTAGACAAGAAGTTTTAATGTCAATACTTCGTGATATAGCATCAGAGTATCCAGAAGTAAGAGATGAAATTATGCGTAGGCTATCTGACATTGCAAAAAAGGATGAAGTGATTACAATTGTCCATGATGTTTGATGATTTTCTTGAAGCATTAAAAGATAATTATTTTGAAGAGCAACCTGTTGATGTAAAGACATTTGTGGAGTCTCCAGAATACTTAGGCCAGCCACCACTATCTGATACACAGTATGACGTTGTTCAAGCAATGAGTCAGATCTATCGTAAAGAAGATTTACAGGAAATAATGGGTGAAGAAGAAGGTGCTAAGTATTATGAAAAATATACTAAAAATGAAATTATCCTACAGTTGGGAAAGGGTAGCGGAAAAGACTTTACATCTACTGTGGCTTGCGCCTATATCGTATATAAGTTATTATGTCTTAAAGACCCAGCAAGATACTTCGGAAAACCAAGCGGAGACGCAATAGATCTGATCAATGTTGCTATTAACGCACAACAGGCAAAGAACGTTTTCTTTAAAGGATTTAAAACTAAAATTGAAAAGTCACCATGGTTTTCTGGAAAGTATGAAGCAAAGGTAGACTCAATAGGTTTTGATAAATCTATAACTGTTTACTCTGGTCACTCTGAACGTGAGTCTCATGAGGGCTTGAACTTGCTACTCGCAGTTCTTGATGAGATCTCTGGTTTTGCTTCAGAGGTTATGACAGGAAACGAACAAGGAAAAACAGCAGATAATATTTATAAGGCATTCCGTGGATCTGTAGATTCTCGTTTTCCAGATTTAGGAAAAGTTGTTTTGCTTTCGTTCCCAAGATATAACGGAGACTTTATTTCAGAAAGATATGATTCTGTAATTGCTGAAAAAGAAGTTATAACAAAAACACATAGATTTATAATCAATCCATTATTACCAGAAGACCAGGAGGATAACTGGTTTGAAATTTCTTGGGACTATGATGAAATTAAATCATATAAATATCCTGGAGTATTTGCATTAAAAAGAGCAACGTGGGAGGTCAACCCAACAAGAAAAGTAGATGATTTTAAAATTGCTTTTATGACTGACCTAGGTGATGCAATGATGAGATTTGCCTGTGTTCCTACTTATGCATCAGATGCATTTTTTAAGCAAGCAGAAAAGGTTCGTTCTTGTATGACTATAAGAAATCCTTTAGATCAATTTAGAAGATTTGAAAATAACTTTAAGCCAGATCCAGACAAGATTTATTATGTACACGCAGACTTAGCACAAAAACATGACAAGTGTGCAGTTGCTATTGCACATGTTGATAAGTGGGTAAATGTTCAAGTAATAAAAAATTATGAAGAAATCTCACCAGTAGTAATTGTTGATGCAGTAGCATGGTGGGAGCCAAAAGTTGAAGGCCCAGTTAATCTTTCTGAGGTTAAGCAGTGGATTCAAAATCTCAGAAGGCTTGGTTTTAATATAGGAATGGTTACATTCGATAGATGGCAATCATTTGATATTCAAAATGAGTTAAAGGCTGTAGGTATGAGAACAGATACGGTCTCTGTTTCAAAAAAACAATATGAGGATATGGCAATGCTTGTATACGAAGAGCGACTTGCAATGCCGACGATAGAACTTTTGTTTGAAGAATTGACAGAATTAAAAATAACAAAGAATGGAAAAAATGTAGACCACCCAAGAAAATCATCTAAAGACTTGGCAGACGCCGTATGTGGTGCTATTTTTGGTGCCATATCTTATACCCCAAGAGATTTAAACCTTGAAGTTGACATTCATACTTTTAAAGATAAGCCTCGTAAAGTTGACACGCTCCCAGAGAACGTGATACAATATAAATCTAGTCAAATAGAAGACATAAAAGACTATTTGGATAGACTAAAAACAATATAAATCAAATGAATAATAAAAGGAGAAAAATGAATTCATTTAAGAAGATCGCTCTTGCCGTGGTTGCAGCCATGACATTGGGCACACTAGTAGTGACACCTGCAAGTGCCAATACCGTTTCAGTAGACGTAACAACTGAAGTATCTGGTTCTGGTACAGCAGC
>Ga0129333_10000264_pt1 | contig 39357 bp, 40 predicted proteins | sample CPB6_08_DNA_FD_94474 | JGI IMG/M metagenome (GOLD analysis project Ga0129333, IMG submission 94474) | Freshwater to marine salinity gradient microbial communities from Chesapeake Bay, USA - CPBay_Sum_0.6_0.8_DNA | ecosystem: Environmental > Aquatic > Marine > Coastal | place: USA: Chesapeake... | reverse complement strand
TAGATGTTTTAGTTGAAAATAACTCCACTTTAAATATTAGTCCTCCAAAAGATATTCATACTGGAAACTATGATCCAAGCTCTTTTAGTTTAGATGATTCTACCAACCAAACTACTGTAGAACTTCATGCAACAAGAGCTTGCTTAGTTGCAGATAATAATTCAACTATAAATATGCAAGATGTTGGAGACTATGGATCTAGATGGAATAATCTAGCCAAAACATATAGTTATGATTTATATAGTAGGGGGTTAGTAGATGTTAATCCAACTAGTAACCCTGCTCTAGAGTATGCTCAATTTGGAGCAATTCAATTTTGGCCCAATCCACCAGTACAAGCAGTAGTTGACGATAATAACTACAGTTCTTTAGGTGTAGCACTAGCAAATAATCCTAAATTTTCAACATATGATCCTATACTATCAAAATACACTTATGCTACAGGAACTCCTAGCCTAGGTGGAATGTGTGTTAGAGCATTAGGAAATAGTGTAATTAATGTAAAAAATGTAGACTTCTCAGAAGGTCCAAACACAGGCCCACTTGATGGAGTAGTGTATAATGCAAGTGGCGCAGCTTGTGATCATTTAATGATTTGGAATTTATCAGATGACTCTAAATTAAGAGCATCATTAGTTAGTGTGAGTGGTGCTGTCGGATTAGATACCGCATATCATGGCCCAGCAGCAGTTTGGGTATCCAGTGCATCCTACGGATCTAATGATGCCTCAACTGCTATTTCATATGGAGCACCTGAATCAACTCCTGATACAGGAAGACTTAGTGTACTAGACAGCTTTGGTGCTGGTGGAAGTGCTTTAAGCTCTGTTTGGAAACCAGCTTCTGGAGTGGGGGTAAACGATCCTTTTGATAGATATTATCCAATAATAGCATCTGCTGTTTCTGGAGGAGGTCAAATAGTTTCTTCAATAGTAAATTATGCTGGTCTTGCCATATCTGGAATTACAACAACTGGAATTCAATATGGAACAAGCTCTAATACTTTCTATAGAAATGCTGGTCTATTTAGACTTTACTTTAGTCCTGATTCCGCTGTTGATTATTTACAACATGATGTAAGTGGTTATGCATACGGATTAAAATCGTGGAATGTAAGTGGAGCACCAGGAGAAACTGTTTCTGGTTTAGGAGCAGCTTATCAAGTGTTTGCTCAAGGGTATAATATGTCTGCACCATTATCAGCAATAAGCTTAACAGGAACAGTTAGTGCTTTATTCCCTCAACTAATGAAACTTAGTAGAGACACTAACGGTGATGGTGTACCTGACACATTACACCCATCAGGATTCTATTATTGTATAGAGTTCTTAAAAGACAATCCATCCCAAGTTATTCTAGATGAATCAGCATCTTATGCATTCCAAAATGCTAGAAACTTATCTTTAGGATCTTCAGGAAGACCAAGAAGAGTAACTATCTATGCTCCAGGAACAACTCAATCATATAGTGATATGAACCCTGGAGACTATGTGGGACCAGTGCCAACTAGAAATTTTGATTTAAGGAGCAAGAGCTAATTATGGCTAACTATACTTTTGCAGACAGTCAATATAGATTTATTGAACCTATTAGATATTTTAAAGCTAATGATCCATACTATTTTGAAGTAGATAACCTTCCATTAAAACAATTACAAGAAAACTGTTTATGGTTGAGAGATCAACTCCGTACAATAAGCGGGGAAAGGTCTAATAATGAATCATTAGAAATTAAAAGAAAAGATTTTGATGAACTTAGACCATATGCCACTGGTGGTGACAGAGTTGTTAGAGTTAAACCCGGAAGATTCACAGCTAGAATAAATGATATAGGATCAAACCCTCTTGCATATTTAACTAAGCTCGCTGGGGAAGCTTTGGATGATACTGATCTTTATAAAGCATATGGAATAAATACTTCTACTGATGTTTTCAATCAAGCTTTAAATGCAACATTATTAACACTTAAACAAACAACTGCTTCTTATGCACAAAATCTAAACGGATTAACAGAGAGGGCTTTTACTTGGGCTATAAGAGAAGTAAATCGTCCTTCAGAATATGGTGGACTAATAACAGATGCCTTATCCTACACAGGAGTAAACGCTGGATCTTTAGGACCTTTCTTATATTCCGAAGCCATCCTTCCTTGGGCTATGTCAGTTTCTACGGGGGATACTTACTACTCTCTTATCTCAAGTTATCCAGAAGGAAACCAGTCTATAGGATACTCAACTTTACCTTTATTAGAAAGTGAGTTTATTAAGAGATGGAGAGGTGTTGCTAGAACTGCAATAGTAGATATTCCAACAGAATTGACTGTAGAAGTTCCTGAATTCAATGATCAAGATTTCTACTATACAGATGAAAATGGAGCCAAAGTTTATCAAACAGCAGCAAGTAGAATAGACTTAGTATTTATTTATTCAAAACCTGTTGATGCGTCTTCAACCTTAGTTCTAAAAAATGGAGCAGTGAACACTCTAACTGCTCCTGCATTAGGAATTGTTAGAGGTGCAGGAATTGGCCCAAGTTTCCAAAGAACAACAACTAGACCAACTACTACAACATTAGACAGTAATGGTAATCCAATGATTCAAGCTCATGCGGCAGATACTGTTGCAGCTAATGTTGGATTTGCTTCTTCTGTTGGGAATGAGTTGAGCCAAGATATAAAAGGATCTTTCCCCTCTCCTGAAGATTTACTAAACCTATCACCATTATTATGCAACGAACTAGAAGATAATGCTATTGAATTAGTAGGTCAAAGTATTCTTCCTGTTGCATATGTTTATGTTAGAAGAGTTCCAACAACTATAGCAGGATCTGAAGTTATTGACACAGAAGATATTATTGATATTCGTCCATTCTTTAGAACGGCTGAATTAACTTATAATGAGCGTGCTGGTTTAGCTGCTGCGGTTCCACAATTATCCTTAGCTAATCCTGCGGTTGGAAGATCTCAATTAGACGCTGAAATGTGGAAGATGACTAATTATGTTGAAGCCAAAATTAATGAAATAATTAATGACCAAAATGATTCAGGCTCAACTAATTTTGCAACATCTCCTAGAGTTGCTGCTACAGGGTATATCTTTGGTGGATATAACTTTGGACCAGAAGCAGTTCTTTTAAAGTTCTATAAGACTAAATTTGCATCTGATTCAGATACTAATAATGACTCTATTTCATATATAAAGAATTATATACAATCAAAATACGGGTATGGGGATGTAGCTACTGTACCTTTTAATATTCCAGCAAGACCAGATTGGGATCTGGCTGAATGGTGTAAATTAGGAAATTTCTCTGAAAAAGGTTACTATCCTAACGATAGAATAAATGCTGTTGTAAATGCTCAAACAAGCACTGGAGATGGTTTTGTGAAAGCTGGATCATCATCTAAAAAAGTTTTACCAGCGGTAGAGGGAACTACCCCAACTTGGTTGTCTAATGATTGGATAAATAAGTTTGAAAATGTTATTGAAGGCCAAGGTGCTGGAAATACTTACAAAGTAGGATTTTATTATATTTCTAAAAAAATAAAGTTTGTAAGACCTCAATGGATGATTGATTATCATGTAGATGTTGAATTAGTAAATTCAATATTAAGAACTGAAAGAGGATTGTCCCCCGAATTGGCTGCATATACTGGAGTTTGGGTAGAAAAAGGGTACAATGAATTCACAATTTATGTTGGATTTAATGGAAGATCTTTCTGGGATAATGGGCCAATAGTTCCTCTACCTAATGAAGATAGAGAAAGTGCTAGATTTTCTAATTTCCTAGTTATGGTTAGAGATATTCTAACTTCAGATACTACTGCTCAAAGTGGAAATTCTGGATTTACAGGGAATGTTCGTTTAGGTATTTGTACTTACCCAACAGTTAAGTGGAAATTTGTAGCAATACCAAGAGCAGGAGCAGGAGATTTCCATTATGTAAATTTAAATTCAGATAGTCCAACCATCACACTACAAGGTGGTTAATTTTGAATGGCAACGAAACCAACCTTTGATTGCGGTACTTTCGGACCGGGGTCAGGTCGCCCAAGCGACCCACCTGATGGAGGAGATCGTCACGATCCTTGGGATCCAGATAGAACTGACCCAAGGAACGATTTCCCTGGTCCAGAACCATATGACCCCGATCCAAAAGATCCGTGTGAAACCACAGTACAAGTTTGGACTTGTTATTCTGTTTCTTATAATCCAGCTTTAATTTTACCCTGTGTTATAAATGGTCAACTTTGTAAATGCATTTATAATTCTCAAGGTGTTTGTGCTGACCGAACAGAAGTAATTCCTTGTGATGAACCTTATATATTTGGACCTAATGAGTATAGAACTAAAGATGAGTGTTTAGCTAATTGTCCAAATGAGTATGATGTAGATTGTAATACTACTCCCCCCGATCCAGGAGATCCTAGTACTCCAGGTCCAGGGACCCTTGATCCTAGTTCGGCCACAGATCCACAAGGTCCTAAATATACTATATTTTACGAGTGCAAGCAAAATCAAGCTCCAGGAACTAGATATTTATGTAATCCTCCTCCTAATTGGCCTCCTCCAGGATGCGTTCCACCTTGCCCATTCCCAAATAATTTAAATTGTTATTGTGAGGTAACTTCTGTAGGAACTTGTAGTCCTAAATTAATTAGGTATTATGGGCAAACTCCTCCAGATCCAGCTAGTTATGGAATGTATCCCAGTGATGCTGCTTGTCAGGCAAATTGTCCTAATGAAATTAGAGTTAATTGCATTCCTGATAACCAAACAGATATTGGAACTGGAACTTCTGCCACACCAGAACAGTGTTCGTATACTTATTGGAAGTGTAGTTTGCTAAACATTCCAGGAATACCTTATCCATGTCCAGGTCCAGGAGGGGTATGTTTATGTTATCCATTACAGACAAGACTTTGCACTTCTGCGGTTAGAATTGTTGAATGCCCCGTAGGTCCAGTTGATTATGGACAAGGCGAATATCCAACAAAAGGTGAATGTGAAATAGATCAGGTTTTTTGTCAACCTACTATTACTCAGGATTGTGATGTTACCGGGGTTGGTGATTCTACTACTCCTGGAGGACCTCTCCAAAGACCTCCAAACGGAGGAGGTGGAGGAGGAGGAATAACCCCTACTGGACCTTCATCTGGAGCAAGAGGTCTTACCCCCGCAGGGGGAGGAGGTGGTGGAGGAATAACCCCCACTGGACCTTCATCTGGAGCAAGAGGTCTTACCCCAACAGGAGGAGGAGGAGGTCCAGGAGGAGGAATAACCCCAGGCCCACAGAGCGGTGCAGCAGGGGGACTTACTAGAAGAAATGGTGGTGGAGTGCCTACAGGACCAAGCACTGGTGTTAGAAATCCTTCAAATACATATGCATTTACTTTCTATCGCTGTGAACCAGTTCAAGGGCCAGTAACACCTTTTGATGTTGCTTGCCCAATTCCCCCTAATGCTCCAACAGGAACAACTTGTTTTAAAACTTATTTAGGGGATAGAAATTGTAAATCAGTAACAGTGCAAGTTCCAGTAGGTAGTAATTATTTTGTTTCTCCTACAAATAATGAGTACCTAACAATGGCAGATTGTTTAGCGGCTTGTACTCCTTTGTATACACCTTGTGAGTGTGATTATCCTACTCCTATTGGTGATTTAAATACCCCAGGTTCTCCAACATCTACGGAACCTAATGGTGGGGGTAATAATAACGGTGGGGGTTCCACAACACCTCCATTTACTAAGACTAAAACAGACGGGTCAACTACTCCAGGTGGATTAGTTTTAAGAATTCCTGGAACAGGCGGGGGAACAAGTCCTGGAAATGGTTTCCCAACTTTAGATCCAATAGCTAGAGTATTTCCAAAAATAAGAAGAACTAAAGACAGAAGGGTATTTAATAACGGAGCAAGTCAACTTCCTTCCAATGATAATAACACAGATCCTCCAATAGTAACTAGAGTTTATAACAAGTGTGTTAAACAAGCTCCCGTACCCCCTCGTTATGTTAACTGCCAAAACCCAAATAGCGGACAATTTGATTGTAAATGCTATCTGATAAAAGAAGCAAAGTGTATTCAAGAAGTAGTAACACAAAATCCAGACGGGTCCTTCCCCCCTCCAACTCCTCCTTATGTTACATACTCAATTAACAACAATAACGCTTGCTTAAATAATGTTTGTTTCCAAGAAGTGAGTCCTTGTATTTCAGGACCTCAAACACCTGAAATTTTTACAGGGCCTTCTGAAGATGATAATAGTCCCGAGCCGGATTCAGGAATTCCTTTTGATGCTACAGAAGTTAATCCAAATGATCCGTACCAAGATCCATATGGTCAATTAGTTCTTACTGAATCTGTTGGTCCTGATACTTTAGCATTAAATCAAGATCCTGATACATCATTCCTATTTAGAAATCCCAGATCTTTCGAGGGGAACATTGTGGATAATCCTGGATATTATACTGATATTTTAGCACCGAGGATCCATAAAAGTATTCTATATGTTTTAGAGAATAGCAATAGGTCTTCTAATTGGGATACTAAACCAATTTCTGATATTACAGATATTAATATAGAAAAAAGTCTTAATAGAGAATTCTTAGAAACTCTTAAACTAATTAAGAGGTGGGATTCTAAAGAAATTGATTATAAGATTTTTATTAGAGTAATTAAATCAAAACTTCTAACTGGAGAAATGGATTCAATTGACCCTGTATATTACAGAAGACTTGCGGCACAAGAAGATTTAAAGATAGTCATACCAAGAAAAACACAAAATAAAGATTTAAACATATTAAAAGCTTTTGCGTATTTAGAGAAAAAGATGATTCCTTTGGATCCAAACGAAGATCCAGGAAGTAGAAATGCAGCTTTAGTCCCTCTGTACAAAGTATTAGCAACAGATGTTGAAAAAGCTCTCCCTCTTTTCGTAGACGGAGAAGAAAGAAAAGTATTTATTAATGATAATGATATAGTTATAGGTAGAGCAGGATTACGAATTTCTGATGGTGATTATGTTACATTAGGAAGTGGATCTACCTCAAGAAGACTGTATCTAAGAACAGAAAAAGATCATGCTTATACAATTACCGCATTCGATAAGGCAGTAGCTCTAGATCTATTAAATGGAAATCCTTATGTAACTATTTCTGCATCTAGTAGCTACTCTAGTATGGTTGAGTTTACTTCGGATCTCAGTGCATTGAGACAAGATGTGTATTTCTTAAAACTTAATACTTCTACAATTAATACTTCTAGGAAAACACCTTACTTAGATGCTACTGTGGCTAAGTATGATTTAATGCCAACCGTAACAGATGCAGATGTATCAGCAATTAATGAATATGTTAAATTTAAACTTAATCATAAAGTTTTCCATATTCAATATGATGATATGATGATTGATCATATGTTACAAAGTAGTGCTATTACTCTTTCACAAGATGATATTAGGTTTGACGGCCATGCTAGAAAAACTAATAAACAAGTTCCAATCTTAGTAAGACAGCTTCCTTGGTATATCTTAGTATTCCCTACAGATAAGAATGAATTAAATAGTCTGCTTTCAAGATCTAAAATAGAGACTTTTAACACCTCTATAGTTCAAAGATCTTTAAATTATATTTTATCTGTAAATAGAGATATTTATAATCCGCTAGGAAGAGCAAGTTCTTTTATGGATATAAATTTAAACTATCCAGAAAAGAATGTTTTTGATGAGTACGATTTTGAAAGTAGAAAGATAATTTTTAATAAAGATAATCCAATATTTAAGACTGGGTATAAAAATGGTCAGCCAACTCCTAGGAAGAAAACTGGGCTAAGAATATCTTACGAGATAGTTAATGAATTAAATAATAATTATGTTTTAGATAGGGGGTTAACTACCTTTGACCTGTTCTCACGAATGAATTTCTCCCAGTTTAATCAATTTGCAACTGACCTTGGGGAAGAAACCTATAATCAAATTAAACAAGGAGTATTTGGAGCAGCAGTATATTCTGTAACAAAATACTCTGGGGATCCCTACATATTTAAAACAGCTTTGAAAAGCAGAAGGTCCACCGCCACAGAGGACACTTACACTCAAATTAAAGCTACTAACACAGGTTATTATGTTCAGCCTCCTACTAGGACAGAGCAGCCTAGACTTATCATAAGAAGTAATCAGAGACCATTAAGAGGATGATATGCCAAATATAATGAGAATTAATGATTTAGGTTTTGCCCCTAACTATAGTCCAACTTATCCACAAATTTTAAATGGAATAGATTCTGTTAGAGTAGAAGGCTCTCCTGTAGCTATTGTGGGAAGTGTATATCAAAACCACAAAAAAGGAGATAATAAACATAACTTAAAAATAGCGTCTACTGGTAGTGGATCGGTTAGAGCTAAAGGAATTCCTATTCACAGGGAAGGGGATTCAATGTCTTGCAACCATGTTGCTCAAGCTGGAGCAAAAAGGACACGGGCAGGGGGATAAAAAAATAAAAAAATTGTATTATTTTAAAATCCTGCCTACATATTTTTAGAGTTTAAAAAACTTTATTTGGAGATTATTTATGAATCACATCAAACTTAACGATGATTATCGTCGTATGCTGTTAGAATCAGCCTTCTGGGGTAAGGCTGGTATCGACTCCCCCGCCCCAGAGTCAGCCGATATGGTTAACGAGTCAACTGAAGAGGAATCACAAGAGGAAGGAACAGAGGAGCAGGAAGAGGCTCATGTTTGCCCTCTTTGCACTTCAATGTTAGAGGCTCCCATCGACGCTGAGAGAGTTGTTGAGCACTTAGAAATAGTTGCTCATGTTCTCGATAGACTCGACCAAATAAACGAAAGCGAGTTGGATCTTGATCAAGTTATTGCAGAAGCTATTCAAACAGTTCTCCTCCAAGACGAAGAGTCTGATGAAGAGGGTGATGAGTTTATTAGCGAAGAAGAAACAGATGAAGAAGAACTCACTGAAGAAGAATCAGAAGAGGAAGAGTGTGACGAAGAAGAAGTTGTCGAAGAAGCTTACGGCAAGAAGGCTTCAAAGAAAATGAAGGCAATGAAGGGAATGGATCCCGGTTATAAGGCTGCTTCTAAAAAAGGTAAGATGCCCAAAAGCTGCTGATAGCTTATGAGCGATTTTAATCAACTTAGAAATGCCGGAATGACCATTGGTGATTTCGCAGAGAAGCTAATGGAGTCTGGAGCAGTTAAGCCTCAAAATAAGAGTGCTCCTGTTCAGACTCCAAAAGCTCCAGTATTTGAGCAACGAGATATCTCAAAAGTACAAGTTCCAGATGATTTTATGAAACAGGTTCTGGGGAATAAGTATACTCCTCAAAGGCCAGAAAATAAAGTTTCAAAGAAAGTGATTCAGGAATCAACGCAAGTTCAACCTGTTCAACTTCTCAATGAAGAGAAAGTAGACGAACTAATTTCTCTTTTGAGGGATGTAAAAAATCTTCTATCGGAAATGACTACTGCTGGATCTATCGGTGTTAACTTGGCTGGGCCAAAAAAAATCGTTAAACCAAAAACAAGATCAGAAGCTTTCAAGCTCGCATTTAAAAAAAATAAAAAATGAACTTAAGTGACATAATAGACTTTCTTCGTGAAGAAAAGTTTGGAAAAGATAAGAAAGTTTCGAACCCTACAAAAACTAGGGCAAAAACTTATGGATCCATTTCCCAAGCCTTGAACCAGGGAACTTATGGAGATATCTTTACCACAACTGCTTCTAATAGATTGTATGTTATCACAAAAGCTAAATGGGGCAAGAAAAGCGGACATGGCAAAGTTGCGAAGGGGTTCACTCCAGGAAGTGCTACCCCTTCAGCTAATTTTGATTCAATTAAAAAACACGCAGTAAGAACAAGATTAAGATATGCTCCAAAAGGAGCTTCTAAAACTTTGGCTTCAAAATACGGAAGTAGAAGCCTACGGAAAAAATTTGGAGTAAAGTAAGATGTTATTAACAGATGTTTTTATTATTGAAAATTTAGAAGTTCTTCAGGAGAGCACTGGAAATAAGACCATGAAAGTTCGTGGTATTTTCCAAAGAGCGGAAGAATCAAATAACAATGGTAGAGTTTACCCAACTCCTGTTTTAACAAAACAAGTTGATAAGCTTCAATCAATGATATCTGAAAGAAGACTTTGTGGAGAGTTAGATCACCCACAAAATGATTCAGTAAAACTTTCAAATGCTTCACACCTAATTACCAAATTGTACATGAAAGGCAATGAAGTTTTTGGTGAAGCTGAAATACTAAACACCCCAGCAGGGCTTACTGCTAAAGCTTTAATTAATGGAGGTGTGAAGATTGGAATTTCTTCTAGAGGAATGGGTACTTTATCTGAAGACTCCAAAGGACATAAGATAGTGAACGAAGACTTCAATCTTATAACATTTGATTTGGTTGCTGATCCTTCAACAAGAGGAGCTTATCCAGCCTTGTCAGAATCCAAGACTAGATCTTTTGTAAATGAATCAACAACTAAGCTTCAAAAAGAAGAGAACTTTGTAACCTTATTAAAGCAAAAGTTTAATGAAGGATATGAAAACTTCATGCATGAGATGAAGCATAAAGGCTCAAAGAAATTAAAAGGTAAGCAGCATAAGTTAGATGTAAACAAGAATGGAAAACTTGATTCTGCTGATTTCAAAATGCTTCGTTCAAAGCAAACAAATGAGATGAAAGTAACTTCAAAACCCTCCGCTAAAGAGTTACTTAAGTTAGCTAAGGCAGAGATTTCCCACGCTAAGATGGCTAAGAAAGCTGGAACTTCTCTAACAAAATTAAACAAAGCTGTAAAGAAGCAGGACTCTAAGAATGCTGATGTTTCAAAGTTTTCTAAGGACGAAAAGAAGCATAGCAAGATGGCAGCATCTACTAAGAAGACTTTACAAAAATTAAAGTCTGCTGAAGAAAAAGAACACGAAATGATGGAGAACGACTGATGGCTAATTATTCTCAAAAATTACAAAGTCTGCGTTTAGATGAAGAGCAGAGAGTTGATGAGTTCATTGCCGCTTTAGGTAGGGGGTTAGCTGCCTTAGGTAGAACTAGATTAGGAGGTAAGGTGGGTAGAGGCATTGGAGCTTTATCTTCCGAGAAACCAAAAGAAGCTTATGGAAAAGTATTAGGAAAATGGAACCCTTTATCAGGAAGATATGAGGGGGGTTCTGGCGGCACTACAGCGGAAAGATTAGCGTCCTGGAGACAAGCTAATCAAGAGCGTAAATCTAAGAGTCAGGCCACTCCTCCCCCACTTCCAACCACTCCTCCCCCACTTCCAAACCAAGCTCAAGCCACCGCACCTAATGTAACACCACAGCAAGCATATGATTATATGAAAGATGTTGGCCGTAGCATGAAGCGAACCGCTAGAGCGGAAACTTTAGGAAATTTAGATCTTAAAGCTAGGAGTAAAGCAGCAGCGGCACTTAAATCTCAAAGAAAAAACAATCCCAATGCCTCTAGCGCAGATGTTAGAAGAGCGGCGTACTCCAAAACGGGAGAAGTTCTTGGAAACCAAAAAATGAAAGCAGATATGAAAAAAAATCTTAGAGGGGCAGCTTTAACTAGTTCTAACAAAAATTTTGATAAAAAAGTAGGGATTCCTTTGAGAAAAGCTATGGAATATGCTCATAGAATTAATTCCTACCAAGGAACTTTAATGCAAGAGATGAGATTATCTTATATAAATTTATTTAAAAATGTGAACTAGCACATTTTTTAAAAAAAATTAAAAATAGCTAAAATATATAGTATCTACATAAAGGATCAAGACTTATGCAAAAGAAATTAACTAATATTGTAAACCTTCTTCCTGAAGGTTTGGACGAATCAACGGTAGAAAAGATTTTTGAATTAGTCGATTCTACAATTAACGAGCAAGTTGAGCAAAGAGTTAGTTTGCTTGAAGCTAAAGTTAATGCTTATTTAAGAACAAAAATAGATGAATTAAAGCAGCACGCACTAAACGAACTCTCAGAAGAGAATGAAGTTTATCGTAATGCTCGTCTATTCGAATCAGTTAGAACTTTAATGGCTCTAGAGATGACCTCTGCTGACGAAAATAATTTAGTCAGTGAGATGAAGAACTCTCAAAAGGAGCTTGATGAAGAAAACACAGTTTTAGCCCAGCAACTATCAAAACTAATAGAAGAAAACGAAAAGTTGCAGAATACTGTTAAAGTTTTAACAAATAAAGTAAACCTTTCTGAGTCAGAAAATAAGAAGCTCAAGAAAGGGAATATGCGTTTAGCGGAGGAAGTAGAAAACTTACAAGCGACAATAGATGAGCCTTTCGCTTCATCTGAAAAAGCTGTAATGATTTCTGAAGCTAATCGTGAAGTTAAAGAAAAGAATGATGTGAATAACACATTCTTATCAGAGGCAATGATGAGATTAATGCCTTTTCAAGCCAAAAACTAAGGAATAAATGCTTATGGATTCAATGTATGTACATGACGATCAATTAGTACAGAAGTGGGGACCTGTCCTCGAAGGCATTAAGACTGATTATGCCAAGAGAGTTACAGCCCAACTTCTCGAAAACCAAGCCAAAGCAATCGTTGAGCAGAGAGTCAACGAAGATGCTCCCACACAAGTAGGTAACCTTGGAACCTTTGCCAAGTTTGCATTCCCACTCGTTCGTAGAGTCTATCCTGAACTGATAGCCTCTAACTTCGTTGGTGTGCAACCAATGCAAGGTCCAGTTTCTCAAGTCTTCTACCTAGGACACACTCGTAGATATGGTGCAACTTACCAGACCATGTACAGCAAGTTCAACCTTACTCCTTATGGTAACTTCACCTCAGGAATAGGTTCAATTTCTGGTACATCTGGTGGAAAAGGAACTTTTGCTGGAGGATCAACTAACGGCCTTGATGGTGATGCTGCTGCTACTGGTTTTGATGTTAGCAATGTTTTAAACTTCTCAGGATTTGGATCAGCTAACGCTTCAGGCTATGGTTGGCCTAGCTCAACCATGGGTGGTAAGATTGCTGCTTTCCCAAATGCTAATGCAACAATGGGTTGGGTTGTAAGTGCTGGTGAAGCTCTCTCTGGTGCTGGTATCCCTGAACTCAGCATTCACATTGAGCAGGAAGCTGTTGTCTCAAGAACCCGTAAGATGAGAGCCTTGTGGACCCTTGAGGCTTCACAAGATCTCAAGGCTTTCCACAACCTTGATCTAGAGCAGGAGTTAACCACTCTACTCTCCAAGGAACTCCAACTTGAGATTGACCGCGAGCTAATCGAAGATCTCCGTATGATTGCATACGGATTCACAAGAACCAACACTATCGCTCAATTAGGTGGAGCATCACTTAAGAACATGGATAGCGATTACCTAACCTTAGGTGATTTCGAAGGTTTAGCAAACCCAACCACTGCTGCAACTGGAACCTTCACTCCAAGCGCATTCGCATACAACTTACCAACATCAGTTCCTGGATCAGCAAACAGAATCTCAAATGTGTTTGTTTGCGATCTAACTAACCCAGGTGTAGGTTTAAGCCCCCGCCATGTTGGTGAAGTTTACGCTAACCTCTTAGCAGTGATTAACCTAGCTTCACAGGATATCTATAAGACAACCTTAAGAGGCCCTGGTAGCTGGCTACTCACTTCACCCCTAGTTGCTTCACTCCTAGAGAGTGCTGCCAAGCTCGAAGGTGGAGTTGCAAGAGAAGACGGCCCAACCAATATTGGCAATGCTGGTATTAGCTTCAAGGGCAAGTTCATGGGACGCTATGACCTTTATGTTGACCCAATGTATCCCGATGACGAGATCATGGTTGGCTATAAGGGAGCTAATGCTATGGACGCTGGATTTATCTATGCTCCATACATCCCACTCCAACAATTACCCACCATCACTGATCCTCAGACCTTCCAGCCCAGAAAAGGCATCTTAACCAGATACGGTAAGGTCCAAGTTGAGCCTAGCTCAAGATTCTACAGAATCATCAGACTGATTGGATCAACTTCACAGTACCTCTTCGTGAATGGTTCTAAGAATAACAGCTTCTTAGGAACTGCAATCTGATAATTAGTTAAAAACTAATGTTTGGGGGCTAGAGAAAAATAATCTCTAGCCCCTTTTCATTTACCTATATAATATAGGACTTTTCATGTTTAAATATAGATCCAAGTGCAGATGGAATTTACTTCTTTATATAAATAATTCAATAGTTGAGATTCGACCTGACGAAGAGTTTTTATCGTCTCATATTGTAGAATCAAAATACTTAGAATTAAAAGAGGAACCTGAAGCCCCCAAAAAGATAAAGAAACAAAAGGAAGATATAAATGAGTCTCTCAATAATAGCTAAACCAAGAATATTAAGTTATGGGGATACTTTTGGTAAGTATGGGGGAACTTTATTAACCGATACTATTCCTGACGGAGAAATAAAGTTAGACAATCTTAATACTTTAACTCTGGTTGATGGAGTAGAATTTAATAATTTTGAACTTTCTGTTAGGGATTATGTGTTAGCTAGATTGGGTCACCCTGTCGTTAGAGTAGAACTAACTGCTTTTCAATTAAAGAGTGCGATAGAGGAATCAATTAGTAAGTTCTCGTACCATGCACCTTTTTGGAATCGTCAGTTTGCAGCATTTGACGCTTCAGCAGGAATTAATCAGTATGAACTTCCTGCTCATATAGCTCATAACTTAAGCTATGTAAACTATAGAAAAACTCTATTAACAATTAACCAAGCAGCCCATGATTTGGAATATGATTTCTTTATAAAATATTTCCAAGACAACTTTATTCATGGAGATTTCAGACTTGGGGATTTCTTCTTATTACAACAACATCTGGAACTTGCAAGAAAAGTTTTAGGTCAAGAAGGTGCTTTTGATTTAGTTAATGGAAAAATACTTCAACTATACCCTGTGCCTTCTGTTAATAATGAGAGAGTAATTTTAGAGTACAGAGCCGTGGATTCAAACACCATACATCCAGCATATAGAAACTGGATCCAAAAGTATGCTTTGGCTATAGCCAAAGGAATTCTAGGAGAGATTCGTGGTAAGTATAGCTCGTTGCCTTCCCCAGGCGGTGGTGCTTCTTTAAATGGGGCCGCATTGAGTCAAGCCAGTGTGCAAGAAATAAAACAGCTTGAGGAGGACTTAAGAAGTGAAATTGAAGAACCTCCAACATTTACAATGTACTAAGGAGTCTTTATGCCATTAAAATCAGGATCAAGCCAAAAAACTGTAAGTTCAAACATCAAAGAACTGATGCACGCTTATAAGAAAAAAGGAAAGATTGGAACTAGCACTCCAAAAGGAAGTAAGGCTGCTCAAAAACAAGCAGTTGCTATCGCTTTATCCAAAGCTAGAAAATCAATCAAAGAAGGTAAACTTTGTGCAAAAGGGAAATCTGCTGCGAAAAGAAAATTCGATGTTTACCCATCCGCTTATGCCAATATGTACGCCTCTGCTGTCTGTTCAGGCAAAGTTAAGCCAGGAGGAAAGAAGAAGTGAACATAAACGAAGATCTTAGAAAGTGGGTTGCTGAAAAATGGGTTGACATTGGAGCACCTAAAAAAGGTGGGGGATTCAAACCATGCGGAAGACAAAAAGGTGAGAAGCGCAAAGGATATCCTAAGTGTGTTCCTCTTGCTAAAGCTCATTCTATGTCTAAATCCCAAAGAAGATCTGCGGTAAAAAGAAAAAGAGCAGCAGGAAATACTGGCCCAAAACCAACCAATGTTGCTACATTCAAAAAGAAAAAAATTCAAGAAGCTTGTTGGAAAGGATATAAAGCAAAAGGTATGAAAAAGAAAAATGGAAAAATGGTTCCTAATTGTGTTCCAATAACGGAATCATATATTAATATATTTATGTCAATTACAGAAGCTAGTCCAGCTTGGCAAAGAAGTGAGGGTAAAGATCCTAAAGGTGGATTGAATAGAAAAGGTATAGCTTCTTACAGAGCAGCTAATCCAGGCTCAAAACTTTCCATGGCTGTTACTACCAAGCCTTCTAAACTTAAAAAGGGCTCTAAAGCGGCTAATAGACGCAAGTCATTCTGTGCAAGAATGGGGGGCATGAAGAAGAGATTAACTTCAGCTAAAACTGCTAAGGATCCTAATAGCAGAATAAACAAAGCACTTCGTAAGTGGAATTGTTAATAAATGAAAGATATTTCAAAAAATTTCCATATCACTACTAAAATGCCTGAGATTCCTGATATTGATCAGGGAGAATCAGAATTAAACCTATTTGATCAGAATAATCCTGATATTAATTTATTTAATTTAGTGGATGATGAAATTATAAAACTCTCAGGAAGTAAAATGTATTTATTCAAATACAATCAAACTGAGGATTATGATCCTGTTTATATGGAAGCGAGAAATAAACCTGTATCAAAAATTCCAATAATTGTACACGGGCATTATGAACCTACAACCTTAGATCAATCTTTAACAAATTTTGGAATAGAAATTCAAAACGATCAATTATTTACATTTAATAAATCTTACATTCAAAAAAAATTAGGAAGACCTTTGATTCCTGGAGATATTATTAAGCCTTTTTTCCAGGATCAAAAGTATGAAATTTTTCAAGTGAATGAAGATTCCTTTGAAGCTTATGGAATTTATCATTTAGTTTGCCATGCTAGAATTCTTCGTGATTCTACTCAAATTCAAGATACTCCTTTAAAAGATGTATCTGATCCTTTAGGTGGGTATGATAACAGATGACATCAGGAATAGTGCCAGTTTATATTAACTCCGAGATTCTTGATTCTACTCTTGATTTTGATTCTATCAAAAGTAGAAGCTCCTCCTATAAGACTAGGGAAGCTTATATCCGAGCCGAGATAATGAGAATGACAAAGCAGGAATCAAGGATTTCTGGTTTGTATAAGCAACTGTTACGATCAATAATAAACCATTTTTCTGATTTAGTTTGTGTAGATTCAGAAGCAAAAGTTATAGAAGTTAGATGTATTTTTGCAAATCCTGAAAGAGTTGTTGCTAGTTTAAAACAAGAAACTAATATCATACTTCCAATAATATCAATATCACAAGATAGCTCTCAAACAGATCCATCTAGAGGTAGGTATAAATCACATCTAGTACATGAAGTAATGTACGACAGAGAAAAGAACAGAGCTACTAGAGTTCTAAGTATCGCACCAGTTCCAGTGGATATTACATATAGTGTTAACCTTTGGTGCAAATACAGAGAAGATCTAGATCAGCTAACAGAACAAGTTAGATTAAAATTTAATCCTAATGCTGATTTAGTTATTGAAAATCACGATTTAGTTGTAGCCTTCTTGGAGGAGGCAGATTCAATTGAGGGGGCAGCTTCCGAGGTAGGGGACAGAGAAGATCGCATACTTAAAAAAACATTTAAAGTTAATGTTAAAACTTATATCAATAACCCTAAGTTTTTATTAACTTCTACTGGGGCAATAGAAAGAATTATTTTGGATTTTTAAAAAAATATTTCTAAAAAACGAAATGTATTCTGTACATATGAATGGAGAATCCAATGAAATTAATTAAAAATACAAGTCTTCAAGCCTTTACAATATACTTAAATGGTGATAAGGGCTGTGTTGAAAAATGGTTACCCCCAGGTCAAGGGGTAGTTGTTCCTGACCATTGGCTAACTGAACAAGTTAAAACAATGGCTAATAAAAGAATACTTAAAATAACAAACGCTTAATAGGAGATAAAATATGCCAAATTTCGTTAGCCCAGGTGTATATGTAATTGAGAAAGACATATCAGAGTACACGCCAGCACTCAATAGCTCTATAGTAGGTATTGTTGGCTTTGCTTCAAAAGGTCCTACCAATAAAGCCACTTTAATAACTAACCAAGCTGATCTAATCAGAATCTTCGGTGAACCAAGTGAAGCTATTTATGGACAAGGGTTAGAGGCTGCTTTAGAAATCCTAGAGACAACTAATGCTCTTTATTTCATAAGAGCAGTTTCTGAAACTGCTTCTGATACTAAGGATGCATCAGCGGTAATTCCTTTTGGAGCTTGCGCTGCGGTAGCTGTTTCTGGACCTTCTACATCTGGAACTGGATTCGGTATTGACAGAGCACTGTATTTAAAAATACAAGTATATGATAACGCTGGAGTTGCACAATATCCTTCACCTAAACAATTTTCAATTCCTGCTGGAACAACCTCGCTTACTTCTTCTCAGTCTCAAGCTTTAAGAAAAGTAATTGGGGGGCAATTAGATACAGATGTTGTTGGTGTTTTTGATAATAATGAAACAACTACAGGTTTAGGTTTGTCCGGCCATATTGTAAGTAAGTTTGCTGGATCTGGATCATACATGACTGTTTCAGCATATTCTGATTCTACTTTTACAACAGGATTAGCTGTGCTTCAACCTGTGGTGGCTGTTTCTGCTGTGGGGGGAACTTATGAAGCATATAATGTAAGTGCTGTAGCTGATACCTCCACCTTAACTGTGTATGGTGCAACCTTCAATTCTACAGGAACTTCTTCACTTACTTATTTAATAGAATCTCTGTATGCAGGAGCAGGGTATAATGCTGGAACCACTGATTCAGGGGACACTAGCGGAAACTCCATAACCATTAGAGGAATTGGTGGTGGAAATTTCTTTGTTGATATAAATGATAAAGGTTCAGTAATAGAAAACTTTAAAGCAGCTTTATTTTCTAGTGGAGCCTTTGTTGAAGATGTTATTAACACAGGAGAAACAGAAACTACATCAGATTATATTAAAGGTAATCTGTATAAGGGAGAGGCTGACATTGCCACCGTTACAAAACTAAATAACTTTGCATCACAAGTTAGTAGCTTGTTTGCAACTGGAGATCTTTTTGGAACTCAAGGTGGAGGTGTCGCTGGAACTAGAGCAACTTGGGCTAGATATGTTAAGCCAATCGCTGGAACCTATAACCTCACAGGAGGAACAAATGGAATTCCAACAGCAGAAGCAGATAAAGCTACTGCTCTGATTGGAAATGCAGCCACAGAACCTAAGACGGGTATCTACGCACTTGATGATGATACTTTAAATGTTGGCATAGCTTTGGTTCCCGGAGTTTATAATCAAAATGTTCAAAATGCACTAATAACTTTAGCAGAAACAACTCAAAACTTCTTAGCTTTAGTTGCTCCTCCTTATGGAATTGGAACCGTGCAAGATGCTATTGATTGGACAAATGGTAAATCATCAAGCACTGCTGGAGCTAGAAGTTCTGCTATCAATAGTTCTTACGCTGCTGTCTACTTCCCACACATTAAAGTGTTTAGTACCTTTGACGGAATGGATCGTTGGTATGACCCAACAATCTTCGCTGCAAGACAAATGGCATACACTGATAGTGTTTCAGAGCCCTGGTTTGCTCCCGCTGGCTATGTCAGAGGTAGATTAACTAAGCCCACTGATGTTGAAGTTAGACTATCGCAAGGTGATAGAGATGTTATGTACAGTGGTGGAAATGTGGTTAACCCAATCGTTAACTTCCCACAGCAAGGCATAACAATCTTTGGTCAAAGAACAACTCAAAGAGCCTCAACTGCCTTAGATAGAATTAACATTCGTAGATTAATGATCTACATTCGTAAGATTATTTTAGCATCAACTAGAACCCTTGTATTCGAACCAAATGATGAGTTTACTTGGGCAAGAGTTGAAAATCTACTGAATCCATTCTTAGACGATATCCGTGCAAGAAGGGGTATAACTGAATTCAAGGTTATCTGTGACTCAACCACAAATACACCTGTAAGAATTGATCGTAACGAAATGTGGTGTAGAGTTCTTATTAAGCCAACAAAGACCGCCGAAATCATAGTCTTTGAACTCAATCTAACTAATCAATCGGCTGATTTAGGTACAATCTAATTAGGAGATAAATATGACTAATATTTATAAAACAGAAAGAGGCACTGTAGCAGACAATAAACTTCCTAAAGTTTCTACAGGACTCGACTCAGTAAAAACATTCGCATGGGAAATTCACTTCAACATTCCTAATGCACCTGATGGCGCAAAGACTGAACAGTTGGTTTTGGCTGCTAGATCTGTAAAAGGAATAGGATATGAAGTTGAGCAAATTGAAGTTCAAAGAGTAAACGACAAGCTGTACTATCCTGGAAGAGCCAAGATGGATACTCTTGAGGTTGTCTTCGATAACCAATACTTATCCAAAAATGGCGCGGCTTTATACCAGTACATGAAAAGAATCTACAATCCAATTACAGGAGAAATTCTAACTGCTCCTGGTGTCGCTGGTGGTTTTAAGATTCCTAGTGTTAAAGTTATTCAGCTTAAGAATGATATGACCCCATTTAGCGAGTCAACTCTATATGGAGTTTTCCCATTATCATTCAAACCAGCCGAATTAAATTACGACACACAATCAGCTTTCCATACCATTACCATGACCTTCAGATATGATTACATGAGCCATGTTAATGAAGGTGGAATACCATAAGATAAATATTACTTAAATATATAATAAACCCAACTTATCGTTGTTGGTAAGTTGGGTTTTTTCCTTACCTATAATAAGATATGAATTATTTCCAAGAACTACTTGAGAGTTATGATAGGTTAAAGAAAAGAACCTTTAAGTTAGTTTATATTAATGAGGCTGTAGCTTTGCCTCCTGAAGGGGTAAGCCAAGCAAATGATTATATTACTAAAGCCTTAAGTTCCCCAGAAGAAAAATTACAAGTAGCTGGGTTGAATCTTCAAGTTTATTTTTCTAATGATAAACAGGAAGTAATGATGGCTGGAGATGGGGTTGGTGCATATCCAAAAGCAATAACTCAAAACAAACAACCCGCCCAAGGAGTTCAGGGGCAGCGTGGACAAAACTACAGCCAGTTTGTGAGGATGGTCTCTGGGCAAGGGCCACAAGCCCAGCAAGGCTCACAGGAAGGGCAACAGCCTTCACAAGAGCAAATCCAGACACCTGAACAAGCATACCAAGAAGCAATTACTCCAGGTTCAAAAGAATATTTATTACCTTTAGAAAAGCCAATAGAACCTGAACTACAAAGAGAATTATTTTTTAGAGCTTACGAACTTAAAAAATTGTGCAAACCTTTAGAAAGAGATGGATCTATTCCTGATTTTTGTGATGAACTTCAACTAACAGGAAAATCATTACCTGGAACTTTAGGTATAGGATCTAGTCAGAAGTCGTTCGAAAAGAAAGTTTCACAAGGAACTTCATTTGTTCGTAATGCAGACACAGGATTAATAGAAAGAACGGATTCCCTTTCCTTAGATCAAAGAAGGAAAGCAGTTGATGGGTGGAAAGATTTAACACAAGTTTTAGTTAATCCAGAACTTGTTGATTGTAATAAAGCATTCAATAATATTAGAATTAAGGAGCGGGGTGGAAGGTCAACCAAGATTGTTTTTGGATCTACAGATGAAGGGTTGGATAAATCTGTTGTTACAACTGCGGGAGTTTTAGAATTAACTGCTATAAGTAAATTAAAGCAACACTGTAAAAAGTCTTTTAAGCCAGTAGATTTAACTTTATCAGTGGGAAATAAATATACAGTAAGAGGAACTTTTTTTGAAAAATGCACGAACTTTGCTTTTAGATTTAAATCAGTTCAAAAGTTACAAGATCGTTGTGCCTCTGGAGACAAGAAAGCTTGTTCAATAGCTCAAACAAGAAGAAGAAATTTAGCGGAAGATATTGTTCTTCATACTGAAAAAGTTAGATCAAACGCAATAACAACACAACAATCTGAAGGCATTGTTACCACTCCTGAATATGCCGCAATAATGGACTTATTAAAAGAGCATCAATCTTTTGATACTCCAGCAATTCTTGAATTCTTATCTAGAGAGAATGCGTTCGCCTCTGTTTTAGTTAATACTAATTTCCCAAATGCTTTAGGAGTTATTGACTCCTCTTTAAATCCCAAAACAGGTAATAGAGCAGACAGAAAAGTATTATACTTAGATGAGCAATCCGCATTAGCTGATATGTCTAAGTTAGGTGGATCAGTAACTCCAGTAGTAATCGGGGAATATTTATCTAATTGTGCCACAGATGATAGTAACCCTGTATGTTCAGAACTTAGTGATATAATGGAAGACTACAAGTTGAAAGAGTCTTCTGTAATTTATCTTGGTGATTTAGGACTTAAGAGAGTTACCTCTTTGGAAGGGGGATTAACAGCGGGATCTTTTAGTGGGGCAAAAAGACTAAACGATTTATCAAAGAGAGTGCCTCTAAAGAAAATTCAAAATGGTGATAGAATAGAAGATAATTATATATCTAAAATAGATGAGATTCAACAAATAACTCCTGGAGATCAAAGAGATAGGAGTATGCGAGATGTGGAAGACAAGATTGATAATACATTATCTAATTTTACATCTCAACTATCTGCAAAAATAATAAATGTTCCTGGACAAGGTGGACAAAAAGCTTTAGTAGATTTAAACAAGCCTACTAAAGTAGTTGAGTATCTTAGAAAAGTTTTGAGAGAAAAAGTTAGTAACGACATTCTAAAGAATAGTTCCTTAGATAAATTATTAAATTCAGATAATTATAGAGGGAGAGAATCTAGAGAAGAGTCTGTAGGAACATTGATGAGGTATATCCGTAATCATATGTATAGAAAATCTTTGCAAGAGTCTCCTGAAGCAACAACGGATGCTTTACTAAGAAGACTGTATATTTGTGCTGGAAATAACACAGAACTTATACAAAGCATGGTTGATGACAGCGGTAAAAATTTAACATTCAACCATAATCAAGTATTAAGAAACTTGGAGCAAGCTAAAAAAGATAAGAGGCTTAGAATAGAAGTAAAAGATTCTTTAGTTAGATATTATGTATCTGATACTCAAGGTAATGAGATAAAGTATGCAGAGCTTGGAGAAGATGTGAATATAACTTATAACGGGGAATCTACTCACAAGTTTTCAGCAGAGTTTACAACTGATGCGGCTAGATCAGCAGTTATTATAAACGAAGAAAAGAAAAATTCTGAGCTTGATAAAGAAAAACTTATAGAAGAATTTATTAAGATACAACAAAAATTACTAGAATGTTTTAATTCAAAGTAAAGAAGTAATCATCGGATAAGGTTAGTATTTTATCTAGTAAGTTAATTTCATACTGGTCAAAGGTTATAGTATCCGAGAACCTAGAAAATAACCCGATTCTTGAAATTATTAAAGCTGGTTGTCTATCTTGTTGATAAACTATAACTGAAGTTTTTCCAGATACTTGTGAATCTCTTTCAGATTGTTTGATAAATTCCCAAAGCTCTGAACTATTATTAAATATACTATTTATATTTACTTTATTATAACCTTTTTTACACTCAATAATATGTTTAAAGTTCTTTGGTGTGATAAGATCTCCATAAACTTTAAGGTAATCTGGCAGACTGTGCGTAGTGGCAAACGCACCAGAACCGGGGCTTCTGCAAAATTCTGTTGTATTGAACCTATTATTGAGCAGGGCACAGATCTTTCTTTCAAAGGTATTGCCCTTGGAGCGGCTGTTAACTCTTTTTTTCTTAGACAATTTTTCTTTTAACAATTTTGAATCGTAAGAATCTTTCATAAATATGAATCCTCAAGACTATAATAGTTCAGTAGACTCAGAACAGTTTACTATAAAGTTTAACATAGACAAGTGGAAAATTCGTAACAACATTCGTAAAGGTGACAAAGTGAGACTGATTATTAATTTAGACAAGGATCAAACCTTAGCATTTAATAACTTCAAGAAGGTTTGCAAGCCAGATGAAGTTAGTGATGATAAATTTATCAAAACAATTTTCTTGATGGGAGTTGAGACAATGAACAACCAACTTCAAGATGTTTTGAAGAAGTATGTTAGTGAGAACAAGGAGCAGCTTGCTGCTTCAGGTATCATCGTAACAGAAGGTGAGGATGGAGAGCTTTCTCTTTCCGATGCCGATGCAGACCCCTCTAACGAATGATTAGCCATGTTCAAAGTAACATTCCTTTCTAAGGAAAATGATTTAAACAAGATCCTGCGAAATCAAAAGAGAAGCAGAGATACTATAAATATTTTATTTGTATCTTTGTGGGATTCTCATTGTAATGATTTGGTAGAGAAGGTTCGTGAGAAATACACGGATACATTAGGTGAAGAGCTTTTCGTGGTGGATAGTTTTCATATGCCACATAGCTTTGTAATTTATGAAGTTACAAAGACTCCAGAGTTGGTTGTTATCAGAAAAGATAACACTTATATCGAGAGTTACTTGCCTAAAATTTACGAATACTTAGATATTAAGTAGCTTTATCTTTGTTCTTTTCTATATAACCTTGCATCTTAGTATTATATCTCTTATTTTTAGAATATAATAATTTAAGATTGTTTAAGATAATTGTTGTAAAGTAAGTAAAGGCTGTTCCTTTTTTAGCTTTAAAGTTCTTAAGTGTCTTTAGAATTAAATAGAAACAGTCTTGCTTTGCATCATCTTTATCTATTTTAAATTTAAATCCTTCGATAATATTTTCAATTAAAAGGTCGAACATCTTCATAAGTTCTTCCTCATGCTTTTTGGGATTTTTCTTGTACTTACTTATAAGTAGCTCGAATTCTTTATTGTTTATGTAATTTTTTTTAGGCATACCCTATAATAGTCCAATGGATTTAGAGAAGCTTTATAAAGGTGTTGATGTTGCTCCTGATAACCCGTTGTGTTCTGGTTGTAACATCTTAACTAAAACAAAACCTTTTCATTGTGGTCTAGATTATCTTAATCTAGAACAGAGTGATGTTTTATTTTTATCGGACTCTCTAAAGTATAAGTTTGGGAAGTCTTACGCTTTTACAGACATTGAGGAAGAGCTAATTAAATCTGTCTTCCCTCATTCTTATGCGACTGCGGCTGCTGTGAAATGCCCCTCTGTTAAGGAGGCCGATATCACTCCAGCCAGTATGAACATCTGTAGGGCGCACCTTATTCCTACGATTGATAAGGTTAAGCCTAAGCTGGTTTACGCTTGTGGAAATCTAGCTATGAAGATGCTTATCAAGAAGAGCGGTATTACAGATAAGCGGGGAAACTCGTATGATTACGAGACTCCTAGTGGGCACAAGTGCGTTGTTGTTCCTATCTTCCATCCATATGCAATCATAAATGAGCCTAGGCATAAGCCTACTTTTGAGTCTGATATTCTTAATGGGTATGATAAACATATCCGTGGAAATACTAAGCAGACCAAAATGGATTATACTTTGGTAAGGGATTTAAAGACTCTTCAAGAATTCGCTGTCAGAATAAAGAATCATACAGGGCCAATAGCTGTTGATATTGAAACTACTGGTCTTAATTTCCTACAGGATAAGATTATGACTGTAGCTATTGCGACAGATGATATGTCTATTGTAGTTCCAGTTGAGCACAAAGAATTTAATTGGAACGACACTGGTTCGTCTGTTGTCAAGGTATGCGAACTAATTCAAGAAGCTTTGAGCGGTAACTCAATCAAGGTTCTTCATAATGCCAAGTTTGATCTTAAGTTCCTGCATCGTTACGGTGTCAGCATCACTAATATTGCGGATACAAAGATCATGTCGCATATGATTAATGAAGAAGGTAAGAATAGTCTTAAGGATCTTGTCAAGCAATTTTTCCCTGAGTATTTGGAGAAACTCTAATGTTAGGTATTACTGATCCTGGTAAGTTTGATTGGGAAAATATTTCTCTTTCAGCGTGTGCTAATGGAAACTACATGGACGCACACTTCACTCTTCAACTCTTTTACATCTTCCAAAAGAAGATGGAAGAGAAGAAGATGGATAAAGTATTCTTCAAGGTTATATGCCCAGCTTTGAATGAGTTTGCATTGATTGAATATAATGGCATTAATGTATCTACTGAAAAGCTAGACGAGGTTGGAAAGCAACTCCGTAATAAAAATATTGATCAGGAAGATCTTCTCTACGATTGTAAGGGAATTACCAAGGAAGACAACCTATCATCAAACAACGACTTGATCGACATTCTGTATACCAGAGAGGGGGGTCTTGAACTTTATCCTCCTGATAAAACAGCTAAAGGATCTCCGTCTGTTTCAGCACCAACACTAGAACTTCTTTTGGACTTTATTAATCAGGAGCTTGCATCCCGTGTCAAAGTGGAAAAATCGTGAAGAGAACAAGGATATTGCTAAGTCTGTTATTTCTAGCAAGTCCACAGAGGATCTTCGTGAGTCTAAGAAATTTATTGAGGGGCTGCTCAACCTCCGTAAGTCTGAGAAGCTAGAGAAGACCTACATTCAAGGAACTAAGTCCGCTATTGAATATAATGGTCTAGATAAAGTTTATGTTGATTTTCGCTTTGATGGAACAGCTACAGGGCGTTTGTCTTGTGCTGCCTATTCAGCTAAGGAAGATATGGGGGTTTCTTTCCATACTCTACCTCGTGAAACGGAGAACAACATCCGCTCGATCTTTGTAGCTCCAAAGGACCAAGCCTTCATTACTGTAGACTACGCAGCAATGGAACTGCGTGTCCTTGCCCATATTGCCAAGGAGAAGGTCATGCAGAAGGCATTCATTGATGGAGCAGACTTGCATACTTATACAGCCGAGCTTCTGTTTAATAAGAAGAAGATCTCGAAGGATGAGCGTCAAATTGCTAAGACAGTATCCTTCTTGATTGTTTACGGTGGTGGAGCGTTCAATCTTTCAGAGACTATGAACATTCCTCTTAAGCGTGCCGAGAAGATTATTCAGAACTACCAAAGAGTTTATCCTGGAATCTTTTCATACATGGAGTTTGTTAATCAGTTTATTCTGCAAAACCAGTATGCATATACCATCTTTGGCAGACGCAGGAATCTGGTGGATGTTACTTCTAAAGAGCAATCAGTGGTTAATCGAGCACTGCGACAAGGACTTAACTTCACTATTCAAAGCACTGCCTCCGATATTCTTCTTTGTGGAATGCTTGGGTGTTGCAACGAGTTTCGTAAGAATTCATTGAAGGCAAGACCTGTGGCAACCGTTCACGATAGCTTGGAAGTAGTCTGCCCTTATGATGAAGTAGAGAAAACTTTAGAGATTATCTACGATCAAATGGTGAATGTTCCTATAATAAAGGATACATTTAATATTAACTTCTCTGTTCCATTTAAGATCGACGCAGAGGTAGGACATTCTTTTGGTGATGGTAAAGAAGTTCACTTTGAGAATGGCAAACCCACAAACATGATAGAAATTTTAGGATATTTAAATGAAGGTTGAATGCCTAGATAAAGGGTATGTAGAATTAATTACATACACTCCAGGAGGAGATTTACTTGTAGTTAATGCAGCTAGATGTTCTTTTGATAAGGAGCATAAAATATTTAATGAAGACAAAGATTCTAAACTTATCTCTTACCTTGCACGGCATGGGCATTTACTGCCATTTAGACACCCTCACGCTACCTTTCGTATACATTGCCCCATCTTTGTATTACGCCAGCTAGGGAAGCATCAGGTTGGTTTTAGTTGGAGCGAAGTTTCTAGACGCTATATAACTTCGGAGCCTGAGTTTTACACTCCAAAGGATTGGAGAGAGAAGGCTCCTAATGTAAAGCAAGGAAGCCTTCAACAGGTTTCTGAATACAGCACTTTTGCTACTAGTGACCATAGTGATTTAATTAAAATGTCGTTAGGAATGTATAACGATTTATTAAATCAAGGGATCTGTGCCGAGCAAGCCCGTATGATTCTTCCTCAGTCCATGTATACGACCACTGTAACAACTGGGTCATTGCTAGGCTGGCATCATCTTTGGGAGCAGAGAACGGACTCCCATGCCCAGCTAGAGACTCAGGAGTACGCACAGGCAATTGGTCATATGATGAGTAAGCTTTATCCTTATAGTTGGAAAGCACTTTGTGATGAGAAAAACGCAGATAATCGGTGATATACATCTTGATGATAGGTATTTAGGCTATCTTGATTTCCAAATTCAAACTATTAAAAAATTAATTGATTCCGAAAACTGCGAAGATATAATATTCTTAGGTGATTTATTTGAGAAGCGGTCACCTAGCCCAAAAGTTCTTCTTGCTCTTCAGGAAATATTAGATTATGTTCCTAGAGACAAGAAGATTTATTTATTAAGAGGTAATCACTGCTCTCAAACCAAGGCTGATGATGGTCTAACAGCCTTATCATTATTTGAATACAAAAGAAATGTAACCGTAATTAAACATACTAGATCAGTTAACGGATACACTTTTATTCCGCATTATGAGAACGAACGAACAATTATTGACGATCTCTGCCGTGTGCCTGACACTGATGTTTTGTTTGGTCATTTTGGCTATAATGGCTGTCTTAACCCCGCTGGTGATCCTGATTTTAGCATTTCACCTGATATGTTTACCAGTAGATCTTTTCTTGGACACATACACCATTATAAAGAAAAAGATAACATAACGATTGTTGGAACTCCTTATACTACTTCTTTTCAAGAAGCAAACAAAGATAGTTATTACGCAGTTCTAGATTCAAAAGGTAATTATAAAATGAAGCCAATTAATTTTGGCATTCGTCATTTAATAATGAATCTAGAAGACCTACCTAATCAAAAAGAGTTTATTGAGGATCCTAAGTATTTTACTTTATTGAGAGTAATGGTGGACACATTGGATAAGAACCAAGATAATATTAGAGAGATTATTGATCATGTCAAGCCCCAGTATTTAGATATTAAATATAAGCCAGTGGTAGACGAGAAGAAGCCACAAAGCACCTTTAATACAACTGAGGTTATTACAAAGATTGATGAGAGTTTAATTTTAGATTATATTAATAATACAAATACAACTCTTGGTAAGCAGGAATTGCTAGACGGTCTGAGATTAATAAATGAAAATCAATCGAATTGAAATTAAAAACTTTTATTCTATCAGAGAGATTAAGATTAATTTTGATACCCATAGTGGTATCGTCCTGATAGAGGGCAAGAACAAGGATATAGGGGGCTCCAATGGCTCAGGAAAGAGTTCGATCCTTGAGGCTGTGGTTTGGGGCATCTTTGGTCGAACCATCCGTAAATCGACGGAGGAAGCTCTTATAAATGTCTACGATAATAAAGACTGCCATGTTATTATTAACTTAAATAATAACATGAAAATAATTCGTAGTAAGAGACCTAACTTCCTTAAGTTTTATGTTGGTGATGAAGATAAAACACAAGAGAGTAGCACTAAGACTCAGGAACTAATAGAGCAAACTCTTAATACAAACTACAAGACATTCCTAGCGTCAACTATCTTTGGGCAGCATAACTCTGTAGATTTTATTGATGCTACTCCAGAGGATAAGAGATTAATAATTAAAAACTTCCTTAATCTAGATGATATCTTTTCAAAGAGAGATACCGTCAAGGATCTTAAGTCTAAATACAATAATGAATTAAAGACATTAGAAGCTCTAGTTTCTGATACTAATGGAAGCTTAAATAAACTTTCTTCTAAACTTGTAGAGATAGATGAGGGGGAGAAGAAGTTCTTACAGGAAAATGATTTACTACAAGAGGATTTAGTAAATTATGATCTTGATAAAGTCTTATCCTTAGAATCTAAAAAGGATAAACTTAAATCATTAATCAAAGAACTAGAAACATCTATTAAACAATATAATAAGTTTAAAGATGAGTCTGAAAAAGAAATACGAATAATAGAAAAGAAAAAGGTTTCTAGTTGTCCTACCTGTGGAAATGAAATAAAAGATCTTCCACAGAAAAGAATAAAGGAAATAAAAAATAAACTTAATGAAGAGACTATTAAGTTTGAAAACAATAAAAGTAAATTAGAAGATTCTCAAAAAGAATATGAATTAATAGTAATACCTTTTCCTTCGTCTAAATATAAATTAATTAACGAATGGAAAGAACTTAAATCTAAGAAGGATTACCTCCTAGAATCTAAACGAGAATTAGAATTAAAACTGGATGATCTTGCAAAAGAGAAAGCTAGTATACTGAGAAGTATAGAGATTATGAAGTTCTGGGAGAAGGCTTTCTCTGAGTCTGGTTTAATAAAATATATCATTAGAAATATCCTAAATTTCCTGAATGGAAAGATCAACTATTACCTATCATATCTGTCCAACGGGAAGTTCGTTATTCGGTTTGATGAAGAATTAAATGAAAAAATTTACACAAACGGAAAGCAACTTTCCTTCGTTTCTTTATCAGGTGGAGAAAAGCGTAAGATTAGTCTGGCAACCATGTTAGGTTTACAGAGTTTGCTCTCTAGCTCCAAGCGCGAGCAGACCAACATAATGTTTTTCGATGAAGTAGGAGAAAATCTAGATCAAGATGGTTTAGATGGTCTCTATATACTACTATCTGAATTAAAGAAAGAGAAGACTTTATTCATAATAACACATAATAATTATCTTAAAACTTTGATTGATAATTGTAAGGTGTTAACAGTAACCAAGCATCACGGTGTATCCTATTTGTCGAGACGAAATCAATGATTACTCAATTAAATAAAATCGGTCAGGAAATTTTTGAAACACGCTACGCCTATCCCGGCGAAACTCGTTGGTCCGAAAGATCAAGGGCAATCGCTAAGGTTGTTGCATCTGCTGAAAAAGATGAAGATAAAGAACGAACTGAAAAAACTTTCTATGAGGCTATCTCTTCAGGAGATTTTATTCCTGGGGGTCGTATCATTTATGGTGCTGGGCGTAATCAAGGCCGTCAGAATTTACTGAATTGCTTTGTTATTATTCCAGAGGATAATGTTGATTCCATCGGCAAGACCGTTATGGATATGTACAAGATTTCTTGTGCAGGAGGTGGAGTAGGATTTAATGTTAGCAAGATTCGTCCCAAGGGTGATGACATTGGTAATGTTCTTAACTCTGCTCCAGGGGCTGTTTCTGTCTTGCAGATGATTAATGAAGTGGGAAACCATGTTCGTTCAGGCAAGAATCGTAGAACAGCTTTGATGGGTATTCTTAATGTAACTCACCCAGACATTTTGGAATTCCTCCATGTTAAGCTAGATCAAAAGCAGCTTACTAACTTCAATATTTCTGTTGCTATTACGAATAGATTCCTTGAGGCTGTTGAAAATGATCAGCCTTGGCATTTCACATTTAATAATAAGGAATACTATTGCTTCAATGTTCGTAGAATTAATTCAGAACAAAATCGAGATGAAGTTGTAACAATAGTTGGACTAAATGAACAGGATGTTCTAAACAGAGCTTCAAACTTCCATAAGGTTCATTGGATGGATCAGTTTGAAGTTATCGGTAGAAAAGATTTCAAGGCTAGAGATCTTTGGAATAAGATTTGGATAAACGCTGTTGAGAGCGGAGATCCTGGAGTTTATAATATTGATCTTGCAAACTCCTACACTAATGTTTCCTACTTCGAGCGTCTTGATTCAACCAATCCCTGTGGAGAAATTAGTCTTCCTAGTTATGGTAACTGCTGCCTAGGAAACATTAATCTCAATAATATGGTTTTGGAAGATAATTCTGATGTAGATTGGAAGCGTCTTGCTAGAACTGTGCGTGCTGGTGTACGCTTCCTTGATAATGTTTTGACGGTCAACTCATTCCCAACGGAAGAGTGCCGTCAGGTTGGAGAGCGTTCCCGCCGTATTGGCCTAGGCGTTACAGGGCTGCACTATATGCTCATTAAGCTGGGCATCCGCTACGGATCTGACAAGTGCCTAGAGTTCCTAGAGCGGCTGTTTGCGACGATTAGGGACGAGGCTTACCTTCAGTCCGTCTATCTCGCAAGAGACAAGTCCCCATTCCCAGCATTTAATTCTAGCCTTTATCTGAAGGAAGAATTTGCTAAGACTCTCCCTGCTAGAATTAGAATGCTTATTAAGGAGCATGGTATTCGTAATGCCGTTATGTTAACCATTCCACCTTGCGGAACTATCTCCATGCTGCATGGAGTTTCGAGCGGTATTGAACCAATCTTTGCTGCGATGTACAATCGTCGTTGGAGACACGCTAATGTTTGGAAGGAGAGTGTCGTAATTGATCCCCTCTTCCAAGAGTATTATGATAAGGGTAAGAAGCTTGATGTATTCGTTGGAGCTTATGATGTAACTCCTGAGGAGCATATTAAGGTTCAAGCCACAATCCAAAAGTATATTGATTCATGCATTAGCAAAACAATTAACTTGCCAGGAGACTCTAAGGCTGAGTCTTTCAAGGATACAGCACTTCAATATGCTGGATACATGAAGGGATTCACAATTTATCGTGCTGGATCTAAGGGTATGGAACCTTTAGCTGCTATTCCACTAACACAAGAAAATATTGAAAAGTATATGAAGAAGCAAGAACTACTCGAAGTAGGAGTTGCTGATGGTCAAGCCTGTTCAATGGCTGATGGAAGCTGTGGTGGCTGATGCCTACTTATCAATATCTTTGTGAAAAATGTGAAATAGTTTGGGAAAAGGATGCTGATATAGGCAAAGCTCCTAAAACTACAAAATGTAAAGAGTGTGGAAAACGAGCAGAAAGATATTTGTCTGAGATTACCTTCTCTTTCAAAGATGATGGCACAGGCTGCTCTACTAATCCGGGAGCCAGAGATTTCCATACAATAAAATCAAGATATAGAAAGTTTAATGAAAAGGGGTATGATAAAACTGCTGCTCATACTTTCTATCGAAGATCTATTCGTGAGACAAAAGAAAGAATTACAGATGAAAGAGCAAGGTACAAGTCGGTAAAAATTGATGTTGCAAAGATGGCCGAGGATGGTCATGCAACCAAAGTTACACACAAACGCCAGAAGGAAAGAGAAGAATTATCAAAAAAAATTACTGCTCACGCTTATAATAAATCAGGACTAGACATAACTAAAGCACCAAAACAAACGATATGACCTATCAGTATAACGAGAACATTCAAAGAGCAATCCTGTATTTTCTGAAGTCTAACAAAGACTTCTATTTACAGATTGTAAATCTAGTCAACCCCGACTACTTTGAATTTCCTAGTCATTCTAAGATCTTTAATATTGTTGTATCTTATTATGATAAATACCATGAGCTTCCTTCAGATCTTTTTATTCTTGAAGATCTGAAGAAGAGCCTTACCTCGCGTGAGAATATTTCAGAGTACGAAGACGAGTTAACCTATATTAACTCTTTGGATACCTCTTGCCTAAGTAATCCAGATTATATTGTAGATTTGATTGAAGCTTTCGCAAAGAAGGAGGCAATGAAGTCTGCTATCGCTCAAAGCATTACCTTGATTAAAGAAGAGCGTGTTGATGAGGTTGAAGACCTTGTTCGTAAGGCTTTGATGGTTGCTAGGACTGTTGACACAGGCCAAAAGTATTTTGATGATTTCTCTGATCGTTGGAAGAGGGTTAGTTCTAAGGATAGAAACTCTAAGAAGTTTAGAACTGTGTTTCCTTCTATTGACTCTACTTTGGAGGGGGGCTTGGGTTGTAAAGAACTAGCTATGGTTGTTGCTCCACCTGGGGTTGGAAAGTCCTTGTATCTAGTTAATCAAGGTGTTCAATCCATGATTGATGGTAACAATGTTCTTTACATTTCTTTGGAGATGAGTGAGGATAAGATTGCTCAACGCTTTGATTCAATTATGACCTTAGTTCCTCAAGGCAAACTTAAGGATCCAAAGCATCAACTTACAGTTAAGGAAAGACTGTCATTATTTCAAGATAAGTTCAAGAGTAATCTGGTAATCAAAGAGTATCCTACTCTGACTGCTTCTGTAAACACAATTCGTAGCCTTCTTGTTCAACTTAAGAGCTACAATAACTTTGTTCCAGATGTGATTATTATTGATTATCTTGAGCTTCTTCGGTCAACTAGAGATATTCAGCATGAGTATCAGGCTCAACAGCGTATTGCTGAAGAGTTGCGGGGTTTAGCCATGGAGCAAAATGTCCTTGTTTGGACGGCTACGCAAACTAACCGTCAAGGAAGAGCTAAGGCAATTATCACTGATGTTGAGCTTGGAGATTCTTATGGAAAGATTCGTCCTTGTGATTTTTCAATGTCTTTAAATCAAACTGAAGAAGAGTTTGACAGTGGCCTAATGCGAGTATATATTATGAAGTCCCGTAATGGAACCCCCAAGAAGCTGGTTCCTGCAAAGGTGGACTACTCGCTTCTTCGTATGTCTGAGAGTGATAATAATGACTGACATTTCAATCAATCCTTATGATATTTTTATTAAGTTCCCTAAGAATTACACTAGGTTATCTACCTTAACAAATAATCTATGGAACTTTGATAATCCAGCGTTCTATAAATTAGTTTTAATTGATTTAAATATTAGATACTATCAGATAGGGGTTCCTTTTGGGATTGTTGAATCTAAACAAAATGATCCTATGAAGTGTAGTTTTTTTGCGGAACCAGGGGATTTTTTAGCAGTTACGACTAACTCCGAATTAAAAATCATACCTAAAGATAAGTTTTTTTTAATGTTTCCAATGGCTGAAACTAAACCATGAAAAGTCTACAAGAATCTCTTAAACATTTTAACTGGGAAACTTATCATATTATTAGTGATGAGTTACTTAAATTTGACGATCATAGCATAGATTCCGAGCTTTCTAGACAAGCATCGGTATACTCGTACTATCATGCTCTTATGGCCTTTGCCAAGAAAGAGCTATCAGACGCTGAAAACAAGCACACACAACTGATGTCTCAACTTCGTAAGGAGAAGCGTATTGAGGGAGGCGGTAAGCTTACTGCCAAGGATCTTGATGATGCTGTACTTTGCGATGAACAACTAAAAGAACACCAAGATCTAGTCAATGACCTTGAATTTCGTTATGAGTTATTGAAGGGCTTGGTTAGGGCACTAGAGCAGAAGAAAGATATGCTGCAACAAGTGTCCGCTAACAAACGAGAAGAAACTAAACTTTACAAGTAACAGGAGTTAACTATGGGTAAGATTGATCTCGAAGCACTGCGTAAGAAGCACGAAGAACTGAACAAGAAGAGTGGTGGTGGAGGCAGCAACGACTTCATCAAGAATTTTTATCAGGTGAAGGAAGGTAGTAACAATGTTCGCATCCTTCCTTGGAAGTCTGAAGATAAACAATTTTATGCGGAGACCAAGATTCACCGCATCCCTATGGAGAATGGGCAAGTAAAGAATGTACATTGCCGTAAGGTGCATAATGAAAAATGTCCTTTGTGTGATTTGTACTATTCTCTTTGGAAGACTGGTAAGAAGGAGGATGAGGCTCTAGCACGCCAGATCAAGCCTCGTTCTCGTTATTATATGAACATCATGGATCGAGATACCGCTGAAGTTAAGATCCTTTCTATCGGTGAGATCCTCTTCAAGAAGATCGTAGCTGCTATGATTGATCCTGATTTTGGTGATATTACAGATCCTGATAAGGGTCACGATTTCAAGATCGTGAAGCAAATGGAAGGGCAGTGGCCTCGCTACGATCAGTCCCAACCTCGCCCTAAATCATCTCCTCTCGGCACTAAGGCCGAAATTGCAAAGGTTATGGAGACTCTCCACGATATCCATGCCCTTGTGAAGACCGAAGAGTACGATGCTGTGAAGCAGATTGCGGAGACTCTCGCCGTTGGCGGTAAGTTGAAGCCTTCCGATACTTCGAGTGAAGAGGGTGGTGATGAAGAAGGTGGTGGAGATTATATTTCTAAACTACGGAGTTAATAAATGATAAAGAAGATAATTTTTGCAACAGTCCTGTGTCTAGGACTAACCTCATGCCCAGGAATTCCTTGGACAGAGGAGCCGGAAACCCCAATTCAACCTCTGGTTATTACAGAATCTAACAATGTAAAGCCTGAGGCAGTTGCTGCTCAAACAGCAGTTCCTATTCCGATTGAATCTCTTGGAGGAGATGTTGGGGATTCACTTAAGGCTGAGTTTGCCAAGCGCGGAACGCAACCTATGCTGACTAGCGCGGAGCATACTCTGAATACTCCAGGAGCTATGGTGGTTACTTTAGATGCAAACGCAACTAAAGAGATCCTTTCTCCTAGCACTCTTAGCCTAATAACTAATGTTATTGGTGGAGCAGTTCCGGGTTCTCAGCCTTGGATGCAGCTTCTCTTGGTAATTCTACCGTTCTTGTCTAGCAGATTCCGTAAGCATACTGTTACGGCTGTTAAGCGTGTGGTTCCTGGAATTGAAGGACCAAACAATGATGGTAAGATGCCAGACTTCAATGACATTAGAGAGATGGTACACGACCTGACTAAGGCGGTAACCTTAGCTCCAGTCGAAAGCCAGGATGTAATCACATCAAAGCCTTCAACAAAAAGTTCAATTATTGAAGGTTGATTAAAATCTGAACTATGATAAGGGTAAGGTTAATAGCCTTACCCTTATTTTTTTATATGACCAATAAATTAAAAATACTAGCTTGCCCCGCAAATGAAGGTGGCTGTGCATATTACCGAATAATTGCTCCATTCAATAAATTAGCAGAAGTGTTCCCTAACGACATAGAAGTTCGTATGGATTTCAATCCCCTTGGCATGGATGAGAAAACAGGTCAATGGATTCCTAATTGGACTTTTGAAAACATGAAATGGGCTGACATTGTAGCAGTAGGGAATCTTAGTAATTTTGGAGGAAACTATACTGCAAGAATAATTGGCAAGGCTAAAGAGTTTGGTAAGTTTGTACATTATGATACAGATGACCTGTTAACAGACTTGTATGAAGGTCATAGACTTTACGGAGTATACAAAGAAAAAGGTCTAGGGGAAATTACCAAATTTATTTATAGCCATTCAGATCTTGTTAGCGTTACCCAGAGAAAGTTTGCTGAACGAGTTAAGCCTTATTGCACCTCTGTCTTAGCTGTAATAAAGAACGCTATAGATTACAACCTCCCTTGTTGGAATATGCCAAAAGCCAGGATCAAGAGAAATTACTGTAGATTTGGATGGGCAGGGGGGATCCACCATGAGCAAGACCTTCATGTATTTACAGGAGTTCCCGCTATGGTGAATGCTAGAGTAGGATCACAAAACTGCCAATGGGATTTTATTGGACATCCTCCCATGACAGATAAAAATGATTGGCAAGTTAAAGTTTGGGAAAACTATAGAAAGCACTTTACAGCAGGAATGAAGGGCCCCCAAAACTGGAATATTCATTATGCTCTTTCTACTGACCGTTATGGAGCTTATTTTACAAACATGGATGTGGCATTAGCTCCACTTGATATGAACCCTTTTAACGACAGTAAATCAGAAATTAAAATAGCAGAGTGTGGTAGATATCAGATTCCTCTTGTGGCCTCTAATGTGGGCTGCTATGACGAGTGGATCGTTAATGGTAAGACTGGGTTCCTTCTCGAACCAGATGCCCCTAAGACCGAATGGGTGCGTGTATTGACCAATGTAGCAAAGAACAGGGAGCTTCGTGAGGGAATGGGGCAAGAGCTTCACAAAATTACTGAGCAAAATTTCAACTTGAATGAAACAGTAAAGTTTAGATTTGAGTTGTATAAGAAACTTTTACAACAAAGAATTGAAGTTCAAAAATGAAAACTTTTAAGCATTCGGGTGATTTAGGTGATATCATTTATTCTCTACCTACAATGAAAGATTTAGGTGGCGGGATACTTTACTTAGATATTTCAGGTGGTGTTGATGATGAATATTGTAAAACACAATTAGGCGATATTTGGGATGGTAAAACTAAATTTAACCAAAAAGGTTTTGATTTTTTATACCCATTATTAAAACAACAAAAATATATTACTGATGTAAAAGTTTACAACGGAGAAAAAATTGATTACAATTTAAATAAAATGAGACAACAATTCTCTAGTCCAAATACTAGAAGTAAACATCGTTGCTTAGTTGATCTACATAGACAAGCACTTGGATTAAATCCATATGATGTAAATAATCATTGGTTAGAGTGTGGTGAACCTATAAAATTAGAAAAGAGTCTAATAATTAGTAGAAGTCCTAGATATCAAGGATCCTATGTATGGTTAGCGTGGAATAGAAAAAGTATAGAAAAATTTGGAACTTTCATAGGATTAAAAAAAGAACATGAATTATTTGAGTGGACATTAGGAATAAAAATTGATTTTTTTGATAGTAATTCTGCTTTAGAAATAGCTAAAGTAATTGCTGGCTCAAAAACATTAATTTCTAATAGCACTTTAAATTTAGCAATAGCAATGGGATTAAAAAATATACACATTATCCAAGAAATGGATAAAGCCTGTTTTATCACTTCATTCCCAGATAAAAATTTTATGGAGCGCGTATGATTAATTTACAAGTAGATGAATGTTTTGCTTTTGATTATCTAAGCATTTTAGAAATAAAAAATAATTTTTCAAAAAATCATAAAGAATCGTACATTAATTGCTGTAATAATTTACAACAACAATTAGGTGATAAATTCTATATTATTATAAACTCTAAAGAGTATAAAAACTTATTGTTTGCTAATAATAAAACTTTTGAGGCTGTTGAAAAAGCAAGATACGGCGGGGATATTACTGCAAAAGAAGTAGATGATTGTAATATGGAACGCTATCATGCAAAGATAGCCCTACAAAAACAATTTTTTAATGGAGAAATCATAGAAAGAAAAACATGAAGACAATAATAATAACAGGAGTTACTGGGCAAGATGGTAGTCATATGGTTGATTACCTATTAAAAAATTCTTCAGACTACTTAATTCTTGGTGGTGTAAGAAGACTAAGTGTTAAAAATCACGATAATATTAAGCATATAGATAATCCTAGATTTAAGTTAATAAACTTAGATATTACAGATTCTCATAGCATAGAGGAAGCTGTAACCACTTATAAGCCTGAATATTTTATAAATTTTGCAGCTAATTCTTTTGTAGGAACTAGTTGGTCAATGCCAGCAAATCATATGAATACAAATACGATGGGGGTTCTTTATTGTTTAGAAGCAATAAGAAAATATTCACCACTAACGAGATTTTATAATGCGGGGTCTAGTGAGCAATTTGGGGATGTACTATATTCACCACAAGATGAGAATCATCCATTTAGACCTAGATCTCCTTACGGAGCTTCTAAATGCTCTGCACATCATTTAGTAAAGGTGTACAGAGAGTCTTATAATCTCTATGCGGTTCAAGGGATATTATTTAATCACGAAGGAACTAGACGAGGAGAAGAGTTTGTAACTCGTAAAATAACTAAGAATGTTGCAAGAATAAAAAAAGCTATAGATTCTAATTGTTCTTTCAACCCTTTAATTTTAGGGAATGTAAATGCAAAGAGAGATTGGAGCGATGCAGAAGATTTTATAGATGGTATTTGGAAGATGTTGAATCAACAAGAACCGAAAGATTATGTTTTAGCAT
>Ga0129333_10000263_pt1 | contig 39419 bp, 54 predicted proteins | sample CPB6_08_DNA_FD_94474 | JGI IMG/M metagenome (GOLD analysis project Ga0129333, IMG submission 94474) | Freshwater to marine salinity gradient microbial communities from Chesapeake Bay, USA - CPBay_Sum_0.6_0.8_DNA | ecosystem: Environmental > Aquatic > Marine > Coastal | place: USA: Chesapeake... | reverse complement strand
TGATATCAACGTACGCTTTGACGTGATGAACCTTGATAAGGAGTACATCGCTCAAAAGGTGGACTTCCTGACCAAGATCAAGCAGATGGACACGGGTGGTGTACTAAACGCTAACCGGATTACTGAGATGCTGATTCAGGCGATCGCCCCGGAGATGGCGACTGAACTGATCATGAATCAGGAACAGGCGTCCCAGAAGATGTTTAAGGACGTCCAGAGTGACATCGGAATGATGCTGTTGGGTAACGAGGTGCTGTATCAAGAGAACGATCCTGCGGCGCAGACCAAGATGCAGTTTACCCAGCAGGTGATGCAGAACAATCCCAAGGCGCAGGCGGCTCTCCAGCAGGACGAAAACTTCCAACAACTCTTCCAGAACTACATCAAGAATCTTCAGATGAGTGTCATGCAACAGCAGAACGCTCAGATTGGCAGACTTGGAGTAACGCCGGTGCAGCAGCAACCTGGACAATGACACAAAGCGAACGCGCAGCTTACGGGTTCTCGGGGAAGAACCACATGTGGGATCAGATTATCGAGACGATCCAACAGATGCAGGAAACTATGTGGATGCACGCCATTAGCAATAACGTCAAAGGCGAGGATCGTGTGCACGCTTGTGGACAAGCTGATGGTGTAAACTTGGTTTACTCCACACTTTTAACATTAAGATCAGAAGCATTAAAATTAAACGGCTTGACTGAAGAAAAAGATTTGGCATAACGCTAATAACGGGCCTACCAGCGTTACTGGTTTGTAATTAAAGGCACTTGCGACCTTAACCGCATGAACGAACAAGAAATTGGATCACAGCCTGACTCCGGGAGTCAGGAGGCAGTAGTAAATCCCGTTGCTGAAAAACTCGGTTTAATGGATGAAAGAGGTCTTAGCGATCTACTTAAATCCAGCTTCCTTAACGAGGAGGAGGCCGCTCCGGCCACACAGGAGCAGGAACCTGAAGAAGTGGTGGATTCCTCTGGCGAGGACGATCAACCTACTGAAGAAGATTCCGACCAGCACGACAGCAGTTCTTTGACAAAGGGCGTCCAGAAGCGCATCAACAAGTTGATTGCTGCGAAAAAGGCTGCCCAATCAGAATTAGAAGCACAGAAAGCGCAGTTGGCGCAGCTTCAACAGGAATTGGAGTCCGCAAAGACTTCAGCACCTGTTAAACAACAAGACCCAAGTGAGTTTATCCAAAAACTTGATACCGTTGATCAGGTAAAAGGTGAATACGATAAAGCCATTGAGGTGTTGTTGTGGTGCGAGGATAACCTGGATGGAGGCGTAATTACGTTGCCTGATGGCACGGAACACGAGCTTTCAGACAAGGAAGTCCGCGCCATGAAGCGCACTGCACTCAAGCGCAAAGAAGTCGAGCTTCCTGCACGGCTGAACTACCTGCAACAGCAGGCACAGGCAGACGCACAGGCAGTGACCGACTTTCCTTGGTGGAATAAACGAGAGTCTGAAGAGTACCAAGTTGCTCAACAGATCCTCAAGGACTTCCCTGAGGTGCGTCGCCGGCCAGACTGGAAGCATCTCACTGGGTTGGTGGTTCTCGGAGCCAAGACTTACGCCGATATGAAGGCTAAGTCAAAAGCACCGCAACAGCCAATCAAGCGGGCTCCAGCACAGCCAGGGGTGACAAAAGCTCCGCCTATGCAGGCTTCTAACGCTGACACGTCAAAAGCTAAAACCCAGTTTGCAAAGACTGGTGGCAGTCGTGATGGGTTAACTGACCTAGTCAAAGCAATGAACTTCGTTTAGTTCACGCAGTAAATCGCAGAAACTCATTCACTTATATGGCAACTCTACTCGAACCCAATCTCTCTGGACGCGGTAAGCGCGAAGACCTCATGGACATGATCGCCTTGGTTGACGCCAAGGACACGCCGTTCACGTCTATGGCCAAGAAGGGCTCCAAGCCCGGCAACATGTTCTTTCGTTGGCAGTCCGATAGCCTCCCGACCCCTGTGGTTGGTGGCACCCCGGACGGCGTTGACGTGAACCTTAGCACTGGCGTTGACAACTATGTTGTCGGCTACCGTGCTGAGTTGGCTAACTACGCGCAGATCTTCCGCCGCGCAGTCCGTGTGTCCAAGCTGACGCAGGACATCGCTGACGTAGCTGGTGTGCGTGACGAGCTGGCTGACAACGTCGCCAAGGCTATCACCGGCATCAAGCGTGACATGGAAGTGACCTTCACCTCCAATCAAGTGTCTCAGCTTGACACTGGCAACCAGACGACTCCCTACCGCACGGCTGGGGCTCAGACCTGGATTAGCAACGCTGGTACTGGCACCCCGACTCCCGGCGACATTCCCTCCATTTTCCGCACTCCCACGACCTCGATCGTTGGTAGCGGGACTGCGTTGGGAACGTCCTTGACGGACGCCGCGGTACAGGGCTTGCTTAAGTCTATCTTCGATCAGACCGGGCATTACACCTCGTTCGACTGCATCGTTGGAACCGACCTGAAGCGCGCTTTTACGAGCCTGCTTGGGACGACCAGCCTGACCACCACGACCGGTGCAGGTATCACTGGCGCGGGTGCTACGAAGGTGCAGACCTTCCAGCGTGACGCTGCTGCTGACACCTACATCCAGTCTCTGGACGTGTTCCAGGGTGACTTCGGCACGGTGCGCCTCCATCCAACGACCTTCATCGGCACCGTTGGTGGTTCTCCGCTCGCGTGGACCCCGACGCCTTTCAAGGGTCTTGTCCTTGACATGAACCTCATTGAAGTCCGTTATGGCGGCAATGTGGCGCAGGTCACTCCGCTCACCGACAACGGTGGTGGACCTGGCCGTTTGGTCGAAGCAGTTGCTGGTCTGGTTGTTGGGAACCCGCTGGGCCTCGGCAAGTTCGACTACAACGCCGCTTAGTAGTTTCCTCCGCGACACCTGCGTGGTCTGACCTTGTTAGGCTAAAAGTGGTGTGACACCTCGGAGAGACGGGGACAATTTTGTGCAAGCGAAGGATTTGTAGCAGCCTTGTTCTAAGAGGGGATAAGCTGCGAGCCTTGGGCACAGTGCGACACCTGCCAGTGGCTCCATGCCGCTGCGCACGGACCGGAGATGCTTGGTCGCCGCAGTGGTGTGACAGCCGGGAGAGTACCGGCCCCTTTCAAAGTATGATTAACGTACCTGAACATCTTGTTGGTGAACTGGAAAAGGAACTGCGCCTTGGTTGGGAGCGAAACAAGGCTCAGGCAAGAATCGAAGCAAAGCAGAACGCCAAGTTCAACAAAATGCGCCACAGGTCCGTTGAAGGGCTTGGGCAAAAGATAGCCACCATTCCGCTGACGGCTTATCACTTTTGGGGTCAAAAACTCGGATATGGTTGCTGGGATAGTAAAGCATTCATGGATGAGTTTTTGCGTGACAACCCGGAGTGTCGTGTAAATAGTGGCGGCGTCAAAGAGATTAGTGTAGGATGGACGCCTAGCAAATGAAGACAGTACCATTTAGCGCGCTTTTGGCCGAGACCTGCCAGCTTATCGGGCTTGACCGAAACACGCTGAATGACAAATCGTTTGCTGCTATCCGCGATTTTACAAATCGTCGGTTAAGCATGATCTGGGATCGGGAAGATTGGCCCGATATTCAACAGGTTGTTCAGCTCTGGCCTGGCACGTTGATTAGCAATGTAGTCACGGACCCTATTCCCATTCTTACGGAAGCTGGAAACGAGCTTTTGCAAGAAGACGGAGACACTCTGTACGTCCAGAACGAAGAGGATACCATCCCTGTAGTCATCACGCTTGACCCGAACTATCCGCGCATCTACCTGCGTGACTTCTCTGATGAAGCGTGGCAGCAGAACAAGATCGGGGAGTCAAACGTCAACATCATTAATCCGTTCTGGATTCTGAAGGAAGACGGCACGCTGGCTTCTGCTGCGGCTTCTCAGTACAATTTCACCTACACGGTTGGGGACGCAACCACTGATCCCTACATCACAAGCATCACCATTCAGATGCCGTGGGGCACTCCTCAGTGGACAAACATCAGCGGATCGACACTTGAGTTTGTGAACAACCCGCAGCCCATTGCGCTGGTTGCCGGGCAGGCTATCGGTTGCTGGACTGGTGATCCGCGGAAAACGTCTCGTGTCAAGGACGAGTCGTATGTGGTCGAGAACATGCCAAACCTTGATGTGAACACAACCGTGTCTACACAGGTATTTAGCCAAGATTTGTTTGTGTTGAGGTTTGAGAACTTTAACTCCAAGTTTGTTCTGTTGCGTGCTGTGGCTCCGTTTCTGTTTGGCACGAGGTACGACCCAACCTTGGCTTACACTGCTGGTTCTCAAGTGTACTATGATCCCAGCCAGGCTAGTTCAGCGTACAATCCGCCCAGCAAGAACCTGCCTGTAGCCGGCAACTTCTGGAACACTTACAACGATGCTGCGATTGGTGTGCTGCCGGCTAACCCCAGCTTCTCTTGGAGGCTGATGGAGATTCCGTTTCGGTTTAAGAGTTACTTGGTCAATTCTGTGTCTGCTGACTTCTTGCGCTCAGAAGGTCGTGCTACTGAAGCTGATTCGCTCGAAGGAATGGCTGAGTTCTCAGTGCAGCAGCAGATTGACGTGCTGATCAGACAGCAGGGTCAAGTGCGAAAAATGAACATGGTATATACATATTAACATGGTTACCAAGTTTATCAGGCAAAGGAATCAGGATCCGACAAAGGCTTACAATAAAAACTTTGCTCGGATTAAGGTTTCTGGTAATGCTCAGACTTTCAGGTTTAAGAAAACAGTTCCAACAGGTGGAGCGGTTGACTTTATAACGACTGAAGCTGGGTTTTCTTTAACCACTGAAGCTGGCGACAATTTAATAACAGGTTAATCATGGGCGACAAAATCTCTCAACTACCAGCAGCAACATCCGTTGACGGAACGGAGATCGTTCCCATCGTTCAAGGTGGTGCTACCAAAAAGGTAACCGGGCTTATCCTTCGCAACCCTGCCGGTGCTGCTGGTGGAGACCTGACTGGGACTTATCCAAACCCAACCTTAGCTTCGATCACCACGACTCAGGTGAACGTGGGATCTGGATCGGCTATTCCGGTGTTGTCGGTTGACTCTAAGGGTCGTGTTGTCACACTTGTCACTACGGCTAATCCAGCCCTGACCACGAACCAGATTGCTGGTCTATCCACAAGTGCTCCATCTCCACTGTCGGTAACCGCGTTTGCCGGAGTATCCACAAGCGCATCTCGATCTGATCATCAGCACATTCTTCCGACTCCTGTGCAAATTGGTGCGGTTGGAGTTGGTTCTGCTGCGAGCGGAGATCTGTCTGGAAGCTATCCGAATCCGTCTCTTGCAACCATTACGACCCCTCAGTCTTTTGGGTCAGGAACCCAGATACCGGTTGTCACGATTGATGGAAAAGGGCGCGTCACCAGTTTGACTGGTGTCAATGTTGCTGCGTCCACTCTTGCAATCACAGAGCTTACTGGTGACGTTATTGCCGCGGGGCCAGGATCTGTGCCAGCTTCTTTGGCGGCTATCACAACGGCTCAGTCTAACGTGGGTAGCAGTTCGTCAATTCCTGTACTTAGCATCGACGCCAAGGGGCGCGTGACCTCTATTTCAACTGCTGCTATCTCCAGTCTTGAAGGTGGCACGGTAAAAAGCGTTTCCGCTGGAACAGGGCTTTCTGGTGGCACGATTACGGTTGCTGGCACGATTAGCATTGCTTCGGTTACCACCGCTCAGAGCAACGTGGGTAGTGCAACTGAGATTCCGGTCATTTCGATCAATGCTCAAGGCCAAGTGACTGAATTGACAACGGTGGCAATTTCCACCCTAACCACATCTGAGCCTGCTGCACTTGCGACTGCTCCAGTGGTTGGCCTTTCGGGCTACGCTGCTCGTGCTGACCATCAGCACATATTTCCGACTGCGGCAGAAATTGGGGCACTAGGTGCTACCGCAACGGCTGGAGGTGATTTGGCCGGATCGTTCCCAATCCCAACTTTGGCTGCAATCACCACAGCTCAAAGCAATGTTGGATCTGCTAGTATTGTTCCGGTTTTAAGCGTTGATGCGAAGGGACGTGTAACCGCGTTGTCCACTGTTGCTATTGCCGCTGCAACAACTTCTGCGATCACTGCGTTAACTGGAGATGTAACCGCAACTGGTCCCGGATCAGCCAGTGCATCTTTGACGGCAATCACCACCGCACAAGCTAACGCTGGATCTGCAAACGCGATTCCGGTGTTGAGCATCGATGCCAAGGGGCGTGTTACTAGCCTCTCAACGGTTGCGTTCTCAGCACTGACGACTAATCAGATAGCTGGGCTTGCCACCACGGCACCCGCAGTTCTTGCTACCACTGCTGTTGTTGGTATATCCAACTTTGCTGCCAGAGCAGACCATCAGCATTTGTTGCCAACTGGGTTGACTCCATATTCGGTTTCTGCTGACAAAACGGCTTCCAGCACATTGGCACTCTCGGATGCTCAAACCATCTATCCGATCAACTCTGCAACTGGAGTAAACTTAAACATTCCAACAAACGCTTCTGTTGCGCTTCCGATTGGCTCAGTTGTTAACGTGCTTCAGAAGGGTGCTGGAAGGATTAACTTTCAAGCTGCGAATGGTGTTACCGTGTTGTCTCCGTTGTCTCAGACTTCAAGTGCTGGTCAATACTACAACAACATACTGTCAAAAATTGCAACAGACACTTGGCACATTGATGGCAACCTGCTTGGAACCGATCCCAATTACTCTCAGGTGTCCACCCTGTTGCATTTTAACGGCACAAACGGAACGCAGGTATTTACCGACAATGGCCCAAGCACGCTGACGTTTACAGCAAACAATGCAAATCCTGTTCTTACAACGGCAGACTTTAAGTTTGGAACAGCATCGCTATCTACTCCGGGCACAACAGGAAGTTATATTTCATGCACAAATGGTGCTCCGTTTGCTTTTGGAACGTCTGATTTTACCATTGAGTTTTGGATAAACAGAGCAAATGCTGCATGTTATGTTTTTGGAAATATAACAACATCAGCCGCAACAAATTACACTGGCACAATTAGTGGAACTGGAGCATTTGCATTTCAAACTGGAACTGCTTCATTTTCATTTTCTGGAACAACAGCAATTCCGCTTAACACATGGACTCATGTGGCAATGACTCGGTCTGGTTCTACAATTAGGACATTTATTAATGGTGTTGTTGATGTTACAACTACTACATCAATAAATCTTTCTACTCAAAGCACATTTGTGATAGGAGCGCCTGGAACAATAACTGGATTGCAGGGGTTCTCAGGAAAGATTGACGAGTTCCGAATTACCAACGGGTTTGCCAGGTACACGCAGGCATTTAACGTCGCCACTGCTGAGTTCTCCAATTCTTAATCTATGGCCAACATCAAAATCTCTGAACTTCCAGCCGCGGCTTCCGTAGCAACAACGGACGTGCTGGTGGTTAACCAGGGCGTTAATACCCGGAAGGCGACGGTCTCTCAGGCTTTGGCCGGCGTGCTCACGACCAGCCAGATTGCCGGGCTCGCGACTACTGCTCCTGCTGCACTGGCAACAGCCCCTGTGGTTGGACTGAGCACGTTTGCGGCTCGTGCTGACCATCAGCATTTGCGTCCCTCTTTGGCTGATCTTGGTGCTCAGGCTGCGTTAACGACATCTGCTCCGCTATCGTTCAGCCAAGGTGGCACGAGCAACATCTCGTACACCGACGGTCAGCTTCTGATTGGCAACACTGCCACTGGTGGCCTTTCTAAGGCCAACTTGACGGCTGGCAGTAACGTCACCATCAGCAACGGAAACGGAACAATCACAATCGCTGCTACTGGTGGAGGAGGTGCTGCAACGCAAGTAGACACTTTTGTTTCCAGCGGGACATGGACAAAGCCTGCGGGTGCTGTTGCTGTAGATGTGGTTGTTATTTCTGCCGGCGGAGGTGGTGGATCTGGTCGAAAGGCTGGAGTTGGGTCTCAAGCCTCTGGCGGAGGTGGTGGCGGCGGTGGATCGTATTCTTTCCGCAATATCTCTGCTACACTGCTTGGTGCAACTGAAACTGTTACTGTTGGTAGTGGAGGGACTGGCGGCGCTTCTGTGTCTATCAACGCCACAAATGGAAACATTGGCGCTACTGGAGGAAACTCTTCGTTTGGTGCTTGGGTTCAAGTGGCTGGTGGAGGCGGAGCCGGAGCTGCTACAACCGCAAGTGGTCCAGCCGGCGCATCGGCAAGTGCTCGCGCTATGTTTGCGGGCGGAAATGGTTCTGCTGGAGGAGCTGGTGCTGGAGTAGGTGGCACAAACAGCAATCCGGCAGGAGCTGGTGGAGGAAGTGGAGGCGGTCTTCCAATATCCGCAACAGTTGGATTTATTGGAGGTAATGGTGGAACCGCTCTTGGCTCTTGGCTGTCTGGCGGAACTGCAACAGGCGGAGTTATAGGAGGCAACGGAGGAACTGCTCCAAATGTTACCGCAAACTTTGCTGCTGCTGGCAGTGCAGGTGCAGGTGGTGGATCCAGTGTAACTGGAAACGCTGGAGCCGGAGGCAACGGCGGAACTTACGGTGGCGCGGGCGGAGGTGGAGGTGCTGGTCTTGATAACGTCGGAAACTCTGGTGCAGGTGGCAACGGAGCAGACGGAATTGTTGTGGTCACGACTTACTTCTAATTATGAGATACGCTATTGTAGATGACCTCACAAAAGTTGTGTTGAATCTTATCCGCTGGGATGGCGTTACCCCTTACACACCTCCCGCTGGAACCAGCTTGGTAAATGTCACTGATGTCCCGTGTGACATCGGTTGGGTTCAGCAACCGGACGGAACTTTTGCTCCTGCTCCAGAAGCCTAACACTTTCTAAGCATGAACTACGCAATGATTAACTCTGCCACCAACATTGTTGAGGGCTGCATTGAGTGTGACGCGCCCCTTCCATGGGATCCGCCTCAAGGGTACTACATCGATCCGGCCTATTACGTTCAGGACACTGGCGACTCTGGTGCCCAAATTGGCTGGAGTTACATCAACGGTCAGTTTGTGCCACCCGCTTCAAATGGCTAAGAAACAAGTTAACCTCTCCGTCAAAAAGGGCGAGAAACTGCCTGTGTCCAAAGGTGCAGGGCTTACCGCTAAGGGACGCGCCAAATACAACCGTGAGACTGGCAGCAACCTCAAGGCTCCTGCGCCTAATCCCAAGACCAAGGCTGATGCGGCCCGCAAGAAGTCATTCTGTGCCCGCATGAGCGGGATGCCTGGCCCTATGAAGGACAAGAACGGTAATCCCACTCGGAAAGCTGCCAGCTTGAAACGCTGGAACTGTCGCTAATTTATGGAAAAGTTCATCTCGCACATTCTCGATCAGGTGGCAGGTCAAGGCTTGTCAATGGCGTTGACCATCATTGCCGTGTGGTATTTGTACGGCAAGATCGTCGAGTGCGAAAAGGATCGCAAAGCTCTTTGGGAGCGTCTTCTTAACCACAGCAGTAGCCATGAAACAAACCATTAAAACCTACGTCAAGCAACCTTCAACTTGGTTGGGCCTTGCTAAACTCGGTGCTGCGCTGGGCATCTACTCAAGCGGCGCGGCTGGCGCGATTAGCAGCGCAGTCATTGCAATCTTCGGGCTCGTCGATGTCGTCCGCAATGAGCGTGGTTCCGGCCAATCCTAACTTTGAAAGGTCGCTAGAGTTTGTCCTCGATGCCGAGGGCGGATTTGTAAACCACCCGCACGATCGTGGTGGCAAGACTAACCGCGGTATTCTCCAGCGTGAGTACGACGTCTACCGGGACAACCGGCAGGAAGATCGTCGCTGCGTGAAGGAGATCTCCCAAGAGGAGCTGGAGGACATCTACTACAACGACTACTGGGTCCGCGGGAAGTGCTACAAGTTTCCGTGGCCGCTGTGTCTTATCCATTTTGACGGTTGCGTCAACACTGGTGTGGGTCAAGCCGGCAAGTTCTTGCAGCGTGCCGTAGGGGCCCAGGATGACGGGATCATTGGCAATAAGACGATTATAGCATACGAGAAGAAGGTCGATGACGTTGGCCTTGAGCCCATCTGTGACTCGATCATGCAGCAGCGGCAGGACTTCTATAAGCTACTGGTCAAGTTGGATGACACGCAGAAATCGTTCAGTAAAGGCTGGAGTAATCGCCTCACAAACCTTAAAGAATACATAGCATGAGCAAGCTCACCATCGCACTTGGCTCCTTTATGGGAGGAACTGGAAAGCAGTATTGCCCGGACTGTGGCTGCGACATGAGGTCGAACGGCACCTGTTCTGAGTGTGGCTACGGTGAAGATGAAGCCGAATCGGAGGACGAAGACGAGGGTGAAGATGAGGGCATGGACACGCAGGTCATCATGGACATTCGGGACGACCTCCAGCGTGTTGTTGAGAAACTCGGTAGGCTCTTTTCCCAAGACTAATGCCTGAAGACAGCCAGATTGCAGTGGATACCGACAACAACTTTGTCGGGTTTGCATCGCGCCTTGATCCCTCCAATCTGAAGCCTGGATACGCGCAGTCCTCAAGGAACATGAGGCTGCAACGTGGTATCGCCCAGCCTCGGAAGGGTTGCGAGCGGATGACCGACGATACGCTCAACGAGAACATGCAGTCTGGTTCCGGGTACTATGTGAACGCTGCCGGTGAGGATAACGTGTTGATGGTGTTTCACGATGGGATCATCCTGTTCAACACGCAGACACAGCAGGTCTCACAGAAGTACACGTTCCCGACTGGAAGGTACTGCCCGATTGGGCAAACGACTAAGCAGACGTATGGCACTGGAACGTATACTGAATATCCAGTAACGATACCACCATCTGCTCCAATAACTCACTACACGGCGTTTGTTATTGTTCCGACAACAATAGGGATAAACATCGGTGATAAAATCACCATAGGGTTCACGTTTACAGGCGCTGAGTTATCTTACCAAGAGTATACTGTCTTAAATGTAACCAATAACAATATTGTATTTTATGACAGCACGAGCGGACCATTTGCGTTTGGCGTGGCATCGAACATATCGTTAATAGTTAACTCGTTCTCGTTTGAGCCAGAACTTGTTCAGGCGTTAAATAATCTGTACATTTTTAGGGGACAAGCTGGGCCAGAGATTGTTGCTACACTGTCAAATCCATCCGTAAACAGCGGAAACACGGTGACTGTGACAATGACCACGGAAACATTACATGGCTTGCGTGTTGGGTCAGAGGTAAACATTATTGATACGAGTACCTATCCATACGCACACGCATATTGGTACAAAAATGTAATTGTAACAGCAGTGTTGAGTACAACTCAGTTTACTTGGTCATTTACCAACACAACTGGATCAACAATTGGAGCCCACACAAATTTAGCCGGCTTTAAGATTCAGCAAGCCAATCCGCCGCTTGTGTGGGATGGAGTGTCTAACTCACTTCAGCTTATTAACCAAACTGGCGTAAACGCGCAAGGAACGTACCCGCTTCCTCCTGGTGAGTTTGGCCTGTATTTTCAGAACAGGATAGTAGTTAAGACTGGCAACACAGAAATTATTGCCACTGACATCCTCGATGACAGGTACGACAAGCTGCTAAATACCTTTGATGTCAACCAAGGCGGCAATGACAGGATTGTTGGATTCTTGCCATGGATTGAAAACCAGTTCTTGGTATTTATGTCTAAGTCCATTTATGTGGCTTACATTGATCCAAGGCACGATCCTCTTGCGGCAGATCAAAGCCAAATAACCGTAATAACCACGGAAGTAGGCTGCTTAGCCAGGCACAGTATCGTGCCGGCTGGTCAGTTTGTGTTCTTTTTTAGCGGTAAGGGCGTGCACATGCTTACCCCCCAGCTTGATCTGAAGCTGCTAGGCAACACGCTGCCACTCAGTGAGCCAATCGACGACTACTTTGATAACGTAAACTTTGATTATGCGAAAAGCGTTACGGCTAGCTATTTTGACAATCGCTTTTTTATTGCTTTTCCAGTTGGCTCCTCGATCAACAATAACTCGATATTAGTGTACAACACGCTAAACCAAGCGTGGGAGACCATAGACACTTATCCGTCTGGGATGTCTATTGATAACTTTGTTCCTGCTCTGTACAACAATAAGCGCAGGCTGTTTATTGTCTCAAACATCGGGAATGCATTCTTGGTTTCGGTTACACCGCTTGGGTCAACAACTCCGGTAAATGTGCTTTACGGAAAGTACGGTGGCATCTTCTTGGCCGAACAACTTGATGGCGGTGACGAGTTTTTGGGAGTCACAGGCACACCACTGCTTCCGTTCTCGTTACCAGCCACACTTAGTGCAGCCTCTTATGTTGTTGTGCCTGTAACGGCAAGCATCCGCTCTCGAGAGTACACGTTTGATAGCCAGCTCACAAAACGGTTTAGCCGGGCTGAGTTTCAGTTTAATAACACTGCTGGTGATGACGTGTCTATTTTGGTGACCGTGCACGACCCTGACGTTACGGAAGAGGTCATGCGGTACGTCTTTACCGGCTCCGCTCAGATTGACGGCACACTCAGGCCGCGGATAGCCATGCGTGGTGTTGCTATCGACACTGAGGTCGTTTTTAACCTAGGCAGACCAGCCTTGAAGAGCACTAGCATGTATGCTATCAACTCGAACCGGGCAATGATCACGGAAGAATAATATGGCTCAGATTCAAGCTGGAACAACTTACGTTGATGGTGCGCAGGTAACCGCTGCCAACCTAAACGCGCACGTTAACAATGCGGTGCTCGTGCCTGGTGCAATTAGCGATCGAACTGCGGTAGACTCCTGCACGACTTCTGATAGTGTGCTTGTCCTTCAGTCTGGCACGCTCAAAAGGGCTACACTAGCACAGGTGCAGACCTCGATTGCGCCTGATCTCAGCGCATACGTCAACAAGAACGGTTCGGTGGCTATGACCGGTGAGTTGACGTTGTCTAGCTCAACTCCCGCAGCAACCTTGTCTGCTGCCTCTAAGGGATACGTTGACACTGGGCTAGCCACCAAGCAGAACACGATTGGCTACACGCCGGCCAACAAGGCAGGAGACACGTTTACGGGACCAGTAGTGTTGAACGCTAATCCCTCTGTGGCCCTCGAAGCTGCTACCAAGCAGTACGTTGACGCTGCCGCTGCTACAAAAGCTAGCCTAACCGGGGCTACGTTTACTGGTTCTGTGTTTTTGCCGTGGAGCCCTGTACAACCTAATCCGGCGCTTCAGGAGGCTGTTAATAAGTCATATGTAGACACATTTACCATCTCCAGAGGTGGTGCTACAGTTGCGGGGACATACGTCTTTTCAGGCAAGCTGCAAACTGAGTCTGCGCCAACGGCTGCTAACGATGTCGTTACGAGAGGTTACCTTGAGAGTGTATTTGACTCCATCACTCAGCCTGTAGCTTCTGCGTACTTTTACACGGCAGTCGTTCCATCAACGACGGTTGACAACAGCAGGTTCCTTGCGGTTACCGCCACAAGGACTGCCGGCTCGTCCACGATGACGATCAACTACGGTGGCCTTGCTGCTAGGTACTATGATCCTGCTGCTCCGTTCTTTTTGCAGTATCAGTACGTTGGCATCAACACTGGCACTGCTGGCGTGACTGGCAGGCTTTACCAGATTACGTCCACCAATCTTGCGGCTAGGACGTTCACCATTACGACTCCTGAAACCACTGCATTTAGTGGCGGTATCCAGCTTTCGTTGGTTTACGATTCCACCAACCTAAAGACTGGCGAATATGGCTTTAACGTAAAGAGCATCTACTTAGATAAAGCTACAGGTTCTAAGTATTACGCAAATTACATTAGGGACATTATTTCTGGAGAAAGCGCGCCAGCAACTCCTTCAAATACTCCTGTTAAGTGTAATCAAGTTTCTGGAAGCGGAAATGTGTATGTTTACAGTGGCTGCTTTGCTGTTCCGATGAGGGATATTGGCAGAACTGACTACATTTTTAATGAAGATATTCCAGAAGGGTTTGGATCTAATTCCCTGGGTAGTCACATTGGGTATTTTTACAATAATGACAATGGTGTCTCATTTCCCCTCTGGGCAGCTTCCTTCTTAATTACAGCACAACTGCCACCGGCTTAATCGTGAAAACACTTACGCCTGAGTTGTGGGATAAGATAGTCGAGGCGTTTTACCAAAAATCACTCAACCACCTAAACATGGTTGGGCACTCAACAAAAAGTGAAGTTGAAAACTACCTGTCATTTTACGGAGTCCACAACTCCATTTATTGGAGCGAACAGGACGGTGAGATTCGTGGCGTTTCAACAGCACATCCCGGTAAGCGAGATTTTGATTGGAATTGGTCAGATGAGGATGGAATATGGACTGCTCATGTAGTATGGGCGGACAACGTAAAAGCTCACGCTGACGTGTTAAAACAATTTTTGCAAACCAAGCATCCAGTTAAAGAGCTTTACACTTGGAGAAAGGAGCAACCAGTTCCGTTAACTGTTAAGAAGTTAGAAAGGATTTTGTCTTATGGGCGGCGGTAAATCTACAACCATTCAAGCACCCGCGGCTCCGAACTATCAGGAGTCGATGCGAGACATCCTAAAAGCACAGGTGGAGATGGCTCCGCAGGTGTACGAGCAGGAAGCCATTTACCAGCCCAAGTATGCTGAACTACAGGCAAAGACTCAGGCTTACCTTGGCGAGCAAGCGTTGCAGCAAGCGGCCAAGATGTATCCGCAGGTGGCTGAGATCGAAGCTGGCTATAATGCTGCTAATCGTGCTGCTGAACTTCAGCAACTGCAAAAGACGCTCCCTGAGTACCAACAGGCATTTGCTGCACTGACTCCTGGGTACAAAGAAGCCCTTGGCTCCGCTGGGCAGCTAGCAGAGCAGTCCTTTGCCAGATCGCTCGAGGCTCCGCAACTTACGGCTTTTGAACAAGGCGTTGCTGGTCCACAGATGCGCTCCGGGCTGAACCGTATCAACCAAGGGATCGTTAACCAGTATGTGGGCACGATGCCGGGGATGGGCGACTATGCCAACTTCTTGGCTGAGAGTTCCCGGAGGGAGCTGGAAGCTGGGAAAAGCCTTACTGAGGAAGAGCAACGCATCGCTGACCAGACTGCCCGATCTGCGTTTGCGGCTAGAGGCACAGCCCTGGGCAATCAAGCTATCGGTGCGGAAATTTTGAATCGCTCTCAGGTAGCTAACCAACGCTATCAAGAGCGCCTTGGCAGGGCTCAGTCCGCAGCCGGCCAGATTCAGGCTATCTACCAACCCGCTTTGGCTGAAGCTACCGCACGCCAACAAGCTGGCTTACAGTACGGCCTCGGCGCACAGCAGCAGGCATTCCAGCAAGCAATGCAGCGTGGCCAAGCAGAGCAGCAGCGGTTGATGGCTGGCACACAAATTCAGGCCGGCCAAGCACAACTTGGAGCAGGAGCGATGGGACAGCTTCAGGCCGCTCAAGCTCCTGTGCTGCAAGCCTTCTACAAACAGCCCATCCTTCAGGGGCAGGTTGGTTCCGCACAGCAGATGGGCTTTAACATGGGTCAGGCTGCGGGACCGCAGCTATTCAACCCGGAGAGTCAGACCGGCATGGGTAGCATTTATGGTGCGTACAATGCGCAGATGAACTTGGCTGGTGCCAACGCTCAGGCGAATGCCAGTAAACAGGCTGGTAAGTCTAGCATGATTGGGTCTTTGGGGGGTGCTGCGCTGGGTGCTGGCGGAATGATTGGCGCAGCAGTAATACTGTAATGACTGCTGAACAAATTATATTACTTGCACTTAAACATGCAAAACGTCCTGCTGTTCTTTGGAGTGGCGGCAAGGATAGCACTGTGCTGCTCGATCTCGCCAGAAAGGCCCGGCCTGACATTGAGGTAATTCACTTCAAGCTGCCGTTTCTATCGCACAAGTACGCCTTTCATCACCTTGTACAAGAGAATCTAGGGCTGACTGTTCACGATTGGGTTCCTGTGTCTGTGGCGTTAACACACGGGAACAACCGCATAGACGTGTGCGAGACCTACTCGCTCGGGCAGGGAAGCCTGAAGGTCATGCGCGGCACCGAGCCGCGGGAAGCCGGGATGCCTTGGGTATGCGGCAGAGAGTGGCTCAACCGTCCCAAGGGGCACATCGTTTCTGACTTTGACGTGCTTCTGTGTGGGCACAAAAGTAGCGACGAAGATCCTTTAACTGGAACTGTTCCGCTTGAGATAGACAAAAAGATTTTGGGGCCAAACACAGAGATGTGGTTCCCGCTGCGCAACTGGACCGACCAGGACATCTCTTCGCACATCAAGACCAACGACGTGGCCTTTGACACGAACAGGTACGATGAGAACGTGGTTAGCAAGTTAGACAAGCACATGAACTCTGACTACGTTCATGCCTGTTTCAACTGCGTGGACAAGCGACTTGGCAAGTTTGTGGATTGCCCAAAGTTTGGCATCCAAGTAGAGAACGTGCATGAGCATGTATTGCACGACCAACCCGTCGCAGAGTATTGCAACATCCGATCCGGATTGCAGAACCTGCGGAGCATGTTGCAGCCACAAATGGAGTTGGCCGGTGCTTCGCCGGGACAGGGCTGACGCTACAGGTATACCACCAGAGTTAATTCGAGATGACTACCCACTGCTCAAGACGTGCAACAACAGGTGTGCTGCTCTGTCTGGAGTTGTTGGCGAGTCAGTTTCGTGTACAATTTACGAAAACCGTCCACAGGCTTGCAGGCAATTTAAGGCAGGCAGTCCACTCTGTTTAGAAGCTAGGAGAGCATTTTATGGCTAAACCAATCAATCCTTACCAAGGACCAGCCCCGGCTGCTATGTCCCAGATGGGCCAAGGTATCCTCGAAGCTGGTGCTCGCATCGGGCAGACGATTCAAAGTGGCTACGAGTCCATGGGCAAGGGGCTAGCCAGTGGGATCTCAAGTGCAGCCAGTTCGATTGCCGGAGCTTACGGTGACTACAAGAAGATGGAGTCTGGCATCAAGGCATCCGAGAAAGCCTTCGACACGTTCAGGAGCTTCCTTAGCCCTGAAGTCCAGAAGAGCATTGATGACAGAATTACAGAGATGAACAAGGACACAAGCCTATCCCTTCAGGATAAGGCTGCGTTCTGGGATCAAGCTAAGACTGTGATGGGTGGGGCGATCAACCAGAAGTTTGCCATCGACAAGCAGAAACAGGAGCTGGATGCCGCAGCAGCCCGAACGGGGGCGCAGATTGCTTCGCAAGAAAAAATGCCATTCATACAGCAAGCTGCTGGAATGTTGTATGGGGCTCCTGCTGGAGGTTCTGCTTTTGCGCCTACAGACTTTTCAATTAGGCCACCTCGTCAAAATCCGTTTGCTGGGTTTTAATTTTTCATGAAACTTCCAACTTCTTACAGCAGCAATAAGACTACCTTTGGAAGTCCATCGGCACCTGTTTCAAATGAGACCTTGATGCAGTATGTTCCGGAAAGTGTACGCCCAATGGTGCAGGCTACTCAACAGATGCGTGCAGAGCAGGCTGCCGCATTTCAGCAACAACTAGCACAACAACAAGCTATGCTTGATGAGCAGGCTGCCGCTAAACAGGCTCAGATTGACAAGTATGCCAGCGAGATTCCGCAGGAAACCAGGCAGTATCCGGCGTTTCAACACGCTTACCAACGCGAGAAGATGCTTGCTGACATCGATTACACTAAACAGTCAGCCAGGCTCAGGATGTTTGGGCAGCCAACTACTGTCGTTGAGCAACGCCTAAAACAAATTGATGATGACTTCAAGCAGTACACTAACATTCTTAAACCGTTTGAGGAAACTCAGCAGTACAAGGATGCCGACAAGAACTGGACTGAGCTTAAGGACGTTGGCAAGCGCATTAACCTAGTCACGTCTGCCGTAAACAAGGCAGAAGAGCTTCTTGCTACGGATGAGCGTGCTGCTCTGCGGCACATGAGGACAAACCTCATTAAGCCACTCAACTCGATCCTGTCTAACGATGCCATTCAGTTGAGTGAAATGCTCATTCGCTATAGCGACTTGCTGAATGCACCAGAGACTGCCCAGTTAGCAAACAAGTCCATCTTTAATCCGACGACTTGGTTTAATAAGTACACTGATGCTGACGAAAAGGTAAAAGAAAACATGCTCGATGAGCTTGGACTCAGGGTGTTTACCGCTAATCCAAGGCGGTTTCTTGAGACTGCCATCAATGGCGTGAATGGATACATGGACGGGTACAATACCATGCTTAAGCAGCAGGTGATTGACACCACAAGTCCTGGTGTTGCTCGCAGAATGGGTGCAGTCTTGATGGAACCAATCAAGCAGAAGGTGGATCAAAACCAACCTCCTGCCGTGTTCCCGCAGCAGAGCATCCCGTTCCAAGGGCAACCAGTACAGGGTGGCTCAGAACAGATGCCAGCACAGCAGGCTGCTCCGGTTCAGCAAACTCCATTTGGCGCGCCGCCTCCCGGTGCAGTGAGAATTAAGCAACGCTAATATGCCCACTTACGATGTAACCGTTGGCGGAGTTGATTACGAGGTTGACGCTCCAGACGAGACGAAAGCCTGGGAGTACGCGAACTACACTCATCGGCAGTCTCAGGCACCTGCTGCTGTAGCTGTTCCAGTGGAAAACACTGGCAGACTTGCTGCTGCCATGGGAAACATCCCAGAGGAAGCAAAACAGTTCGTTGAAGGAGTTGCCTCTGGAGTCGCTCCGATGATTCGTGGCGGGCTTCCGGGCGCAGCAACTATTGGTGCAGGAGCAGCAGCAGGAGCATTGCTTGGTGGCCCTCCAGGTATGCTTCTTGGAGCTGGGGCTGCTGGCATTGCTGAGATGATTGGCGATCCATTAGTTGCCGGAGTCAACAAGCTATTTGGCACCCGTATGTCCACGCCTACCGAGGCTTGGTCGCACTTGATGGATAAGCTGGAGATTCCAGCCTCATCTACGGAGGGCGCTAAACTTATTGAAGCTATTACCCGCGGAGGTGTATCTGCTTTAAGTGGCGTTGGTGCTGGCACGTTGCTTAAACAAATGGCTTCTCCTGCTGCCAAGGCTATTGGCACAGCATTAGCGTCCGGGCCTATCGAGCAGATGGTTGGCGGCATGGGTGCTGGCGGAGGCGGAGAAGCTGCTAGGTACGGTGCAGAGGAACTGGGCCTTGGCGACACAGGGCAGGCTATTGCTGGCGCAGTGGGCTCTATGGCTGGTGGCCTAGCTGGAGCACGGGCAGCACGTCCACGGTCTGTTGGTGCGCCTGACTTTAATGTGCCAGGCATGACTCCAGAGAGCATCGCTCAAACTGTTGCTGAAGCTGAAGCTGCTGGCAAGCCAGTGTTCACGTCTGACGTGTTCCCGCCACAGACGGAAGCCATGCGCCGGTTGCGCGACTATTCTGAGGGCACGCTGCTTGGAACCGCGGCAGAACGCACCAAACAGCAGGCTGTTCGTCAACAGTTTATTGATGATGTGCTTCAGTCGTTTGGGGCAGCAGCAGATTCGGAGTTTGCTGCTGATCTAGTGCAGAATGTGAAGTCTGTCAGAGAGGGAAGGATCAACTTCTACACTGATCTTAAGAATCAGGTTCTTGATCGCATCTCACAGAATACGCCACCTCTTCAATCACCGGGTTTGTCTCGAACACTGACTACTCTCACTGAAGAAATTGATGCGTTAAAGAGAGTTAACCCAGAAGCGTTTCGCCCAGTCATCAATAAACTGATGGAGTTTGGCAAGGGTTTGCTTGGGGAGCCGTTGCTAGATGCTGCTGGCAACATCACCGGCTACCAGGGGATTTCTCTGCGTGCAGCAGAGGAGAACTTAAAGGCCATTAAGCCGTTCCTTGCAGGAGATCAGTCTCTTGCGCACGTCAAAAGTCCACTTGAGAAGATTGGCAACAAACTGTACGGGGCGCTCAAAGAGGACATCAAGGGCACTATTCGCTCCGTTGAAGGGGCAGATGCTGTCTCGCAGTATGAGCGTGCAAATGCCAAACTTGCTGATGGAATCAAGGAGACCAAGTCTGCTGCGTTAAGGTCTGCGCTTAAGAGCGGGGACGTTAAACCTGAAACGATCAACAGTCTTCTGTTCTCCCAGTCTCCTTCTGAAGTTAAATTGCTGTACGCCAACCTTGACCCAGCAGGACGGGCAGTGGCTAGGGCAGCAATCTTGTCCCGTGCCGCTGAGAAGGCGACCATTCAGGCTACTGGAGAAATCTCTACAGCAGCCTTTGCCACACAACTTGGGAAGCTGTCGAAGAGTTTGGGTGTCTTTTTCAAGGGTGACGACAAGCAGGTGATCGAAGGGCTTGGTAATTATCTTAAGCTTACCAAACGGGCTGAAGACTTTAATGTTGATCCAAAGACAGGGGCGCGGCTTGTGATGCCTTTGCTGGTGCAAATGATTATTGCAGCTACTGGCGGAATCAAGACAGGCGTTGCTGCCATGGGTGGAAGCGGCCTGCTTGCCCAGATCATTGAGTCACCAGCCACCCGCAAGCTGCTGATGGCACTGCCTCGCGTTAAAAACAATAGCGACGAGCAGTTCTCGCTACTCAAGCGCATTAGTGAGTCCATCAATGCCGACATCTCGAACTACGAAGCTGAACGTGCTCGCAACGTGCAACAGACCTTCCTGCCGGAAAACGTGCAGCAGGAACAGTTGCCGTTTGGAGATGTTACGACAGACAAGTCAACTGGGTTTAGGATCGTCAAGAGCAAGAAGAACAACTTCCATCTGTATGCTCCTGACAACAGCACGATAGGGATTTTCTCCACGGAAGAGAAGGCTCTCAAGCGCGCAGAAAAAGAACACAGGAAACGCAAGTAACCCCATGCCACTCAAGCACTCCAAATCCGAAAAGGCGTTCGTTCAGAACATCAAGACTGAGATCGCATCCGGCAAGCCACCCAAGCAGGCTGTGGCTATCGCCTACTCAGTGCAGAAAGAGGCCGCTCGCAAGGCTTCTGCAAAAAAACGCTAAAGGTCTGTTGACCTCCAGCCGAATCTCTTGTTGCGTACAACCGGGTGTGGTTGCTGCGGGGACTGCCGTCCTTGCCCGCACTCGACGACAACAAACACATAAATGAAAGTAGCAAAAATAGCTGACTTGGCCAATCTGGCCGACGGTTCGATCATCGGTGAAATGTCAGTCCAGGTTAAGGCTGCCTTCCCGCCAAAGACTGGCGAGGGTAAGTACGGGCCGTGGCGCGTGCAGGCTGCTGTGCTAAAGGACTCTACCGGAGAGGTGCGTGCCTCCTTTTGGACCAACGAGGAGATTAAGGACCTGATCGGCCAGACGGTGACCATTAAGTCCCAAGGTGGCGCAAAAGGTTTGCAGGGTTTGTCGGTTAAGTACTCCAAGCACTCCGACAGCAACGAGCTAAACATCACCGAGAAGGCTGCGATCATTGACTCTGCTGCCGGCGCGTTCCGTCAGGCTGAGACTGCCAACAAGGTGAACGCTGCTCTCGCCAGCGGTCAAGGCGGCGGCACCCCGGCAGATGCCAAGCGTCTTATCTTCCAACGCGCCCAGCTCTATGTTGAGTGCGCCAAAGCAGCAAAGTGGGCCGCTGGCGAAGCAGGCATCACGGACGCTGAAGGCTTGCAAGCACTGCGCTCGAGCCTGTTCATCTCCGCTGACAAGGCCAACCTCTGGAACGTCTTCCCGGCTACGGCGGCTAAGGCTGCTCCCGTTGAAGTGCCTGACGAGATCCCGATGGGCGATGACGTTGACGAGTTCAGCAAGGAGGCTGGGTGGTAAACAGCCGCCAGAAAGGCGCCCGCGGTGAACGCATGTGGCGCGATGAACTCCGCGAGGCTGGCTTCACCGCAAGGCGGGGCCAGCAGTTTGCCGGGGGCACAGACTCGCCAGACGTTATCTGCGAGGAGCTTGCCGGGCTTCACTTTGAGGTAAAGTGCGTGCAGTCGCTCAACCTTGACGGTGCTATCGACCAAGCCAAGCGAGACGCTGGCACACTCAAGGACTGGGTTATCGCTCACAAGAAGGATCACAAGCCATGGCGCGTAACTATGAGCAGCGAGTTGTTCTTCAAGCTCTTGCGCGACGGCATGGACGGGCTAAATAAGCTGCCAAAATGAAACGTCATTTATCCAAGGAGGAGAAAGCTAACATTCAGTTTTGCAGGCAAGTTGCCGAGAAGTTTGGTATACGCCCCATCAGTCTAAGGGCATCTAAGCTGCTCGACAAACATTGCGAATCTGCTGATCAGGTCAAAGAATGGCTTCAAAATAAGCACATCCTTAAAATCAGACAGATGGGCAAAAAGACTCTTAACGAGCTTTTTTGTGCATTTGGTTTTTGCGAAACCAAGGGCTGGCATCATCTATGTTGCCCGCTTTATGTGAGGGATGTAACGAACTATAGACAAGAACTTAACAATTACGCTCAAATCTTCAGGAAGCGCATAAACGTCACACAGCTAACAGAGGACATTATGGCTGTTGATGCTTCCAAATAGAACTCGGCCAGAGTGTGCGAGTGTTGCCGCACACAAAATGATTGCAACAACAGGGGCTGCGCATCTGTCAACACGCAGACCAAACCAACAAACCAAACATATGGAACAAAGCACATATCGAATCATTGACAACATCCGCAAGGTGGCAGACCAGATGGACACCATCTTGCGACGCGACCTTTTGGAAGCCGCATCGAGGCTGCAAGAGCAGGCAGATTTGATTGAGCGGATGCAGTCAGAGATAATCAGCCCAGACGACTTGAGCCAGCAGTTACTCAAACTTGTAGCTGGCATGAACAAGGCCAATGCTGCACAAGTCCGCCCAGAACCCTCCCGCCTTGAGATTGCGGCTCTGTTGCTCGCAAATGACCGAGCTTATGAGGGGCCGACGATGGCGCTAAAACGAGCAGACGCGCTCATCGCGGCGGCGAAGGAGGTGACGAAATGAACATCACGATCAAGATCACCCACAGCAACGGGACTGCCATGGACATCAGCATTCCCGTTTTAACGCCCGAAACCACGCCGTCTGCGGTGGTGACACCCGACGAGCCACAAGTGGCATCAGAAGCCGCCGTCTCGTCGCAGGACGCGCCATCAACGGAGTCGAGCGATGAGCAGTCTGAAGAGTCGATTCCTTACATTGCTGTCGCAGAGTCCGAGAGGTTCATGCGGAAGTTTGGGCTCAAATCTCTCGCGTGCGCTACCACTGGAGAGAAGAGGGTGGGTGAGGATGTGGGGATAGGTAGGATAGGGGGTGTGGGGGAAAGGAAGGATAAGGGGGAAGGAGAGGGGGGAGAAGAGAACCGTGTGCTCGTGTTTAAGTGCGTTGATGGCGATTATACTTTGCCGCCGGCACTACACTCAGACTTCTGCGCTGCGTTTGGCACGACCTTCACCGAACGCGAGTTGACCTTGGCTCGCTTGTGGGTCGAGACCAATCCTGCCAAACGCAAGACTCGCCGCGGCATGGGGCGTTATCTCAACGCCTGGATGTGCCGGGCACAAGGCGAGAAGCGCACTCCCTTGTCGCAACGTACCGGTTCCCTGCTTGAGGCTAGCAATCCCTCGCAGGAGGGCTGGTAATGCTCGAATCACCAACCGAGTCGGAACGTGGCATTGCCAGCATCACGCTCAACCATCCTGAGCTTGTCCTGAACACAATCAGCGATGCCAACTTCAACCCAAGCTACATTGCAGATGGCTTATCCCGGAACGTCGTCGAGATTGTCCTCGATCAAGTTTCCCGTCGAGCCGTCTGCGATGTGCGGGTCATATTTGAGCGTCTGCGTGAGCGAAACGAACATGTGCAGTTCCATCAGTTGACGGACCTCTACACGCTCATGCCTGTGGCTTCCGCACTGCGGGAGTTGATGGACATCGTCAAGTCTGCTGCAAAGCGGAGAGCAGTAGCCAAGATGCTAGCCGAGGGACAGAAGCAGATTGAAGCAACAGACGTCACAACGGTGGATCTGGTGAACACACTCTCCACCGGGATTGAGCGCATCCGGTCTGAGATGACGCCACCTGCCAAGCTCGACACGAAAGCATTGATCATGGATGCGATCACTCGCTACCAGGAGGGTGACGATCAAACCCAACGCATTCGCACAGGATACGACAAACTCGATAACCTAACGCCCATCCGTTACGGGGACTTCCTTGTTATCGGTGGCCCAGAGAAAAGCGGCAAGACGATGCTTGCCCTCAACATAGTAGCCAACATTCTGAATGAAACTCGTTAACCTAACACCACACAAAATTGTCATCACGGGCCATGAGTCCGTGGAGCCCAGCGGGTACATTGCCCGAGTCAACACCCAGATGGTCCACCACGGGGACATCAACGGAATACCCATTGTAATTGCCCGCAACCTGGGCGTGAGCAACCTGCCTGAACCTAGACCAGATACCATGTACATTGTCGCCGGACTTGTCCGCATGTTTGTCCCTGAACGTAAAGACGTTTGCAGTCCTGCAAAACTTATTCGCAACGAACACGGTGCAGTGGTTGGTTGCAGCGCACTGGAGGTGAACCCATGAGGAAACTAGCCATCATTATCGCAATCATCGGGCTGACCTATCTAGGTCTAGCCATCCACATCAGAACCACACGTCTCATCTCGCCACCATGCAGGTGCACCGAAGGACCGCGGCTATGAAAAACATCGGACTTATCGGACTGGCTGGATCCGGCAAGGACACTGCGGCTAAAGCTCTCTATCCTTTAGGCTATGTGCGCTATGCCTTTGCCAACAGGGTAAAAGGCTTGGCATGGGGGTTTGGTTGGGATGGAAAAAAGGACGAACGAGGACGAGCTTTGCTGCAAAACATAGGCATGGCTGGGAGACAGTATGACCCAGAAGTCTGGATCAACTACGTTAAGCTAATGATTCAGTCTGAGATAGATCCGGGCCCAATCGTGTTCACAGACGTCCGCTTCCAGAACGAGGCTGACTACATCCGCAACGGTGGCGGAATCATCGTCCGCATCGTCCGCCCAGGACAAATCGCAGAAAATCACGAATCAGAGCTAAACCAAAGTGAGATTGCTGCCGACTATGAAGTAGTCAACGATGGCAGCATCGAAGACCTTCACAACAAAATCAAATCACTAATTCAATGATCAAACACAACTTACCTATGGCCGAGTACCGCGCACTGCCCGGTCTCTCCAAACACGAGCTGGACAACTTTGCTGTTGCTCCCAGCTACTACATTCACCGCAAGGCGCAGGAATGGAAGCCTAGCCGATCGATGGAGATTGGCACACTCATTCACTCGCTGGTGCTTGAGGGGCGTTGCGATTACGCAGTGGGGCCTGAAGTAGACCGGCGCACCAAGGCCGGCAAGGAAGAGTGGCAAGCGTTCTGTGAGGATAACCTTGGCAAGACCATCGTTACCCGTGAGGAAGCTGCTGTCATTGACGGTTGCTTGCAGTCATGTGCCCCTCTCATGGAGCACTGCGTCTATCAGGACGACGACATCGAGTGCTCAATGTTCTGGGAACGTGACGGTGTTGCTTGTAAGGGGCGTCCCGACATGATCGTCAGTATCAACGGGGAGGAATGCTTGGTGGATCTGAAGACCACCAACGACATCCGTAACTTTGAGAGTGCTTTCTATCGGTTCAGATACGATGTGCAGGCTGCTTGGTATCAGTACGGCCTGAAGGCTGCGATGGATTTGGATGAGGTGCCGGGTTTCTGGTTTCTTGTGGTAGACACTGAGGCCCCGCATCTGGCGCAGTTCATGCGTGCTGGCAGCGAGATCCTCTCCAACGCTAACGCCAAGATCGAGGAGGAACTCGCGCACTTCAAGCGGTGCGAGACTGCACAGGAATGGCCGGGACTGCCAGAGTTCAAGCTCATCCTGCCGAGGTACTAACATGACTGACAAGAAGTCAATAAGCGACAATGTGCATGAGTTAACTGACGCCCTGCTTAGATTGGAGCGATATCTGGATGAATACGCAGGATGTCAAGTTTACTGTGGGTACATAAATAATTGGAGGGAAGAGGTAAAAGACTCACTTTCAACAATGAACAATCAAATTAAAGACATACTAGAACAACTAATATGACTGACGAACAAATAAACACAGCGATTGCCAAAGAGATTGGATGGAATCCAAAGCGACCATTAAATTTTGCACAATGTGCAGATGACATGCACCAAGCTGAAGTCACATTGGCTGGATGTTTTGAAGAACAGTACATTGAGCAGTTGTATCACGTTTGGGGCAAAGACCACCCAGGCGCCTTCAATGCAATTATTGCTCCAACGCCTGCACGCGCAGAGGCTTTTCTGAGAGTGTTTGGCAAATGGGAGGAATAAAATGACCGACAAACAAATCAACGCGGCGATTGCAGAGGCGTGTGGGTGGGAAGACGTATGTCAGCACTCAAAAAACCCAAATGTTTGGGTGGGAAAACACGCAGGCAATTTACTCGAAGTGCCTAACTTTTGTGGTGATCTAAACGACATGTATGGGGCCGAGCAGTACTTGTGGCGCAAAGATTACTACATGCGGCACGACTATGTGGATGAGCTTGGAAAGCTATTAAATCCCTGCAACTGGCAGCGCATGGAAGCAATCGACATGCTAGATGCAACAGCACGGCAACGAGCAGAGGCTTTTTTGAAGACGCTAGGAAAATGGGAAGAAAGGAAATGAGCACTGATTCAAACCACGTTAGAATGATTAATGATGCGCGCTGCGATTGTGGTGATCCTTGTATTCTGAATTCCGATTTAGACGAGGCCGAAAGCAAAGCAGAAAAGCTACAGGTCGAACTAGATGCATGGAAGGCTTATGCTGAATCCATGGAGGGCATACTCAGAAAAGTTGGCGTTTCTGAAAGCCTAATTAAAGAGGGACGCAGTGTATTCATCCAATGAAACAGTACGTTGCACTCCGGCGCACCCGCGTGCGTGACGGTTACGAACACCTGCCGCGTCCTAAGCTCACTCAGGATGTCCTGCTGGTGGCCGAGAAAGCCGCGTGTCAGGCCCTTATCGACGAGTTGGCTATCCTGCCACACAATCAGTCTACCGAGGAGATCGAGGTCGATCTGCTCGTGACTGTGTACGACGGGCACAAGACACACAACTCGAAGGAAATTAGGCGGGACAACGGGAAGAGGTTTAGACGATGAAGAAGGGTGTTTTAATCATCAGCCTCGAAATGCCGGCTAGCCAGATCATCGACCGTCTAGTCGCACGTCTTGGTGGCGTGTCGCTGCGGTCACTGGCTGAAGGTGTTAAAACCGATGGCGAGCTTTCTGGAATGCAGCGTGCACTCAACGTGCTGCACCGATCGAACCTGATTATCCGAGACGACCTGTACGACATTCAGAGCATTTGTTCTGTGGCGCGGGCCATGTCGAAGAGCAGCGTCGGCCTGGGTGTGATGTTCATCGATTACATCCAGCTCGTGCGTTGTGAAATGGGTAAGGACAGTACTCGTGAGCGTGAGGTGGCCGAGGTCTCCCGGTCGCTGCGTCTGCTTGGGCTGGAGCTGGGTTGCCTAGTCATCGGCATCACGCAGCTTAACGAGCAAGGAAAAGCCCGTGAGTCCCGTGCCATTCAGCAGGATGCCACCTGTATCATGGCCATCGAGATCGACGGCGAAGAGAACCGTAAGGTTAGCATTCCGTTCCAGCGCAACGGTCCATGTGGGGTTAGCACACACCTACGTTTCAACGGCAGAACAGCCAGCTTCTTAAACTCATGAGATTCGCAGCACAAAGAACTATCGCACTTCAAGACAACCACCCTTCTGGGAACACCGTGTACATGCCGGACATCGTGGACAAGCAAGGCTCCATGATTAAGGCGCTCCGAGATTGGGAGCGTCGCCGTGGCATTACGTTCAGCTACAAGGGCAGGTTCATCCAGCCCAAGAAAAAGATTGTTGAGAAAAAAGCTAAATCCGAACCAAGCAATGACCGACCAATCAAAGTGCCGAGGACAAAACGGCCAAAACAAACCGCAGAAGAAAAACAAAAACTCAAAAATGAACACAACCGACTGTACCGAACCAAAGACGTCGAAGCTCATCGTCAACGCAGCAAAGACTGGCGCGCCAAGCTCACGCCGGAACAAAAAGCGGAGGTCGCTCGTAAGCTACGAGAGTGGAGAGCAGCTCGAAAAGCCAATGCTAACGTCAAAAATGGCGTGTAAGATCCTGAACTGCCACATAACTACGCTAAACTACCGTGTTAAGCGTGGCTACATAACGCCTATCGTGATCCGTGGTATGCGGTACTTCCTGCTTGAGGATGTAGAAAGTCTTAAAAGATACAACCCGGTGCGTACCAAGCCGCATTATACTAGGCGCATTGTTGTTGCACCTGCGACACCGACCCTGTGGCAGCGCATTAAGGCTCTCTTTGTATGAGCTGCATCCTTTGTGACATTGTGCTGCCTGAACTTCAGGAGGAAATCATCCGGCTCAAAAATCAACTTAAAACACTGAAATATGATAGCCATGGCAAACACGACAGCGGTGCTGTTCGATCACAAGACGGAGATGATTCGTGCGGTGACATACGACGGCAGCTTGGAAGATCTGCTGGACATCCTGAAGGTGAACTGCATTGACACGATCCGCTTGGATGACGAGCACATTATCATCGTAGATGACGAGGGTTTTGTGAACCAGATCGAGAGTGGTTTTGGCGTGCAGTACAAAGACAAGCGCGTTGAGTTTGCTGGCAGCGGGTTGCTCACCGGCGACAGTTACGGCAGCAACGCTCCGATCACTCTGAACCTGGCTGATCTCAAGATTGATGTTCTGAAATTCAAATATGAAAGATCCGAAGAATAAGAAGCCGCAGAAGAAGCGTGTGTACAAAAGCCCGGAGACCCGTGCAAGGCAGCTTGCCGGACTGGCCAACGTGCGCATTGAGGACCACGTCATGGGCGTGACAGGCATCGAGAAGGTCAACGGTCAGGGTTACCTTGCCGGTGTGTCTGAAGACATGAAGAAACAAGTCATTCAACTCTACTGCGAGGGTTACAGCATCCGGGCCATTGTGGAGAAGACCGGCGTTTCGCAGACGGTCGTGCACGCCATCAAGACGCATGGGCTGGATCACGATAGCCAGTTTAGGGAAAAGATGTACCAGGCTAGTCTCAAGGAAAAGCTCCAGCAGGTGGCTGCTGGGGCTGCGGACAGGGTGATTGAACTTATGCCCGAGATGAGTGCCAAAGACAGTGTGCTAGCCATGGGAATCGCCACAGACAAGCTGGCTGCACTGGAGCGCAACCGTGGCCCGGAGAGCCTGCATCAGCATGTGCACGTCCACACCACTGCGGAAGTGGGCGACGCTTTCATGCAAGCTATGAAGCCGAAATGATGTGGATACTACCCAAATCACTCATATCAGCTTATGCACCGGGTACGGAGGTATTGACCTTGGACTCAAGAGAGTGTTCCGTAACATGCGCACGATCGCTTACAGTGAGATCGAAGCTTTTGCAGTTGAAAACCTTCTTGCGCGAATGGAAGCGGGGCAACTGGATGCGGCTCCGATCTGGAGCGATCTCAAGTCGTTCCCTTGGGAAAGCTTTCGAGGCATGGTGGACATCGTGTCTGGCGGCTACCCGTGCCAACCATTCAGTAGCGCCGGCAAGCGAGCCGGAACAGAAGACTCGCGACATCTTTGGCCTTTCATTGCAGAAGGAATTGCCATTCTTAAACCAAGAATCTGTTTCTTTGAGAACGTCGAGGGACACATCTCGTTGGGACTCTCCAGCGTCATCAGCGATCTGGAAGAGATGGGTTACAAGGTGTCGTGGGAAGTATTCTCAGCGGTTGAAGTTGGCGCACCACACAAGCGAAGACGAGTCTTCATACTTGCCAACTCCTTGTGCGAACGAGGACAGCTTCAGGTTGAACGGGAACAGCCAGCAGAGCAGATGCTTGGAAGCGAGGGCTCGACGTGGAGAGCTTGGAGAACCTGGTCCACTCAACCCGGAGTTTGTGGAGATAATGATGGGGCTTCCAATCGGGTGGACAGATTGCGCCTCCTCGGAAATGGAGTAGTGCCAGCAACGGCTGAGTTAGCCTTTAGAACACTAATAAATGAAATCCAAATTACCGCAGCTAGTTAACTGGGCGCAACCCCAGTGGCAGCACGCAGCTTCTGGCATACGTTGCCGGGCCGACTGGCGTAATGCTTACGTCTATGAGACGGATGCCGGTCTCATCATCGCGTACAGTCAGTCACACGCCAACGAGAAAGCCCGTGAGGTGATCGAGAACGGCGACGTGATCAGAAATGAAGATGAACAAGAACAACAATTCTGGGAGGCAGAATGATTGTAATGCCAGCAAACGCGAGTGGATGGTTTTGGCACTGTCTTGCTCGTGAGACGGGGCGCATAGGGCACCTGTTTTCGCCTGGAGCGCAACGAGGACCATGGCCATGGTTTCCATATGCACTAGACAACGGTGCCTTTGCTGCGTGGGATCAGGATGACAACGTGTGGCGCGAGGATCTGTGGGACGTTGAAGCGTGGCGAAAGATGATTCGTTGGGCAGATTCAAACACACAGAAACCAAATTGGGCTATCGTTCCAGACTGGATTGGCAGTGGCGAACGCACCATTGAGCGGTGGTATCAATTCAAAGATGAAGTGCCATTTCAAAAAGCCTTGGCGGTTCAGAATGGAATGGGCGTTGCTCAAGCCAGAGAACTTGAGCCTGATGTCATCTGTGTTGGTGGTACTACAGACTGGAAATGGAAAACCGTTGAGATGTGGGCCAAAGAATTTCCGCGGGTGCATGTGCTGCGGGTAAATTCACCCACAAAACTAGCATGGTTAGAGCAGCTCGGAGTCGAGTCCTGCGATGGGACCGGGTGGAACCGTGGCGACAAGACGCAAACTTATGGTCTGGAAACTTGGGCGCGATCACTTGCCGAACCAACCAAGTCGCTACTGACTCCATTCGTTTGCAAGCAACCTGATAAACAACAACTCACATTCTTATGAGCCCGCATGAGTTACATGCTGCTTGGGTTCAGAAACAAATTACAAAAATGAAGATCATATTTAACGAGCAAGGCTACACTGCCCAAGTATCACCTGACACCACTTGCGTCGTCCACCGCAGCGGGGAACTGGTTAACGGTCAAATGCTGCACACTCACGTCGGGGAGAAGCTGCCAAGCCAAGACTGGCGTGAAGTCCGGCTGATGGGATGTCCAGACGAGATACGCATAAAAATCGTGCAATCTTACAAGGATCTGATAGGGAAGAGATAATGGCAAACGTCGTCAGATCGTGGAAAAAGTTCATGGCTGTTGGTTGCTCCCATGGCCACCACGCTGACCAAGCTCTTCTCGATAAGGTGCTTGCGTTTAAGCGCAGGTGGAAGCCGCACACCACGTTGCACCTGGGTGATGCTATCGATTTAGCGTGTCTCAGGGTAAATGCAGGAGAGGTTGATTCAGCCGTTGATCCTGAGACTGACTTGAACGACGGGCTCACGTTCCTGAGCCGGCTTGAGCCACAGGTCTATTTTCTCGGTAACCACGAGGCCCGGCTTAACACACTCATGGAGTCACCGCGTGCCATTGTGGCTGCTCTGGCTGCTCGCGTGATGACCCAGATCACTGACCGGGCTAAAGAGATGAAGTGTCAGGTTGTGGACTACAACTTCCAAAATGGTTGGAGACAACTCGGAGACTGCTTGTTCGGTCACGGGTATATGGTCAACGAGAACGCAGTTCGTGATCATGCTGAAGCTGTGTGTGGGACCGGTGGGACTACCAAAGTTGTGATCGCTCACCTGCACCGAGTACAGCAGGCCGAGGGGCGCAACAGGGCGCATCCGACGGGATACTGCGTAGGCTGGTTGGGGGATGTTAATGCTATGGGGTATGCTGCCAACCGGAGAGCAACGACCTCGTGGAGCCGCGGCTTCGCATGGGGAGAATATTGCAACAACGAGACAATTGTATGGCTAGCAAAAGAGACAAAGGACAACCAGTTCAGGTTGCCGGTATAGACTCGGTTATAGCCGCACTAAAAGCGGAGCTTCACGGTGAGCCTCCGCCAGAAGGATGGTATACCGTTGCGCAGATTGCCAAGATGCTGGGTATCCCGAAACAAACGGCTGAAGGTTTAGTGGGGCGCAAAAAGTGGGAGTGTGCGCAATATACGACAAAAACGACAGACAATCGTACCATTAAGGTTAAGCATTACCTCATCAAATGACTGCGGAACAAAAGCAGGCTTACATCGAGAGAATGGCTCGTGAGATCGGAGAGCACTTTGATTGTGTGCAGGTCTTGGCTCACGACAGTGACACGGACACCTATCAGACGTTCGAAGCTGGCAGCGGTAGCCTGTTTGCGAGGATGTATCAGGCGCAACGCTGGGTGGAAGAGGAGCCGTCGCTCATCGAGGACGAAGAGGAAGACGAATAGCAATTTCAAAATCAAAATCCAAAATCAAATTTCAAAATCAAAATTAAAAATCAAAATCAAATTTGGTTCTTAAAATTGGAAATCAAAATCAAAATCCAAATTAAGTTGGTCCCGGCCCCACACGCGCCTGCCACACACGGGCACAACCTGAACCCTGGCGCGCCCAGCTCCGACCTGGTTGAACACTGCCGAAGCATCGGGCGTAAGGGTGGATCAGTCAGAAGCGAGGCCAAGGCTAGGGCGGCACGAGAGAACGCCAAGCGGCCACGGTTAAGGGCGCGAGAGAGGCACGCAGCCCGCCGGATCAAGGGGCAGCAAGGGCGGAATTAGGGCGCAAAAAAGGAGCGCCCCCGGTGAAGGAAGCGCCCCCTTTTGGTGCGGTGGGTGCTTTAGTCTTTGAAGAGGATGGAGAGCACTAGGTACAAGGCCAGAGCCTCGACGAGTCGGTCACTCATTCGCCCCCCCCTGTGTTGCAGCCGAATTCATACGGATCGGGCTCAATGATAGCCTGTAATTCAGCCAAACACTGCTCCATGCTGGAGCAGGCCCCTTGGTGCCTAGGCGTTGCCCAACCCCACCAAGCCTCGCCTATTTGCCAATAGCAACACATCCCGATTCCGGGCTCAATCCATTCGGTGAGATTTTTCATAGTCTCTCCACCTCCAATCCCCAGTGGGTGGCCCAAAGCATAGCGTCATGCTCTGACTGGAACGCTAAGACACGGTCGGAGTCCGCCCAACTAAAGCGAAGCAACCAGTGAAAGCCGGATTGTTTAAGGGTGGCGTGGTGCATATTAACGAAAACGGGACTCCTTAGGGGTGACAACCAGCGTGAGCGCCATGGCCGCCGGAAACCAGAGCATCATAGCCGTTTCCAACGAAGGAACGCGACAGAGAAGCCAAGCGTCAGCAGCAAGAAGCACGCACGAGGCGAGGCGAATTAGGGCAGTGTGTTTGTGGGTGTTCATAGAGGTTACTTGGTGGCGATCGCTTCGGCTTTGCGTTTGCTGGTTCCGTGGGCGCGAAACGCCACGATCACGGAACGAGTAGCCACTGAGCAGAGTTTACACGTCGCACACGTCACGTTGTCGCGAGTCTGAGCAGGGCAGGTAATCCAACGGTTTCCGGCAGGTGTGACGCCCTTGTCGGGTGCATCCTCGGGGACAATTGCGACAACGGGACCGACGCCAAGCGCTTTAAGCTCATCGGCGTGCCCTAGGCTGTTGCCGCTCAGGTTAACGGTGAACCCCTTAGCGTTAGCGTCGGCGATTGCCTTGCCATTATTGCCAAGCGTCGGAGGCTTGTGGGTGTAGGTGTACCCACGTTTACCCTTATTGGCTGACACAATACGTTTAAGCGCACCCTGATTGATGCGATCACCTTTGCCCGGTAGATCGCCAGCGGCATTGTGACGCCAGATCTGGCCAGCGTCTAAGGTGCGCACCTGCTGCACAAAGGTGGTGAGGTTACCCCCTCGCTTGTCTTGTGTGACTTTGGACCAGTGCATGCCGAGTGGTCCTGATTTGGCGTAGCAACCTCCCGCTTTAAGGGGGCAACTGTCGGGGCAAGTATCGGCCGAGGATGTACTAACGGGTATCGGTCCCGTCTTGACGTTGGCGCTTTTAAAGGTCAGGTGGATGTTCATGGTGTAGTTTGTTTGGTTGTTAGTGGTGCAGGTTATCCGCACCCTGCCGCCCCCCTCGTGCGAGAGAGGCGGATGGGTGAGGATTAACGCAACAGAGACTCAGCAGACTGCCCGCAGAGTGCCTGCATAGGCTCCCAACGGTCACGCTCAAAAGGGTGAGTGGTAACATGTGTGAGGATTTGCACTGCGTTGTGCTCGGCAAACACGCCCAGCCAAGAATAGAGCACGCCTTCATGGGTGCAGTATAGATGTCCGTTGCTGTCGTAGTGGTAGGTTGTCATGGCAACGATATATCGGCAGCATATGTGGGAAGGTTTAGTAAAAATTGCAAAAACGAGCTGACCTGTAGGTTTTTTGTGGGTGCGTAGGGTGCGGTTCCGGGGACCAGGTGCGAGCGTAGTGCGGAGAGTGGGTGCGAGCAGGGTAGGACATGCTGTGTCATAGGGCAGGGGTGGAATGCGTGGCCGAGACCTCACCCCCAAGCAACCCTGCGCAACCCTCCCGCGCCCCTCTCCTTGCCCTACTTTGCCGTGCTCCGTGGCTCACTTTGCGCATTCCATAACATCATACAAGGTGTGTCATATGGAGTCGCCTCTGTAATCGTGGCCACCAACGCAGCCGGGCTCGGTTGACCGTAGCCAAACCAGACAGGGGGGGAGGGGGTCCGCCTCTGTCCAGGAACTTTCGCTACAACTCATCCCCCCACCTGAAAATTTTCCCCGCAAATGGCCCCCGTAGCGCGCACTCAGCCCCTCCGAAGCGCGCCACACTTGACGTGCTGCTACACACTGCGCTACACCTGCACACGTTGGTTGGGTGCGCTAAGAGACGCGAGCATGTTGCTCCTGTGCGCTGTGTTTGGGGCTTCTCCTCGGAGTGAGGGGCCGTGGTCACAGTGTGCAGCCGGTCCTCCTGGGAGGGCTGGGCGTCTTTTGTGCTTGTGGATTGTATACAATCGTAGAACTTCAGGGCGTATGGTTTTTACAGTTTCGGAGAAGCAGATTAAGGAGCGTGACGGTGCATCGTATGATTTGGATAAGTACGTCTTGGGCACCGATTATGTCGTAAGACGGGCGTTTAAGGGCGAGCGCCGCATGTTTAGGAAGGGTATACTCGATCTTAACGACGTTAAGACGGACATAAGCCCGGTTATATCGCAACAAGAGCACGATATGATGGCTTATGAGCCAAACATAATCGAGTTAAGCGTTGTTGACCCGAGTTTAGTGGAGCATAAGCAGAATAAGCCGCCCCTTGTGGTACAGTTAAGTGAGCCTGTCGTGGCTAGGCCGGCCAACCTGGATGGCAGCGTGAGGACAGCCAGAGTGGTTAAGAAGCATCAAAACCAGCGTTGGGTGGAGACGGACACGTTGGGCCGGGTGTTCGTTGGAGAGAAGGGCCACCAAATTAAGATGTATCAGCTTATACAGATTAAGGACGGCAGTCTGTATCTTGGCTAACGTAGCCCTGCTGTTACCCCTTCGGGCCGTCGGCCCGACCCTTCGGGGTAACTTATTGAAGTGATATACTTCCGGTAAGCTAGAACCCGGAGTCTGAGCATAGTACCCCCAAGACTGAGTGTTAGCCACCTAGAATTGGGGGTAGTGCTCAGTTTGAAGCGTTACACTTCCGTATAAGTGTCACCGTCGCGTCGCATATCACAGTCTCTGCCCATGGCTACCCGTTCAGCCTAGCATTGTCTCTATCGCGGACGACTGTGCAGCACTCACTGATTCTTGAACACCAGTGATCTTTAATCTCGGTCGAGAGGGATACCGAGAACCATGTCTTCGCTAGTGGCTCCATCTTTCAGGTTGACCAGTAGGTACGCGGCCTTCTTATCCTAGAAGGCACAGGTAACATTCCAAAAAAAGACCAACATGTCAACAATCGACGACCAAAAAGATCGACTCATTCAGAAGCTGCTAAAGTTCCCGTTGGTTGAACATCCCTTGATGCCGGCTCCCAACGAGGAGCAGCGCATGACGATGATCGAGAACGTCGGCCCCGAGGAGACGATGCGCCTCTTCCTCATGCGCGAGCAGCGGGTCAAGGCGGAGCTGGCAGATCCGCACAGGTATGGAACGGAACTGGCTTCTTGGAAGGATGCTGACCAACTGCTCAACAACTGTTCGGAACTGCTCATCCTTGGTGGCAACCGGGCCGGAAAGACGGAGTACGCAGCTAAACGTATCGCTCAAGCCTTTGTGGGTACTGACCTGAACGGCTTTGCCCCTCACTGGGTAAGCGACAAGTTTAAGAAACGTGGCCTGAACATCTGGTGCCTGCACACGACTAACATGACGAGTGTGTCCATGCAGCAGAACGTGTTTCATAAGTACCTTCCCTCGGAACTGAAGGAAGCTAAACGCAGCAGGACAACCCAGGTAAGCTGGACCCAAAAGAACGGCTTCTCTGACAACACAGCAGTCTACAACGGTAACCAGATCTGGTTCCTGAACTACAGCCAGGACATCAAGGTCGTCGAAGGCGGCGAGGTGGATTTTGTGTGGTGTGATGAGCTTGTCCCGGCTGACTGGCTGGAAACGCTCAAGTACCGTCTTGTCACTCGAAACGGAAAGCTACTCGTCACCTTCACTCCGATCCTTGGGTACACACAGGTCGTTAAGGAGTTCATCACGACTGCCCGGATCAAGACTTGGAAGGAGAGTGAACTACTTCCCAACAACAACGTGCTGGGCGTGCCAAAGGGGCACATGCCTTACACGGCAGAAGGTGTGTACGGGAAGCACGCCTGTATCTGGTTTCACTCGAAGTTAAACCCCTACAACAACTGGGACCGCATGTGCCAAACCTTGAAGGGGCGCAGCAGTCACGATGTTAAGATCCGTGCCTACGGTTGGGCAGAGCAGACTGCCGGGTCACAGTTCCCCATGTTTGGCGACTTTAACGTGTTCAGTGACCCTGTGACGGAACGTGCTCCACAGGGGACTAACTACATGGTGGCTGATCCTGCTGGAGCTAGAAACTGGTTTATGCTCTGGGCCAGGGTAGACGAGCATGGCACAATCTGGATCTACCGTGAATGGCCGGACCAAAGCTACGGTGAGTGGGCGTTGCCAAGTGACAAGGCAGACGGTCGCCCCGGACCTGCACAACGCAGCGGATCTGGACGCGGTATTAACGAGTACACTGAACTGGTTTGGTCCCTAGAAACTCATGCTGACAAACGCGAGGAGATTGCAGAACGCTACATCGATCCGAGAAGCGCAGGAACGGAGGCTACGACGAAGGAAGGTGGCGTTACGCTGCTTGACCTTCTTATGGAAGCTACGGAACCGTTGTATTTCCTGCCTGCTGCCAGCGTGTCAGTTGATGAGCGTGTTTTAATCATCAACGATTTGCTGTGTTATAATAGGGAAGCCGATCTGGACATTAAGACTAACCATCCGCGGTTGATGGTGCATGAGAGTTGCCAGAACCTGATTTACTCGTTAAGAGAGTGGACTGGGCACGATGGCCAGAAGGGGGCTTGTAAAGATCCGATTGACGCTTTAGGGTATCTTGTGGTAATGCAACCACGCCACATATCGTCTTCGTTAAGCAAGGAGTGGCAAAAGTTTAATAAGTGCGGGAGCTATTAAAGTATGCCAAACACAAAGACAGACGTTTTAGCGATTGCGTCAAAGAACCCGCACGTCGGTGAGCTTCTGAGCGAGTACAACCGCTCAATGATTAACTCCTCTCAGGGGAATCTGGTCACTAAGTTTGACAATATCCGCTTCTGTCGGTGGCCTGGGCAGACTGATGACGGCAAGAAACACTCTGAGAACCGTTCCTCTGGAGACCCGGCTTGGCCGTTTGAGGGCGCCAGCGACGTCCGCACCCGTTTGATTGACGCCACTTGTAACGAACTGACCTCTTTGCTGGTTGGCGCGTTCCAGAAGGCTGAACTTCGAGCCAACGGGAACGAGTTGTCCGACATGCCGGTCTCCCAGATTGGGACGACTCTCCTTCGCTGGATTCGCGACTGTAAGATGCCGCAGCAGCTTTATAAGGAGGCTACTCTTGCAGCACAGTACGCTCTTCAGTACGGCTGGAGTGCTTTTTTTGTAGGCTGGCAGCAGAACATCAGTGTTCGCACTCAGGACATCTCGATGGACCAGATCATGGCTTTGGCCCAGCAATCCGGCAGTCAGGTGCTACTGGAACTGCCGCAGTTGATTGTTAACGCTCCTGAACAGGCTGCGGAAATCATCCAGACTGCTGTTCCCAATTTGAAGGCTAGTGACGCCAAGCGGATGGTGCGTGAACTGGCTCAGACTGGCATGACCTCCATAGACCAGGAGTATGTCAGCAAAAACTTACCCGAGATCGTAGCCCTAAAGCCGTGGGATGAGATCATCTTCCCCCCAGAAACCGCGGACTTGCAACGGTCTCGGGTAATTTTTCGCAGAACCTGGATGTCTGAGGTCGAGTTGCGTGAAAAGATCACGACTGAAGGCTGGAATCCTGACTGGGTTGAGCGTGCGTTGCAGCAGTTAGGCAAATCGAGCAGCTACTACAACATCAACCTGCTTCCGACCACCACAATGATGGTTTACAACGGTGTAAACTACCAAAACATGGTTGAAGTGGTGTATTGCTACACTAAAAGCCTGGACGGAGACGCTCCAGCCATCTTTTACACGGTTATCTGTCCTCAAGCGGCGTCTAACCGGCAGTCTGACGGTGATTCTTGGGCCATTCACGAACGTCTCGACTACGCACACGGTGAGTATCCGTTTGTAGAGTTCCGCCGGGAGCAGATCCGCCGGTCCATTACTGATACCCGCGGTATTCCTGAGCTTGCCAGCACCGATCAGGACGAGATTAAGGCGCAGCACGACTCGATTCGTGACCATACAGCTTTCTCGACGCTGCCTCCGATCAAGGTCATCAAGCGCATTGGTGGGATGAACAAGGTCGGCCCCGGCGTGCAGTTGCCGGTTACCAGCCAGAACGACTACACGTTCATGGACCCACCGGCTCGCGAGCCTGGTGTGGCGTTCAACCTGATTAAGCGGGTTGAACAGCAACATGCCGCGTACTTTGGGACGGGTAATCCTAACGTAATGCCAATGACCACCCAGATGCTTCAGCAGGCACTGGTTAACTCGTGGCTTCTGTCCTGGCGTTCCGTGTTTCGGCAGATGTTTTCACTGTGCTGCCAGTACATGCCGGCAGAGGAGATTTTCCGCATCACTGGCGGGCAGCTCCCACAGAATCTGTCGGAAATCCATAACGAGTTTGATATCAACGTACGCTTTGACGTGATGAACCTTGATAAGGAGTACATCGCTCAAAAGGTGGACTTCCTGACCAAGATCAAGCAGATGGACACGGGTGGTGTACTAAACGCTAACCGGATTAC
>Ga0129333_10000262_pt1 | contig 39425 bp, 50 predicted proteins | sample CPB6_08_DNA_FD_94474 | JGI IMG/M metagenome (GOLD analysis project Ga0129333, IMG submission 94474) | Freshwater to marine salinity gradient microbial communities from Chesapeake Bay, USA - CPBay_Sum_0.6_0.8_DNA | ecosystem: Environmental > Aquatic > Marine > Coastal | place: USA: Chesapeake... | reverse complement strand
GCTGAAAAAGCAATCAGCGACGGCATGGGGTATGCAAAGCCGGGAGTCAATGCTGCAACGGGTGCTGTGGTGCCTGGTGCAGTGACTTCTAGGTGGGCGATCCCTGTGCAGATTGCCAACGGCAAGTGGGTGTTTGCCTCGCCTGATGGCACGGGGGTGGATGCTTCTGAGATTGTGTTTGTTCAACCTAAGCAACCCCCAACATGATTGACTACACACTGAAGTTCCCTGACGAGGCTACAGCCACCGAGGTGCTGGAGCCGTTCGTTACTACGCACCGCATCGACGTGATCGGCGTCATTCAGGAGCCTTCAGGAAAGACGGTCAAAACCGTAGACGGGCTAGTGCCTGTCATGGCCCCAATTCCTGGATGGCACGTGAACGTGCGCGGGGATGAAGTTGAGAGCCTTGCAAAATATCAGGTTTTTCCTTCAGAACCCGTTAGAGGATGGGCATAATGGCTTCAAAATCGGTATCACTTGCTGTGGGTCGTGGGGAAAAGCTTCCGGTCAGCAAAGGCGCTGGCTTGACCGCCAAGGGCCGAGCGAAGTACAACGCTGCCACAGGGTCGAACTTGAAGGCACCTGCCCCGAACCCCAAAACCAAAGCCGATGCTGGCCGAAAAAAGTCGTTTTGTTCAAGAATGAGCGGGATGCCGGGGCCGATGAAAGACGAGCAAGGTCGCCCAACGCGTAAAGCTGCCAGCCTTAAACGATGGAATTGCAAATGAGTTCACATGTTGATGAGACCACAAAGCATGTGGTGGACGCTGTTTCAGTTGTTACCGTTGTGGGGACGCTTGTGGATAAATTACCTGCGGTGGCTGCCGTGTTCACCATTCTTTGGACGTTGATCCGTATTTGGGAGACCGAAACGGTTCAGAAGATTGTTCGCCGCGTGTTTTCGCGCGATACTAAGTAAGACGCATGCCTTCTTCATCGACTAAACAGCACAAATTTATGGCTGCCGTCGCACACAGCCCGGACTTCGCAAAGAAGGCGGGTGTGCCGATGTCAGTGGGTAAAGACTTCGTTAATGCCGATAAGGCGCAGAAAGGTACTACTATGGCTACCAAAGGAAAAATGCCCCCCTTCATGGATAAAGAGTCCAAGGAGATGAAGATGATGAAGAAAAAGCCTGCTGCCAAGTACGCTCGTGGCGGCGGCATCGAGATCAAAGGCAAGACCAAGGGCAAGATGGTCACGATGGCCAGCGGCGGGCGCTGCAAGTAATCATGCGTGCGTCTAGGGGCATGGGGGCGATAGCCCCCAGCAAGATGCCGAAAGCCAAAACCGTCGTGCGTAAGGATCGCCCGCAAGACGTGGACATGTACGCCAAGGGGGGCCCAACAGGTCTCTATGCGAACATCCACGCTAAGCGAGAGAGAATCGCAGCAGGTTCTGGCGAGAAGATGCGCAAGCCCGGCACCCCTGGCGCGCCCACAGCAGCCGCGTTCAAGCAGTCTGCAAAAACCGCAAAGAGATAAGCATGGCAACCTCCGGCAAAAGTATTTCGCAGACTCGGTACGAAGCGCTTGTTGCAAAAGCAAAAGCCCGTACCGACGTGGGTACGTATGTCGAAGCGCACCACATTCTCCCCCGTAGCATGGGGGGAGCCGATACAGCAGATAACCTTGTACGCCTGACGGCGCGAGAGCATTTTCTAGCGCACTGGCTCTTGTATCGCATCTACAAGACTCCCGCAATGGCGCGATCGTTTAAGCTGATGGTCAACGATCAAGCACGCCGCCGAGGGCGAGACTACGCTGCCGCGCGAGAAATAATGGCGCAGGACATGCGGGGGGATCGGAATGTATCCAGGCGTCCTGAAGTCCGAAAAAAGCTACGAGAACACTGCTACAGCGCATTTGCTGGGAAGAAGCGCCCTGAACATGCGGCGTTAATGCGCGAGAAAGGGTTGATACGCGGGGACAAAAACCCTGGGTATGGTAAAGGTTCGCTACAAGCGGGGGCGCTAAACCATATGGCGCGGAAAGTGGTCGGCCTGCACCCTTGGTACGGAGTATTTGTTTGGGAGACTGCGACGGCCGCTGCACAACAGCTTGACGTATCATTACAGGCGGTTGCACAAGCTGTCCGGCGAAGCGCTCGGTCTAAAGGTTGGCGTTTGGAGTACGTAAAATGACGACATCGGGTACGACGACGTTCAACTTAGATTTAACGGAAATCATCGAAGAAGCGTTCGAGCGATGCGGTTCTGAAGCCAGATCGGGATATGACCTGAGAACGGCGCGGCGTTCTCTAAATCTCCTATTTGCAGACTTCGCCAATCGCGGCGTGAATATGTGGACGATCGAGCAGGGCTCCCAAGTCCTAACTCCTGGTACTGCCACCTACACGCTGCCTGCTGACACCGTTGACTTGCTTGAGCACGTTATCCGTACAGGCGCTGGCGTAGCCTCTACGCAGGCGGATCTGACGATCACCCGGATCAGCGTGTCTACCTACGCCACGATCCCGAACAAGCTGCAACAAGCACGCCCCATCCAGGTGTACATCAACCGGCAGGCTACGCCCACCTTCACGGTTTGGCCGGTTCCCGATGACAGTCAGACCTACACGCTCGTGTACTGGCGGCTGCGCCGTCTGCAAGATGCGGGCACGGGTGTGAACACGATGGATGTACCGTTCCGGTTCTTGCCGTCGATGGTAGCTGGGCTGGCGTACTACTTGGCATTGAAGGTTCCTGGTGGTGCTGAGAGGTTGCCGATCCTGAAGGCTCAATACGACGAAGCGTGGCAGCTCGCATCTGAAGAAGACCGCGAGAAAGCAGCAGTACGTTTTGTGCCTAGGCAGATGTACATCGGCGGCGGGGTGTAATGGGAAACCGGTTCTCCTCCGGCAAGAACTCGATCGCAGAGTGCGATCGTTGCGCATTCCGGTTCAAGTTAAAACTGTTGAAAAGCCTGGTTATCAAGACCAAGAACATCAACATGCTGGTCTGCCGTTCGTGCTGGGATCCAGATCATCCTCAATTGATGCTCGGCATGTTTCCGGTGGACGATCCCCAAGGGGTTCGCAACCCTCGTCCTGATAGGAGCTACGCCACATCCGGCGTGCTCAGCAACGGTCTCATTGGTGAAGGCAGTCGCATTTTCCAGTGGGGATGGCTACCTGTCGGGGGCGGCAACAGCGTCATCGACGGCAATACGACCAATTCCTTGGTTGGTCAAGGAAATATTGGTACAGTCTCAGTAATCACTACGTGAAGGAGCCAGTCATGGCAACTGCTAAACAACCCGCAGCTAGGTCTGGCGACAAGTGCGCCCCGCAAGACGGCGGCGTAAAGCGCGGCGGAAACGCCGGCAAAAGCAACGCAGACATGCTCAAGATGGGCCGAGGCCTAGCCAGAGTTGCTGCACAGAAACGCGGAGGCTGATATGCAGACCTACCGTAATCCTAAAAGCTGCACCCCGGCAGTGTTGAAAGACAAGACCGCGAAGCAAGACCTGCGCGACACGCCTGTTGTTGTGGCCGGCAATCGCAGCGCTGAGTACAAGCCTACCAAGACGGACGGCATCACCATTCGTGGGTGCGGTGCTGCGACCAAAGGTAAAATGGCACGCGGCCCTATGGGTTGATAACTTATGAACTACGCTACGCTGTCTGCGACCATTAGTACCTATTTGCAGAACTACGAGACAGACTTCGTAGCGAATATTCCCACGTTTGTTAAGCAGGCCGAACAGCGCATCTACAACGCGGTGCAGTTCCCTTCGTTGCGCAAGAACGTAACGGGGACGATGACGGCCAGTAATCAGTACCTAGCAGCGCCTGACGATTTCCTTGCTCCGTATTCCGTAGCGGTCATTGATGGTACGGGGCAGTACCAGTTCTTGCTCAACAAGGACGTCAACTTCATCCGTGAAGCGTACCCCACCGTGGCTGCCACGGGCTTACCCAAATACTACGCCATCTTTGGCCCTCGCTCCGCGCAGCCTACTGAGCTGTCGTTCATTCTCGGCCCTACGCCTGACTCGGCGTATTCGGTGGAGATGCACTACTACTTCTACCCAGAGTCGATCGTTACGGCTTCTACAACGTGGCTCGGCGATAACTTTGACACCGTGCTGCTGTACGGCTGCCTCATTGAGGCGTACACGTTCCTCAAGGGCGAAGCAGATCTTTTGGCGCTGTACGACGGCAAGTACAAGGAAGCCCTGGCATTGGCCAAACGCCTTGGGGATGGTATGGATCGTCAAGATGCGTACCGTTCCGGGCAGTATCGACAGCCGGTAAACTGATATGGCCCTTACGCAAACCCTCGTCACCAGCTTCAAAAAAGAGAGCTGGCAAGCCGTTCACAACCTGGAAACAGACGTCCTCAAAATCGCGCTCTACACGGGGGCTGCGTCGCTGAATGCGGGCACTACGGTCTACACCGTGACGGGCGAGACATCGGGAACGGGCTACACCGCAGGCGGCAAGACGCTGACAGGCGTTACGCTCACAACGGACGGGACGACTGTGCTCTTGGACTTCAGCGATGTGGTCTGGACACCGGCGGCATTCACAGCGCGGGGCGCGTTGATTTACAACTCCAGCAAGAGCAACAAGGCGATTGCGGTCTTGGACTTTGGTGCTGACAAGACGGCGGTTAACACCTTCACTGTGCAGATGCCCGCTAACACAGTCAGCACGGCCCTGATTCGATTTGTATAAGGAGTTCCTGCATGTGGACACTGGTTGACACAACGCAGACCCCGAACTGGACGCAGACCGTTACAACCCAGACACCTAGCTGGACGCCGGTAACAACACTATAAGGAGGCGTCATGCCTAGTACATACACACCTTCCCTACGTCTGACGCTGCCGGCGACGAACGAGCTTGGCGGCACCTGGGGTGCAACGGTTAACACGGGCATCACGACGCTGACTGAGACTGCGATCGCAGGCACTGCGGCGGTGGCAATGACGGATGCTGACTATACGCTGACGACGGCGAACGGCACGACCGATCAGGCTCGGAACATGTTCATCACGTTGACCGGCACGCTGACGGTCTCGCGCAATGTGATCTGCCCTTCGGTGTCTAAGCTGTATGTGGTGACGAACAGCACGACGGGTAGCCAGTCGATCGTATTTAAGACGTCGGCAGGCGCGGGCATCACAGTCGCCAACGGTCAGCGCAAGATGCTGTACTGCAACGGCACGGATGTGCTGGATGCGACGACGGGCTTCACGTCTATTTTGTTTGATGCCGGCACTGTCAGCGCCCCTTCTATTTCGTTTGTCGGCAGCACCAACACAGGCTTCTGGCGTCCAGCAGTCTCGACCGTTGCACTGAGCACGGCGGGGTCTGAGCGGCTGCGTGTAACTTCTGCCGGCAGTGTGGGGATCGCTACGACTGCTCCTGCTCGCGCACTGCACGTCGCTAATTTGTCGCCAAGTACGGGGATTCGTATTAGTGGCCCAACATCGGACAATGCGTGGGCGGGTGGTGTTGAGTTCTACTCCGACAACGGAACGACTGTAACAAGTTCAATTACCGCGTCGACGGGCGGGATACTGTTTGGGTACGGTGGTTCGGAACGCATGCGAATCGATGCGTCTGGCAACCTTGGGGTTGGAGCCGTCCCGGGAGCGTACGGCGAAAGCGCAAAGGTTTTAGTCAACGGCACCGGTAAGACCAACGGCATTTACATCAATTTCAACGGTACCGGCGCAGATAGGCAAATAGCCCTTGCAAACGGTAACGGGGCTGTTGGTTTTGTTGGGACCGATAACACAGCACTTACGTTCGGCACCGGTGTCACAGAGCGACTGCGTATCGACATCTCCGGCAATCTCGGCCTCGGCGTAACCGCTTTCGGCACCTCAGCCGCCAAAGTCATCGGCATGGCCAACGCAACGGCACCAACAACAAGCCCTGCGGGTATGGGTCAACTGTACGTTGAAGCCGGCGCTTTGAAGTTCAGAGGCTCGTCTGGCACCATCACAACCATTGCTCCAGCATAAACATGAACCTTCCACAACTCCCGCAAGATAAGGCAAACCACGCGCTGTACGGCGTGGCGATCTTTGTTGTAACGCACTTCTTTTTCGGGGTTGTTGCCGGGCTCTTGGTTGGCCTAGTAGCAGCCGTCGGTAAAGAGGTCTACGACAAGGTCTCTGGCAAAGGCAATCCCGAACTGCTGGACGTTTTGGCCACATTTGCTGGCGTCATGCTCGGAGCTTTTGCTACCGCGCGCATCTGATAAGGCACCTCATGGGCAAAAACATAATCGCTATTCTTTTCCTCTCCAGAGGGATCGCCCATCGTGAGCACCTGTGGACAACATCGTTAGCACGGCACTTGGCGCTTGAAGCGTTCTACAAAGAAATCGTCGAGTTGGCCGACACGCTTACTGAGACGGCACAAGAGCGTTACGGCATGTTCAAGGACATTCCATACCTAGAGCCGGAAGGCGAAGCCGATGTTGCCGACGAGCTTGAGTACCAGATGGAACAGGTAGAAGAGATGCGGTACAAGGCGTTCGACAAAGCTGACACGCCCATTCAAAACATCGTTGACGAGATCGTTGGCCTGTACCTGCACACGCTCTACAAGCTGCGTCGGTTTAAGTAGGAGCCACTATGCTCAGCGCACTTCTTTCTTTCCTTGGCGGCTCGGTCTTTCGTATGTTGTGGGGAGAAATCTCCGCGTTCATCAACAAGCGCCAGGACAACGCGCACGAGTTGCAGATGTTGCAGTTGCAGATGACCCTGGACGACCGCGCCCACACGCGCAATCAAGAAGCAATGCAGTTGCAGGCGCAGCTTGGAATCAAGACCATCGAAGCGCAGTCCCAGGCGATGGTGGATAAAGCCGATGCCGATGCTTTCGGTGAGGCGATGGCCCGTGCATTCGGCCCGACAGGCTACTCCGCTGTGGACATCTGGAACGGCATCGTGCGTCCTGCTGCCGCGACCATCGCGCTAGGTCTGTGGGTGTGTAAGCTGATCACGCAGAACTTCCAGATGGCGGACTGGGACATGGAGCTTGTAGGGGCGATTCTCGGTTTCTTCTTTGCCGATCGGAGCCTTGGGAAACGTGGACGCTAAATCGGACTTGGCCATTGCTGCAGGACTGTGCAGGCAGTTTGAGGGCTTGTTCCTCAAGCCGTACCTCTGTCCGGCAAATGTGGCCACGATCGGTTTCGGCTCAACGCGGTATGAGAACGGTATTAAGGTCAGCTTAGCCGACCCGCCGATTACCAAGCAACGTGCAGAGGCACTCCTGATCCATGAACTGAGTAAGACGCGCCCAACGGTGCTGAGACTGTGCCCAGGGCTTGACGCCTGGGGCCCCGGAGCGGTTGCTGCGATCCTGGACTTTGCGTTTAATCTCGGTACGGGTAACCTACAGGCATCGACACTGCGCAGGAAGATCAACGCAGGCGACCGTGATGCGGCAAAGCTGGAACTCAGCCGCTGGGTAAGAGGTGGCGGTAAAGTTCTGCCGGGCCTTGTTAAGCGACGCGCTGCGGAAGCCGTACTACTTGGGTAAAGAACGTGACCATACAAAAGCTACTATTCAAGCCGGGCATCAACCGCGACAACACGGCGCTTACCGCTAAAGGCGGATGGTTCGAGTGCGATAAGATCCGTTTTCGCTCCGGTGTGCCTGAAAAAATCGGCGGTTGGACACGCGACTTCACCGTTACGGAAGAACCCCTCAAGCCCGCCAATAACGGCTCGTTCTGGGGCGTCGGGCGTTGGATGTTTACTTGGCAGACGCTTGCCGGCATCAACCCGATCGTGTACGGCACCAACTCCAAGCTGTACCTGCAGTCAGGCTCCAGCGGAATCATCACCGACATCACGCCACTGCGCTACACGACCAAGGCGGGCGACGTCACGTTTACGGCCGACACGATTGGTCTGACGGCTATCGTCACGGTCAACTGCACGAACCACGGCTGCACAGTCAACGACTTCGTCACGTTCTCTGGGGCGCTTAGCCTCGGCGGAAACATAACGGCAGCGGTGCTGAACTCAGAGTTCTTGGTCACGTCCATCACAACTAACACGTTCACGATCAATGTCGGTGTCAACGCTACGGTTGCAGACACGGGGACGGGTGGTGGATCGGTTATTGGCACTTTCCAGATACACCCAGGCCCGGATATCACATACTCCGTCGCAGGCTGGGGGGCAGGAACCTGGGGCAGTGGCGTTTGGGGCAACACGTCAACCAACACCGCCAGCTCGAACGCGCAGTTGTGGAGCGGGTGTAACTACGGCGAAGCGCTCATCACCAACCCCCGGTATGGCGGGCTCTACATCTGGAGCCCTGACCCAGCGTCTGTGGCCATCATCAACCGCGCTACACTGCTGACACAGCAAGCCTTCACCGTAACCAATGCGAACCCAGGCGTCATTACGCTGACCAGCGCGCTTGAGGAGAACACGTCGTTTGTTGCATCTACCAACGGCGCACTGCCGACAAATCTGGTGGCGGGAACTACGTACTATCTTGTGAACGTGTCAGGGCTGACGGCTAACTTTTCAGCCACCTTCGCAGGCCCTCCGATTGATACCACCGCCGGCGCACAGACCGGGGTGCACGCACTGGCTGTTGCAGACTGCCCCACCGTTTGTTCGCACGTTACGGTGTCGGACGGGTCGCGGTTCATCTTGGCGTTTGGCGTCAACGACTTCAACTCCAGTGTGCGTGATCCGATGCTGGTGCGCTGGTCAGACCAAGAAAACTACAACATCTGGACGCCGGCCATCACTAATCAGGCGGGTAGCTTCCGGCTCAGCCGGGGCAGTGAGATCCAAACATCGCAGCAAACCCGTCAAGAAGTCTTGGTGTGGACAGACGCAGCGCTGTACTCCATGCAGTACCTTGGCCCGCCCTATGTGTGGAAGTTCGACATCCTGGCTGACAACATCTCAATCGCCTCGCCAAACTCGACGGCGGTGGCCAACAACATCACGTACTGGATGGGTGTGGACAAGTTCTATATCTACTCAGGCCGGGTAGAGTCCTTGAGCTGCACGCTCCGACAATATATTTTTGGCGATCTGAACCTGTCGCAGCGGTTCCAGTTCTTTGCAGGCACCAACGAGGGCTTCCACGAGATATGGTGGTTCTATTGCTCCAAGAACTCCACAACGATCGACCGCTACGCCATCTACAACTACCTCGAAGGGGTTTGGGCGTACGGCAATCTTGCGCGCACTGCGTGGCTCGACTCCCCGTATCTTGCAGCGCCTATCGCGTTGAACTATGACGGCCAGATCCTGTACCACGAAGACGGCAATGATGACGGGTCAACAAACCCTGCGACTCCGCTGGCAGCCTACGTGCAGTCTGCCGACTTCGATATCGGAGACGGCAACCAATACGCCTACGTGGACTCACTCATTCCAGACCTGTGTTTTGACGGCTCGACAGCAGTGGCCCCGGAAGTCACCCTAACAATCAAGCCCCGTCAGAACCCCGGCGCAGCGTACGGTGCAGCGCCATCAAACCCGGATGTAGCTAGCGTTAACGACTACTCTGTGCAGAACAACTATCTCGTGCAACGGTTCACAGAGTTCGTCTATGTGCGGGTGCGTGGGCGGCAGATGGCGTTCAAGATCGAGTCCACCGCGCTGGGTACGACGTGGCAGATGGGCGCTACTCGCATAAACATCCGTCCTGACGGTCGCCGGAGATAAGCATGGCCGCACTGATCGTTACTTCAGAAGACGCCATCAACCGGGTCGTGGCACCTCGGCTACCCTCTGCCCCAAGCGACTACGACGCCAGATACCAAGAGCAATTCGCGAACGTCTTGCGCCTGTACTTCCGGCAACTCGACAACATCTTAGGACAGCTCGTGGCCGCTAACAGCACACTCCCGATATCGTTCAACAGCACCAGTCTCGATGCGTTCGGCAGACTGCAAGTAAGCCAACCGTACACGCTCTTCGATAGCCAGAACCGCTACGCAACAGACAATCAGTTTGATACGACGCTGGTTACGGGTGGCACGACGACATATCTGCCAAATGAGTCGTCAGTTCAGCTAAATGTAACTACGTCGTCTGGATCTTCGGTTGTTCGGCAGACCTTCCGTAACTTCCCGTACCAGCCCGGTAAGGGCTTGATGCTTATGGCGACGTTCGCAATGAACGTGGCAAAGCCGGGGCTGCGTCAGCGCGTGGGGTACTTCAACACGCAGAACGGTGTGTTCTTCCAGCAAAACGATTCCACGAAGGCGTTTGTGCTGCGTTCGTACATCAGCGGTGCGGTCTCTGACGTGCGCACGGTTGCCCAGGCAAACTGGAACGGCGACAAGCTCGACGGCACAGGTGCCAGCGGCATCACGCTTGATACAACCAAAGCGCAGATTCTGTGGATGGACTTTGAGTGGCTGGGTGTTGGCTCGGTTCGCTGCGGATTCTTCATTGACGGGCAGATGATAATTTGCCACACGTTCCAAAATGCAAACGAGATATCGACGGTCTACATGACCACGGCTATCCTGCCCGTGCGCTACGAGATCACGAACACGGCGGCAACGGCTACAGCATCTAGCATGCGCCAGATATGCTCGACGGTTCTCTCCGACGGCGGGTACGAGCAGACATCAATTGAGCACATGGCGCGGCGGACGTCCGTACCTGCGGGCAACTTCATCACCACGGCGTTCTATCCGTTGGCGTCCATTCGTCTGGCCTCGACAGCGTTGGGGGCCGTTGTTCTCCCGCTCAACTACGACTTCTTGCCGACAACGGTGGACAACTACGAAGTTGCCCTGATCAAGAACACTACGCTCACTGGTGCATCTTGGACAGCGTCAGCATCCGATGCAAACGTCGAGGTCGACTACACAGCTACGGCAACATCAGGCGGCACGATTGTCTCTAGCGGGTACACCTCGGGTAAGTCTGGGCGGATACCGCTGACTGCTTCAGGTAACTACAACTGGGACTTGCAGCTCGGGGTATCTTTGGCCGGGGTTAGCGATACCTACACGCTGTGCGCCCGCACGCTTGCCAGTACTGGTGGTGGATGGGGGTCGCTCTCTTTCTACGACCTCACACAGTAACTTTGGCGTATAGCCCTGACCATGCTAAACTTTAACAATACCCTTTCCGCGAGGCATTCATGAGCCTTCAAGCTGCTGCACACCATCTTGCGTCTAAAGGAAGGGGCGAAGACTCGCTGCTAGTCCACATGACACCCGGCGAAGTCAGCGGGTTGCAATCTCTTGCAATGGCGCATGGCGGCTCCCTCACGCGCAATCCTGACACAGGTTTGCCTGAAGCCGGGTTCCTGAAGAACATCCTCCCCACGCTGATCGGTGTCGGCGCGAACTTCTTTCTTCCTGGTATCGGCGCACTTGGCGCGGCGGCTCTCGGCGCAGGCGCAGGCGCTTTGACCAATAAAGAGAACCCCCTGATGGGCGCTATCGCTGGCGGCCTGGGTGCGTATGGTGGTGCCAATATTGGTGCTGGCTTGCAAGCGGCGGGCACGGCTGCGGTTACTCCGCCAACGGGTCTTGAGATGGTGAGCCCTGAATGGACGCAGGCTGCTGCCGATGCTGCTGCGGCTGCGCCGCCAGTTACACCTTCGTTACCAACAGCAGAACTAGGGCAAGGTCAAGAGTTTTGGCCGCAAACAACCACCTCGCCCGTTGCGAAGCCGACGTTCTTGCAGAGCGTTGATGCTGCCGCGCAAAACCCAGCGGAGTTCATGAAGGGGGTAGGCGGAACATCCGGCCTTATCAGAAGTGCGTCTATGGCTGCGGCTCCGGTCGTCATGGCTCCGCCCGAGCCGTTCCGTAACCCTGAAGACGAGTACGGCGACGCGCCGCGCTACCGCTATGACGCGGGTTATACCGGCGGGGAGTACTTGCCCGGTTCTGCTTACACGGGCGAGAAGCGCTATTTCCGGCCCACCTACACGCGGTTGGCTGAAGGCGGGCTCGTAAGTTTGGCCGGCGGCGGGCGCGTCGTCATGGAGCAAATAGCAGCAAAAGAGGCCGCAAACAGGGCTGCGTACAATGCGGCCTTCGCGCAAGCAGGACAGCCTGTTCCCACGGGACGCCAAGTACAAGCTCCCGTACAAGCCCCTGTGCAAGCCCCTGTGCAAGCCCCTGTGCAAGCCCCTGTGCAAGCCCCTGTGCAAGCCCCTGTGCGTATACCTACGCCTGTACAAGCTCCAGTGCAAGCTCCAGTACAAGCTCCAGTACAAGCTCCAGTGCAAGCCCCTGTGCGTATACCTACGCCTGTACAAGCTCCAGTGCAAGCTCCTGTGCGTATACCTACGCCTGTACAAGCTCCTGTGCAAGCTCCTGTGCAAGCTCCTGTGCAAGCAAACGCACCCGCATACTACCCCGGCGCAATGGGGCGTTACGCACGCGGCCCTGCGCAAGGAATGAGCGGCGCTAGTGCCGACGCCATGATGTATTTGTATGGGCAGATGCCGTCTTCTAGTTCACGCACGAACGCAGGTTACGCACAGCGGTATGGAATGCCTGAAATTGGTGATCGTGTTACCACGATGCCGGTTAATCCTGCAGTGCCCGGTACGACCGCCCCCTCTCGCAAGCCGTTGACGCTGGACGAGATGGTGCAGGCCAACGCTCCAAAATCTGCGGAAAAAGCAAAAGCGGCATCGTCAAGCTGGCTTGATGAGCAGGCGCAACGGTTTACGATATCGCCCGCTGCCCGTGCGTACTTGATGTCAAAGCCCGACGTACTTGCTGCCGCAGAAGAAAGCGGCATGGATCCGGAGATGTTTGCGTGGAGTCACTACGTAAATACCGGACGCGGGGAGAAAAGTCCTGAAGGTCTGGCGTTTGAAGACGCCATGATGGCCGAGAGTAACCGACGAGAGGCAGAACGCGGCGGTGGCAACAAGGCTGGCGGCATGCTGCGCACAGGTGGGTTCGTTATTCCTGCGGACGTTGTCTCTGCACTCGGTAACGGCAGCACAGATGCAGGGCTGGAAGCCCTCATGCGCAAGTACAACGCGCAGCCTATCGACGGCCCTGGTGACGGCATGAGCGACTCGATCCCAACCACGATCGAGGGTAAGCAGAAGGCGCGCGTCGCACGCGGCGAAGCGTACCTCTCTCCAGAGCAAGTTAAACAGGCTGGCGGGACGAAGAAACTGTACGCCATGCTTGACCGCATTCGCCAGAACGCGCACGGCAAGACGACACAGCAGCGCCAGATCAATCCTAACAAGGCGATGGGATGAAAGTCCAGCACGTACCTATCGAATGGGTGCCACGGACGTGGCCCCTGGTTGAGAAGTACATTGCCGACGCGCTTGAGTACGCAAAAGGCGAATACACCCCTGAGCACATCCAAGTGCTGTTGACTACAGGGCAGCGGTTGCTTATTGTGGCCACAGAGGGTGAAGTCATACACGGTTGTGCAGTCTTAGAGCTGTTCAACCGCCCCACAGCGCGTGTTGCACACATAACCGCTATTGGTGGGAAACTGATATCAAGCAGAGACACCGTTATGCAATTAAAAGTGCTGGTGGCCTCATTTGGCGCTACTTCATTGGAAGGCGCGGCTCGGGAATCTGTTGCCCGTCTATGGAGACGGTACGGGTTTGAAGAGAAATACAGAATCGTAGGGGTGCAAATATGAGCGGTGGCAGCGGTGGTGGCGGGTCAACAGCGACGTCTTATCAGACCAATATTCCTGAGTACGCAAAAAAACCGTACATGGAGTTGGTAGGGCAAGCGCAAGCTGTCGCTAATGCACCCTATCAAGAGTACACAGGAGAGCGCGCTGCACAGTTCACCCCTATGCAGCAGCAGGCATTCCAGTCTGCGCAGAACCAGCAGGTAGCGCCGCAGATCGCCGACGCATCCAATCTCGCATATTCCGCCGCCAGCCGCGCAATGGGGCAGCAATACAACCCGAGCCAGTTCTTTGCGCGGCAAATCCGTCCTGGACAGATCGGTGCGCAGCAAGTAAACGCCGGACAGTTTGGTTTTGAGCGTGTTGGTGCTGGGCCGCAGGTGTACGCGCCGCAAGTAGTCGCAAGCGGGTTCGGGTTTGAGCGCGTGGGCGCTGGCCCGCAAGTGCAGGCCGACCGTATTGCGGCGGGTCAGATGGGTTTTGAGCGTGTGGGGTCTGGGCCACAAGTACAAGCCGACCGGATTTCTGGGGGGCAGATCGGTTTTGAGCGTGTGGGTGCGGGGAGCGTCGGTACGCAAGGATTCACAGCCCCAGGCGCTGCTGAAGCGTACATGTCTCCGTACATGCAGAACGTGGTCAATGTTCAGCAGCGCGAAGCGCAGCGGCAAGCTGACATCGCTCGTACACAGCGCGGAGCACAGGCCGTTGGTGCCGGAGCTTTTGGCGGATCTCGCCAAGCCATCCTAGATGCCGAAGCTGCACGTAATCTAGCGATGCAGAAGGGCGATATCCAGTCCCAAGGTTTACAGTCGGCCTACCAGCAAGCACAGAGCATGTTCACGTCCGATCAGGCGCGAGCATTGCAAGCACAGCAAGCCAATCAACAAGCCGGGCTGACTGCCGGCCAGCTTAATCAGCAAGCGGGGCTGACCGCCGGGCAAGCCGGTCTGCAGTCGTATATGCAGGCGCAACAAGCCAACCAGCAAGCAAGCATGCAAGCCGCACTCGCTAATCAGCAAGAAGCACAGCGTGCGGCTCTGGCCAACCAGCAGGCTGGACTTACTACGGGGCAAACAAACCTGCAGACCATGATGCAGGCACAGCAGGCCAATCAGCAGTACGGCATGCAAGCGCAGCTTGCCAATCAGCAGGAAGCGCAACGCGCCGCTCTGGCCAATCAGCAAGCAGGTTTGACGACCGGACAGGCGGGGTTGCAGTCGTATATGCAGGCGGGGTTGGCCAATCAGCAAGCAAGCATGCAAGCGCAACTTGCCAATCAGCAGGAAGCTCAGCGTGCTGCGCTAGCCAACCAGCAGGCGGGTCTCACCACGGGTCAAGCCGGGCTTGGCGCATACATGCAGGCGCAACAACTTAACCAGCAGGCCGGATTGACGGCGGGGCAGGCAAACCTGCAAGCCATGATGCAGGCCCAGCAGCAGAACCAGCAAGCCGGTCTTGAAGCACAGCGGTTGTCTGAGCAGTCTCGGCAGTACGGCGCAGGGTTCGGGCAGCAGGGGTTACAGACGGCGCTGCAAGGCGCGGGGCAACTTGGGCAGCTCGGCCAGCAACAGTTTGGTCAAGAGCAGGCCATCACGGGCCAGCAAGCCGGATTCGGCGGGTTCCAACAGCAGCAGATACAGGACATCCTCAATCGGCAGTACGCCGACTTCTCTGCGGCTCGGAACTACCCAACGCAGCAGCTCGGGTTCTTGTCAGATATCTTGCGAGGCACGCAAGGCACCACCCGCTCAATTTACGAAGCACCGCCAACCACCGCGCAAAACCTTATCGGGCTTGGTTCGGCAGCTTACGGTGTCAGCAAGATGGCAGGCATGGCCAAAGGCGGTAAAGTGAAGTCTGCGGGGCTTGCTGAGCTGGCCTTGTCTCGGATGAAGGGTTAAAAATGATTAACGCGAACCAGATCACAGCCCGTCTTCGGATGATGAGCGACCAGGAACTGCAGCGCTTCGCTGAGATGCACAAGCAGGATCCGTACATGTTCCCCTTGGCGTTCAACGAGAGCAACATGCGCAAAGAGATGCGCTCTGCTCCGCAAGGACAAGGCGCGGCCCCCCAGGCGCCAGTGAACCAGCAAGCCTTGGCTGCAATGCAGCCTGCGCGGTTGCCAGAAGACCAGGGTATTGGCGCGCTGAACCCCAACATGCATTTTGCTGATGGCGGCTTGGTCGCGTTTGCAGGTGGTGGTGAGTCCACAGCCGGCCCGTATGCCCACGCCGATGATCGCGATTTCGGCACTGGCGGTGTTGCCTACGCAGACGGCGGAGCGATTCGGTTTCAGAACCGAGGCAGCATACCGGGTTCCGAGTATTGGCCAGAAGGCGTGTTCGCGCCCACTAAACGCCGGCACTGGACAGCACCGAACCCGGTTCGAGACACGCCGCTAATTGGCGAAGAAGATATTAGAAAGATCCCTCTCGTGCGTTCCGTGCAGACGTCTGCTGAGATGCAAAAAGCTAACGAGGGGAACCCCGAAGGGGATTGGACATACGCAAAACTTAAGAATCGTACTGCACCCCCCGTTAGCCCCGTTAGCCCCCTTCCAACCGACTACGCAACACGTACTGGCGGTGGTGCAGCCATGCCCCCTCTCCCAACTTCACCCGGAGGCCCTGGAGCAGCACAACCTAGCGCAGGGCTAGGTGCAATCCCTCGCGCTCCTGCCGGAGCCGCACCCGTGGCGGCGGATGACAGCTTCATAAAAAGCATACGCAAAGTGTATGCAGACGCTGAAGAAGCGCAAGCAAAGCGCGATGCGCAGCGGGAGATGGAATATCTCGCAAACCGCCCTGAGTCCGAGTCGTTCAAAGAACGCAAGGCCGCGCTCGAAGAAGACCGTGCCGATGTAGAGAAAGAGCAGCGAACAAACGAAGGCTTGGCTTGGCTGACGTTCGCATCCAAGGTTGTGCAACCCGGTAAGAACACCATTCAAGCGATTGTTGAAGGTGCGTCTGCTGGGGGCGAGCAGTACTCGCGCGCGCAGAAAGACCTCAAGAAAGCCGAGAAAGAACGCAAGATGGGCTTGGCCGCGCTTGCCGAAGCGGAACGCTCAGCAAAAGCCGGAGACTTCGAGAAGGCGCAAGCGCGTAGAGACGCTATGGCTACCCGTAGCGAGAACAGCATGAAGGCCCAGGTTGATGCTGTTGCAGCCGCCTACGGGATAACGCAGAAAGCGGCATACGACATGTTGCTTGCGCAAATGCAGATAACGTCTCAGGAACGTATCGCTAATCTGCGTCTGCAAGCGGAAGAACGTGCCGATAATTTACGTTATGCAGCAGCACAAGCAAAACTCGGTGCGGAGGATGTAGAGGGTCTTATGAAGTTTGCGCAGGCAAACCCAACGCTGGCGCCTCAAGAAGCTGTTGAACAGTACAGAGCAATGAAGGCAACCTTTGCCTCGATGAACAATGCGTCGGTTTCAGAAACGCCTCCTCCGGTTATTCGTCCCCCAAAGCCCTAAACAACGGTTTTATGCCCACGAGCATTTAAACTAAAACCGTCGGGCGTGTACCGACGGTTTTACACCTAACAGACACCACAGCTATGGCCTACGTAATTCTTCCTGACGGTTCTGGATATCCTATTCAAGAAGGGCAGTCACCGCAGGAGGCTATGTCGGCTGCGCTGCGGCAGTACCCCGAAGCCTTCGGTTTTGCCCCGTCGAAACCTAAAGAAGACACCTCCGGCGGGATTGCTGCTGCAAGCGCGGGGTTCAAACGTCTTAAAGGCGAAGGGGCGCTGACTTTAGGCAAGATGGGTTTGATGGGCCTGCCCGAAGCGGAGAAGTATTACAAGGAGCAGGAAGCCGCCGCTGCACAACGGTTCACCCCAACGCAAGATGGCTGGTCTACGTCTCCTTGGCTGAAGTTTAGAGAGACGCTAGGCGGCTCGCTGCCGTACATGGCGGCACCGATAGTGGCGGGTGCTGCGGCAGCGACGCTGCCTGTATCGGGGGCATTGTCGGCGGCAGCGCTGGGGGCTTTGGGCGCTGGTGCGGTGTCTACCGGGCAGTTCACGGGCTCCAACTTGGCACGTCAGATGGATACCGGCAAGACGCTGGAAGAAACTGACCTCGGTAAAGCTGCGCTAACTGCCGTTCCACAGGCAGCACTCGATACAGCCGCGATGCTTTTGGCTCCTGGGCTTGGGAAGTTCCTGGGTATGGCGGGCAGAGAAGTCACGGAAGCGGGCGCTAGAGCCCTCGCTAACCAGACGCTGAAACAAATTGCTTGGGACTACACAAAAGCCACGACCATGGCTATGACCGCAGAAGGTCTGACCGAAGCGGCGCAGCAGCTCTTGGAACGCGCGCAAGCCGGGTTGGACATCAGTGACCCAGAAGCCCGCAAAGAGTACCTCGAAAGCTTACAGGGCGGTGCCGCATTGGCAGCGGTTCTCGGCCCCTTCGGTCGCGCTATGGATCGCGGCAGCATTCAGAAGCAAGGCAAGATACTAGAAGCAAAACGCCTTGGTGAAGAACGCGCAGTCGCCGAAGCCGAGCAGGCCAAACTGGACGCCGCTGAAGCTGAGCGTAAGCAGCAGCCCGATTATTTGCGAGCGCTTAATACGCAGTACCAGACGCTTGAGCAGGAACTGCAGGCCCTGCCGAAAGTAACGAAACCCAAGAAAATCAAGGACGCAACGGCGGCTCAAGAGATCGCGTATGAAGACGCGGTGCAAGCGTACCAAGACGCTCAGGCTGCACGCAAAGAATTCTTTGAACGGTACAAACCCGTCAAGCAGGAGTACAAAGAACGGTTCAAAGACATCCAGGCTATGCAGGCCGAGGATCAAAAACAAGAAGCACTGCAAGGCGGTGCTGGCCCAATGGCGCAGCCCATGCTGCCTGGGTTTGAAATGGGCTTTGAACAACCCGGCGCTGCTGAACAACTTGCGGCTGAACAAGAGAATCAGCAGTACTTCCAACAGCCTGCGGAAGTTACACCTGCCCCGGCCACCTTGACGCCTACACAGCAGCGCGTAGAGCTGATGCAGCAACGGGACACGCTCGCTAAAGCCTACACCGAAATCTCTGGGCGGGCGATGAAGAGTGCCGTCCCTGAAGAGCAACGCGCCCTGTTCAATCAGGCTGTGCAGGTCAAGACCGCGCTGGCAGAAGCCGATGCCCAGATCAAGAATCTTGGCGGTAAATTGCCTACGCTTGAGGCGCTGCAAAAGAAAGAGGTGGAACTCACCAATCTCGCAGAAAAAGCCAAGACAGCGCCACAGAAACAAGCGGTGTTGGGCAAGCTCGTCGAGGTTCGTCAGCAGATCGCTACCTTTGCAGCGCCTACCGTTGAAGGCCAAGGCACACTAGCGTTTAAGCCCACTGCTCAAGAGATTGCGGCTGACAAAACTGCGCGTGCTGAACGACAGAAACAAGAAGCACTGGAAGGCGGCGCCGGGCCGATGCAGCAGACGCTTATTCCCGGTTTAACGGAGCCCGTGCTCCCCACGCGCAAGTTTGATGTTGAGGCCGAGGCTGAACCGACGGCGTTTGATACGCAGGAAGAAGCCCGCAAGCTGTCGATGATGGCGGATCGCAAAGAGGCGCTTTTTAAAAAGCAAGAAGCGGTTGTTGCCGACCTCGACGATAAGGCGTCTACGGCACCGTTTGAGTCGTATGCAGCGGTGCGCAAAGCGGCCGATGCCGAACGGAAAAAAGCGGATGAAATGCGTCAAGAAGTTGATGCGATGCGAAAGCAGGTGGAAGATCTAAAAGCCCAGGCAGCCGTTATTCCGGAAAAAACGGAAGACATGCAGAGGGCGAGTATTGAAAAGAAAATAGCGCAAGCCCAGCGCCGGTTTGAAAGAGCCCAAGCCGTCGGCGATCGAGAAATGGCTGATGCTGAGTACGCCAAGGTCTTAAAACTTCAAGAAAAACTTGCAGAGTTTCCACAGGTCAATCTTGAACAAGGCGCAGCCGCGCTGCAGGCATACGAAACGGCACTGGCGGAAAAGATCGCCGCAGGTCGTGAGCAGTCGGTTGAAGGTCAACGGGCAGCCAATGTTGCGCTGGCAAAGGCCAAGGCCGACATCCAAGCACTGATGCGCTCGTCCGAGACAGCCCCGTTGGTTAAAGAAGCCCGTGTCGGCAAGCAACAAGACATCGCGCAACAGCAGCGCGATATTGCGCAGTTCGAGGCCGAAGGCCCAGGCGCTGTGACGCCGAAGATGCCCGCAGCCAAGCAAACGGAAGATCTTCGGCAAGTTCTTCGAGACATCGCTCGGTTTGAAGACGAGAGCCCGTCGGTATTCACATCTGCCGCCGATGAGGCCCGAGCCAATGCCCTGCTCGAATCAATCACACAGTCTCGCAACGCTATGAAGCAACGTGTGGCTGCAGCGAATGCCGCCACAAGAGGTCTCCGGCCATTAAACACTGCAGTTGAGCGCGCTGCTAAAGCAGCCAAGACGGCACCTGTAGAAGAGAAAGCGGCTCCTACAGCGGCGCCTGCACCCGCACCAAAAACGCCTCAGACACCTGTAGAAAAACGGGAAGAAGCCAAGCAAGATGCGGTAGAGAAACAAGCGGCTGCAAAAAAATCCGTTGAAGAAAAACGTGCTGCGGCAAAGCAGGCGCAATCGGAAAAAGCAAAGCCTAAAGCAGAGCCTAAAGCAGAGCCTAAAGCCGCGCCTAAAGCAGCACCAGTACAAGAACGGCAACGCAAAGCTGCAGAAGCTAAACGGGCGGCTGACGAGCGGAAAGCCGAAGCACAGCGGCTTGTTGAAGAGAAGCGGGCGCAAGCAACTAAAGTCCGCGCCGAGGCTGCCGCTGCATCTAAAGCAAAAGCGGACGCTGAAGTTGCGACCGCAAAGAAAAAAGCGGATGAAGCGCGTATCGCCAGAGCCAAAAAAGAATTGCGAGAAAAAGCCGCAGCAGATATGCGGGCTAGACGAGTTGCGGCGGTTGAGGCTGCGGCTGCAGAAGATTCTACCAATTTAAACCCACAGGAAATCCCTGCGAGATTCGACGCAGGCCCCTACGGCGGAGCGGTTTCTCCGGCAGCTTTGGAGTTGCGCAGGAAATCCCAACCACAAAAGGATGAGACGGACGTCGCCCTTGGTAATAATAAGTTTGTTTCGTTAGCTGTTGCAACCCAGTACGTGCAAGAAGCGATTGACGCAGGCATCAAACCTTGGATGTTCCAGATACACAATGCGCTCGACATCAACCCCGGCGAAGCCGTTAGAATTTTAAAAATTCTTGACGCGTCTAAAGCACAAAATAAAGCAGCGCCTAAAGCAGGTCTTAAATCTGAAAAGCGCGCCGCAGAAACCAAGGCTGAAGAAGTAGCCAAAGCTGAGACCGAGACTAGAAGGCTCATGGAAGAGCAGCCGGATCTGTTCTCAGATGACAAGTTCGACTCGGATACGGATACAGACAACGATGTCGCCCTGCGTGAGAACAACGACATCTACGACGCGTTCCCGACCAACGAGATGAGTGCTGAAGCAGTCGCGGCTGCTGAAGATGGCAATCTGACTGGTGTTCTTGAGGCTCTTGCCGACAGCCCAACCGAATTCAGCAGAACGCTTGTAAAGAACCTTCGCACCACTCTCAGCGCAATTGGTCGTCGTCCCAAACTTACCCTCGTCGAAAATCTAACGGACAAGGGCGTGCCTGTGGCGGGTCTCTACGATCCGGTCAAGAACCGTATCTATATTGACAACCGCTCAATGCATGAGGAAACCGTGCTGCACGAGGCGGTTCACGCCGTTACCCTCGGCGTGCTGCGCGCAGATCCCAAGACGCTCACCGCTGAACAGCTTGCTGCGCGGTCGGAACTTGAGGCTATGTACAAGCGCATTCAAGCTGATCCAGCGTTCAGCCGTGAGTACGGCAAGAAGAACGTCGAAGAGTTCGTCGCTGAACTCATGACCAACTCGAATCTTCGCGACAAGCTGGACAGCGTTAAACCCGGGCTTGTGCGGCGTATCTATGAAGCCATCATGCGACTGTTCGGCATGGAGCCGAACAGCATGTCCGAGAAGGCCATCGCCGCTACGCTCAAGATCTTCCAGCCGCCGAGCCCTATGGCCAAAGACTCGGTGACGGTGCCGTCGATCATGCGCGGTGTGTTCCCTGGCACCAAGGCCGTTGCAGCAGCAAACGTCGATCCAGGTGCCGTCGCCACGGTCAACGCATTGGTGGGTAGAGCCGCTTCTCTAGGAGACAAGATCACAGCCTCCGCGATGGGGCTGCGCATGCGCACAATAGCCGCCGACAACTGGGCACCGAGCGAAGCACTGATCAAGCTCGGCGTATCAAAAGGGAAACTGTCGGAAGTCCAAGCGCTGCAAATGCGACTCCTGATGCGTGTTTACGACGACACCGGACGCCTGACCCAACGATCGCTTAGTAACGGCCCGCTGAAAATCAAGCGCAACGCCGACGGCGTGAAAGCCATCGAGGGGCAGACAGACGGCCCCAGCGCAAAGAAGATGGCCCAGGCGTTGAGCGGATCCAAGCTCGGCAACGCACACTTTGTGGAAGACCTGTTCACAAGTTGGCTGGCTATCCTTCGCGCGGAGCGTGACGGCATCGGCTACGACAAGCTGAACTACGGCAACGACAAGCAAGGCAACCCGATCCTTAACGCCGAGAAAGCCAAGGCGGTCAAAGCGCTTGTCGAGTCTGACGCCGACACTAAAAAGGCCTTCGAAGACGCGCGCGCCATCTATCGCCAGTACAACAAAGACTTGCTGCAGTTTTTTGTTGACTCCGGCAGCATGACGCAAGAGAAGGCCAACGCGCTGACCTCCGGCGACTACGTGCCGTACTACCGCATCAACAAAGGGCTTGTGCAACTATACGTTGGCAGCAGCAAACCTATTACTATTGGCAGCATCATTGACCAGCCCCAGCTTAAAGAGCTTGTCGGCGGTGAAGACAAGATCCTGCCCGTCTTCTCCGGCATGGTGCAGAACACGTCGCTCATCGTCCGCTCGGCTGTGCGAAACATGCAAATGCGTGACGTCGGAAACATGCTGCAAGACATGGGCCTGGCCAAGATCATCCAGGGCGAAGGGCCTCGGGATGTGTTCACCGCACGGTTCAGTTCCAAAGGCGAGAAGTACTATGTTCGCTTAGACGAGACCGCGTTCCCACCAGACATCCCCGCCGATGTCGTCATCATGGGGCTGCAAGGCATCAAGACGGCTATCCCCACAACGGTGAAGCTGATGGGGCTCCCGGCCAACATTTTGCGCAAGGGCATCACGCGCCTGCCGACCTACGCTTATCGTCAGCTTATTCGCGACCCGATCCATGCGTACATGACCACTGGCGGTGACTTCTCGGCGGTGATTGATACTTATCGTGAGTTCGCCAAATCGCTCAAAGGCGATACACCTGCAGGTCTGAGCCTTAAGCAGGCCGGGGCGATTAGCAGCGACATCTATCCGGGCAGCCAAGAAGAAATGGTCAACGCTCTGCGCGACGTTACGAGCGGCAAGAACGGCTGGAATATCAACGGCGTCTTGGCCAAGCTAGACGCGCTGGGGTTGAAGGCCGACACGGCCACACGCGCTGCGCTGTACAACAACTTCCGCAAGAAAGGTATGTCGCACCTCGAAGCGGTGCTCGGCGCTGCAGAGTCCATGAACTTCTCGCGTCGTGGGACATCCGCCAGCCTGCACTGGCTCTCCACGATGATCCCGTTCTTCAACTCGCAGCTCCAGGGTCTGGATGCGGTCTACCGTGCGGCTATTACTGGCGACACCGCGTTCCAAGCAAAGCTGGACGCGCGTGCCAAACTCTGGAAACGTGGCGCACTGATGTTCGGCATGACGTTCGCGTATGCGGCGCTGATGCAGGATGATGAGGCGTACAAGACCGCTACACCGCTGGAGCGTGCGCAGTACTGGTTCTTGCGTATTCCAGGCGTTGATGAGCCGCTGCGCATCCCGATCCCATTCGAGCCGGGGCTTATGTTCAAAGTCATCCCCGAGATGATCTTTAACACGGCGGCTGGTGACACCAAGGCACGCGATGCCATGGACGCCTTCGGCAAGATGCTCGCAATGTCGCAACCAATCGGACTTCCAACAGGCGTCAAACCGCTCATTGAACTAGCGGCCAACTACAACTTCTACACCGACGCACCCATCATTTCCGAGCGAGAGTCAGGACTGACAACGGCGCAGCAGTTCCGCAATAACACCACGGAGATTGCCAAGCTTCTGGGCAAGACGGGCGCTATCTCTCCCGTTAGCGTTGACCACTTGATTCGCGGCTACACAGGCGGCCTGGGGATATTGCTTGCCAGCATGGCCAACTACCCACTACGGCCTTTCGTTAGTCCTGATGCTACCGACAAGCCTGCTCGCGCTCTGAACGAGATGCCGGTCTTCGGCTCGATGTTCCAGCCTGCTACGGGACGCGGTGTGATTGATGCGGCCTTCAAGGACGTCGAGGAGTTCCGCAGAGCAGCGGGGACGTATCAAGACCTGATCAAAGCAGGCAACCGCGCAGATGCTGCAGCCTTCGCAGACAAGTACGCCCGGGAGATAGCGTTGAACTCTACCGGCGGCTCGTTCCGGCAGAAGATGGGTGAGTTGGCGGCTCTCCGACGGCAGATCGAGATGGATCCCAGGATGTCTTCCGAGCAGAAGCAATCGCAGATGAAGCAGGTAAAGGATATGCAGGTGCGGCTCGCACAGATGATCCGGCAGATGTCTAGCGAACCCTGACGAACCACAAACCGAAACGGCCACCGTAGATACCTGCGGTGGCCTCGGCCTCCATGCCGTGGTGCATGGCTGCGCGCAACCCTAGCATGCGCATCTTTTGGACGTCCAGGCAGGGGACAAAAAACCCACTGCCTGGATACACCCTATCCCACGGAAACCGTACCGTCTCCATCAAATAGTTCTTTCGGAATGCTGATCTGCATGGCCTTCACGCGCATTGAAGGGCCGTCGGTTTTAGCGAGCATGTCTTTGCGTATGTACTGCACTTTGAAGTTGTGCGGCGCTCTCTGCATGTCCTCAATCTGGCGCTTGAAGTCGGCGTAGCCGAAGCTCATAGACGCGCAGTGACGACGCAGCAGCGCCTCCTCAATGAAGTACTCGACGAAGTTGGGACTGTGCGTCCCATGCTCAATACGGCCCATCACCGTGTTCTTCGTGCTGGTCTTGCCCTGCACATCTTTGCCCAAGTCAGCGATGAGCTGCCCCATCGTGTCGAAACGCAGCACAACGAACTTGCCGTAGAACTCACGGGTGTAAGCGTTGAGGATGTCCTCCGCTGTGCGCAGCGACTTCTTGTGCGACATCCGGGCGTTTGCCACGAGGTCTTTCAGCGCGTCCATAACAGCCGCAACAGGCACGTCCAGGATGTTGGCGTACTTACCTCCGAGCAGGATCGCCGCCGTCACAGTAGACGTGCAGCCCGCATGCCAGTAGCGCTCCTCATCGGCAAAACCCAGCGCACTGCGCAGACGCTCATGTACCTTCTTCCACATCGCCTGAGCGGTCTCGTAGTTCTGCACAAGCCACCGCACCCACGCTTCGCCCGCAACGCCATAGTTGCCGCTCATCTCACGGATGATGTCGCGCTCAGCCGTGTCGAACGTCAACTCGCGCTCAGGTGTCCACTCCAGCATGCGCATCATCTCGCCGTGTGAGGAGTGCTTGCGCCCTCCAGTCAGCAAGTCCACCATGTGGGTGTTAGACGTCATCGTGCAGGTCAGCGCCCAGGTACTGTTGTTCACACGTTCGCGGTTGGTGCCGGCCTCCATGCGCTCCTTGCCCTGGCCTTCGGAGATGTCGAAAATCAGCTCAGGGGCCCACTCGGTGTCGTTGCGCGTCTTGCTTGTGATCTCGTCGATAAGCAGCGGCAGACTGTTGAGCAGCCCCGCGCGCTGTTGCAGTGCAACGAAGGACGTGCCCTTACCTGTGCGGTAGTGCACAGGATGTCCCCAGACACCGGCCTTCAGGCTCAGAGAAAGTGACTTGCCCGTGCCGCTCGATGTCGAGCCGATGTGCCACACAAAGCCCTTGTGGTCCGAGAAGTGCATCAACGTAGACCCGAACGAGTCCAAGCAGAGCGCCATCATCGTGTGCATACCCTTGAAGATCAGCAACTCCCAAGGCTTGCGCCAACAGTCAAGCGACCCTTTGCTGTTGGTGTTCCGGTTGATGTTCTCCATCCCGGGCATGGGTACTGCCACCTCAGAGCCGTCGGCCTTGAACACGCGGTTGTTGTAGACGAAGGACTTGTCCTTCTGCCACCCGAACTGGATCGGCACGTCCACCACTTTCTTCTCTTGAGCGGCTGTCTCCACGCACGCACGGATGTAGTCGTACAAGTGCTTGTCTGTCGCTTGTCCGAACGAGGCGTAGATGTTGTTGGCCGCCAAGCACTTGAGCAACTCGTCTCTAGACACCACCGCCTTGCTGGGCATGATGACGGGGCGATGCTCGATCGTTGTCGGCTGATCTTCTTTCGCGAGCCCTACCGAGCGGATCGCCAGCATGTGCACCTGATGGTCTTGCTCCATGCGCAGCATGTCCACCACGAACAGGTCGTGCGGCAGGATCTGGATCTGCGTCTTGATCTCGACACCTGTGGCGTCCTTCTCCTTGACGGTGCGGTACACGCCGCCGTGCTGGCCGTAGTCGAACCCCCGAGGTGGTGACGGGCGCAGGATTCTGCGCGTGCTGGTGTTCTCTGGCAGCCCATCATCGACACCGAACTCGTCTGGCAGGTGCTCAACAGGCTTCTCAGCCTCGTTGTCCGAGTTGCTCTGAATCGGAATCACCAACTCCTTGACGCGGTTGTCTGTGATGACCTCCCGCCCTAGGGCGAGCGCGTTGGTAATGTTCCCCCAGAACGGGCACCGGGGGCAGATGCCGGGGTTCTCGCTGTCCATCTTGGCGCAAGAGTACGGGCCTTTGATGTCGGCCAGCTTCTGGTGCATACGCTCAGGCGTATACGGGTGGAGCATCGAGAGCTTGTGGGTGAACTGATCAGCGTCCGTACACACCTTCGCCCAAGACAGCATCCCGCGCCACAGCGGCTCCATGCCGTCCTGCTGTGCGTTGTTTTGGTAGAACTCCAACTGAGCGCAGCCCACGCCCTTCTCAGACTTGATCCAGATGGTCTCGAACCGCGTGGCGCTGTTGTTCATCAGCGCTTCAGCCGCTGCCGACCGCTTCGCTGCTGCTTTGCTAGGGCGCACCCCGGCTAGATCAACACTGGTTGCCACGAATCTGTTACTCGTCGGGGCGTACTCGTCCGATAGGAGAGAGCGCACAGTGGCTCCGAAATGCCGAATGTCTACCTTGGCCGTGCCCCCGCACATCACCTTGACGGGGCGCGGTGTCTCGTACTTGGCTTTGTTGTTGAACGTACCCGGTATGCGCAAGACTCGCGCGGCGTCAGCCGTCACGGTCATGTCGATCGCCAACCCCTCTTGCTTGCACAACCGCTTGAAGTTCTCAGCGATAGGTTTCCAGGTCGTGACGTCCACGGCCTCCGTCAGTGGCCAATAGCAGTGCAGCCCGCCACCAGAACTGACCATCAACGGAATACCGAATGCGTCGAGGCCGGTCTTCTCCAAGAACTCACCTAGTGCTTCGGCGGCGCTGCGCTTTGTCTCGTACCCATCCATGTCGATGAAGATCGACTTGATGAACTGCGCGTTGGCGGCCTTGCGTCCTTGGTTTTCCTTGAACGTGGCCAAAGCAAAGTATATGTCTCTCGACTTGCCCAACCAACCCCGAACTTTTGGCCGAATGTCAGCCAGCTCGCTAACAAAAGCGTGCTCTTTTCTTGACGAGCTGAGTTCCGCCACGCAGTAATACCCGTGTCCTGGCGACGGAAGCACCTCCGCTAGAAACTCAAGCGGTTTCATGTAGAGACCTTTTCTAGGGGTTATTCGGAGTCGGCTTGATCGGACTCAAGTGCGTCCACGAACTTCTCCAGTCGGAGCATCAGCTCCGACACCCACGCCGCAGGCAGATTGTCTGCCCCTGTGAGCCAACTGTATTTCAGCAACTCTTCGTTAGTCAGTGATGTAGGTTGAATGCCTTGCATATCTTGCTCCACGCTTCTTCAGACGTTTTGGACGCCTGTAATATCTCAACGATCCGCTCAACCGCAGGGCGGTAAGCGACGAATACTTCACCGCCCTTCATCCAGTTGTACACCGACTGCCGCGTTGATCCCACTGCGCGCGCAATCCTGACAACAGGTACATCTAAGACCACAGCCCATTTTCCTAGGCGGGATCCCAGCGAAAGCGGCTGATCCTTTATTTGTGCAATGAACTTTGGGTGGTACATGACGACACTCATTGGCGGGGGGCGTTCGTTTGTTTGAAGCATTTAAATCGAGGGCCATAAGTCCTCGATCCCCCCAAAACCTTACTCGTCGTCCCAGTCGCTCACCATGTCAGCAAGTGTGCTCTTGCCTTCAACAGCGGGCTTCTTGGGTGCTTCTTTACGTACCGCTGGCTCCTCGATCTCTTGAGGCTCCTCAACTGCTGGAGCAGGTGTAGGCTTGGCTTTACGCACAGCTTTCGGGGCTGCTACTGCTGCAACTTCCTCGTCCTCTTCCTCAACTGCAGGAGCGGGTGCAGGGGCAGGCTTGACCTTAGCAGGCGGTTTGCCGGCCAGAGCCGCAGGAGCCTCGGGCGCTGCGTCCATCTTAGCCACGGTCATCGTGATGGCCTTGAGTGCGTCGTCAGAAGCGGCTTGCTGCTCAACGATCTCGTACTCCTCATCGCTCAACCAACGCATCGCCTTGAAGTGCAGCTTGGGCGACTCGCTCTTGGTGTCGAACTTCATACGGGTCACAACGGCTTCAGGGTTGATGCCCTGGGCCACCAGCCAACGAGCATACTCCTGCAGTGGGCGGTTATCCCCCTCGGCTTTCCCGAATATCGAAGTCGCAGGCAGAGCCAACTGGAGCACGTCTCCCTTGATGTCGTTCTCAAGAACAACGGCCAGACGCTGTTGATAGCGGCAGGCGCGGCTATTGCCTTGACCCGACCCGGCGACGTTTTTGGGGCAATCTGCACAGCGCGATGCCTGGGGGGTGGCCGCGTCAGGGCTGGGCTTGTCACCATCAGCAGACCAGCAGTCGGGGCCGGAGACGGCTTCGCTGTCGTAACTCTTGGCGTAGAACACGCGGCTGACCTTGGAGGCCGCCTTGACCATGACGATATCCAGGTGCCTGTCCTCGATGTTGGCAACTTCCTTGCCGCCAGACATCAAGCGGAACACACCGCCTTTGATAGAGACACGCTTGCCGCCGGCGGCACCGCCAACGAGTGCCTTGGCCATGTCCGACAGTTCGCCTTTACGGGCGAAGGCGGGTATTTGGGATGGGTTGAAAATTGCTACGTTGCTCATTGTTGTTCCTCCTTAGTGTTTGCTGCGGCTTCTTCTTGTGTACGGGCTTGTGAGATAAGCGTCTCGATCAGACCGCTGACTTCAGCGTAAGGGCGCTGTGCCAAAGCGTTAAGCAAGACCTGGGCTTGCTGCTGGGTGAATGTGAAGTTCATGTTCATTTTGTGGGCTTTCTTACGCTGATCGCGTACTCAGAGTTACTGTTAAGTCCGGGTGGGACAACCCCGGGGTTTTCTTTCAAGAAGGTGGCCATGTTGGTCTGCGCGATACGCTTCTCAAACAGGTCAAGTGCGTCGTGCTCCACCACAAACTCCTTAAACGAGTCCCAGTCTTGGGTCGAATAGCGCGTCTTGGTGGAGAGAATCACTGTCCCCTCCTGGGTGTTGACCGACTTGAGCCCTAGAGCCAGCATGTGGTCTTTGAGCGCCGTCTTCACAGCTTCTTGCTGTGCCTTGAGCGTCTCGACCTCTGTCTCGTAGGCCGCTGTCAGTTCTTGTATCCGGGCCTGCATCTTGCGATACACCCGGGCCAGCTTGTCCATAGGAATGCTAGCGGGTTCGTTACCGTGTTCCATTTTTCTCTCCTGTCTTGAGTCTTTATTTGTCTAACGTTTGACAATCATAACCCTAATTCTCCGGCCTGTACTGTCTCTTTTTCAAATATTTCTCATCTCACTATCAAACATACCAACGAGCAGTGCGTGGTCACTTACCTTGGACGCCATAGCTTTGAACATCTTTTGTTCAATAGGGCTGCTTTGGATGTGAACTACAGTCACTTTGTCGGAGTTTTGCCCCTTGCGGTCAGCCCGCGCGATACATTGCAAGTACATCTCGACGCTCATCAGGGGGCCATAAAACACTACCGTGTCGGCAGCAGTGAGTGTGATCCCGTGCGCTGTGGCCTGCGGCTGCATGACCAAGACTCGCACATTGGGCGTGTGCTGGAAGTCGTTGATGATCGCCCCACGCTTGGTAGCGCTCACGTCGCCGTGGATCTGTGCGGTGTTGATGCCGTGCTTCTCCAGGTACGTCGTGATGGTGTTGATGCTTGAGCGGAACATTGCAAAGACAATGACCTTGCGGTCTGTCTCCTCGATGACCTCCATGAGCACGTTCAGTCTGGCTGCTGCATCGAACTCCACAACTTCCTTGTCGTCGGTATAGGCTGCGCCGCACGAGACCTGCAAGAGCTTACTCACCATCACGCCAGCATTCACTGCGCTGATCGTCTCGCCTGCGGCCTGCACCAGCATCTGTTCCTTGAGCAGCTTGTAGTACTTCGTCTGCTGCGGTGAGAGCGCGACTTCGCGGGTGACTGTCGTGACGGGTGGGAGATCCAGGCACTGCTCCTTGGTGAACCGGATGGCGGGCTGCAAGACCTCGTGCACCAGCTTCTTGGACTCTGGCTTGGGTGCCCACTTGAACTGCGTGATCTTGTTCATCACTTTGTCCCGCCATGCCGTGTAGAACTTCGGCACACCGTTGGGGTTCACCAGCTTGGCCAGACCGTAAGCGTCCACAGGCGACTGCGATGCAGGTGTTCCCGTCATCATCCACAGGTAGGTGTGCGGATGTATAATCGACTGCAAGGACTTCCAGCGCTGTGTCGTAGGGGTCTTGTAGGCGTTCGCCTCGTCAACGATTACTAGATCGAATCGGCCATCGTTATTCACCTCCTTGCTGATCAGGTTCAGCCCTTCGTAGTTCGAAATGACGAACTCGTACTCGCCCTGGACTAGCTCGATTCTGCGCGATGCTTGCGCATGGTGGGCTACCACTGCGCTGCGGTGCATGACCGAGTTCATGATGTCCCCCATCCAGGCGCTGTGCATGATCGACAACGGGCACAATATGAGCACACGTCGCACTTCACCCCGCGTCATCAGGTAGTCAGCCGCCCACAGCGCTGAGAGCGTCTTGCCTGTGCCGGGCTCGTTAAAACAGAAGGCTCGGCGGTGCAGCGTCAGGAACGACGCGGTGTCTACTTGGTGCTCCATCGGGCGGTAGCGCCCGGGCCAGTTGTACTTGCGCGTGATCGGCGAGAGTACCTTCTTGACGCCCAGGTTCTTGAGCACCCGCATCTCGTCGAGGCCGAAGAAAACAGCGACGGTGTAGCCGCCATTGCCGTGATCCTCAACGATGCGGCTCTTAGGTATTACGGTGTACTTCGCAGGGTTGCGCGTCTTGATGAGCACAGCCTTGTTGTCCAGAATCTCCATCTCATTTCCCGTTATCGCTCACGTTAGCTTTCGGACTGCGCAGGCGCAGGTTGCCCTTGGTTGTCTTGCCCCCAGCACGCAGCGGCTTGATGTGGTCGATGTGCTTACCCGAGCGGTCTATGCCGGCCTTGTCGTAGGCTTGGCGCGCCTTCTGGCGCTCGAGCTGATCCTTGGTCTCGCCACTTGCTTTCTGCAAGGAGTACGCATGCTTGTAGTCCCTCTTGCCGTTCTTCTGGGTCATTCGTCGCTCCTAATGTCTTCCGTTGAACTCGCACCCCGTAACTGGACAGTGCTTCCTACATAGCGGTGTCTGCGTGGGGTTCCATACATTGTTTGCAAAGCTGTTCTCAAGGCGGGCGGTTCGTTCGCGATACTTCCACCACGCGGCATCGGCCTGCTCACGCATCATCTGCATCTTCACCATCGTCTCTTTGACGATGAACAACAGCGCGCTGTTCACTTTGCGGATGTGCGGGAAGTGTGCAAACACCATGATCGACATGAGCACCAACTGATCTCTGTCGGGGTACTTGTCATTTCCCGTCTTCCAGTCACCCACCCAGGCCACGAGCCCGTCATCATCAACGATCAAAATGTCGGCAATACCGCGCACCCACACATCTGGAGCCTTCCAATCGCAGGGCTGTAACTGTTTGTTCAGCGCCATCTCATGCTCGGCCAACTTGCGCCCAGGCTTCTTGACGATCGCGTCCACCACCGACTTGAACTGCGCATACTCAGGCGGTATGGGCGTGCCGTCCTTGATGTAGTTCTCCAGCGCCTTGTGCACCTCCACGCCGTAGCGTGTAGCGTCGGTCTCCTGGAACGGGTACTTGCCCAGCACCTTGACCTCATAGTACCGGCGGGCACACCCCTCGTAGTCCTTCAGCGCACTGTGCGACCAGCGGATGATTCGCTCAGACATTGGCCATCTCCCGCGATGCAAGCCAGCAGTTCCACAACATCTTCACCAGCGTGCTGTCCCAGGCCACGCCGTGCGGAACACCGCTCTCGATACTGCACACCCACTGCTTGAACTCGTCGCTCATAGTGATCTCCATCAGTTCTTTGCGCTGTTGAAACCCAGTACGGTCTTGACCCTGTGCTTAAGCATCGGCCACCAACAACGGGACATCGCATCCATACGTCGCTGTGTTTCCACAAGCTCGGCCATTGTTTCTGTATGAAGCATGGCTAGGATCTCGTATGCCTTTTGAATTTTGTCGTCGCTCATAGTGATCTCCATCAGTCCTTTGCAAGACCATAACGTCGGTGAACGCCACCGTCAGCGGCCAGAGGAATCCCTGGCATGTACTTCGGTTCTGTTGTCATCTGATCGAGCACCCATGACAGTGCGTCCTGAGCCTCGTGTTCAGGTACAACAACAATCTGTTCATCATGCACGGTGCCTGCCACAGGGTAGCGTTTAGCTGTCCTGAGCATGCCGTCCGTCATCACAATACGCGCGGTGGCCTGCGTGATATTGTTCGTGATCTTTCCAGCGTACAACTTCGTGGCTTCTGAGCCGTATACCCACTGCGGCCTCCCACGCTCGTCTTTCTGCTGGCGTAAATTAGGATACAGCAAGCTCATCCCGTTGGGAAGCACAATCTCTTCTTTGCGAAACACAAGACACTTGTGGCGATACTCTTCGCCATCTGCCAGTGAGCGCTGGATAAGACTGCCGCAGAGTTCCCATAGTCCGACAACCGGGTACGCAGTTGACCGATAGATGTCGATGATCTTCTTGGCAGCCACGCAGTGAATGAGAAGCTCCTGCATGGAGCACACGCGCGGGATCTCCTGCATGCGGATGATGTTCTCGTCCCAGTCCAGGAACCTGTCGATGTAGTCCGACGTAACGCCGAGCTGCTTGGCGAAGCCCTTGTCGTATCTGATAGGTGGCGCACCGAGGAAGCCGACCAACAACTGAGCCGCGAAGCTAGCCCCCCCTAGACCGTAACCTGCCCCTAGTAAAGCGCTTTTTGCTGACTGACGTAAAGCGGGATGGCTTTTCTTAGTCATCCCCGGTATATTGAACATCTGAGCACCGAACTCTGCGTAGGGGTCTCCTTTTGCTCTGAAAATATCGAGCATCTCGTCATAGTCGGACAGCCATGCAAGCACACGCGGCTCGATCTGAGACAAGTCACCGACTGCCAGCACATACCCCTCGGGGGCCATGATCGCCTTGCGCAGGAAGCTCCCACGCTTGAGGTTCTGCATGTTGATCGCAGACCCCTTTGATGCCGTCCAGCGCCCCGACAGCGCGCCGTAATAAGACAGCGGCACAGGCAGCCGCCCACGCTGAGATATCTCCAGGAACCGCTGCGCCCGTGTGCGCTCCGTTGTTGACTTCACCTTGAGCCGGGCTTCGCACAGCAGCGCTACGTCCTCGTTCGATCCGTTGAGCAGCGCCTGAAACATCGCGTCGTTCTTGGCGAAGGCGAACGTCTTGCCCTCGGGGTTCGGCGTCTTGACGGTCGGGCGCTTGTTCTTCATCGGGGGCTCCACCCCGAGCGTGCGCAGCAGCTCTGCAAACTGCGGGTTACTTGCCAGCACGCCGTCCGTAATGTTCAGACGCTTGAGCAGTGCCTCGCGTTGTTCGCGCTCTGCATACAGCGCGTCGGTGAGCATGTCCGAGTCCAGCTCCAACAGCGGGCGGGTGTACATCTTGAGCGTCATGTCGATGAGACGAAGCTCGCTCTTGGGGTAGCCCTTGCCCAGGCGCTCGAAGATCTGCTCGCACAGGTACACGTCATGCGCACAGTACTCGGCAAGCTCCTTCTCAATCCGGGGTGGCAACTCGATCAGACCATCCGTGCTGTTGATCGCCGTGCCCTTGGCCGGCAGTCCGAACTCTTCCGCAAGCTTGGCCAGACTGTTACCAACCTCGACACCACGCAGCGCCCTGGCCATCGAGAGCGTGTCGAAGATGAATGCGGGGTGAGCGTTGTAGTGCCATCCCAGGATCGCTACGTCGAACTGAGCGTTATGGGCCAGCACTGCTGTGCGGTTCCAGTCGATGGTGGCTGCCCAGTCTGCGATATCTCGGCCTTTGATCCAGATGACAGGCTCGCTACTGCCCAGCTCGTGTACGCACAGGCCGAAGGCTTTGAACCGTACGTCTCGGATGTATTCCTCCGTGGTGAGCTTGCGTAGCGTGTACTCGCGGCTGTCGTACACCGTCTCGAAGTCGATGGCCAGAATTCTGTCGAAGGGTGCGCTCATGGTGGGCTTCAGTTGAACATCTCTTTGGGTGGCGCGTCTTCCATCAGCACGGAGCCTGTCGCCTCGGCAGCGCACATAATGATCTCGGCCATGTCGATGTCGTTGGCGTTCACGGAGAGCAGAGCGATGCGCTCGCTGTCTCTCACGATCAGCACGCCTGATGCGGCTGCGTCTTTGCCGTAGCACCGCGATATCAACCGCACGAGCATCTTGAAGTGCTCTTGATCTTTCTCGGGCAATGCGGCGAGTTGGTTGAGCATCTTCTCGTCGCTCTCAGCGGACTTATGCTCCCTCATTGAAGACCCCCTTCAGGTAGTCCAGATCGTTCTCGTTGATGATCAGCGACACGCCGCCGGCTTGCACAATCTCGGCAAGCTCTCTGTCCTGCAGCGCGGTGGTTGTGCCTCTGCCTGCCTTGGCCTCGATGCCGATAAACTTCCCTCGGTAACACACGAGGAAGTCAGGGACGCCGTGCTTGCCCATACCGCCGCTGACAGGCATGTAGTAATACGCGCCTGCGTCTTTGAGGATCTTCTTGATGTGCGCTTTCACGCGACCCTCAGGAGTAAGTGCTGTCATAGATGTTGCTCCGAGCAAGTTGTAAGTTACAAGTTATGGGGTGAGGGGGGAACCAAGAGCTTGACCCCGGAAACGTCCAGTTGGCCGGTGGTTTTAAGATTGATTGCCATTATTTACTTTCTGTTATTGACTGTGCCGTTGCCGTAGCCGTTGCCGTAACCGTAGCCGTAACCGTAGCCGTAGCCGTAGCCGTAGCCGTAGCCGTCGCCGTAGCCGTTGCCGTAACCGTAGCCGTTGCCGTCGCCGTTGTCGTCGCCGTTGCCGTAGCCGTAGCCGTCGCCGTTGCCGTTGCCGTTGCCGTCGCCGCTGCCGTCGCCGTAGCCGTAGCCATAGCCGTTGCCGTTGCCGTAGCCTACTGGTCGAAACATCACATCCCCCAATTTATTTCCTTGTTCTTAAGTTGTTGACTGTGCCGTTGCCGTAGCCGTAGCTGTAGCCGTAGCCGTTGCCGTTGCCGTAGCCGTTGCCGTCGCCGTTGCCGTCGCCGTTGCCGTAGCCGTAGCCGTAACCGTAGCCGTCGCCGTTGCCGTCGCCGTAACCGTAGCCGTCGCCGTCGCCGTCGCCGTCGCCGTATCCGTAGCCGTTGCCGTAGCCTACTGGTCGAAACATTACATCCCCCAGTTTATTTCCTTGTTCTTAAGTTGTTGACTGTGCCGTAGCCGTAGCCGTAGCCGTAGCCGTAGCCGTAGCCGTTGCCGTTGCCGTAGCCGTTGCCGTAACCGTAGCCGTTGCCGTCGCCGTTGTCGTCGCCGTTGCCGTAGCCGTAGCCGTCGCCGTTGCCGTCGCCGTTGCCGTTGCCGTAGCCGTGGCCGTTGCCGTTGCCGTCGCCGTCGCCGTCGCCGTAGCCGCAGCCGTCGCCGTAGCCGCAGCCTACTGGTCGAAACATTACAGCCCCCAATCGTCTGACACTGGAACGCAGAACACCTCAGCGCCTTCTGGAATGTCCACACCGTTTGGCATGGGTTTGATTTTGGCCAGCTTGTTTTTAGGGTCGGCAATCACTCCGTCAAACCCGATAGACTCCCACGAAAACACCCATAGAGCCCGAGTGAGCCGAATACGTCCGTTCTCACGCGTCACATCGCCTGCGAATATCCAGCCTCGATCAACGACGACCACAGCGCGGGTGCCGGTCGGGCGTGCAGCCGCTTCTGATTCGGGGATGTAATCAATACCGTTAATGGTGATTTTGTTCATGTTAATTTCCTTAAAAAGGCGCCGGTGGCGCAGGTGGTAGGGGTTCCTGGCGGAACGGGGTGAGGGGGGATGTAGATTCCGCGCCCCCTCGTTTCGCGGTACGTGGAGTCGGCACGCGAACAGAGTTCGTCGGGTACGTGCCGATCAGATCTGCGGGTCACATCTACAAGGCTTGCCGCGTTCTGTCATCTACACCCGACCTAGAACTTGAAACCTTTACGCAACTCTTCGGCCAGCTTTTTGGCGTAATGCTTGGCCTTGTTGGCATCGTCCGAGTCTTTCTTACCCTGGCGCATGCCGTACTTGATGACGTTGCCCTTGAGGTAGCCGATCCACTCGTCGTGTGTCAGCACAGCCTGCATCACAGCCCACGGCTGGATGCCCATGTCCTTATAGTGCGTGCCGCCGATCTGCTGCTGATCAGCGGGGGCTGCCGTGTCTAGCTGCACCGTAAAGTCCTTGTCGTCGAAAACATTAAAGTCAAAAATGGGGTCTTTTTCTTTAGTCATTTCCGTTCTCCTTTAGCTTCTGCCGTGCCCTATATCGCTGAGATATCTCAGCCCTCGTAAGCCGCCTTCGCGGCTCATCCCTGTCGTCGCCTAGCTCGTATACGGGCACTGCGTCACGCCCGAGACTGTCTGGCAACCAACTGCCTATGTGTACTGTCTTCTCCGCCTTCAACGCCCTGAGCCAGTCCTGCGCTGTGACAACGTGAACCCCGGTCTCTTTTGCCAGTGCCTGCGCGGTCACAGGCCCCGCTTGAAGCATCCTAAAGGTCTGCGCTAAAACCAAGTGGTTAACCTTTATCGCTTTAGAAATCATCCTGTACTCCTTAACCCCACTTTGGCATCCACCTCCGGCAAGCGGATCGCGTCGGGCTGCCTGAGTTTTTTCTTGGCCAGTGCGATCGCGTTGTCTAGCTCTTTGATCGTGATGACGCCCATCTGCTGATCGTGCAGCTCCAGCAAGTCCTGGATCGCTTTGATCTCGGGCCCCATCGGTATGAACTTGTGCTTGTCCACAGCGCGGAAGATGATCTTCAGTATCGCTGTCCTGCCTTCTACTGAGATGTCGGTGTACTCCTTACCAAAACCCATTGCACAAAAAACCTCCACCATGTTGCTCAGCGCCACGAGCACGTTCATGTCTACCTTCGTCGCCTCGCCTCGTAGTAGCGCGAGCACGGCCTCGCTGTTTCTGATCTTCAGGGTGCGCAAATACGAGTCGTGCGATCTGACGGACTCCATCCCTTCGAGGACGTGCCCCATCGCGTTGAGCATTCTCGGCTTGGGTCGGTACTGCTTGCGTGGTTTTGAGTTCGATGGCATTTCTAGATGCTCTCCGGGAACAGTTATTGGCACGGTGGCCCGTCATTCCGCAGTACGTACAGATCAAGTCGTTCAAGGCTTTGCTCTAATGAAGAAGCGTGGGTACTCGGCGAGGACTTTCTTCAAGTCAGTCTTCGCTTCGCGGTGAAGTTGCTGCTTCTTTTTTGAGCAGGCCGCGTGGTCTGTTGCCGGACTGATGCGTTTGTTACAGATTACGCAGGTCTGGCTTTGTGCGTAGTTGTAGGCTTTCATATCAGTTGCAGGTGGTGTTGCAGTTGCCGTAATAGCAGCACGTTGTGCATGTCACAGCGCGCCCGTTGTACCAAGTGGTGTGCGTCGTGCAAGCTGCCCAGGCAGCGACGGATGTGAGTGCGGCGATAGCGGCAATGATGATTTTCTTTCGCATGATGTTTTCCAATTAAAGGATGTGTTAATTACGGGGTACGTTTTTGTGCAAGTGCCGAGAACCTGTCTAAAATTACCCAGGTTTTGTACACGACATGCGTGTCTACGTGCGGGGCCAGATTTACCTCTAGTGCCAGCTTTTTGAGTGCGCCCATGACCTCGGTGTATGTGGGCAAATTTGCTTCGATCAGTACAGCATCAACGTCTTCTACGGGGGTCGTCATGCTGCGCACCTTTTAAGATTCGTCGTCACTTGTTACCAGGGGGACATCGCGCCACTCTCCGGGGAAGACCCCGGCGTAGCGTTGATGCGGCTCGAACCATTGCTGCAGCACGCGCATGGTGGTGGGGGCGTATCTGTTTTTGCTTGTGTCGAGGGCGGTGACTTCACGTAAAACGAACCGCAGATGGGTGGTGGGCGTCAGCGTCAGGGCGTCGGTATTAAAGGTCACGGTAGCGTTCCTTACGTTCTCTTAGTCGTTGGGAGATTACGGACTCATGCACACCGCTCAACTTCCCGCATGTGTCGCACTTGAACCCTAGCATCAGCCGCTCGTTTTTGCTGTCACCCTCCCACCACGATGTGATGGTGCCGGAGTTGTTGCCCAGGCGGTGGGATATTTCGTGCAGCAAGCGCCGCAAAGATCGGCGAAGCCTCCACAAAAAACCGGTCATTTTTGCTGCTCCTCTTTGATGAAGACGCCCAGGCGGCGTATATATGCGATGCAGTACTCGCTCATCCTGGCGTGATAGTCCGATGCGGCTTGGTGCCTCAGCAACTCCTTCTTTGTTGCCTCAAGATCTTGGGCTGCCAATGCCGCCGCTGTGGGCTTACGAAACAACCGCACGGGTATGCGCATGATGTGGTTAAACATTGGTTGAGTCTTGCTTTTCCCTGTACCCCCGCGCTCGGATGGCGGCGGCCATTTCTTTGCCGATTCCTGCAGCAATATATGCTTCACACACCCTCGCACACGCTTCGCGCTCGGCCTCGATGGCCTTTTGAAGTAGCTCATCGGCGTCCCAGGGCAGCGGTGTGCCGCTCATCTTGTATGCATGGTTGCGCCACATGCCAGCGGAGGTTTTGTAGCGCTCGACGTCGCTCTCTAGCATGCGCATCTTTTCGGTTTCGTACTCAGTCATGTGTTCTTTTCCTCATCAGGGTCATAAACGATAGGCATTCCGGCCATTGAATTGCACATTGCCGCGAAAACCTTTGCGCGTCGTTCTGGGGGGATTGTTTCAAGTATGTCGTTTATGCTTTTCATCATGCTCTCAATCATTTCTTTGCGTGTTAGTACAGTCATTTGTATTGCTCCTTTATCGCTGCGCAAAACCCAAACGGCGCATGCCCAGTTCGATCAGCATCGCGGCATCTTCGAGTGCGTTCTCGCTGCGACTCATTGACGTTTGCCACTCTCCACCCGTACGTTTTCCGACAATTCCGACGCTGACAATCTGCCCGTCTTTTGCGTCT
>Ga0129333_10000261_pt1 | contig 39500 bp, 46 predicted proteins | sample CPB6_08_DNA_FD_94474 | JGI IMG/M metagenome (GOLD analysis project Ga0129333, IMG submission 94474) | Freshwater to marine salinity gradient microbial communities from Chesapeake Bay, USA - CPBay_Sum_0.6_0.8_DNA | ecosystem: Environmental > Aquatic > Marine > Coastal | place: USA: Chesapeake... | reverse complement strand
TTATAAAATAAATGTTAGGAATGAGAATTAGTAATCAACAGATGAATACCGTAATTGGCAACTATCTTTATCCTAAGCTTAATAAAGTAAGAAATAATGCAAATGAGATCATTTCTGCTGGATCTTGTTTTGGAGATTATGTTTATTGGAATGCAAATACTAATACTTGGTCTGTTGGAAGTAAAAATATAAATATAGGGTGCAATGCAGGTTCTCAATCACAAGGAACTGTTTCAGTAGCAGTTGGCTTTGATGCAGGACTTAATACACAAGGTTCTGAATCAGTTGCAATAGGATATGCTGCTGGATCTAACAATCAGAGTTTTGCATCAGTAGCTATAGGATCAGTTGCAGGTTATTCAACACAAGGAACTGGATCAGTAGCGGTTGGATATTTTGCAGGATCAAATTCTCAGGGACAGAATGGAGTTGGAATAGGAGCTTATGCAGGTCGTACTAGTCAAGGAAGTGCGGCAGTGGCAATAGGATATGGAGCAGGATCAGAATCACAAGGTTTACAAGCTGTATCAATAGGACTAAATGCAGGACAATTAGAACAAAGCTTAGGTGCTATTTCTATTGGATCTGATGCGGGTACAAATTTTCAAGGCTCTTTTGCAGTTGCAATAGGAGGAGGTGGTGCTGGCCAAAATTATCAAGGAAGTAATTCTATAGCATTAGGACGTGAAGCAGGGCAGAATACACAAGGACAAAATGCAGTTGCAATAGGATATCAAGCAGGTGAAACTGTGCAAGGAACAAATACAGTGGCCTTGGGATATCAGGCAGGACAATTTACACAGGGTTCTGCTGCTGTATCAATAGGACTAAATGCAGGACAGACAAATCAAGGAATAAATGCTGTATCAATAGGAATTAAAGCAGGAAGTGCAAGCCAAGGACCTGCGTCTATAGCAATAGGAGCTTATACAGGACAGACAAATCAGGGACAGAGTTCTATAGCAATAGGAGATGGAGCAGGAGGACTTTCTCAAAAACAAAATTCAATAGCAATAGGAACTTTAGCAGGATCACAAGATCAAGGAGAAAATTCAATAGCAATAGGAACTTTAGCAGGAAGTTCAAGTCAAGGAAATAATTGTATTGTATTAAATGCAAGTGGATCTATAATTAATGGGGCAACAAATAGTGCTTTATTCATAAAACCAATAAGATCAACTATTACTAATGGAGTTGCTCCAGGAGTTCTTTTATATAATTCATTAACATCAGAAATAACTTATGCTGTTGCACCGTAAAATGTAATTCTGATTATATATAGTCTATATATAATCACAAATCTCTATCTTTATTTCTCCTTCTGTATCTTTATAAACTTTAAAGGGTTTTCCACAACCAATTATCATTTTCCTCTTAGCATAATTATCGCATACTTTTTTAGAGGCGTGTGGGTTCATTTGTTTTCCACTCTTCTTTAATACTCCGTGCCTAAATATTCCACAGTTTAACTGTTCTATAATAATAAATTCTTGGCAGTTAGGACAAGGAATAGGATCCATATTATAATATAAAATTACTTATATTATAAATTTATATTTCAATTTTACAAAGAGTCTTTTACTCTATATTTACAAGGATTCCTTTACTCTCTTTATAGTTTCTTTGCTCAAATTCCCTGAGTGATGTAATGTATATAATGTATTAGAACTTTTATTCTTAATTTTCTCTTCAAATTTCTCTATTTTTTGTAGAATATTTTCCTTGTTATCATCGATATACTTTCTAATAATTTGGAGGAAAGGAGAATCAGGAGAAACATCTCTATAAAAAGAGTAGACATCAAGTATACTCTTTATACTGTAGTATTCTGCATTTATTGCGTATGCTACAGATAATGGATGATTTTGTTTATGGTCTTTATAAGATGGCTCGTGTGCAATAGGATTATTATCAAGGAGGGCTCGTATAGTGATAAAAACTTTTTCAATAGTTAGTAAGGGAGACCATTCATTTCCACCCCACGTATTTAAGATAGAGAGACATACTTTTCCATTCTCATATAGGTTAGGATGAATACGAGCATTTATCATACCTCCTGTCAAAAACTTAACAGTAGGAACTTTAAAAGGATAATTATCAGGAAGTTTCATTTCAAATACAAATATGCCGTGATGATATACAGAATCACTTGGTCCAAAGAATAATACCTTAAATGTTGTCATATCTTTTTCATCAATATCAAGAAACATTTCAGGAGACTTTCTGACAACAGAAATCTCCTTCATAATCCTTGTCATATTACTCATTTTATAGTTATTATATTTAATAGTATAATGCTTTAAGTTTTTATATTTTCTATATATTTAATAATTTCTTCAATTACTTCAGGTTTTAAACGATAATCTATAAAGTATAATAAGTCTCCTTCCTTGTTTTCATTAAGCCAAGAGCATATACAACCGTTTCTATCAAATTTTACATCATAACGATAAACTTCAGATAAAGCTTCTTTAAGATTTTCTGTCATATTATCATATATACTCTCATTTCCTTTCATCATATATTTTATCAATATGCTTCTCCATATACTATGACTTGTAAATACTTTATATTTATTTTTTTGACTTGTAATATACAGATCTATACGTGGTATTTTTACTATAGGATGATTATGTTTGTTAATGTCTATATTGGGATACTTTTCTTCTACTATTTCACAACCATCTACAACTCTTATAGAAAATGTGTATAGTTCTCTGTTTTCTTTTAATACTGGATCTTTTGCTATTACTATATTCGCACAGTTATCACATTGTCTCACAAATGCATATATCTCTTCTTTCTCTTCTTTCTCTTCCTTCTCTTCTTTCTCTTCTTTCTCGTAATCCTTTAAAAATATAACAGAACAACAATGAGGAGTATTAAGATATTCTCTTACAAGCTCTTCCTTTATGTGATTATTATTCTCATTATTCTCATTATTATCATTATTATCATTATTCTCATAGAAAATAATATCACCATTCATAAGCTTTATAAATCCCATATTTTATACTTATTTATACTTATTTATATTATATAAAAGATGTTTTGCTCTCCTATGTTATCAAAAGACTTGGGTAAATGTTTGAGCATTATTTACGATTCATTTACAGATGATGTTTATTCTTGGTCTAAAGCCGTTGGATTTCCATTTGAAAAATTAAAGTCTTGGTTAAAGGATTACTATTTAATGAATAGGGTTTTATGTATTAATACACCATCTATTATTTGTTCAACAGATAAGGGAGAAGTTGTTGGAGTATGCACAATAGAAGATCTTAACTTTCCTCCTTATGATAATAATCCAGATAATGAATCAATTAACGCTATGACAAATGCCTGTGAAACTTTATTAGTTGAGAATATAAGAGACATAAGAAACGTAAAAGTTGCTTATATAAGTTTCATATGTGTTCATAAGGATTTTCGTAGAAGAAATATAGGAGATATGTTAGTAAGCAATTCTACGTGTATGTTAAAGGAGAAGGGATTTAAATATATAGTAGCATACTGTACATCATATCGATCAAGAGCACTATTTGAGAATAATGGATACAGATATATTGGAGGGATTAATTATCAGAACTTCTGTATGCCAGACGGATCTAAACCTTATATTTCTATGCCTAAGGATGAATGTTCTGTTATGTTCATAGACTTATAAATTTATTTATTTTTATAATAAAATGGCTTCTGCATTATCTTATAGAGATGATCCAGATATAGGTAAGTTTATTAAAGAACTGAATATGGATGTTCCTGTTTGTTCAAATCCATTTATACAACACGACGGGGACACTATAGTTGATAAGATGACGCGTGAAAGAGAGTGGAATATTCTAGAGAATAGAATAAAAAATTTTGTTAAAAAAAATGTAATGACTGGAGACGGTTATTTAAAAGAAGGATTAAAACTTTATCATTCTAGTCTTGATTCCAACTTAGACTTTGATAATTTTGATAAAGATAAGTATACTTTTTTTGGATTAGATATTGTCATCTCACTATGGTATATACTAGAAATGTCAGAATCACAAGAAGAAAAGACTGGTGAACTTCCAAAATATGGATATCTTTACGAGTTTGAACTCAAGGAACCTTTAAAGGTTAATAAATATCTAGAATATATAGGACAACATCCTTCTGAAGATGATGACTGTCGTATTAAACTAGGAGTATGTGTTCATCCGCAGATCACTTTTCACGGAAATAGTAGATTTAATCAGGGACCTTTTGATCTATCTATAGAGGTTACTTTGGGGAATACATCTCTTTCATATTTAGTTTTTTTAAAAAGATACAAGGTTTTAGTTCATAACCTAAAAAATTTCAGATCTTATCCACTATCTGCACTAGATGTCATTAGTTATAATCAGGGAGGAGAAGATATGCTTACTTTTATCAAAACAAGTGAGCTTAGAAATATAGAAGAGATTCAAATGAAAAATAAATACTATGTTCCAAAGAAGGAAAGTATAACAAGAAATTTTTTCAATATGAAACCTAATGCAAGTAGAAAGACAAAGAGTAGAAAGGTGAGAAAGACAAAGAGTAGAAAGGTGAAGAGTATAAAGACAAAGAGTAGAAAGGTGAGAAAGACAAAGAGTAGAAAGGTGAAGAGTATAAAGAAAAAGAGTAGAAAGACAAGTAGAAAGAGTAGAAAGACAAAGAGGAAGACAAGAAAATAAAGTTAATAATGCTTAAAAATAAAAATAAAATTTTAAAGGTTATTTTGTAAAGAAATTATAATCAACGAATATGGATAAGGAAGCTTTTAATAGCTGTTTTTCTTTTATAAAGGTTGTTGATAACTATATAAGAGATATAGATACTAATAATATTGAAGAATATCAGGATTTTTTTCCTTTTATTGATGAGACAGATATATCATTATATAAAGATCTTGATAAGTCTGTGATAATGCAGTATACAATTGGGATATTTTTAAACTCTAAACTAGATATTGAGAATAAGGATAATATTCTTTATGTTTTTATAGCGTCTTATATACTTGCTATTAAGTATTTAACAGATTGTTGTTTATATAAGCCTTATAGTTTTATCGTAGATTTTATAGTAGAGTTTGAGCTTGATACTATAAGAGAACTTATGAAAGATATCAGAGATAAAAGTTGTATGAAAAAAATGTTGAGAATAGAAAGCAGAATTTTGTATAACAATAACTTTTTTTCTAAAAATGAAATCTAAAATTTATTTTATATTATAAATATAAAATAAATGGCCAAAGCACCAATATCATCAATGTCATCTACTTTTTATCAAGGTCCTCGTGATCATACATTTAAAATGTTTATTGATAACATATTAAAAGACTATGCAGATATTTCTGATAGACATAGACAAGAAATTCTGGATAAAACAGGTATGTTACAATATTCTCTTGCCTTTACCTCACCTACCTTTAATAAATTTGAGAACTATGAATTTCTAGAAACACTAGGAGATAGTACACTAAATAAGGCTATTATATGGTATTTTTCTAGACGTTTTCCTTCTATTAATTCTCCTGATGGCATTGATATTCTAACTAGACTGAAAATCAAATATATCCAGAAAAAAAGTTTTGCAGCTCTTTCAGAAAAGCTTGGGTTTTTGCCATTTATATCAACAAATTTTAACCGTAGTTCTGTAGAAGATGTGACCAATACTCTAGAAGATGTATTTGAGTCGTTCTTTGGAGCCACAGAATTAATTATAGATAACAAGTTCAAAATTGGAACTGGATATAAAATTTGTTATAAGATTGTGTCTAGACTTTTAGATAAATTGAATATTACTATAACATATGAAGACTTAGTTGATGCAAAGACTCGTCTTAAAGAGCTCTTTGATCATAATAAACATAGAGGAATTGGAACGATTGAGTATGTCAAGTTTGAGTGTAAATATAAAGTATGTAAAGCTAGTGTTAAACATACACCAGAGAGAGGACAACAAGTAATAATAGGAACAGGAGAAGGATACAAGTACGAAGACGCAGAACAGGCTGCTGCTACAAAGGCTTTAGAAACATTAAAGGCACAGGGATTTATCAAGTCTATTCCAGAAGAATATAATAAATATTGTACTTAAAATAATTTGTAATATAAAAGGATAGGATGTCAAAATCTAAAACTCGACGACCACCTCCAAAACTAATAAGCCAAAGCACTAGCTCAGTAAAGAGAAGTCCTAAATCTAAAACTAGACGACCACCTCCAAAACTAATAAGTGAAAGCGCTAGTTCTATAAAGAGAAGTCCTAAATCTAAAAAGAGAAAACCAATAAACGTACTTCTTGACCTAGATAACACACTTATATATTCTATTTCCTGTGATAAACTCCCAAAAAATAAAGATAGCCATCTACATACTATGAAATTCCATAAAATGGATGATGATTACTATGTATTTGAGAGACCCGGACTTCAAAATTTCTTAGACTGGCTCTATCATAACTATAATATTAGCGTATGGTCAGCTGCAAGCCCAGACTATGTTGAATTTATTGTAAAGAATATAATAGAAAAGAATGGCAGAAGAGTTGAATATGTTCTTAATTCTGATAACTGTGAAAACTGTCAGAAAATATTCGGAGATAAACACATAAAAAATCTATCTATGTTATGGGATATACACGATATTAAAGGATATGGACCCTATAATACTCTTATTATAGATGACTTAAAAATGGTATGCAGAGTTCAGCCTAATAATTCAATTCAGATTAAAAGTTTTAATACAAACCATAAAAAATCGATAAAAGATACAGAACTGAGAAGAATTAAAAAACAATTAGAGAAGATATCTCTACACTTTCATAAAAATATAAATAGGCCAAACTATAAATTTCAGCTTATTAAATAGATGTTCTGCAAAGAGGACAACTCTTACTGTTATTGACCCATTCGCTTATACACTTATGATGATAAATATGATTACAGCTTGTTATTCCTATTATATCTTCTGATAATTTTTCAAAGCATATTGAACAATTATCATCTCCTTTTTTACTTTCTTCTAAATCTGAATATAAACATACAGTGATATTATTGTCTTTATTATCCTTGTTATCCTGATTCATATTGTTAATATTATTAATATAATTAGTTATTACTGATCCTACGATATTAGCAATAGGATTTTCTTCTCTATTATTGTTCTGATTAAAGATATTGGATAGGATAAACCGGTTATTATCATAATCTCTATTAATGTTTCTTATATTAAGGACACGTCTGATATTTCTTATTCCCTGCACGTTTTCAGATGGTTCTTCTCCATCTTTTATCTCGTTTCTTTCGTAGGTCTCGCATATATTATCTATAAAATTTAGTATATGTGCTAATCCTGTACTCATTTATATTATTATTTGCTAATAATATAAATTTATAAATCACATTTATCTTAACTATTCATTGTATAACGATACTTGCAATCAATACAAAATACATACACAGTCATACCTTCATCACCACTACGAGTCTGTCTATTATAAGATAGGGTTCTCTTGCTCTTGCATTTATTGCATACATTAACACCTTCTGTTACCTCAAATGGTTTATCCATAAACTCATCCATTTCTTTGAGTTTCTTTGATATCTCCACAAAATTTGGGTGATGTTTAAAGAGTTTCCCTCCCTTCAATAGTTCAAATACATTCTTTAAACTCTCATTCTCTTGTTTCAATAGAAAACCTACCTCGTATATTACATCATTTACTGTAGACTCATCTGAATCATACATATATGATTTTATATACTTTTTTAGTATTTCAATATTCTCCTTTCTTTTTGAGAAGGAATCGATAATGCCAGAATCAATCTTGCTTGTCATACTTTATATATTTTCATACCTTTGGAGTTTTTTTTTCATTTTTATTAATAAATGAGACTCATATCCAAAAAATGCTCTATTTTAGTTGTATTTCTGATACTCCTTCTTGCTCTAACTCTATCTCGTATGAGAATAAATAAACAGTATATCAATATTGGATTTGGAATTGTACTAATAGCTCTGTTATCTTACGAGATAATAACAGAAATAGGAGAAAATTATGAAACAAAACCTCAAAATGAATTAGTTCTTGAAATTGTTGAACAACTAAAAAAGTGTCATCCAGACATAGAACGTGTTGCACCAACTCTTAAATTCTTCGAAGGGAATAAGAGTTATACTATAAATAAAAAACACGTCTTTATTTGTTTAAAGGATAAAAATGGAGAAATTTATCATAAAAATCAATTAGTCTTAGTCATTGCCCACGAAATCGCACACGCTCTATGTGATGAAATTGGTCACACAAACAAGTTTCAGTCTATTTTGGACGAATTATTGCTAGCAGCTGAGAAGAATGGAGTATATAACTCAAAAATACCACATATACCAGACTATTGTGAATATTAAGATTAGTTTCAACTAGTAGAAGCAGCCTCAGCGGCACCACCAGCAGGAGTAGCGGCACCACCAGCAGGAGCAGCGGCACCACCAGCAGGAGTAGCGGCACCACCAGCAGGAGCAGCGGCACCACCAGCAGGAGCAGCGGCACCACCAGCAGGAGCAGCGGCAGGAGCAGCAGCGGCACCACCAGCAGGAGTAGCGGCACCACCAGCAGGAGTAGCGGCACCACCAGCAGCGGCACCACCAGCAGCAGCAGAGGCAGGAGTAGCGGCAGGAGTAGCAGCAGCAGGAGTAGCAGCTCCTCTTCTTCCAAATTGTGATCCAGATGATCCAGATGATCCAGATGTTTTATTTAAATCTTCATCAGCTTTCTTAGATTCAGCTTCAGCTTTCTGAGATTTAGCGTGTGCATCTGCTAATTCTTTTTGTGCTTTTAATGCTGCCAATCTCTTAGCTGCTGCTTCTGTTTCTTTCTCTAATTTTTCTTTATCTAAAGCTGTTGGATTAACAGTTGTGCCTGAAGATGAACTAGAAGATCCCGATGATGAACTAGAAGATCCCGATGATGAACTAGAAGATCCCGATGATGAACTAGAAGTTGAACTTAGTTTAATTGTTGGGACTCTGACTAGAGTTGGTTGTTTAGGATCTTTCTGTAAGTGTTCAGGAACGATTTGATCGACATCAACTGTTCCTTCTATCATAACACGAGCCTCGTCCTCTGTTCTTTCTTGAGCCTTTCCTAAATCCTTCTGAGCAGTCAATAATTTTTTAGTTATAGAAGCAGTCTCTTCTTGTACACTTTGTTCTCTTCTTGTCTTTAGAGTTAATATAGATACCTTTAATCTCTCTATTTCTTGTCTTCTATCTTCTAACCAAGCTTGACTGGCCGATTTGCTCTTTACAGCATCTTCAAACTCTGCTTCCTCTTTGTCTAACTGATCTCGTAAAATTTTCATTACTTTATCATACTTTGTTTCTTTGGAAATATTTATTTCTTCTTTTCCTTTATACAATAATCCATAAAGAGAAAATAAAAATAGTATAAGACTCAACCAAAAAATTCCATCACTTGATCCTTTTACATCTTCAGCTTTTAAACTATGAGTTTGATTGTAATTATCTACAGCTTTCTTATTGCTAAGATCTGGTAAGATTTTAGATAAGTTTATCTTTTGAACAACAGCTGTAATAAATACTAAAATAGGAAGAAATGATATAGCCTTGTTTATTACACTTTCATAAGTTGGATCAAATGTTCCTTGTCTAACAGTATAAATAACATAAATAGATCGTATTAAAACTATAGCTGATAACCCTCCAATTATAAGTGAACAATAATTAATAATTTTAATTGCGCTCTTGGTATCATTATCATCTTTATCATTACTAGATCTTATATTTAAAAGTGATAGAACAATAAGAGTTAAAGATATTGCTGCATATATGCCATTTTTTACTAGTCTTCTCTGAAAAAATCCAGAGATTCTATTAAAAATATCATCGAAGAAACCCATTTTTATATAATATATTTTTTTTATTATTTAATATGGCACAAAGAAGCATAAAAGAATAATTTTATATTATATTATAATATAAAAATTCTTGATTTAATCTTTATAACTTTCCTATAATTTTCTTTTGATAATTCCACAATGAATTAACATCAACAACCCAATGGGATTGGCGTGATAGAATATCTTATGCGATGAAAGAGGCTATTAATAATCCTTTTAACCAAATAACACCTTTTTTATTACCAAACAAAACAATCCATGAATTAGCTGAAACTGTTCGTAATTATATTACACAAGATTTAGAACCAGGATCTCCTCAAATTATTATAATCAATGAACCTAAAGATACAAGAAGAGTGCTTAAGAATATAAAAGATACAAAAGACATTGACGATTGTAAAGAAGAAAGTAACGGATTTTTTGAAAAAATTTTTAAGTATTTTAAAGAATAATTAAAGATATAAAAGAAAGAATAATGTCAAACAACTTCTTCAGAATATTCTCTTCATTCTCTTCAGGTTTTTTAAAAGCTAATAAGTCTTTAAGTAATATTGATATTGCTACAAATATAGCATCATTATTTATTGTAGGAGGAGTTCATGCTTTATATGCTTATAGTACCAATAATAAAGAAGATGATGTAAAGATAACCAATAAATATAAGATGGTAAATTATGGATCAACACAGTTTATGATAGTTGATGATAAAGGACGACACTTTAATGTTAATAATAGTTTGTGGTACTGGAAGTGGGACAGTATTGAAGATTGGGAAAAGATTAATAAGGGAGACAATCTAAAAGTAAAATATTATGGATTTAGATCACCATTCTTGGGCTTATTTCCAAATATTGTTAGTTCCTATCCTAAAGTATAAAGTAAAGTATAAAGTAAAGTATAAATTTTATTTAAAGTAATGCTTTAAATAAAAGATGGCACGTAATTTAAGCTTTCGTCAACAGGAAAATCCAGATTTAGAAGATTTAGAGACTCCATATGCATATCTTGATGAATTAGCATCAACAACCCAATAACTCTAGCATATCTCTTTCTATCGCATTGTCATCTACCTCAAATACATCACTCTTAAACTTTGAGTTTCCTGTACACAATACATCATAACTTCCATACATTATTCCTTTATTAACAAGATATTCATTAAACATATGATCTGTTACATATTTTATCTTTAATTTTTTTAGATAATTAAGATAGTTTTTAGCCCCATTGTATGTGATAATATATCCTAAGGAACACGGATTAATTTTATCTGTATATTTACATATATGGTCATTCACTTTTTCTTTAACATAATAGCGATCTTTTTCTTCTATATTATCATTTATAGGATAATCTTCAAAATGACTTCCATAAGCCTCCTTGTGTAGTCCAATCCATACTATTTCAGAATCTTTTGGCATATTGCTAATTACATTATTGACTTCTTTAGAAAAATTATTCTTTAGTCTAACATCATCCTGAAAAATAATACATTTTTTGTATTTATTTTTAACCATATCACTAATAATATAGTAGTGACTAAGTTGATTACACATACAAGGTTTGCTATAGGCAACTTTTAAGTCAAATTTTGATTTATCAAACATATCCTCTTCATTCTTCTTTAGTTCATATGTCTTTGCATCCAAAGCTTTAAATATCTTTACATTAGTCATATCTATATCTTCTCTTTTACACTCACCTAAGAAGTGTAATAGACGATCTCGTCGTCTTTCAAGATTGATTAGATAAACTTTGTCTACGTTGATTTTATTGCTCATTTTATATTTCTTTTTTATTATTTTAAATATATAAAAAGTATGAATATATACTGTGGAAATAATGCTGAGCATCCAGATCTTTTAAATGGTACTAAAATATTAGGCTCTAGATTCTCGTGTCTTCAAAAGGGGAAAACAAACGGATATTCTCAGCCAGTTGATCCTAACTTTCTTCTTCCTTATCGCCCTATAGATACAACTAGAAAATACTGCGGAAACTCTTCTGTCCTGCCAAATGGATATAATAGATTTGGAGGTCTTTATGAATGCTATCTTAAGGGAGTTGGCGTTGGAAAAAAATTAAAGGCTAATAATGCTGGAATTGGAGAGCCTCCTGATCCTTCTCCTGTTGTGTCTAGTTATAGATCTGATGTATCTAATATTTCTGATATGAAGTATAATGATATAGACATAAAGTATAGTAATGATAGCAATGAGTATCTTGAAGTTAAAAATGATACATATAAACCCTATATAACTGGATTGATTATATATAGTCTTGGAGTTGCCTTATTTTTTATAGGAATGTATTATGGAAAACCGAGTATTATTATGGATAAAACAAATCCTAATGAAGAAAAGATAGATTGGGGTAAGTTTTCTCCTTATCTATTGACTTTTTCTGTTATATATGCAGCTTTAGTTTATTTTTTTATTAAGTATTTAAATAAATGATAGATAAACAGTTATTTAAAAAGGCGATTGTTTATTTTTTATTAGGAAGTTTTACTATTGTCATAGCATTGGCTTGGAATAATGCTTTTACGGCATTAATACAGACATATCTTCCCAATAAAGAACATAATATAGTTGGTCAGTTTACATATGCATTAACTTTGACTATTATATTTATAGTGATATCAAGCTTATTTATTGAAAGATCAACCTTTGAATTATTTATTTCAAAGTAATTTTAATTAAGATTTAAAAAGATGTATATATATTTGTAGAGACAAGGAGATATATAAGTTCCTATAAGAATCAGGCATTGGTGGCGGAGTGGTTAACGCGATCGATTTAAGCTCGATTTCCGAGAGGAGCGCAGGTTCGATCCCTGCCCAATGCATAAGGGATTTATATATCTCCTTGTGTCTATAAGACGGTTTACCAAAGTGGTTACTGGGCCTGATTACTAGTCAGTTTCTCTATGAGAGCAGAGGTTCGAATCCTCTAACCGTCGTTTATTTATATCTTTACAAAGATATAAATCTAATCTAAGTTCATTTTTTTATGTCTATTCTTGAGTTCTGTAAGAACACTAGAAAGGCCTAATCCTTGTTTTACATTATTTTTATTTTGATCAGGTTTTTCTCTTTTAATATCCTTAATTTCTTTACATTGCTTAATATCTTTACCCTCCTTAATTTCCTTGATATCCTTGAATATCTGTGGAGGAGGTTTTGGAATAGGGATAGATTCCTTTGATTCAGAAGAATTTTTATTTCCTACATTTCCGGGTATGTATAATTCTTGTATATCTTGTGAATTAAGTGAGAATTTTTCTTTTTTAGAATAACTTATAATTCCTACTTCATAGATAGGTGTTTTATTCTCTGTAATTTTGTTAGATATCCATCCGCTATTTATGTTTATATTTACTTCTATTATTTGTATGATATTAAGTTTAACTTCTAGTTTGTAAAGACTTTGATTTTTATTCAAGTCACATAGTAAGGTAAAAGAATGGCTGTTTTGTATGTTTTTAGCCTCTCTTTCATCCTCTTCGATACTTATTATCTCTAAATTATGAGATGATATATCTAAACAATAAACAATATACTTTGACATCTTTTATATAAAATTGAAATATAAATTTAAATCGTATATATAAATACAATTCAGATGGACGAAGAAAAGAAGAATTTTGGTATTTATGTTGGTCTCAGAGACGAATCTTTTAAAAGCCTAATAAGTAATATCTTAGGAGATATTTCCTCAAAATATAAAAGAGTTCTGTTATCTGACTCATCAATGTCTTATTTCTCAACTGCCTTTACACACCCTAATGCTGATTTCCATAATAATTATAACTTCTTAAAAGCTCTAGGTCACGTATCCTTTCAAAAAAATATTGTATGGTACTTATCTAGAAAGAAAATGATTGTAAGTGATAAGTCAAAACTAGAAAAGACTATAACAGACTATAAGATAAGACTTATCAAAAGCTTAGGAAAGATTACTGTAGAAAATATATTTGATTTTATATCTATTGACAAAAAACACAAATCCAATATACAAGGAAATACTGAAGCAGAAGAAAAAATTATACAGACAACTCTAGAAGCATTTTTTGGAGCAGTTGAGCTTATTTTGGACAGAGATTTTGAAATTGGCACAGGAAATCGCATTGTATATGATTGTATAACAAAACTTTTTGATAAGTATGTTGAACTAGAAGAAAGTATTGAGAAAGATCCAAAGACGAAATTAAACGAATTATTCATAACACATAAAAATATTTTAGGCGTTCCAAAATATGAAGAAGTAGAATATAAAGATGGAGTATATACAATAAACCTAATTCAGATACTTCCAAATGGAGCAAAGGTATTAATAGGTCAAGGAACAGATAAACCAAAGAGACAAGCAGAAAAAAACGCAGCAAAACAAGCTATAGACAGAAATGTATTTATGGCCTACAATTCATTCACAAGACAAATTTTTGAATTTCGTGCTTAATTTATAACTTATATAAGTTATAAATTTATTACCAAGAAATTTTTTCAAATCCTCTTTTTAATAACTCTCTATTAACACTCTTAAATATTCCAGACCCGATAAAAGCCTTCTGTGTTCCACTTGATTTCAATGCACTAAAAGGGCTCGGATGAGTAGCCTCCAATATAATATGATTCTTATTAGTTATACATTCTTTCCAATCAGCTGCCTTTTTTCCTAAAATAACCCATACAACAAACTCTTTCTCTGATATCTTTTCAATAACTTTCTTAGAAAAAGAAGACCATAGCTCTAAATGAGATTCTGGATCAGATGGTCTCACTGTAAGAGCTGTATTAAGCAATAGTACACCTTGCTTTGTCCAAGACTCTAAATTTCCATCTTTAACTGGATAAAATCCTTCTGACTCTAATTCTTTGTAAATATTTTGTAAAGAAGGATTTAATGGATTTCCTAACTTTACATCAAAACATAAACCTGTTGCACTTCCATTATGATAAGGATCTTGACCAAGTATCACAACATTTATATTATCAAAAGGAGTCATATAGAAACAACGAAAAATACTACTATCATCAGGATAATATTTCTTCTCTTCTTCCAAATCATTAAGTATGGGCATAAGAACACTTTCCATATCAACAGAGTAGAAAAAATCAGTCCACTTTTCGCATAGATTAAAAAAACTTGGGTATTTTGAAGCCATTTCTCTGTATCTTATTGTATTATAATTATATTAATTTTTTCTTTATATATTCATTTTTATTTATAATAAAGTATGGCATCATCCAAATCTATTTTAAATGATAATACACTCAATTGGTTAGTAGTTAGTCATCGAGGAAATAGAAGAGATATTATAAATCACTTCAAGTCATTATTTCCAAAAAAAAGTATTTCAGAGTTAGTTTATAGTGGAGGAAATTTTGTTCCTATCAGTGATATTATTACTCAAAAAATAGAATATTATAATCAACATCCAGAGTTATTTAAAAGATCTCTTGGTCCTCCTCCAGAAGTATTTCAACTAAAAGATTATATTAAACATTCTGCTCCATCTGTAGAAGGAGTATCTGAGTTGGAGAAACAGCTTTCTGCATTTAAAATAAAAGAACAAGAAGAAAAAGATGCTAATAAAAAGAATTATGGTGTCATTCCTGAACTTACAGATGAAGAACTAGCTGAACTACAAACAGATCTTGGTTTTACGTTTAGAAGATTACGTAAGATGAGAAAGTCTCGTAAGTCACGTAAGTCTCGTAAGGTAAGAAAGTCACGTAAGTCTCGTAAGTCTCGTAAGGTAAGAAAGTCACGTAAGTCTCGTAAGTCTCGTAAGTCTCGTAAGTCTCGTAAGGTAAGAAAGTCTCGTAAGTCTCGTAAGTCACGTAAGGTAAGAAAGTCACGTAAGGTAAGAAAGTCTCGTAAGTCACGTAAGGTAAGAAAGTCACGTAAGGTAAGAAAGTCACGTAAGGTAAGAAAATAAAATAATATAAATAATATATAAAATGACATTCAAAGAATTTGTATTCAAGATATATCCTTTGCCTCCATCTTTTACTGTATTAGGATTTAAATATATATCAGCTGAACTAACAAAAGATTATTCAACTATTTTTTTAAATGCTAAATTTGATTCTGAACGTTTATTTGTGAGTGAAAGTAAATATTTTTTGAACACTTTCTTTAGTATGTTTTTTAAGGAATATCCAGAATTAAAAGTATCCTATAGTGATATTTCTATATTTAAGAATGGAGAAGAAATTAAAGAGACAGAGTCTTGTGATATAGTTAGTAAAAAATATGATAATAATACTATAGATGTCAAGTTTATATGAAGCTTTCTATATTATAAAATATAATATAGAACACGTATAAAATTTTATGAAGAACAAGAGTCACATAATTCTCTCATTTTTGGATCTCTTGGGCATACACCTGTTTCTTGTGCAACTTTATTAACATACTCTTTTCTCTCTGAACGAATGCGTTGAATAGATTCTGGATCTAGACCGAACTTGATTGGGTCAACAGCTGGTTGTGTTCGTAGATAATACATACCTGTCTTTAGACCGTGCTTCCAAGAATAAAAGTGACTACTATTAAGAAGTTTGAAGCTAACTTTTTCCATAAATAGATTCATACTTTGCATATGATCAACAAAAGGACTACGTTCAACAGCTTGTTTTAGAATATCAGTGATTTTGAGTTCATAAGCAGTTTTATAAATTTCTTTAATATTTTTAGGAATGTTTAGAACACGTTGAACACTTCCATTATCATATAGAATTTCTTCGTAAACATCCTTTGTCCATAGTCCTAGTCTGATAAGATCTCTGATTAGGTGGTGATTAACGACTGTAAATTCTCCTGCGAGAGTTTTTCTTACATAAATATTTGTAGTAAATGGTTCAAATGCCTCGTTATTCCCCATAATCTGAGATGTACTAGCAGTTGGCATTAGGGCTGTTAGAAGACTGTTTCTCATACCATATTTTGACATTTCATCATATAGAGGAGCCCAGTCTAGTGATAGAGTTGATTTGTCAATGCCCCATAGATCAAATTGTAGAAATCCATTTTCGTGATGACTTCCTTGATAGCTTTGATATTTTCCATATTTTTTGGCTAGAGAAATGCTCATTTGAACAGATCCGTAGTAAATATTTTCAAAGATTTGTTTATTAAGTTCACGAGCTTGATCAGATGAGAAAGGAAGTGATAGCATACAGTATACATCGGCAAGTCCTTGTACGCCAATTCCAATTGGACGGTTTTCCATATTAGTTTTTCGTGTTTCTGGTGTTGGATAGAAGTTTACATCGATAACATTATTAAGATTATAAGTTGCAATTCCTGCAACTTGTCTTAGTTTCTCAAAATTAAAGGTCTTTTCTCCTTTTTCATCAGATTCAACAAACTTTGGAAGACAGATAGATGCAAGGTTACATACAGCATAATTATCTTTATTAGATACAAGAGCAATTTCAGTACATAAATTACTGTTACGAATAACTCCTAGTTGGGATTGCATATTACGTCTGTTTACATTATCTTTAAATCCCATATAAGGCATTCCTGTTTCAATTTGACTTTCTAGAATATGATTCCAGAGGTCTCGAGCTTTTACTTGTTTCTTATATTTCTTTTGTTCTTCATAACTTTGGTAAAGTTTTTCAAACTCTTCTCCGTAAGTATCTACTAGTCTGGGGCATTCATCTGGACACATTAGTGACCACATTTCATCTGCTTCAACACGTTTCATAAAGAGATCTGGAACCCATACAGAAAGAAATAGATCTCGAGCTCTAAGGTTCTCGTCTCCAGTATTTTTACGAAGTTCTACAAAAGAAAAGATATCAGAATGCCAAGGTTCTAGGTAGATAGCAATACTTCCCTGTCTCTTTCCTCCTTGATTGATATACCGACCTACAGTCTCTAGAGTTTTACAAAGAGGAATGATTCCTTCACTCTTTCCATTAGTTCCTCTAATTATACTACCTTTTGCTCTGATATTTGACAGAGACATACCAATTCCACCAGCCCATTTGGATATTTTTGCAGTATCTGAGATTGTTTTAAAGATATCCTCGATGCTGTCTTCTGAAGAGTAAAGGAAGCAGGATGATAGCTGAGGTCTACGACTTCCGCTGTTGAATAGAGTTGGAGTGGCGTGTGTAAAGTAGAGTTGGCTAAGAAGGTCATAAGTTTCCTTAACTTTTTCTAACTTTTCTTCATTTGTTAGGTCATTTTCATTATAAGTATGACATCCGTGAATTTGAATAGCAACTCTCATCCATAGATGCTGTGGTCTTTCAACAATTTTATCATCAACTCTGATTAGATATGATCTTTCTAATGTCTTTACAGCAAAGTAATCGAATAGTAAGTCTCTAGAGTAATCAAAAAATGATTGGATTGTGTCTTTATTATTGGTTGCGAAATGATAAAAGGAATCAGATACTAGATTCTTAGATTGAAGAGCATCTACTACATCGCTGTACTTGGGAGAAGTTTCCTTTGTAATATTACTAGAAAGAATTCTTCCGCCAAGTTTATTATAGTCAGGAAAGTGATGAGATTTTGTTGCACAGATATCTGCAGATAGTATATCCAACTCTCTTGTAGTCATTCCATCATAAAGAGAATTAATAGTATCCTTTGCAACAATAATAGGATCAACATATTCTAGACCAAAACAAAGCTCACTAATTCTTCTTGTAATCTTATCAAAAGATACAGGCTCCTTGCTTCCGTTTCTCTTAGTCACTTGCATTCCGTGCATTGTTTCTTTTATTTAATATTTATTTTTATAAATATTAAATAAATTTCTACTTTTCTTCAAAAAAATATAAAAAAGAAGTGATTATAGTCTATTCCTTCATTTTTTCAGCAATCTCCTTTGAAATCTTATAAATAGTTAGTTCACTTAGTTTTACCTTTTTGATGAAATCTTTAATATTCACATTATTTGATCCATATTTCTTGCACATAAAGTAATAAATAAGTGAACTGATAACACTCTGTGGTCTAGACCTATTGATAATAGTGCTTTTATTTCTAATTTTATTATAGATATCAATGATATCATCTCTGTCTTTATCTTTAATATCAAACTTTACTATATACTCTTCTAAAAGTTCACTTGTTCCATTCTTATTTTTTATGCTACTAGTTTTTGGTGCATTAAGACTTACGTGTTTTAGTCCTCTTAAAATAATTTTTCTATCTAGCTTGAAAATCTCTCCTAAACTCTCACACGTATAAGACTTTCCATTTAACTTTACTGAATGGAATACACATCCAAAAATAATAGCTTTTCTAGAATTTCCTCTATAAATTTTTCCATTTGTTACTTGAGCATAAATATCATTAGCAGTATTCACAATCTTATCAGAAAATCCAAAGCTCTCTATATCCTTAAAAATACTCTTGTCCTCAATCTTTCTTATATGACATCTATTTGGGTCAGAATTCTTTCTCGTATCATCATTTCCATAGTATCTCCAGTCTTTCTCATAAGACATCACTTTTGATAACTCTAAACCACAATCTCTACATAAAAATGTTCCCTGTTCATTAACTGTATTAATATGAGAACATAAAGACTCCTTTTTATCACATTCAGATACGTCTGATGCATCTAATGTATCATCTTCGTTTTCACTATCACTATCTTTGCTTTTATCGCACTTTTGCTCTAGTTCTTCGAAAATATCAAAGATATTGTCCATATTTCTCGTATTTATTTAATAAAAAATTATTTATTAAATAATCATTTTTATAAAATTTATAGATCTGGCTCTAATTTTTGCGCTAACATTTCTAATAATTTTTTCTTATCTTTTTTAACCTTCTTAGATGGTTCTACAAAAACAACTGATGAAGGCTTAGATGCGGCAACTGATTGAGGTTCTGTCGCGGCAACTGATTGAGGCTTAGATGCGGCAACTGATTGAGGCTCAGGTGCAGCAACTGATTGAGGCTCAGGTGCAGCAACTGATTGAGGCTCAGGTGCAGCAACTGATTGAGGCTCAGGTGCAGAAACTGATGAAGGCTTAGATGCAGCAACTGATTGAGGCACAACTGATGAAGGTTTAGAGGGCTTAGATGATCCTAACATAGGAAGTGATATATTAGCCTTTGGTTTTGGTTTTTCTTTAGAGTCTTCTCCAAATACAATAGATGGAATAGACAATTGAGATCTAGGAGATTTTTGTATATTAGATACATCAGGTTCAGGAACAGGTTCAGGTTGTTCAGATTTAGTTTCAGGTTTAGGTTCAGATTCTTCAACAACTCCGCAAAAAGTTTTAAGTTCATTTACTACAGATTTATCTTTTTTCATCATTTTTTCTAGTTCAGAATATGAGAACACAAACTTTTTATAATAGTCACAAGCATCATCTTTAGAAACTTTATCTTTCAATTCAACTTCTAGTGTATTTATGTTATCAAAAATATTTCTTAAGAATTGTTTTTCTTGTTCTTCTTCCTCCTCTTTTACATTTTTCTTAACTTTCTCTTGTTTTGACTTGATAACAATGCTTAAATTATCAATAAAGTCTTGTGAGAAATTATTTCCTGTATATGGATTTGCATAATCCTTCTCATTAAATCTCTCTTCTAGTTCAAAATAAGTAAAACAATATAACTCATCATTCTCTTTATAATATACTACACTTCTAAGAAATGGTCTTATTATTTTCTCTTCTTCTAATAGAAGTTTTAACGCTTCTAATTTTTCTTTTTGATTATCTTGATCAATAAGGTTATAATCACTCTTTAATTTTAGATATTTCTTAAATACAGATCTTCCTTTGAACTCTATATTACAAGGCTCTATATTATCAATTCTATAAATATTTGAATCATCTGGACCAAATAATAATTCATCATCAATATCAATATCTGTCTCAACAAATCCCAAAAATCTTATAAAATTTTTGAAAAATTTATTCAATTCAAAGTCTATAACAGTATCTAATTCTTGAAAATCTTTATTACGAGGATCGGCATATATATCTTGAAGCAATTCTTTATAAGAAAGGGTAAGTATATCTTTTAGATCATAGTATCCATCAGAAAGTCTCTCATTAAGTAGTTTTGCTACACTTTTCATACCAGTTGGATCTACAAGAATAATTAATTTTCCTAGTCTAGTTAAATAAGATCTTAATGTATTTTCATAATTCTCTCTAAAAATATGTTTCTCCATATCTTTCGAGCTATCTGAATCAAAAAATTTCTTGAGGAAGTAAACTGAAACATTTCTAAGTTTTTCTAATTGCTCTTTTGAAAAATCTTTTAGTTTTGTATCTAAATTGTGCATTACATATATTTCTTCTGATATCTCTTTTCTCTCTTTTCTCTTTACTTTACCCTTTCCTCTATCTTTATCTGCTTTTCCTCTTAGTGGATAAAAGGTTCCCTCTTTTTCCTCTTTTTCTAAACTCTCTTCTTCACTTTCCTCTTCAGTTTCTGAAATATCTTTAACTACTTTCTTTCCTACATCTCCTACATCTCCTACATCTCCTACATCTTCTCTTACCATTTCTTGATATTTCATACCTCTTTCCATACTCAAAAATTCCATCTTTTTTAGATCAAGAAATTCATCTAAAGGACCATATTTATTTTCTAGTGTTCTAAACTCTCCCTTTATGGCCTTTCTGACACTTCCATATCTATCCCTTAATACCTTTGTATTTTTAACGGCTGCAAGTAAAGCTAAAAGTGTGTTATGATTATCATCATAACTTTCAAGTACACTTGCTATATACTTTTTCAAGTCTTTAATATCTGAGACATCATAAATATAGAGTAATTCCTTGAATAAATTATTATTATTACTATATCTAGCAAGATGATTATCTAATTTCGAAAAGAATTCTTCTATTTCTTCTTTATTTTCCAAAGAAGACAATTCAATTAACAATTCGTATCTTAATTTTTCGTCTTCTGTTTCTTCCTGTAATTCCTTCTCATCATACTGAACTTCTCTATACTTTTTACCCTTAAGATCAACATCTTCTTCTATCTTTTTTCTCCATAAATTGGTAAGTCTAACAGAGTCTTGATAAATTTTTTCTAACATTCTCTTCTGTAGCTTCATTGATTGATCAATTGTTCCAAACTTTTCAGCTATCTTATAAACTCCAGAACTATTCTGAAATTTTCTCTTATTGTATTGTTCAATAACCTTATCTTTTCCATCGATAAATTTTAACAATTCTAGTATAGAAGAAGTCTCATAAAAATTACTTACTGTACTGCCCTTCTTTCCTTTTACTAAAGCACCAGATTCTTGACTTTTTATGCTTCTTAGTACTTTATTGATAAGTTCTACAAATCCTTTGGTATCATAGTCGTAACTTAATCTTACCAATATCATAAAAAGTTCCATATTATCATCATCCATATATGCTTCGTAAAAATTATCATAAAGTCTTGTAAATCTATCCTCAGTTAATTCCTTACTAACTAAATCATTCAATAATTTTCTTCTGATATGTTCAGCTCTATCATATTCTGATTTTACAGCCTTTAATTCTTTCTCTTCTTCTATTAATTCTGCTTTTTTCTGTGATTTAGCGGCTAAAGCTTTACGTTTAGCCTTTGCTGCCTCTTTCTTTAGTTTTTGAGGATCTACACTCATTTATCTTAATAAAAATTAATTATTATATATGAATATAAATAAATATTTTTTTGTAACAATGACTTAAAAAAATAATTCATAAAATAAAGTAAAATGCTTTATTTTATCATTTTATTAGCACTTTTCACAGTTTTCTTTAAATATGGTTATAAAATAAAACAGTGCGTCCAATTATACAGAAATTATAAGTCATTTGTTGATCCAAATAACAAGTTATCTCATATACAAATCATTAGAAATCTTTTCTCTTTATTTTTCTCTATACTTTACTCAACTTATTCTCTGTATTATATGACAAGTTCTAGTAAAAAAGAAACTCAATCAGCAAAATTTAACAAAAAATATTTAAAAATATCATACAAATACAGAGACAAAACGTACTTTTATCTTCTTAAAATTCCACGTGGAGTTCAACCTCTTAAAAATATAGTAGATGAAGAGGGAAATGATATATCTGATATTATAGAGCCATATCTAGGACCAAATCTTGACTGTCACGGAGCATTAATCTATCCTAAAGACTTTGGATATAAACAAATAAAGGTAACAACTGTCTTTGACAAAACTATTGTATTTGATGAAGAACAAAAAATAGAACTTACTGATTAATAACGCTAGGCAATGGATTAGAACTGCTGGAAGATGACATTAACATTAATTTCTCCAACTTATATACTCTAGCTTCTAATGATTTTATCTTTAATTCCATATCTGGGCTCAAACCACCTGCTGGTCCAGCTGGACCAGTTGGTCCTACATCTCCAGCAGGACCTCGTGAGCCACCATTTCCTTTTGGTCCCTGTGGTCCTGTTGGCCCAATATCTCCTTGTGGTCCCTGTGGTCCTTGTACTCCTGGAAGAGGATTTACTATTCCGTATTTTCTTATCATCTTTTCTTTATTATTATATTCTTAAAAATATAATAATTATTTTATTTATACAATTTATTGTACTCCATCTCTAGATCCTTCAAATCATTAAGCCACATATCCTTTGGAGTAGTTCTCTTTACTCTATCCAAATCACTATCGATCTTATCGATCTCTTTTTGCAAACTTTCCAACTTTTGTTTTGTAAAACTTCTAATATTCATATTCAATAAGTATCCATAACTAGATAATGTTTCTACATCTGACGAGTTTGTTACCTTATAGTATCCTCTCTTATCCAAATCCTTATACAATTCATCCTCATCCTTATCTTTGATATTCAATGTTTCATCCATTACTTCAACCAAAAACTTCATCTTATTTTTTACAATCATTAGCTGATGTGATAACTCATTGATAATGTACTCTTTTCTCTTTACATAACAATCATAACGAACCTTGCAAAATTCATTCAAAATATCATACACACTCTCATACTTTGTAATCTCTCCATCCTTATTAAATAATACCATATTATTTGTACTCAATGTAGAAGTCAATCCCAAACTCTCTTCATTACACTCAAACTCTGACTCCTTGACCTCGTCAATCTCAAAGTTAATCACAACATCACTACTATTATTCTTGTATCCCTTAATCTTCTTCTCTTCAACCAAATCCTCAACTGATTCCTTAAACTTATCAATCCACAAATAAACAGGCAATTCAGTCACTGTAACCTTCTGTGTATTTCTAACCATTTTCTTCTCAATTAAACCCTTTGTAATATATTTGTTCTTTCCAACCTTTTCAATTGCTCCATTAAATCCTCTATACCAAGGAACCATATCTTTATCTTCCTCTTCATCTTCTTCCTTATTATCAAACTTATCCAACCATACACGAATCTCACCAATAATATCCTTTGGATTATAACAAGGAACCTGACTGCTCCAACCTGTTCCGATTCCAGCTGTACAACCATTTACCAAAATCATAGGAATAATAGGCATAAAATATACTGGTTCCACCTTATCTCCATCATCATATAGATGGACCAACAATTCATCATCTTCCTCTCTAAAAATAAGTCTTGTTAGCGCATCCATTTTAGTAAAGATATAACGACCACTTGCTGCATCTTTTCCTCCAGCAATGCGACTTCCGTACTGTCCATCTCGATACAATAGTGGAATATTATTACTTCCTACAAAATCTTGAGCCATTCCTGTAATTGTCGTCAATAAACATTGCTCACCGTGATGGTAATTCGTTTTTTCAGCAACAAAGCCAGCTAACTGTGCAACTTTCATTGTTTTTCCATAATACTTTAGATTCTTAAGAAAAGTTGCATACAAAATCTTTCTCTGACTCTCCTTAAAACCATCCATAACACAAGGAATACTTCTCTTACAATCATCAATTGAAAACTTGATCATCTCCTTATCTAGAAAATCTGAAATTCCCAAAAATTGAACAGGATTCTTGCTCACAATCTCTGTATCCTTAGAAGGATTATACTCCTTCAGCCAAGTCTTTCTCTGGTCGCTACACTTTGAACTAAATACTTTCTCCATTGTATCATCTGTTTTTTCATCCTTTACAAACTCAATCATTTTCTTACCAAAAGATGTCTCAATCTCCTTGTTATTGTTTGTTCCCAAACCCTTGAAATACTTTACATCTCCTTTCTTATTTGGATTCTGTTGTTGATACTTTTTAAAATCATCTAATGTATAAAAGGCAATATCCGTCTTTTGATAATAAATACGAACAATTGGAGTTCTCATACAAGTAATAAATGCTGGATTACGCTCAATAAGTGTTGGAAATAATTTATGGAAAAAGTTAAGCAACAAACCACAAATATGATACCCATCCACATCAGAGTCTGTTAGAATAATAATACGACCATAATATAGACTATCATAAATATCATCATCCTTATAATCTACACCATACTTTAGATTCAATGCTTTGATAATATCTCCAATCTCTTTATTCTTTGTAATTGAAGCTACATTAGAATTTCTCACATTCAGTACCTTTCCACGCAAAGGATAAATTCCAAAATAATCACGGCCCTTTCTACCTCCCACTCCTGTCTGAATACCCTTTACCGCAAAAGTTTTTGCTGAATCTCCCTCACATAAAATCAAAGAACACTGTTGTGAATTCTTAGTTCCAGCCAAGTTTGCTGGATCCAAACCTTCAATCTTTACAAATCCCTTCTTTTTCTCAATCTTCTTTAAAGCAGTAAGTTCCTTACCCTTAACCATATCCTTGATCTTATCAATAACAGACCACTTGAGAACAGCGTTAATATGCTTGTTCTCAATAACAGGTGTCTGTACGTTTGGAGCATTAAGATAAGACTTTTCTTGACTAGAAAAAGCTGGATTGGGCAACTCACATTTTACAAAAATTCTAAAGTACGACTTTATATCTCTTAGAGTAAGTGATGAACCACCTTTCTTAATAGATGTGTTTACTTTTTCTAAAACAGGCTGTAGAATAGCGTTTAACCAAGTATCTACGTGAATTCCTCCGTGAAAAGTCTCAATTCCATTCACAAAAGAAATCTGAGAAAATCCGTCATTCTTCAAGTTAGGACACAACACAACCTTAGAATCAGGGGAGTCAATATAAACCATACTTACATTATCCTTTTCTTCTTCTGTATAATTATTGTAATAAAGCATAGCATAATCTCTAATCGATTTTACAGGAATCTTTTCTCCATTATAGTAAACTCCTACACCAGTAATCATAGCTGTATCTACAATATTTTTAAAGAATAAACTTCTCATATCATCAGACAACTCGCTAACTCCAAATTTTTCAAAGTCTGGAAGAAAAGAAATCTGTGTATATCCTGTCTTCTGCTTTGGTGAAGTAATCTTCGGCTTATCCTTCTCAGACATATTATTTCTCCAAGTCTGAATATACTGATGTCCCGTATGAGGATCAAATAGCTTTACAGAAAATTCTTTAGAAAAAATATTACTCGCTTTACTTCCAAGTCCATTACGTCCTGAAGTCATTCTCTCTTCTTTATCATCATAATTACTAGACGTCAATAACTTACCGAAAATCATCTCTGGATTGTATAATTTTGTCTCCTCATTAATCTCTACCGGAATTGACAACCCATCGTTCCATACAGTAATCATACCCTTATCACTAATTTCTACCTTAATTTTAGTGCACTTTGTATCTGTCGAGCTACTTCTCCAAACATTATCGATTGCATTTGATAATACTTCAATAAAAATACGATGAAGACCAGAGTTAATCTCACCTCGTTTCTTAGAAATTATAATTTCCTTATCATCCTCATCATCGTCTTTAATTACTTTAATATCAGGATTCGCTACGCTCATCTTCTCTTCTTTATCTTTTCCCTTATACTCTGCTCCATAAAAGTCTATAACACAATTCTTAACATTTCCAATATACATATCAGGTCTGTGAAGAACGTGAGTTCTCTGATCTAAAGACACATACGAGGGCTTTGAAATAGAAGAAATGTTTGAACGATCGCTTGACATCTTGATTGTTAATTTTGATTATATTAATTTAGTTTTTTTTAAAATCATTTTTAATTTATAAAATAAATGTTCGATAATCTTGATAACGAATCTCTATTTAAAATAGGAATTATTGTGTTACTCTTAGTAAATACCGGACTACTCATATCTATAGTAGTCAAACAAAATAAAAATAAGAAAGATACAAGTGAAGGTTGGTCTAGTGGTATGGGATGGTCAAGCAATTCTAATGTTATAGCAAATCCATCTGCAACATATGTTACTCCAGCTGCAACAGTTGAACCTGACTATGGACAGAAAACATACGCAGGATGTTCCTGTGTAGGATACGGTGCAAAGAGCAATAGAAATATGCCATTTAACAATGATGCTAACCTATATGAAAAAACTATATATCAGGGATATTAAAAGGAGGTTAATGTTATTATTTTTATTAAAATAATAACTCTATAATAAAAAATGCCAAAGACATCCAAATCCAAATCTAAATCTAAATCCAAATCTAAATCTAAATCCAAATCTAAATCCAAATCTAAATCTGATGAAGATCGAAAACAAGATGATATTATTCAAGTTCTATTTAGTTGTAGTTCATATCTAGAAACTAGTGATTTTATGAGAAATCTTGAAGAAATCTTCGTTCCATTATTAATATACTCTGGGTCAGATAAAATTATAGTTATCAATATGATAAATCCTGATAAAAGAGAAAATAGTAATATTACTATTGAAAGAGAAAAAAGGATAAAAGAAACTGCAAAGATGCTTGGGTTAAATGTTGTAGTTATGCCTATGATTTATGAATATTTTATTGATCATATTTTTAACAGAAGTTTAATTTCATTTTTTTATGACTATATATTCTTTATAGGATGTAATAATTTTGATTTTATATTTACTTTTATGAATAGTCAAGAAGATGAAGAACAATATCAATTATTAATAAAGAAAATTGGTGCAAATAAAAAAATATTTGATGTTTTAGAACAATATGCCATAACAGAAAATTTTAATTTATTTTTGAAGCCGTGCTCAAAAATACTTTTTTTTGAAAAAGGTAGATACTGGGATACATTAGACTTTCATAGACATTTATTAGATCAGAAACACAGAGCAAGAAAACACGCTGATATATTTTTACAAAACTTTAGATTAAAATATCTTCCAACAAAAACTCCTTATTTTGTTTATAAGAATTGTTAATCCCTCTTCTTATTTTTCTTCTCGTTCTTCTCGTTCTTCTTCTTTGGACGTGGAGGAGGAGGAGGAGATGGAGATGGAGACGGAGACGGTGAACGTGATCCTAAATCAGATTCTGAATCTGAGTCCGAAGATGATTGAGATCCATTGGACTCATTATCATCTTTAAACTCTTCCTCTCCATCTACAAACTTATCAATATCTCCAAATCCAAGCTTATCGTGAACCTTTTCAATACGATCTTCATTATCATCCTTCCGAGAAAAGCCAAAATCAATCTTCTGCAACTTTCCATCAAACTTTCGATGGAACATAAAGGCATTCAAATCAACCAAACACATCTGACGTGCTGTATCCTCGCTAACAAGATGTTCTAATTCTAGATCAAAAGTACTCATATCATCAACAATATAGAACTCTACCTTCTCTAACTGTCTATTAAGATGTTGAAGAGCTTCTTCATTTCCCTCGTATCGAATAAAATTATACCAAGACTCTGACTCCTCACCATTTGTTTCCATCAAAATGGCGTATCTGTAAGAATTACTTGAATTATTGGAAGTTTCAGTTGACATCTTCTTAATTTATAAGTATTTTTATGCTTTTAAGTCTAATTATCATCTTTTTCTTCAAACTTTATAAAATGTTGATCTTCTTCTATATTACAGTCCAAAAAGGAAGGTTGTCTCCTCTCCATTATTGAAGCGGCCATTTCTATATCATCTCCACTTACTCTTGTCTTTTTTGAATAAAGTGTTATATTATTTGAATACTGAAGTATCTCTATTATCCACTTTTCTAAGTAGTCCTGAAAATAACTAAAACAGTCCTTTTGATATCTTACATCAGGATAAATTAACTCTATGTAATTTTTAAACTTATTATCAATACAGGTTTTTGGAAAAATATAGTCTGTATTCTCCTGTACTTTCTCCATTATTTTTAATGACTTTAAATCATTTGCACTTGTCTTAGTTTTTAAATTTGGATGAATATATGGAACTATTCCTGAACCGTGAAGGTATATATTATTTATAGTAAAAAAACTATTCAACTCCTTGTCTAATCTTATTCCATTTTCTATATCGTATACTGTAATTCTCACATTATTTTTATTAATACTTGTATTATTTGCTAACTCTAATATTTGAGATACAAAATACTCTATTACTCCTGCCAAAAAAATTGGAGCATTACCTGAAACGTGTATTCCTTGACTCTTTAAAAACTTATCTAACAAACTTGGTGGAACCAGTATATCAGCCTTTTCATTCCTTGACTTTCCCTTTAAAGTCTTATCATTTACGTTCTCAGAATAATTTTTTAAACATTTACGTCCCTCTTCTACTGACTTCTGACACAACTGACCTAGAAATACTAACTTTATTGAAGCCTCTATTTCACTTTCTGTTATTGTCTTCTTGTTATTTGATTTTATAATAAATAATGACTTATTTGCTATTATTTTACAAGTTAAAATCATAATCTCATTTAGTTCATCTTTAGCTTTCTGGGTAATATCTCTTGTTGGACAAATTTCCTTAAGAATTTTACGTATATGATGGGAAAAATAGTGTCTCTTCTTTTTCTTCTTCTTATCTGTTGTCTTATTATCTTTATTCTCATCACTACTTTCTTCATTTTCATCTTCCTTGTCATCTTCCTTGTCCTCTTCGTTGATGTTGTCTTCATTGTTGTTATTCTCTTCCTTATCATCTTCCTTATCCTCTTCCTTGTCCTCTTCGTTGATGTTGTCTTCATTGTTGTTATTCTCTTCCTTATTTTCTACCTTATTATCCATCTCCTCCTTTGTATCTTCAGAAAATGAATGACTCATCTTGGTTTTTTAAATAAAAAAAGTATTCTTTTAAATATCTCATAATTCTTAAAACTTTTTTAAAGATTACGCTAAATAAAAAAGAATGAATAAAGAAAAAAATGATAAAGATTTTAGTAAAAATTCTCTCATAAATATCTCTAAAAAAGCTGGGATAAAATGTATATCACATCACGGTATAGAAAAGACGAGAGAACTGCTAAACGAAAAGATAAAGTATTTAGCAGAAAGACTTTGCCATTTTCACTCCCTAAAAAATAGTAAAACTATAAACAAGAAAACTATCACAGAATTTCTAGAATCAGAGGGAATTTACTTAGTTTCTTAAATTATTATATATTTTTTATATAATAAAAAATGAGTACAACTAATAACAAATATATATTAGGTGGAATATTTGTAGTTATTATTGCACTTTCCGCCTACTTCATATTTAGTAAAAAATCAACTACAGATAATGGAGGTGGTGGTGGAGCTCCCGGCCAAAATTGTTCTTATGGAAGAGACTCAAATGGTAACTGTATTATTCCTCCTGATAAATGCGGAGATATACCAAAACCTCCTGCTAATTATTGTGACCCTGACCAACAGCTTATATGTGATCCAAAAACACAAGAATGGAGATGCAAATCATCTTGTGAAACTAAAGATAATCCATTTCCTTACGACTTCTCCTTTTGCGAGACTAATAATGTAAAATGCGACACTAATGGTAAATATTACTGCAAAAGCAATTACTGTAAAAATGGAGGAGTATTGTATAGCAATGCTAACGGCATATGTAGTTGTCCGCCGGGATTTTCTGGAGATAAATGTCAATATGACTCTAGAAAATGTAAAGGAGGAGAACTAGATCCAAAAACAGGAAAGTGTATATCCTGCTGTGATAGTACCACTTCATATACTTATACTGGAAAAGATGGACAAACTAAAATATGTAACTATTACGGAGATAACTGTGATCAAAAATGTGATGATAACTATGCATATGATCCAAATACAGGAGTATGTGTATGTCCTAATTGTTTTTTAGAAAAGGACAGTAAATGCTCACAATTATCAGACTGTTGTAAGAATGGAAACATACAAAACGGAAAATGCGTATGCAGTAATGGATGGACTGGAGTAAATTGCGATATTCCAATATGTGGTCAATATGGAACTTGGAATAGTACTACTAAAAAGTGTGACTGTTTAAAAGATAGTAATGGAATCAGCATAGCAGCAGGTGATAGATGTCAATATACTCAGGATATGTGTAATGGGAATGGATTTCCAGTCACTTTTAACGGAGTTCCTAGTTGTGTATGTGACTCAAAATTTTCTGGAGCACATTGTAAGTGTGATAACACACAGAGACCAAAACAAGGTGAAGATCCTTGTAGAGGAATAAGTCCATATTGTACAGATAATGGATGGGATATGAAATATCTAGAATGCGATGATATTCCTAAACAGTCTCTTTATGGAACAGAACAAATATGGCAGAAAAAATGCACAAACTACTTAACAGGACAAACCTATCCAGACTATAAAGTTAAATGTAGGAGAAAAAATAACCCCGATAAGGATGGAATAAATGATTTCTTTGCAGGAGCAGCAACTTGTAATGCAGCTCCAACAGATGATATGTTAGCTGAATGTCGACAATATAATAAGGATAATAATAATCAATGTTATATTCCTTCGGATCATCCAAATTCTGGAAGTGATAAAATTTCAGACTTTTTTACAAGCGTATGCACTTGTCAACAATCATCATCTTCCGATGGAGGAGTTTCTTATCAGTGTCAGCCAGTTACAAATACTGATCAATGTGGTCCTTATCCTCCATCAGGATTCTGTTCAAATGGCAATCCACGTTGTGTAAATTGTGGAAATTCGTATATATGGGCTTGTAATCAATCAGTTCTTCCAAAAGATTGTGCCAAATCAGTCTGGAAATTAAATCCAAATCCAATTGATAATAGTGATAAAGTATGGTATAATACTACTACAGAAATCAAACCAAATACAGTTTTTCCTACTATAAATATGGATCGGTGTAATACAGGATTAACTCCTTATAATGACTTGAGCGATAAAATTGAATATCAACCGGGATATAAAAATTTAGGTTCTGCCAAAGGATTTGTAACTAAAATAGGAACATCAGACCAAAAATTCTATGATATAGATGATAAGAATATAATTGTTTACAATATAAATGCAAACATAGACAAAGATAATAATAAAATATCTTTTATAGATTCAAACAATAAGTATCCCTTTCCAGATGTAGATTGGAGTGAAATGCACGATCAAAATACAGGATGTGCAAAGCTAAAAAATTTTGATCCTAATCAAGAAGAAAATACTAAATGTGCAACAGATTCACAAGGAAATCCTAATGGAAATTTTATACAATACTGCGCTGATTCAAACTATAATATAGTTGACTGTGGAAGTAACAGTGCATTTTACAAAACAGATAAAGGATATTGTAAGTGTAATAAATATACTTCTAATGCTCAGCCTCAGAATGATTCTGTTGAATATAAAGGAAGATATTGTCAATACAATGATAATGATAATTGTAGCGGTCAAGGAATAGTTGATGATAAAGGAAAATGCAATTGTATTTCATATAAATCTCAAATTCAAAATGCATATGTACAATATGTTGGTGATAATTGTCAGTATAGTGATGATAATTATTGCAAAGGCTTAGGTATAGTTTTTTATAATGAATATTTATATAATCCTGGATGTGATTTTCACATATTAGAGGATACTTCTAAATATAGTCCTGTAAATGATCCAATATCATCATTAAAACGAGATGATATTGTAATTATATCATATATAGTAGGAGTATTAGATCCTTATTCACGTAAATTAGTAAATACTATAAATACAGGAAAATTTATATCAAATAATTGTACAAATGTTGATTTTTCTAGCTCAAATATATGTGTATTTCGTGTAGTTATCCTTGGAGAAAATTATTTACAATTTCAACTTTTAAACAGAATTACAGGTGATCCAGATAAATTATATGATCCCTCTTTATATATGCACACTGATTCTAATAATACTACTTCTTCTATAGAGATTATTAATCCTAATTTTTATTATAGCCTGAAAAATATAGGTGATAGTAATAATAGTTTAAAAATATCAATGACTGATAATACTGTATCCTCTTTAGACTGTGATCACAATACTAATAAATTAATAACAAATACTGATCCAAATACTATTTCATTATGGAATATTTATAAACTCAATAATAATTCTTGATTTTAATATAAATATGTCATCCCTATTTATATTCCACAGAGACTTTCGCATTCAAGATAATCTTGCTCTAAATGCCCTTTCCAACATATCAAAATCTATTACTCCTATATTTATCTTTAATCCTGCTCAAATCTCTCCTAAACAAAATAAATACTTTAACAATAACTCTGTCCAATTTATGATTCAAGCTCTTAAAAATCTAAAAAAAATTGCCAAAGGAAAACTACAATTCTTTTATGGTGATCCAAAAAAAATACTTAACTCCATACTGAAACACAATGATATATCCACCATCGCTTTTAATACAGACTATACCCCATTTGCAAAAAAAAGAGATAAAGCTTATCACTCTATCGCCAAAAAATACAATACTCAAGTAATCACTGCTCAAGACTATACTCTTGTGGATATGGAAACTATAAGAGATAAAGCATACTCTGTTTTCAATCCATACTACCAAAAAGTTCTAAAATCTAAAATTCCAAATCCCTCTAAAGGATCCATTCACTTTTCTGCTAAAAAACTTAAAGGAGTTTCTCCTTTCTCTAAAATTGACTCTCTTTACAAGGAAAATGACGAAGTTCTCGTACAAGGAAACAGAAAACAAGCCCTCAATATTCTCAAACACATAAGACGCTTCAAAAACTACTCTAAAACCAGAAATAATCCTTCTATTAATACAACTCTTCTCTCTGCTCACATAAAATTTGGAACAGTAAGTATTAGAGAAGTTTTCCACTCTATGAGAAAAAATAAAGAACTAACTAGACAACTTATATGGCACGATTTCTACGCCCAATTAATGCACTACTTACCATCTAAAAGAACTCTAGGTGGAGGAAACTTTAAGAATAGAAATATAAAATGGAGATCTAGTACATCTCATTTTAAATCTTGGTGCCAAGGAAAAACCGGATTCCCACTAGTAGATGCAGGTATGAGACAACTTAACCATACTGGTTGGATGCATAACCGTCTACGTCTTATTGTTAGCAACTTTCTCTCTCTAGTCCTCGGAATAGACTGGAGAAAAGGAGAAAGATACTTTGCCCAAAAACTAGTAGACTATGATCCGTCAAGCAATAATGGAAACTGGCAATTCTCAGCTCAAGTAGGAATAGATAGAGTGCCATATCTTAGAATATATAACCCCTTCACACAAGCGAAAGAGATTGACCCAAAATGCGAGTATATCAAGAAATGGGTTGAAGAACTAAGAATTATTGATAATTATGATATACTTAGATGGGAAAAAGTATGCAAAGAATATAAAGGAGTTTATCGCTGTCCTATACTTGATATAGGACAAGGTATGAAAGACGCTAAAAAGAGATATAAAAGAAAACCTTAAATAAGTAACCTTATCTATCTTTAAATTTCATATCCGGATTTACTTGCTTTATTTTACTCTCAAAATACTCTGACCATAAACAGCCACACCTAAAATGTGGCCACAATAAATCTTTCACTTTTACACCTGCATCGTGTTGTTTCATATAATCATCATATCCACTCTCACATACACTACAAGGAGGAATATAACCACTATCAGGATAGATAAACGGATTCCAAACACTCTTATTGCTTATAACTGGATTTCCATCTTTATCCAATAATCCAGAATCAATATATTTTTTTGTTAGATACTGATAAGCAGCTGACATTTTAATATATTATTATATTTAATTATTAAAATGATATTGTCTTTAATATCATTTTTATATTTATTCTACTATTCTTAAAGGACTTATTCCTATCATATTCTTATATATTATATACTCCCCTTTTTCCGAATCAAAGTATACACACAAAGGTTGTGCCAATGTAAACTTATGATACATCCTAGGACTTTTGTATCCTTGTATAATATTCCAAGAAGGAAGAGGAGGATTACAATGACTTATATAAAATACCTGATTTCTTGATAGAACTCCAGCAACATAACTTAAAGCAGATGGAGAAACTACCAAAATATCTGCGTAAACCATTCTCATAAAGGTATCATCAAGTGGTTCATTTATATGCAATTGAATATTCAAACCAAGTTCAGTATATATTTTAAAATTTTCTTCTTCTCCTTGTGAAAAAATATGAAAAATTTTTATACGATTATCCTGAAATAACTGTATACTTTTCATTATTTCTATATATATCTCATCTGGAACTCTTAAACCGCTATGACTTACTACATCATCTCTATTACACCTTCTAATATGTATAGCTACATTACATATATTATCACTACTATTATCACTACTATTACTATAAGGATTAATCTTATTTTTATAAAAAGAATCCCTTATTATTTGCAAAGAATTACTCTTTTCAAATTCACCCATATTGGTATGTATATAATGATGAATATACGCAACTGATTCATAGTTACTTATATCCTTCATAGCTACATCTAAAACACCCTTAAGACCAACAATATTCTCTAATTTATCCAAAAAATATGGATCATTATCATAATTATGCGCTACCTCTTTAAAAGGAGAGTATAAAAATTTTAAGTTATTAAGCTCTGCATAAACCATATAATATATAAGAATTTTATATTGCTCTCCAAATCCTTCTTGTTTTCCTAAGAAAGGATTGGTTATTACAGGTATAATAGACATCTTTCATTAATTCTACAAGTTTAAATTTTAATTAAGAATCAGTATGAGTTTTGATATAATATTTATTTAATCCCACCACTTCAAAGAATAAATGAAGTAAAAATCCTGTAAAAAATAAAGTTACACTAAGATCAATCATTTGCTGTTTCATATGAGGACTATTTTCGTGCTTGGCGTGATATCCAAAAAAATAATGGACAAGAAGTCCCATTATGACAGCTGACACACCAACTATAATTGCTTCTCCCAAAATATTTAAAAATCTGGTCATTTTTATATAATGAAAACTTTATTTTTTAAGAATGCTAAGAAGTTTTACAAAAATATTTAATATATCCAAGTAATATCCCATAGAGGCTGATATAAAATCTTTTCTATAAATACTGTTGGTTAATATCTGATTTGTATCAAATAGTACATACAAAGAAAATACTAGTAAACCAAAATATAAGTAAACTCTATGACCTGTTGATGATATTCCACAAAAAATAGATATTAATCCTGTAATAATAAGTACAAAAAGTGATATTAATAATATTCCTGACAACCAAGATACATTATAACCATATGATGTAATAATAAGACCAAGGATAAAGAACACTACAAATATAGATATAGTTCCTATTACAGAAGCTGTTAGTACTTCTTTATTGACTTTATTTACAGGGGATAGAATAATTCCAAAGGCAATAGAGAAAATTACAAACAGAATAATTTTATATATCACAGGAAGGTTAGAGATAAGGATTGGAAACATAATGATAAATAAAAGTACAAAAGATATAATCATTGCTACTCCTGATACTTCCCTATTTCTAAGTAAATATACAGTTAATGCTGTTATGGCAAGCTGAAAAATAAGATTGATAAATGTCTTGGTAAGAAGAGGTCCATTATTGTTAAGTATTGTCAATATACTTGTTTTCATACTTTAACTTTATTTAATATAATTTTTATATTAAATTTTCTAACTCCAAGTCCGGGAATTGAACCCGGGTCTTCCACGTGACAGGCGGAGATACTTACCACTGTACTAACTCGGATTTTTAAATAGCGCTCAGAGGTGGGATCGAACCACCGACCTTGAGATTAACAGTCTCACGCACTGCCGACTGTGCTATCCGAGCCTATTTTATATAGGATTTCATCTCTTTAAACTTGAATTATAAATTACTTCATATTATAAATATAGGTCTTCAAAGAGTTATTCTTTGTATTCAAAAGGTTATCATATTTTACTGATAGATCTGGAACTACAAACATTTTATTAGACTTTTTTAGAGTACTAGGGTAGTTTTGTTCAAAATTTGGACTCAATCCGTTTAACGGCTGTTCGTTATTAATAAAATCATACTCATAAGACTTTGCCCCTATATTATACTTACTAACATCTTTTATATAGTTCATCGTTGCTCTATCAATACGAGTATTTATGTTATTTTCTACCTTATTGTCCTCATTATTCTTATTATTATAATTCTTTTTATTTTCAGTCTTTAAATTATCCTTCTTATTGCCCTTCTTGTCTTTTAAACCTGCATAAATTAGGTATATAAGTATAAACGCTGCCATAAAAGCTACAATCATAATTATTATTTATTATAAAGAATATAATAATATAAAAAAAATGTCTTATACCATACTTGACAGTACCACCATCTCATCTAAGAATCTTTACGAACTCATTGATTCATACTTTGAATCACCTGTACTACAAAAAACTCAAAATCACAATAACGCATCTGTTTATATGTGTAAAATAAAAACTTTACTAGCAAGCCCTGACCAACGATATCTTGTCGCAACCACTCCTGCCGATAAAAATCCTATTGGAGTCACTATTCCACTTTCAAATATAAACTGGAAATCATTTCAAACAAGATCTCTAGGAAATGTAGATATTAATCTACCTTCACACAAGTATTCTCCAAAAAATGAAAGCTCTTACACTATACCTGTATCTCTTATGAAAAGGTACGAAGACCATACTGATTATCTAATTAATAATATTGGAGCTACCGTCACCTTGCTTCATAAAAATAAAAATCTGTATGAATACCCTCCTAGCGGAAACCTTGCTTCTTGTCTAGAAACTTATAAGACTATTCTAGTTATAAATTAGAAAGCTCTTCTGAATAGATCAATGCCTGCTCCTGCTCCTTCAGCTGCTGCAAAAAACTTACTCTGTCTAGTTAACCACCATCTAAATCCTGCTATAAGAACTATAAAAATTCCAAAACCCATCAATACAAATGCCATATTTCTATCAGTTGCTTTAGAAGTAGACGATACATCTGTTGGATTATTTGGATCAACATATACCACAATCTGAGAATTTACAAGATTAGGATTAGGATTAAAGTTATTATCTGAAAAATAATTATAAGTAAAATTTGGAACTTTATAAGTATTTCCCTTATAAGTGTACTGAAGAGTTACATAACAAGTTCTTGTACGACTTGCGCTTACATTTGGATCACAAGAAGAATCAATAATTGTTGCTGTAACTCTATCTATATGCTGATTTTTTTGCATCAATAAGGCAACTGATAATCCTACCATTATAAGTCCTATAAAAAATGCTATTACAAGGACAATAGTAGAGTAGGTTTGGCCAAAACTTGCTGCATCTGAGTATATATCTGACTGTGAACTTCCCATTTTATATTATATAATATATTATCTAATATAAAAAAAAATATAAACCTCTATAACAAATTATAATATGCAGGAATGTACATATGCTCTTCAAATAGAATCCATTCAAACTCCCCCATAGCTGTATCTGAAAATCTTCTAGGTATCTTATACCTTATATAGTTCTTAAAAAAATATATTGCTCTCTTCTTATCTTCTTCATTTGTATCGTTCTTATCATTTATATTTGTTTTGATAAGTGCATTCTTGCACTTAATAAAAGGAATAAAGTAACAAGTATCCTCTACAAGTTCTATATCTATATAAAACCCTTTGTATTCCTCAAAAAAACGTATAGAATAGCTCATTTATTTAAAATTGATTTTTTATATCACAATTGTTCCATATATTATCACACATATCTCACATATCACACAAGAATGGCATCTGAACGTGTATCCGCTTTTCAACTCTACTTTATGGACAATATTGATACATTCTCTACAGCAGAGGAAGCATATATCAAGTCAGAGGAAGAATGGAAGAATCTAAATAAGAGTATTATCTATTACTATATGAAGAAGGAAATGAAAGTAAATAATACAAATTTGTATGCATCAGACATCAATCGTATGGATCACATCTCACGTATGCGATATCTCACCTTTTTTAACTACCTTCAGTAAATAAATTTATAATTCTATATTATAAATTTAATTTAATATATAATAAATATATTATATATAAATAATGAGTATACAATATCCCAAGACAGAACACGTAACTCTTCCATCAGTTGAACAATGGGGAACTAACACTAATATTCTAAGAGACCCTCCTAAATCTATAACAACCCGACGAATAGACAAGGTATTTGAAAATACAGATATAAATCAACTTGTTGACGATAGCGGAGACAGAATCTGTGATGGAATCAATGTCTATGCCAGAGGTGTAAATCCTATGGTTA